>Ga0209040_10000633_pt1 | contig 27186 bp, 25 predicted proteins | sample BogFormECP12_OM3_FD_188240 | JGI IMG/M metagenome (GOLD analysis project Ga0209040, IMG submission 188240) | Bog forest soil microbial communities from Calvert Island, British Columbia, Canada - ECP12_OM3 (SPAdes) (version 2) | ecosystem: Environmental > Aquatic > Freshwater > Wetlands > Bog ... | reverse complement strand
GACAGGGCGCGAGCGGCGGGCACCCACTCCGTAGAATCGCACCGGCCGAATCGGAGCAAGAGAAAATCGCACCGCTGCCCACAGTTTTGCCCCTCTTACCTGCATCAAAACTAGGCCACTGATTTTATGGGGCTTTTCTGATGCAGATTTCTGATGCACAATCCGGGCATGATCTACGGCTACGCCCGCGTCTCGACGGACGGCCAGAGCGTTGACGCGCAGGTGCGTCAGCCCACCACGGCCGAAATCGCACCCCGGCATGGAATTTCACCTGCGCGCTCGGCATCGCACCGAACCAAGGCCGAGCAGTGCAAACGTCAGCAAGGCCAATGATCCAGGTTCGGGCACGTTGAAGCCACTGTCGGTGACCTCGAACACCGTGCCTGCGCCGTTCGCCCCGCCGGTGTCTGTGGTGCCGAACAGGTCGCCTTTGGCGTCGGCGATCAGGTCGCCAAACGGGCCGTTCCCGTCAGTATCATAGAAGCTAGGCCTTGCGGAGAAATTAACGAATCGGGATGGCCCTGAGAACGCCCGAATAGAATCGGGAAACCTCTAGGCGCGACGCGGAGTGAGCGACCTATCCTGACGCAATGATCGATCTTGCCGCGATCCAGTTGCGCTGGAAGCAGTCCGTTGCGTTTCTCGACGAGCGGGGGCGCCGGCTGTTCGCCGCCAACGAGGCGCAGCGAGAGGGGCCCGGCTGGGTTACCGCGGTGTCAAGGGCAACCGGCTTGGCGCGCAGCACGATCAATCGCGGCATTCGTGAGCTGCGATCGGGGCGCAACGAGATTGGCAGCCGCGTACGCCGTCCTGGCGCGGGGCGGAAGAGTGCAGTGGCGCACCAGCCGGGGTTGCCGGCGGCGCTGGAGAGGCTGATCGAGGACGCCATTCGCGGCGATCCGTGTTCGCCGCTGCTCTGGATCAGCCGCAGCCAACGTCACCTGGTCAAGGCGCTGTCGGCGCAAGGTTTTCAGGCCAGCCAACGCGTGGTGGCGAACCTACTGCGGGAGCTGAACTACAGTTGTCAGGCCAACCGTAAGACGCGTGAGGGCGGCAACCATCCGGATCGGGATGCCCAATTTGCCCACATCAATGCGACGGTGAAGGCGGCGATCGCTGCCGGCGAGCCGGCGATTTCGGTTGACACGAAGAAAAAGGAGCTCGTTGGGGACTTCAAGAATAACGGCCGCGAGTTGCGCCGTCAGGGCGATCCCGAACCGGTTCGGGTGCACGACTTCAAGATACCGGAGCTTGGCAAGGTGGCCCCATACGGGGTCTATGACATTGCCGCCAACCACGGCTGGGTCAGTGTCGGCATCGATGCCGATACCGGAGCATTCGCCGTCGAGAGCATCCGACGCTGGTGGTACAGGCTCGGCCAGACGCGTTATCCCAATGCCAAACGTCTGACGATCACTGCCGACTGCGGCGGCAGCAACGGGCCTCAGGTGCGGCTATGGAAGCACGAATTGCAACGCTTCGCCAATCAGACCGGCCTGAAGATAACGGTGACCCACCTGCCGCCCGGCACCAGCAAATGGAACCGGATCGAGCATCGCCTGTTCGCCTTCATCACCATGAACTGGCGTGGCAAGCCGTTGGTCAGCCATCAGGTGATCGTGCAACTGATCGGGTCCACAACCACCGAGACAGGCCTCAAGGTCTGCTGCGACATCGACGGCAACCTGTATCCGAAGGGTCTGAAGGTCACCGACAAGGAGATGCAGGCGATCAACATCAGCCGCGACGAATTCCACGGCGAATGGAACTACTGCATAGCTCCAAACCAACGACCACCTTGAAGCAGTAATTTCTCGGCAGACCCGTACCTGGTGACGACTCCGGTCAACGGTTAGGAAATGGAACAATCTGGAGTGGAGATCGACCGGTCCAAGCCGCGGCTGGTCGGTCGCGTCAAGCGTTCAATTCGGCGCGTACTGCGGCTTCCAGATCGCGCAGGCGGAACGGCTTGCGCAGGAACCGCCACTGGACCTGCCGCGACACGAAATAGCCGGAGATCAGGATGACCTTCAGACCAGGCCGGCGCAGCGTCGCAAGCTCGGCCAGTTCGATACCCGACATGTCGGGCATGCGGATGTCGGTGATCAACATGCGCAAATCCGGGGACCGTGCCAGCAGGTCGAGCGCTTCGGCGCCACCGTTGGCCTGGATCACCTGGTAGCCGAAATCCTGGAGGAACTCTGCGACGATGATCCGCACCTCGGGATCGTCGTCCACGATCAGGAGCTTTCCGCGGTCTGCGTGCCCAACTTCCGGCGTGGCAGTCTCACTATTTGTCACCCAGGACACCGTCGCTCCCCGAACCGCTGTGGGAGTCCCCTGTCTCCCTTCCGCCCCCCGTCCGCGCCGGTAAAGACCATGGCAGACGCCAGCCGGCGTCAATAGCACCGCAATGCGCGGCCGGCCCACGATGATCGTGGTTCAGCCCCGTGATGCTTCATCACAAGCGTGCGACTGGCCGACATGATCGCGCTTCGGTTACCGATCTCGACGATGCCGCCGATCCGTGCCATGGCTTTTGACACCCATCCCGGCCCATGAGGACGACGCAGCAATGGATATTTCAGGCCGCCAGAGCCCGCTCGCCCGCTTCAAGGTGATCGACCTGTCCCGCGTTCGCGCCGGCCCGACCGCGGTGCGCCAGCTTGCCGACTGGGGCGCCGAGGTCATCAAGGTGGAGTCACCTGAAGGCGACGCGGGAATGGGTGGCGAACGGCACGGGCCGGACTTCCAGAACATCCATCGCAACAAGCGCAGCATGGCGCTCAATCTGAAGTCGGCCGAGGGCGTGGCGATACTGAAGCGTCTGGTGCAAGGCGCCGATGTGCTGGTTGAGAACTATCGGCCAGATGTGAAGTTCCGGCTTGGAATAGATTATGAAACGTTACGATCAGTCAATCCGCGTCTGGTCTATGCCAGCATATCGGGGTTCGGCCAGGACGGGCCGTATCGTGAGCGTCCCGGCTTCGACCAGATCGCGCAAGGCATGGGCGGGTTGATGTCGATCACCGGCCTGCCTGGCCAAGGACCGGTACGCGTGGGCATTCCGGTGGCCGACCTTTCCGCCGGCATCTTCTGTGCGATGGGCATCCTGGTGGCGCTGCTCGAACGCGAGCGGTCGGGCGAGGGCCAGTGGGTGCAGAGCAACCTGCTCGCCGCGCAGATTGCCATGCTGGACTTCCAGGCAGCGCGCTGGACGATCGGTCGCGAGGTGCCAGGGCAAGCCGGCAACGATCATCCGACCAGTATTCCGACCGGCGTGTTCCCGACATCCGACGGCTACATGAACGTCGGCGCTGCCGGCGAGGCGATCTACCAGCGTTTCTGCAAGGTGCTCGAGGCGCCGCAACTTGCGACCGATCCGGACTTCGCCACCAATGCGGATCGTTCGAGGAATCGCGCGCGGCTGAATGAGGCGATCGGCGCGATCACGCGCAAACGCAGCACGGCCGCGTGGATCGATCTGCTCAACGAGGCCGGCGTGCCGTGTGGGCCGATCTACCGGATGAACGAGGTGTTCGCCGATCCGCAGGTACGCCACCTCAACATAACGCGCCACGTGCAGCACAAGGTGCTGGGCGATGTGGAAGTGGTCGGCCAGGCGGTCGAGCTGTCACGCACGCCGTGGAGCGTGCGAACCGCGTCACCGGAGCTGGGAGAGCATACCGACGAGGTGCTGCGCGAACTGGGTTACGGCGAGGCGGAGATCGCGCGGCTGCGCGGGCAGAAGGTGGTGTGACGACGGCGATTTGCCGGCGGTCACGGACTTCCCCTTATCCGCATCGGTGATCGTCTCCGGTGCGACTGGAAACGACTCACTGCTCGGATATTGTTGATCCGGTCGTTGTCCGAGCAACGGCTGGCGCCAATCGACATTAGTACGGCTGCCAATCTCAGGTTGACTCGACACATCGCCTCTCCCTCGACAGCGCGAAAAGGTTGTCGATACGCCCCGTTGCGCGTACAGTAGTTATTTGCCTCCTCGCAGCACGTGACGGAGATGCAGCGCAATGAGCGAAACGACCAGTCTTCCGCCTCGGGATCGCGAATACCGAGTGACCTGGGTTTCGCTGCTGCGCACTATTCGTGCCCCGCTTGCTATACTGATCCTGGCCGGAATTGCTCTGCTGGTGCCGCCGCAGACCGCCGACATGCTTGCGGCGCTGGAGGACGGGCGAAGGTCGCTCGGAGATACCTTCTGGTTTCACATTGCCCTCGCCTTCCTGGCGCTCAGTGCATGGTACTGGTCGCGAGCGCTGCTGGCTGCGCGCTTCGACACGCCGGACAATCATGCCGCGCGCAATGCCCTGGGCGGCGGCCCGACCGAGCCGTCTCCGAATGGGCAGCCGCCCAAGACGTCCCAGAGGGAGGTCCGGCCGCAGACCTACGACCTGGTGCCCCGCCTGATGTTTGTCCTGGCGGTGCTGATCGGGCCGGCGATGATTATTCGCTCCGGCGCCTGGTCGAATCTGGCCTATCTGGTGTTGTGGGCCACACTGCTGGGTTTCGGTGTTTATTACCGCACCGCCCTGACGCAGCGTCTGTTCAAGTGCCTGGGACGTGAACGGCGGGCCGATCGGGAACAGCAGCCGGCCGGGGGGATGCGCAAGACCGAAAAGATGTGCGACTGGCTGCGAAGTTTACCCAGCCGCTTCTGGTTGCTGATCAAGCGGGCGCCCTGGCCGGACTGGATCAGCGTCGTACTCGTTGTATTGTCGCTCCTGGTGTTCCTGTGGGGAACGCTGGACGCCTTCCTGCCCTGGTCGATGCTGTCGCCGGAATATCCGGGCCTGCCCGCGCTGGCGGCCGCGATGTTCCCCGGCCCGGCAGTGGCCCTCGCGGGACTCGGTTTGATTATTGCACCGCTTTCGGTGCTGACCTTCCTGTTCGACGGACTGGATATCGAGATCGACGTGCTCGGGCTGCGGCCTACACACCGTACGGATCATTACACCAGAGGCCAGTGCCCTAGCGCCTTCCCAACGAAAGGATCTCAAGGACCGGTTCACGGCCTGGGTCGGCAAGTGCGCTCCGGCCACGGGTCCGGTCCGCCCGATCATCGTAGCGGTCTCCGGCGGAGCGTCGCGCGCAGCGATCTGGGGTGAACGGGTGTTGCCCGAGGTCGAGAATGCCAACCTCGGGCCTGGCGCGCCGCGCATCTTTGCCGTCAGCAGCGTGTCCGGTGGATCGCTCGGTGTGGCGGCGTACATGGCCGTCCTGGCAACGCTCGGTGACGACGAGCGCTGCAGCGGCGAGGACAAGCTGCGCAAGGCTCAGATTCAACTGTACAACGTGCGCGGAGGTCATGCCGCCGTGGAACTGCGCTAGGCGCGCGCGCGATATTGTGCCGACAGCACCTCGCCGACCTACCAATGCGATATGCCTCACGGTTTGCCGGTGCGCTGCGTGACGCCTGCACCGGAGGCAGCCCGGCAGCGTTTCTTCCACTTCTATCTGCCCGGTGAAGGCGACAAGGCCGTGCCGCTGAACTAGATCCTCTCGGACAGCACGGCGCGTTTCATCTGGGATGGCGCGATGAAGGAGGGCGGCAACCCGCGCGAAACCTGGATCATGCACGAGGCCTTCAGGCCAAATTGAAGGTCGCATTGCGGCATGGCTGCGCGGTTTACCGGTGCGATCGCGTATAGTGTGTCGTCGAGGTCGGCCGCGCCCCTGCCGCGGTGATCACCACCGGTTCCGCCGGCAGTGTCCGCGGCTCGCCCTTGCCGTCCCACAGCCAGTACCTGTTGTCGCCGGCGCCGTTCACCGCGACAACCTTATGGTTGCCCTTGGTGTCGATCGCGTGGATCGTCACGCGACTGATCAGTCCGCCCTTCAGCGCGCGCATGTCTTCGACCGCCTCGCCGACCGCATCGGCGACGCTGGCACCCTGTTTCAGGTAAAGCACGATGGAACGGGCGGTGCAGCATCGTATCGTCATTTCACCCGCGCCGGTGCACGCGGCCGCACCATAGCGCGTATCGGCATAGGAACCGGCGCCGACGATCGGACTGTCGCCGAGGCGGCCGGGGTATTTCCAGCCCCAGCCGGACGTGCTGGTGCCGGAACAGATATTGTCGGCCGCATCGCGCGCAAGAAACACCGTGGTATCGCGCCCCACCTCCGGATCGATCGCATGACGGCAGAGTGCGGCGAGCGGTGTATCGGGCCATGCGCGCCGCTGCTCCTCCGGCACTTCGTTGTCGAACCACGCCTGCCAGGCGCGGCGTGAAGCCTCGATCAGGTTATTGGCGGGTTCGGCGCCAATTTCGCGCGCGAAGCGGGCGGCACCGTCGCCCACCAGGAACTCGTGCGGCAGGCGCTGCATGATCTCGCGCGCGACGCTCACCGGATGCAGGAACCCCTGCAACGCGCCAACCGCGCCGGTACGCAGCGTGCTGCCGTCCATCATGCAGGCGTCGAGTTCCATTTCGCCCAGCAGGTTCGGCCAGCCGCCGCGACCGACGGTGCGCACCGAAGGATCCGCCTCGATCAGGCGAATGCCGGCCTCGATGGCATCGAGCGCATGCGCACCTTCGGCGAGCAGGCGCGCGGTAGTCGGCACGCCGAGCGTACCTTCGTTGTTGGTTACCAGGATCAAAGTACGCCCTCGTCCGCCAAACGCTGCACGTCCGATGTTGTCATCCCTAGCAGCTCCGTCAGCACCCACTCGTTGTCCTCGCCATAGCACGGCGCACCGCGGTTGGTCGGGCCGCCGATATAGGCTGGCGTGCGGCTGAACTTCATCGGCAGTTCATAGACCGGCCAGGTGCCGATCTTGCTGCCGGTAACCTCGGTCAACCACTTCAGGTGCCGCAACTGCGGGTCATGATCGCAGCGGTCCTCGGCATTCTGGCAGACGCCCGCTGGGATGCCGGCGCGCTGCAATGCCATCATGCAGTCATAGCGATCCTGCGTGCGGGTCCATGCCTCGACGAGCGCATCGAGCGAGTCCTGATGCAGCAACCGATGTTCCAGCGTGTTGAAGCGGCGATCGTCCAGCCACGCCCCCTGCCCTGCCACCTGCGCCAGTGCGCGCCACTCCGCATCGGTGAAACAGGCGATCGCGATCCAGCGATCCTTGCCCGCGCAGCGATACGCACCGTGCGGTGCCGCCGGCTTGTAGGGCGAGCGATTGCCGTAACGCCGCCACTCCCGCTCGTTCGCCGACCAGTCTAGGATCGTCGCGCCGGTCAGGAACAAGCCGGATTCGCATTGCGATGCATCGATCCACTGGCCCTCGCCGGTGCGATCGCGATGATACAACGCGCCGAGCAGCGCCAGCGCGTAGCCATAAGCGCCCATCCAGTCGAGAAACGAGTAGCCCCAGCCCACCGGCATCGCCGGTTCCGGCAGGCCCGACATGTCGCCCTGCCCGCCAAACGCAGCGGCAACTGGACCGACGGTGCGCATCCGGCCATAGGTGCCGTGCACGCCCATGCCGGATTGCTGGATGTAGATGATGTCCGGCCGGATGCTCTTCATCACGTCATAGCCGAGGCCGAGGCGCTGCAACACGCCAGGTGAGAACCCTTCGGCCACGACATCGCAGATCCGCACCAGGTCCTTGGCGATCCGCAAACCCTTCGGATGGCGTATGTTCAGCGAGATGCCGCGCTTGCCGGCGTTCTTATTGTTGAACTGCCCGCCCATGTCGGAGTCCTTCACGCCAACCAGCGGTCCCGTGGCGCCGTCACGCGCCGCGCGCCCGCCGACTGGCGCCATTGCCGCAAGGCGCGTGTCGGGATTGTCCTTCCATTCAACCTTGAAGCTCTCCGCACCCATGGCGGCGAGGAAGCGCGTGCCGCCGGCTGACGCCAGGAACCAGGCGAAGTCGAGTATTTTCACGCCCTGCAACGGGAACGGCTTGCCGTGCAACGCCGACAGAGTCGGGTTCGCAACCCCACGTGGCTCGGCTGGCACGCTGGGACGCCGCATCGCTTCGCCCAGCACCGCGGCAGTATCCTCGCCCAGCAGCGGCGCGCGCCGCCCGACCTGCCAGCTCGTCTTGTTGCTGAGCCACTTGCTGGTGGGATAGCGAAAGCTGCGGCCATGCTCGGGATGGAACACATCGGCAAAGCTCTTGCGCTTCAGCCAATGCTCGTCCAACGCGTTCTCGTGCGGCTTGCGCAGCGGCGCCCACAGCAGGCCGGCATCCTGCGCCTCGCGCCACGGCATGTCGGCATAAGTCCAGGCGCGGATGAAACGCTGCACCACGTCCAGCATGTCCGCCCGGGTCTCGTCTCCCGCTGCCGACCCCGGCACTTGGCGCGCCTTCAGATCGGCATCCGGCGGCGGCGGTTGCAGATCGGCCTGCATGCCGTATTTCGATAGCAGCGGCACCAGGTTCTTCAGATCGCGCGCACCCATGCCATGCGAGATGAACCAGCGACCGTCCTTGGTGTGGCTGATGGACGGCGAATGGTTCGGTGTCTCTGCCGCGTGGCGATTGGTCATCCGCCATATCGGCACGCGCCGCATCACCCAGTGCATGATATCGAGCTCGGGGTTCTTCGACACCGCCTCATGCACCGCCACCGACACGTCCTGCCCCTGCCCGCTGCGATGACGATGGATCAGTGCCGCGATGATGCCGGTGGCGAGCTGCTCGCCGGCGATGTGATAAGCGTGCCAGATCTGCGGCGCGATCGGCGGCGTGTCGTATTCCAGGTTGGGATCGGGATCGTTGCCGCAGTTCATCATGACCCCGCCGAGCGCGAGGTGGATCAGGTCGGAGCTCTTGAGATCCTGCCATGGTCCATCGTCGCCGAACGGCGTCATGCGCGCCGTCACCAGCGCCGGGAAGCGCGCGTTCAACGCGGCGCGATCGAGCCGCAGCGCTTGGTTCAGCGCGCCGCAGCTTGCGTCCAGCAGCACGTCGGCACCATCCAGCAGACGCAGCATGTGCTCGCGCGCCGGTGTCTCGCGCAAATCCAGCACCACCGACTTCTTGTTGCGGTTGTAGTTCCAGAAGAACAGCGAACGTTCCAGGCCGGGATGATCCTCCAGGAACGGCCCGATCCGCCGCGTCGCATTGCCTTCCGGCGGCTCGATCTTCACCACCTCGGCACCGAGGCCGGCGAGCAGCAGGCCGGAATATTCCGCTCGCTCGTCCGCAATTTCGATCACGCGTAGCGCCGCCAGCATGCCAGGGCCGGCGTTGCCCATCATTTCGCCCGGGCCCGTCGCGATCTTGCCGACGTCCGACATCTGGTGATCTCCTCTATCACGCTGGCGCCCCGGGTCCCCGCTTTCGCGGGGATGACGACCCGTTACTAAAGCTGTGTGCGTCCCAGCATCTCCAGCAGCATGGCATGGAACTGTTCCGGTGCCTCATACGCCACCCAATGGCCGGCGCCCGGGATCATGCGCACATCGGCATCCGGCCGCAGCGCCCGTAGTGCCGCAACACGCAGCGGGGCGCGCGGATTGGCCGGTGCGTCGCGCTCGCCCCAGATGCCGTTCACTGGCGACACGACCTGCTTCAGTGCGCGTGCCAGCGCCCCGCTGCGCGACAACGTCGGCGTCTTCAGCCGCGAGTGGCGCGTGTTCCACTCCTGGATCGCCAGCGCCAGATCATCGATCTTCTCCGAATCCGCAATCATCAGCCGGTTCAGGTTGATGCGATGCGTCGCGACGCGTTCCTCGCCGCTGAGATGCCGCACCTTCAGCAATTCCACCGCACTACCCGAAGGCCCCACGCCGCTCGAGCCGATGATCGTCACCGAGCGCACGCGCGCGCCATGGATCGCCCCGACGCACGTCGCCATCGTGCCGCCGAACGAGAACCCAGCCACGTCGTAGCGCGCATCCGCGCCCAGCACGCCATCGATACCATGTGCCACGATCTTCGCGACCGCCATCGCATCGTCGCCGTCGGGCGGGAAGGCGGATTCGCCGAGCCCCGGCAAATCCGGAATCAGCAACCGATAATCGCGCGACAGCACGTCGATGTTGTGTGCCCAGTGCCGCCACGAACCCGCGCCACCGTGGAACAGCACCAGCACCGGCCCCTCGCCCCACGACCGCCACACCATGGTTCCGTCGCCGCACGGCGTTTCGGTTCGCCACGCAATCCGTTCGAGCCGGTCCAGAAACGCTGCCGGTCCAGAGTCGATCCGATCGTTCATCCGGTTTCCATTGGCGGATATTCGTGGAAGGCTAGGGACGCCGCCGCGACATCGTCAAGGTCAGGCCCACTCGTTACGGAACGCACGAAACCATGACGATCATCTTCATCGGCGACATCCACCAGCAATGGCAGAGTGTCGAACGTGGCCTTGCTTCACTGGATCCGCTGCCGCGGGCGGCGATCCTGCTCGGCGACATCCAGTGTGAGAAACCGCTCGACGACCTGGCCACGCCGCTGCTGGATCGCGGCATCGATGTGCACTGGATCTTCGGCAACCACGACAACGACGGCGGTCCCGAGATGTGGGCAAACCTCGTGGAACCCGACCGCAACCCGCGCACCACGCAAGGCGCCCTGCACGCACGGGTTGTCGAGATCGCCGGGGTGCGCATCGCCGGTCTCGGCGGCACGTTCCGCCCGCGCATCTGGGAACCGCCCGAACCGCCGCGGGTGCATCGCCGCGCGCAACTACCTGAGGACCTTGCCGGACTCGGCCCAGGCTGGAGCGACGAACACATCGGCGCACTGATCCATTCACTCGGCGCAACGGCGATCTGGCCGGAGGACTACGAGTATCTCGCCAGTCAGCGCGCCGACATCCTGGTGACACACGAGGCCCCGCGCAGCCATCCATCCGGCAACGCGGCGCTTGACGCGCTGGCGCGCGCCATGGGTGCCGGCCTGATCGTGCACGGCCATCACCATGTTTGCTACCGCGCCATCGCACCCGACGGCCTGCGCGCGATGGGCGTCGCCGCCGCCTGGGGGGCCACGATCGATGGCGAGTGGCTGTGGCCTGGCGAGGCACCGCGTCATCTTGGCAGTCTGATCGCCGGATGGTCGCTTGAGGAGCGCGCTGCGAGCCAGTAAGACTGGTCTCGTCGTCACGACGATAACGGGAGGCAAACAAACCAGGTGGACCTCGAAGTCCTGATCGAAAACACGCTGAACGTGCTCGCCGCCGGCGTCACCATCGGTTGCATCTATGGCCTGATGTGCATCGGCCTCGGACTGATCTTCGGCATCATGCGCATCGTCAACTTCGCCCAGGGCGAACTGTTGATGCTTGGCATGTATGCCAGCCTGTATCTGGTCACCGGCGGTGGCGTGCTTGCCTTTCTCGGTCCCTATGTCGGCCCGTTCGTCGGCGCGCTGTGCGCCGGCCCGATCGTGTTCGCCGGCGGCGCGCTGCTGCACAAGTTCCTGATCGCCCGCGTGTCCGGCCTGCGCACCGCCGGCAGCATCGACGATGGGCATTTCGGGCAGCTTCTGGTCACCCTCGGCATCTCGTTGATCCTGCAGAACGGCGGACTGATCGTGTTCGGTTCGTCGCCGCAGACCGTGCGTACTCCACTCGCATCACGCGCCTTCGAACTGACAGGCTTCTATGGGGACGCGACAGTGTTCCTCAACAAGGCGCGGCTGATCGCCTGCACAGTGGCGATCATCACCGCGATCACCCTGTATCTGGTGCTGGAATACACCCGCCTCGGCAAGGCGCTGCGCGCCGCGGCCGACAATCCGACCGCGGCGACCTACATGGGCATCGACGTCGATCGCGCCTATCGCATCGCGTTCGCCCTCGGTTGCGGCATCACCGCAGTGGCCGGCGGCCTGATGGCCACCTATCTGTCGTTCGGCCCGTTCATCGGGCTCGACTACGTCATCATCATGTATTCCGGCGTCGTGCTCGGCGGCATGGGCAGCATCCTCGGCGCATTCTGGGGTGGGCTGACCGTTGGTTTCGTACAGCAGTGCTCCGCGTTGGTGCTGCCGCCGCAACTACAGAATGCCGCGATCTTCGTGGTGTTCCTGCTGATCGTCATGCTGCGTCCGCAAGGTCTGTTCGGCCGTTCGGCGGAACGCGCATGAGACAGGGCGCAACCGCGCGGCTGCGCCGCGATGGCATCGCGCTGGCGGTGGTCACGGTTGCCTATCTGGCCATCTCCACCTTCGTCACCAACAGCTACTACCAGTTGATCCTGACCCTGGTACCGATCTGGGCGGTGTTCGGCGTGTCCTGGAACATCCTGTCCGGCTACGGCGGACAGCTTTCATTCGGTCATGCGTCGTTCTTCGGCATCGGCGCCTATACGGTAACACTGGCGCTGGTCTATTGGAACCTGACGCCGTGGCTCGGCATCCCCCTCGGCATGGTGGCCGGCGCGGTCGCCGCCGTGATCATCGGCACGCCGACGTTCCGTCTGCGCGGGCACTACTTTGCCTTGTCGATGCTCGCCTACCCGCTCGCCATTCTGTACTTCCTGCAATATTTCGGCTTCCAGGAACTGTCGCTGCCTATGCACCGGGAGAACCCGGCGGCATTTCTGGAGTTCACCGACACGCGCCTCTACACCGTCGTCGCCATCGGTCTGCTGGCCGCGGGTGTGCTGGCCTGTATGCTGGTGGAGAATTCCCGTTTCGGTCTGGCACTGCTGGCGATCCGGCAGAATGAACTGGCGGCCGAGGCCGCTGGCATCAACGCACGGCAATGGAAAATGCGCGCGCTGACCGCGTCGGGCACGATCGCCGCGGCTGCCGGCGGTCTGTATGCCTGCGTGCTGCTGGTGGTCACGCCTGACTCGGTGTTCGGGCTGCTGGTCTCCGCCCAGCCGGTGGTGGTCACGCTGTTCGGCGGCGTGGCATCGATCTGGGGCCCGGTGATCGGCGCGGCGGTGCTGGTCCCATTGGCAGAATCACTCAATGCACAGCTTGGCAGCATCCTTCCCGGCATCCAGGGCGTGGTGTATGGCGGCGCCATCATCGTGATCATCCTGGCGGCGCCGGATGGATTGTTCTGGACCATCCGCGACCGCTGGTTCCGCCGTGCGCTACCACCACCGCCCCCTGCCCTTCCCGCTGCACCAGCACCTTCCCGCACCTATGTCACGGTGAGCGCCTCGGTGCCGTTGCTACAGGTGACAGATCTCTCGCGTTCGTTCGGCGGACTGCGCGCGGTCAGCCGCGTGAGCTTTACCGTCGCGCAGGGCGAGATCTTAGGCATCATCGGTCCGAACGGCGCCGGCAAGACCACGCTGTTCAACGTGCTGAATGGCGTGCTGTCGCCGGACGAGGGCAGCGCGATGCTTGCCGGCCAGCCGATGCTCGGCCGCAAGGTGTACCAAGTGTGCCGCATGGGGGTCGGACGGACGTTCCAGGTGGTGCGCAGCTTTCCGCGTCTGCCGCTGCTGGACAACGTGGTGGTGGGTGCCTATGGCGTCGGACTGCCGGACCGCGATGCGGTGGCGGCAGCGGAGCAGGCATTGCGTCGCGTCGGTCTGCTGCAGCTCGCGACGCGCCAAGCGGGACAGCTCACCAACAAGCAGTTGCGCCTGATGGAGCTTGCACGGGCACTCGCCGGCCAGCCGCGTCTGTTGTTGCTGGACGAGACGCTGGCTGGTCTCGGTCGTGACGAGTGCGAGGACGTGCTGGATGTGCTGGGCAAGTTGCGCGACGAAGGCATGACGATCGCAATCATCGAGCACACGATGCACGCGATGATGCGGCTGGCCGATCGCTTCGTGGTACTGGATCATGGCGCGGTGCTGGCCACCGGCCTTCCGCGCGATGTGGTGGAAGATCGGGCGGTGATCGAGGCGTATCTCGGCAAGAAGTTTTTGGCGCGGCAGAATGCTTGAAGTCAGCAGCCTCTCCGTCGCCTACGGCGGCCTGCGAGCGCTGACCGATGTGTCGCTGTCGGTTGCCGAAGGACAGTTCGTCACCGTGGTAGGCCCGAACGGCGCCGGCAAGTCCACCCTGTTCAAGACCATCTGCGGCATCGTGCCGCCAGTGCAAGGCGGCATCAGCTTCCTCGGCCAGAACCTGCTGACCATGCCGGCAGCTTCGCGCGCGCATCTCGGGATCGCGCACGTCCCGGAGGGCCGCCAGGTATTCCGGACACTCACCGTACTCGAGAATCTGGAGATGGGCGCATACACCAAGGCGGGTCGCGCGCAATGGCACCGCACGCTCGAACGCATCCATACGCTGTTTCCGATCCTTGCCGAACGCGCCACGCAACTTGCCGGCACGCTGTCGGGCGGCGAGCAGCAGATGCTGGCGATCGGCCGCGGCCTCGCCTCCGCGCCGCGGCTGCTGATGCTGGACGAACCGTCGATGGGACTGGCCCCGACGGTGGCCGATACGATCTTTGAACGCATCTCGCAGATCCACCGCGAGGACGGCGTCACCATCCTACTGGTGGAACAGCGCGTGGCCGAGGCACTGGAGCTGTCCGATCATGGCTATGTACTGGAGACCGGGCATATGGTGCTGGACGGCTCGTATGAGACGCTGCTTGCGGACGATCGGGTACGCCGCTCGTATCTCGGACTGACGGATGCATAGAAGGGAGAAAACTGCCATGACAGACGTATCCACGATCGGCCGGCGGACGGCGATCGGTCTCGGCCTGGCGACCGGCGCCACGGCGATCGCGCCGCGCCGCGTGCGCGCGCAGGCGAAAGAGGTGCCGATCGCGATGCTGGTGCCGCTGTCCGGACCGTGGGCACGTCAGGGTATCCTGGAGCAGTTCGGCGCCCGCATGGCAATCGACGATGTGAACAACGCCGGCGGCATCAAATCGCTCGGCGGCGCGAAGTTGAAGCTGCTGGAATACGATACCCAGGACAGCGCGGAAAAGGCGAAGGACGCGGCGCAGCGCCTGCTGGCGCAGAATGCCGATGTGGTCGGTGGCTTTGGCTGCTGGCTTTCTACGTTCACGCTGGCGGTTACCGAGGTAACCGAGCGCGCCGAACTGCCGTGGCTGACGCTGTCCTATTCCGACGCGATCACCGGCCGCGGATTCAAGTACGTTTTCCAGTCCTCGCCCACCGCCGATGCGCAGGCCGAGGAAGAGCTGCCGGCAATCGTCGAGCTGGCCGAGAAATCTACCGGCAAACGGCCGACCAAGGTCGCGTTCATCGGCGACAATTCCGCCGCGCCTGTCAGCTTCATGAAGGCCATCCACGATCATGTGCTGAAGGACACGAATCTGACTTCGGTGGCGGACGAGGTGTATACGCCGCCGCTGGCCGATGCGACGACGATGGTGCAGCGCATCCGCTCGGCGAAGCCGGACTTCGTCGTGTTCCAATCCACCAACGTGCCGGACGACAAGCTGTTGGTGGACAAGTTCGCGGAGATGGGCCTGTCCGGCGCCAAGCTGCCGAAGGTCGGCGGCGGCGGTCACTGGTGCGTACCGGAACTGTTGAAGGTTGCCGGTGCCGAGAATCTGGAAGGCGTGCTGGTCGGTCTGGCGAACTGGCCCGGCAAGGGGGCGGCGGACGTGTCGAAGCGCTTCGTCGAGCGCACCAAGGAACCATGGTTCGGTCACGACTCGATCTTCGCGTACGTCCACGTGATGATCTTCAAGGAGGCGCTGGAGCGGGCCGGTGTCGCCGAGCGGCACAAGGTGGCGCAGGCGATCCGCGAGCTGGACATGACGGACGGACCGGCGCGCTTCTTCCCCGATGGGCGGCTGAAATACGACGAGAAGGGCCGCCGCGTAGGCGCCAAGCTGTGCATCGTGCAGTGGCAGAACGGCAGGCCGGTCGCGGTGAGTCCTACGTCCATTGCCAGTGCGCAGGCGCACTGGGGCGTCTGACCGCCATGCCCGAACCGTATGAGGTGTACGCCGTGCATTACGCGCACAACGCGAATGCGCGGAGGTCCAATGCGTTCATCGGCGGCGATCCGCATGACGGGCCGATGCCGCTGGACTACTTCGTGTGGGCGATCAAGGGGCCGGATCGGGCGTTCGTGCTCGATACCGGCTTCGACGCGTCGATGGGGGAGAAGCGGCAGCGGCAATACGTGCGATCGCCCTCGGTGGGGCTGAAGGCGATCGGCGTGGAACCCGGCGACGTGCGCGACGTGATCCTGTCGCACATGCACTATGACCATTGTGGCAACTACGATCTCTTCCCGCACGCAAGCTACCACCTGCAGGACATCGAGATGGCGTATTGCACCGGGCGGTGCATGTGCCATGCGGGGCTGCGCGGGCCGTTCGAGGAAGAGGACGTGGTGGCGATCGTACGAAAACTGTTCGCTGGCCGCGTGGTGTTCCACGATGGCGTGGAGGAACTGGCGCCGGGGCTGAGCGTGCATCACGTGGGTGGGCACTCGAAGGGGCTGCAGGTGGTGCGCGTGTGGACGCGGCGCGGTTGGATGGTGCTGGCGTCGGACGCCAGCCACTTCTACGCCAACATGGAGGAAGGCCGCGCGTTCCCGATCATGCACAGCCACGAGGACACGCTGCGTGGCTACGAGACGACGCGGAAGCTGGCCAGCGTGCCGAACGCGATCATTCCGGGGCACGACCCGCTGGTGCTGCAGCGCTATCCGGCGGCGAAGTCAGGACTGGAGGGTGTTGTCGTGCGGTTGGACGTGGAGCCGTCGCGGGCCTGACCATTTGTCATTGCGAGGAGCGAAGCGACGAAGCAATCTCGGTCGGGATTGCTTCGTCGCTTCGCTCCTCGCAATGACAATGGGAGGCGCGCGCCGATTGGACTTGCAAACCCGCATGGTGTGCAATGGCCGCGTCAGTTCAACGAAGGAGGAAACCATGGCCCAGGCACCCTCGACGGAATCGCGCGACCGCGTTCGCGGCACGGTTCCCAAGCTGATAGACCTGTCGGAGAAGGTCTTGTTCGGCGACGTATGGGAGCGCCCGCAGCTTTCCAAACGCGACCGCAGCCTGATTGTCTGCGCGACCCTGATCGCCACCTATCGGCCGGAGCAGTTGCGCGGCCATCTGCAGCGGGCGCTCGCCAACGGCGTCACCAAGGAGGAGTTGTCAGAGGTGATCACGCATCTCGCGTTCTATGCCGGCTGGCCGGCGGCGATGTCGGCGGCGAACATCGCGCGCGAGGTGTTCGAGGCCAATCCGTAACAGGAGCGCATCATGCAGGCGGGATTCATCGGCCTTGGCACGATGGGTGCCAGTATGGCCGCGAACTTGCAAAAGGGACTGAAGGCACGCGGCGATACGCTGGTGGTGCACGACATCCGCCGCGAGGCCGCCACGCGTCATGCGCGCGACGGTGCGATATGGGCGGATGCGCCGCAGGCAGTGGCGGAGCAGAGCGAGGTGATCTTCACCTCGCTTCCCGGCCCGCCGGAGTTCGAGGCGGTGGCGGCCGGATTGCTGGCCGGGATCCGGAAGGGCACCGCGTATTTCGATCTGACGACGAATTCGCCGACCGTGGTGCGCAAGGCGCATGAGGCGTTCGCCGCGAAGGGCGCGCATCTGTTCGATGCGCCGGTGAGCGGCGGACCGCGCGGTGCGGCGAGCGGCAAGCTGGCAATCTGGTGCGGCGGTGATGCTGACGTGTTCGAGCAATGGAAGCCGGTGCTCGACATGATCGGCGACGCCGCGCGCCACATCGGCCCAATCGGTGCCGGATCGGTCGCAAAGCTGGTGCACAACATGTTCGGCTACATCGCGACGGCTGCGTCGGCCGAAGTGTTCAGCATGGGCGTCAAGGCCGGCATTGAACCGCTGGCGATCTGGGAGGCGGTGCGCCAGGGTGCCATTGGCCGCCGCGGGGCGTTCGACTCGCTGACCGATCAGTTCCTGCCGAACCAGTACGAGCCGCCGGCGTTCGCGCTGCGGCTGGCGCACAAGGACGTATCGCTCGCCACCGCGCTGGGACGAGAACTGAACGTGCCGATGCGACTGGCCAACATGGCGTTGGCCGATCTGGCCGAGGCGCTGAACCGAGGCTGGGGCGAACGCGATTCCCGGTCGATGATGTTGCTGCAGCTTGAGCGCGCCGGCGTGAAGATCGAGGTCGATCCGCAGCGATTGGCCGAGGCGCTGGAGAACAAGGCGAAGAATGGGTGAGCAACCGGAACGTAAGATCGCGCTGGTGACCGGCGGCAACAAGGGCATCGGATTCGAGGTTGCGCGCCAGCTTGGCCAGGCCGGCCTGATTGTTGTCCTCGGCGTTCGCGACATGCGTCTCGGCGAGGCAGCTTCCGCCAGACTACGCGACGAAGACCTCGATGTTCGCGCGATCATGCTGGACCTGGAACGAGCTGAAACGATTGCGGCCGCGGCCACCGCCATTGCCGGCGAATTCGGGCGGCTCGACGTACGAGCCGGTCCGCCTCGCCCTGCTGCCTGCGGACGGTCCTTCCGCCGGCTTCTTTAATACGGCTGGACCTTTGCCGTGGTGATGTTTACTCGGCCGCCAGCGTGCGCACTGCCGCACGTTGCATCGGAGTCAACTGGCTGGCATAGGCGTGGACAAATTCCGCCTGATCGCCCTCCCCTGCCCTCAGCGCATCGTCAACATAGCTCAGCCTGTCCGGGTCCGACATGACGCGCTTCAGGATGCGCCGGTAGCGCCACGCCATGCTCGCCCATGCGGCGGCCCCGCTGGCCATCTCGGCGAGGCGCCGCGGATAGAAGGTCAGAGCGCTCTCGATCGGCATGCCGTGGCGCCGCTGCGTAGGGACCCTGCGTCGCATCACCCCGACCTGGAGCGGATGCACGCTTTCGTAGCGCACCGCGCCGGAAAACAGCGTCAGCATGTCGGCCATCTTCTTCGGATTGAATCCGGTGGCCATCGCACGCCGCAGGATCGTCTCGATGTGCCGGTCGCTATAGTAGTGCCGCCATGCGCGCTGGTAAATGTCCCCCAGTTCCTGCGCCGGCATCAGCGGATGCGCCGTGGTGACATGCTCGAGGTCGTATTTGTTCATGTCTGGGTCCATCGGCACCTGCTTGAGATACAGGTTCTTGTGATTCTCGCAGCCGGGCAGCGGCGTGAGAATCATGAACTCCAGCAGGTCGATCGGCAGTTCACGTTGGATCGTCTCGATGTCGCGGATGATCGATTCCAGCGTATCGCTCGGAAAGCCCAGGATGTAGCCCGCATAGGTCATCACCCGCGCGCGCTTCCACGCCTGCAGCATCTCGCGATATTCCCAGATACGGTTCTGCCGCTTCTTCACCCCGGTCAGCGCCGCGGGATTGAGTTCTCCAGCCCGAGGAAGACGTTGTTGCAACCCGCCCTGGCAGGATCAGCTTGATCTTCATCCCCTCCTGGCGCAGTGCGATCAGGCGGTCGAGGATCGGCTCCCAGTCCCTATTGCGGGCAAAGTTGTCGCCGGTGACGAAAAAGCGCGTGATGCCCTGCTTCGCATTCGCGCGCACGATCTGCTCGATGTCATCGCCCGTGCGCCGGCGCGATTTGCGCCCCTGCACGTTGATGATCGTGCAGAAGCTGCACTGGAACGGACAGCCGCGGCCCGCATCGAAGCTGGTGTAGTGACCGAACACGCGGGTGATGACATCGAGCGGCAGCAGCGGCTGCGTGGCGTTGGCGAGGTCGGGCAGGTCGTCCAGATAGTTGTAGATCGGCCTCGGCGTACCGGCGGCAATGTCGCGGATCACGCCCGCCATGGGGCCTTCCGCCTCGCCGGCGAACAGAATGCAGCCCATATCGAGCGCGGCCTGCACATGGGGCTGCATGTCGTCGAGCATGGCGAGACAGCCGCTGATGTGAAATCCGCCGATCACCACCGGGATGCCGGCGGCGCGCAACTGTCGAGCAAGATCGAGCGCACGCGGAAACTGGTTCGACTGCACGCCGACCAGGCCGACGAACCCCGTCCCCGCCTGCGGAATGCGCCTGATCGCGCGCTTCACGTCGATGACAGTATTGCCCTCATCATAGGCTTCGACGTCGATGGCAATGTCGGCGCCGAGTACCTGGTCCGCCGCGCACTGCGCCACCAACGAGTAGACGCTCGCCAGGCTGTTCGATGGAATGAACGAGCGCCACCATTGGATGACATAGCCGTCATCGTCATAGTGCGAAGGCTTGATCAGGACGACCTTGAGCCTGCGTTGTCCGGCGGATCCCATGTCATCTACGGCCTTTCCGCGGGGCGACTCGTCCGCTCCACCGTGTCATTCCGCGCCGAATCCGGCAAGGATCAGGTCACCTTGCGTCGCTCCGGCCGGGCGCTCGCTTCCCAGGCGCCGCTTCGCATCACGTCGCGCAGCACCGCGACCGCATCCCAGACATCGACGAAGCGCACGTACAACGGCGCAAGGCCGAAGCGCAACACGTCGGGAGCCCGGAAGTCGCCGATCACCCCGCGCTCGATCAGCGCCTGCATGATGGCGTAGCCGTGCGGATGTGCGAACGCGACCTGGCTGCCGCGCTGCGACGGTTGGCTCGGTGTCAGGAGCCTGAACTCCGGCTGCGTCGCCATCAGCGTGATGAACAGATCGGCCAGAAGCTGCGACTTTGCGCGCAGCGGCGCCATCGGCGCCTCCAGGGCGATATCGATCCCTGCTTCGAGCGCGGCAAGTGAGAGGATCGGCGGAGTTCCCACCACGGTGCGGGCAATGCCGCCGGCGGGGCGGTAGTTGCTTTCGAACGCGAACGGCGCGGCGTGCCCGAGCCAGCCGGTCAGCGGCAGCCGCAGATCATCCTGCAGATGCCCGGCCACGCAAAGAAACGCCGGCGCGCCGGGGCCGCCATTCAGATATTTGTAGCCACAGCCCACCGCCAGATCGACGCCGTCCGCATCAAGCTGCAATGGCACCGCGCCCGCCGAATGCGACAGGTCCCACAGCACCAGCGCGCCGGCTTCATGCGCGGCACGCGTCAGCGCCGCCATGTCGTGCATGGCACCACTGCAATAGTTGACGTGGGTCAGCATCAGCACGGCAACAGTGTGGTCCAGGGCCGCCATGACATCGGTGACTTGCCGCAGCACATAACCGCGCTGCAACAGTGCCACGAGACCCTGTGCCACGTAGAGGTCGGTCGGGAAGTTGCCTTCCTCGGTCAGGATCACCTGCCTCCCTGGGCGCTGATCGAGCGCCGCGGCCAGCAGCTTGAACAGGTTGACCGAAGTAGAATCCGCCACCACCGTGGTGCCCGGCGCCGCACCGATCAGGCGGCCGATCTTGTCGCCGATGCGGAATTGCAGATCGATCCAGCCGTGATCGGTCCAGCTCCGGATCAACGACTGCCCCCACTCCCGCTCCAGCACCTCTGCCACCCGAGCCTGCGTCGCCTTCGGCAGCGGACCGAGCGAGTTGCCGTCGAGATAGATCACGCCCTCCGGCAGTACGAACCGCTCGCGGAACGCCGCGAGTTCGTCAGCGTCGTCCAGCGCCGCCGCGTCGTCGCGCGTCAGCTCAGTCGTCCTTTTGCAGCACGGTACCCGCCATCGTGCCGCCGTCCACCACCAGCGTGTGGCCGGTGACGAAGTTGCCGGCCGGCGACGCCAGGAACACCGCCGCACCGGCGATCTCGTCCGGTTCGCCGATGCGCTGCAATGGGTTGTCGCGCGTGGTCTTGCGATAGCGTACCGGATCCTCCCATAGCGCGCGGGCGAAGTCGGTGCGCACCAGGCCGGGCGCGATGCAGTTGGCGCGAACGTTCTTCGGTCCCCACTCCACCGCGATATTGCGCGTCAATTGCATGTCGGCGGCCTTCGAGATTCCGTACAAGCCGAGCGACGCCGTGCCACGGAACCCGCCGATCGACGAGATAACAATGAACGAACCACCACCCCGCTCCGCCATGTGCGGGCACACCATGTTGGCCAGCCAGAAATTGCTGCGCACATTGGCGCCCATGATGCGCTCATACACCTCGTCCGATGCGCCCGCCGCCGGCCCGAGATACGGATTGACCGCGGCATTGCAAACCATGATGTCGGTGCCGCCCCACAACGCTGTGGTCTGATCCACCAGTTTCTGCAGCTCGTCCTTGCGTGCGATATGGCATGGGATCACCGTGGCCTCGCCGCCCTTGGCGCGGATGCCGGCAGCCACCGCCTCGCAGACATCGGCCTTGCGGCTGGACACCACCACCTTGGCACCGTGCTCCGCCATGCGTTCGGCGATGGCGCGGCCGATCCCCTTGCTGGAGCCGGTGATGACGGCGACCTTGCCGGTCAGATCGAACAGCGACGACATCATGGTGTCCTTTGCCGGGAAGCTACTGATCAGTATGCTCGCCGCTTCGAAACGTCAATCGAGCACTCCATGCAAACGAAACGAACAACCGTCTATCGACACGCCGACCTCACGCGGCTGCTGCACCCGGCCAGCATCGCGGTGATCGGCGCCTCCACCCGCGTGGGCTCGTTCGGCGAACGCGTGTTGATGAACCTGAAGCACTATGGCGGCCGGGTCTATCCGGTGAACGCGCGCTACGAACGGATCGGCGAGCAGCGCTGCTATCCCGATGTCGCGGCGTTGCCGGAAGTGCCGGACTGCGCCGTGGTCACCGCGCCGCGCGAGGCGGTGGAGGAGATCGTGTTCGAGTGCGCCTCCGCCGGCGTGGGTGGCGTGATCGTATTCGCTTCCGGATATTCGGAGACGGGCAAGCACGACCGCATCGCGCAGCAGCATCGCCTGGCAGCGATCGCGCGCGACAGCGACATGCGCATTGTCGGCCCCAACTGCATCGGCGTGGTGAATGCGCCACTCGACATGCGGGTGACCTTCATGGACATCACGCCGATCCCCGCCCCGCGCCGCCAGTCGATCGGCATGGTGAGCCAGTCGGGCGCTCTTGGCATGGCGCTGGCGCAGTCGGTGGTGCGCGGCGTGTCGTTCAGCCACGTGCTGACCTCGGGCAACTCCTGCGACGTCGACATGGCGGACTACATCTCCTATCTCGCCGACGATCCGTCTTGCGCGGCGATCGCCTGCGTGTTCGAGGGCATGGCGGAACCGGAACGCATGCTGATCGCCGCGGAACGCGCCTGGCAGCGCGACAAGCCGTTGATCGTGTTCAAGATGGCGACCGGTGAACAGGGCGCGGCAGCGGCGATGTCGCATACCGGATCGCTGGCCGGTTCCCAGGTGGCGTATCGCGCAGTGTTCCGCCGCGCCGGCGCGATCCTGGTTGAGGACTACGAGGCACTGTGCGAGACCGCCGCATTCTTCGCCAAGGCGAAGCCGCCGAAGGCATGCGGCGTCGCCGTGGTTGCTGCCTCCGGCGGTGCGGCGATCATGGCGGCCGATCGCGCCGAACAGTTTGACGTGCCGTTGCCGCAGCCGTCCGATGCAGTGCGCGACGTGCTGCTCGCGCACATTCCCGAGTTCGGCTCGGCACGCAATCCGTGCGACGTGACCGCCCAGATCCTGGCCAATCCGGAATCGCTGAATGCCTGTGCCGACGCGCTGCTCGGCGATCCGGCATATGGCGCGTTGGTGGTGCCACAGACCTACGGCTATGCGCCGTCGGCGAAGCGCATCCCGGTATATGATTCGCTCGCGGCGAAGCACGGCAAGATCGCCTGCATCGCCTGGCAGAGCGAGTGGCTGGAAGGCCCCGGTGTGAAGGAAGCGGAAGAAGCCGAGCACGTCGCGCTGTTCCGCTCGATGCCGTCGTGCTTCGCCGCGCTGGCAGCGTGGCACTGGCGGGCGGCCAAACGCGCTGCTGACGCGCCCGCGATTGACCCCACCCCGGCCGAGACCGTGCGGCAGGCGGGCGCACTGATTGCCGCTTCGGGTGGCCGCACGCTGACCGAGCGCGAGGCGAAGCAGGTGCTGGCGCTGTACGGCGTCCCGGTGGTCGGCGAAGGCGTCGCGCAAACCATGGACGAGGCGGTCGATGCAGCGGGATCGCTCGGCTATCCGGTGGTGTTGAAGGTCGAATCGCCCGATCTGCCGCACAAGACTGAGGCCGGTGTGGTGCGGCTCAACCTGCGCAATCCCGATGAGGTGCGCGAGGCGTATCAGACGATCATGGCGCGCGCCAACGCGGTCACACCGCCGCCGCGCATCGCCGGCGTGCTGGTGCAGAGGATGATGCCGCAGGGCGTTGAGATGGTGGTGGGCGCACGCGTCGATCCGTTGTTCGGACCGCTGGTCGTGGTCGGGCTCGGCGGCATCCTGGTCGAGCTGTTGCAGGACACCGCGCTGGCCCCGGCGCCAGTGACGCATGACGAGGCGCTGACGATGCTGGCGCAGCTCAAGGGCGCGCGGCTGCTGGACGGGTTCCGCGGCATTGTGGCGGTGGATCGCAATCGGCTGGCCGAGGTGATCTGCCGCGTCGCGGCATTCGCGGCGGATCACCGCGAGGCGATTGCGGAGGTGGATGTCAATCCGCTGATCTGCGCTGGAGAGAGCATCACTGCCGTGGATGCGCTGATCGTGCCTCTGCCATAATGTCATTGCGAGGAGCGAAGCGACGATGCAATCTCCATCGCAGTGCGCATCCCGGCGGGGATTGCTTCGTCGTTTCGCTCCGCGCAGTGACACATGAGGCCTGCTGATGCGCATCGTCGGCGTCTCCTGTACGCTGCACCTGCGATGCGACAGTCCCGATGTCACACTGATCAAGCAGCATTGGGATAGCCCAACCGTGTACAATCGTGGACTAACCCTAGCTTCCCACATGGCGTTACAACGAAGCCGTTGAAAAGACTCGCGATAGCCACCGACAGCGGTCCAAGATGCAGCCATGTAATCTAATTCTTGATACTGGTACTGTATCGCCGGATATGCGCATGCTCCGCCGTATATATCGAAGCTGTTCCCAACCAGAATTCATCCCCCGCCATTCTCCGCGCGAGAGCTACCGCCAGGACGGCAAGGTTCGTAAGCGCACGCCTGTGCAACCTGTCCGACTGGCCTGCTGCCCATGTCGAAGGCCGGCGCGGTGTGCTGAAAGGCGGCACCGTCAAACCCGCCGAGCGGGACGCCTTCACCGTCATCCGCAGCCCCCGCCGCCGCACTCGGCACCGCCCGCAAGGTCGGTCTCAACCGTATTCTCGGCCCCGACGGCAATCGCTGTCGCGATCTCATCCTCCCCCTGCTCGTCAGCCGCATCCTCGACCCCGCCTCCAAGCTTGCTGCCACCCGTGCGCTCTCTCCCGCTACGGCTGCTTCGAGCCTCGGCGACGTGCTGGGCCTGGGCCAGGTCGATGAGGACGAGCTCTACATCGCGTTGGACTGGCTGCTGGAGCGCCAGCCCAGCATCGAGGCCAGGCTGGCCAAACGCCATCTCAGCACCGGCACGCTGGTGCTGTACGACGTGTCATCGAGCTACATGGAGGGGCGCTGCTGTCCGCTCGCCAAGCGCGGCTACAGCCGCGACGGCAGGAAGGGCACGCTGCAGATCATCTACGGCCTGCTTTGCGCCCCAGACGGCTGTCCGGTTGCGATCGAGGTGTTCGACGGCAACACCGCCGATCCGATGACATTGGCGACGCAGATCGAGAAGCTGAAGCAGCGCTTCCATCTCGACCATGTGGTCCTGGTTGGAGACCGCGGCATGATCACCCAGGCACGCATCACCGAGGACATCCAATCGGCAGGCCTCGACTGGATCACGGCATTGCGCGCGCCGGCGATCAAGGCGCTGGTGGAAACCGGCAGGTTGCAGCTTTCGCTGTTCGATCAGCGCGACTTGGCCACCATTACCGCACCGGATTTCCCCGACGAACGCCTGGTGGTCTGCCGTAACCCCAATCTCGCCGTCGAGCGCGGCCGTAAGCGCGAAGATTTGCTGGTGGCCACTGAACGTGATCTCGCCCGCATCCAGGCCGCCGCCACCCGCAAGCGTGACCCGCTGCGCGGCACCGCAGAGATCTCGCTCGCGGTCGGTGCAGTGATCAACAAACACAAAATGGCCAAGCATTTCGACCTCGACATCGCCGATGCTGCCTTCGGTTTCGCACGCAAGACAGCCGCGATCGCCGCCGAGGCGGCGGTCGACGGTGTCTATGTCATTCGCACCAATCTGCCTGCGGCGACCTTCGATGACACCGCGACGGTGCGAAGCTACAAATCAATGGCCCATGTGGAACGGGCCTTTCGCTGCCTCAAGACCGTCGATCTGCAAGTCCGGCCGGTGTATCGCCGGTTGGCCGATCGGGTCAGTGCGCATGTCTTCCTCTGCATGCTGGCCTATTACCTGGAATGGCACATGCGTCAGCGTCTGGCGCCGATGCTGTTCGATGACACCGACAAGCAAGCCGCCGAAGCACTGCGCAAGAGCGTGGTGGCGCCGGCGCAACGCTCCCCGAACGCAGTCAGCAAGCAGACAACCGGCCTGACCGAGGACGGCCTGCCGGTGCACAGCTTCCGCTCACTGCGGGCCGATCTCGCGACAGTGGCGCGCAACATCATCACCACCGCGATCACACCGAACTATCCGCTCACCGTCATCACAAGGTCGACGCCGGTTCAGCACAAGGCGTTCACCCTTCTCGGCGCCGCGGTGTAGCCAGTAACCCGCAGTCTTGGCAGGCGATTGTGCCGCCAATTCAAGGGATTGCGCTTTTCGCATTCAGGAAGCTCGGATTAGATTTTCGATACCCTGAGCGGTGAAGGCTATGACGGCAACGCCGTCGTCGACATCCAGGATGGTGAGGCAGCTGTGCTCCGGCTCCATTCCCAACGCGATCTCGTGCAGCCGATCCTCAAGTTCGTTCAGCATTCTGGCGACGCGGCGGATGGTCAAGACGTAGCTTGGCGCAGCCATGGTCAGGCGGCGCGAGCGAGGGGTGGGGACCCAGTTCCACGGCAGCAGCCCGTGCAGGCGCGACGCCGGATGATCGGCGATGCGGGCCAGCACGTCGGCGAGCCAGGCGTGCGGATCGATGTCGTTGAGTTTGGCCGTGATGATGAGCGAATACATCGCTGCTGTTCGCTCGCCGCCGCGATCACTGCCTGCGAACAGCCAAGCCTTGCGGCCAAGTGCCGCGCTGCGCAGCGCGCGTTCAGCCGCGTTGTTGGTCAGCCAAATGCGTCCATCATCGAGAAAGCGCGTGAATGCCACCCAGCGCTTGAGCATATAGTCCATCGCTTTCGCCACATCAGCGTGCCGCGAGAGCTTGCCGCGTTCGGCTCGCATCCACTGCTCAAGCGATGCAACGAGTGGTGCGACCCGGGTTTGTCGGATCGCATGCCGCTGCGCAAGCGAAAGCCCGTTGATCGTAAGCGGGCCTCTGAAGCCCATGTTTAATGGCCTCTGCCGAAGTGCTTGATTTGCTTGAGGCAGAGGGCTTCGAGCTATCCTTATGTTTGACGTTAA
>Ga0209040_10000631_pt1 | contig 27226 bp, 19 predicted proteins | sample BogFormECP12_OM3_FD_188240 | JGI IMG/M metagenome (GOLD analysis project Ga0209040, IMG submission 188240) | Bog forest soil microbial communities from Calvert Island, British Columbia, Canada - ECP12_OM3 (SPAdes) (version 2) | ecosystem: Environmental > Aquatic > Freshwater > Wetlands > Bog ... | reverse complement strand
GGCTACGATGTGGCGCTTAGTGGCTCGCTGCTGGTGTTGGCCAAGGAGCCGTTACAGCTGGCCGGTGAGCAGATTCGCTGGCTGGCGGTTGCCCCAATCCTCTTCTTAGTTGTCGGGGCCTTCACGGCCTCTGCTATTTCCGACCGCATCAGCCGCAAGACCGTGATGCAGATCGCCGGCGCTCGGAATCGTGGCGCTTGCGGCGATGGCCGCGGCGATGCTCCACGGACCGGCGCTGGCCGGCCTCGGCCTGGTCGGCGCGCTGGCGACGCTGCTGCTCGTTTCCTCGGCGCGGCACCGGCGATCCGCAGTCACAGCAGCATGCAATCACTTGGTGCGCTGGTGGACCAAGGCGCCGTCGTCACCCTGAGCTTCGGGCTGAGTACGTTGCTGTTCATGGTGACGATTCCGGGCAAGTTCTTCACCGGCTTCATTATGGAGATCATCGGCCGCCGTTGGACCATCACCTATTGCCTCGCCGGGGCAGTCCCCGGTCTTGCGCTGATGGGAGTGGCGCATCGCACGGGTTCGCACGCGACGGTGGCGATGACCGCGGGAGCGATCATCACCGGCTTCACCGTGCTGTCCTCCTTCACCGCGGTGCGGGTTTATCTTTCCGAGCAGTTTCCCACCGCACTGCGGGGCCGTGGGCACTTTTTCGGCGAGGCGACCGGGCGGCTCTTTTCTGGCGTGCTAACGCCGTTCCTACTGGAACCGCACACCGGTTCCCCGACGATCTTCTTCGGCACGATCATGGTCGTGGTGGCGGTGGGCGCCTGCGTGCCCCTGCTGGTCGGCAAGGAAACGGTCGGCCAGCTCGAACTGGTCACCGAGGCGAGCGAGGAGCCCGCCTTCTAGGAGCCCGTCCAATTGGTTTGATCTGACTTCGAGGGTTGCAGTTTCGCGGCTCACCTGGCTGCTTTGGCGAGCAGCAAGCTACGAAGGTCGACCTGATCATCAACCTCAAAACCGCCAAGGCGCCGGCATCACCGTGCTGCTGCCCGAAAGCTGACGTTAACGCAACGCTGCTGGACGAACCGGATAGGGTCGAACGGACGCGTCCGCAGCTTGTTTCGGGAACGGTCGCTCGTGGCGCCAAGCTGCCCTTCCCGTTGCGCTGCTGAATCTCGCCTTCGGGTCGAATCCCGCCTTGCAACGGCTTGTTCCAGGCGGACAAAGGCGCCAGATGCTCGGCTTCGGCGCTTTCGCGCCTCCTCACAAGCCTTCGAAAAGCGCCGTCGACAAGTAGCGTTCGGCGAACGAGGGAATAATGACCACGATCGTCTTCCCCTCGTTTTCCGGCCTGCGTCCGACGTCGATCGCGGCTGCGATCGCCGCGCCCGACGAGATGCCGACCGGGATACCCTCGACGCGCGCGGTCAAGCGGGCCGTATCGAAGGCGGTCTGGTTGCCGACCGTGATGACTTCGTCGATCACGTCCCGGTCCAATATTTCGGGCACGAAACCGGCGCCGATGCCCTGAATCTTGTGCGGTCCTGGCGAACCGCCCGAGAGCACGGGCGAATCCTCGGGCTCGACCGCGACCATGACCACGCCGGGCTTGCGTTGCTTCAACACCTGCCCGACGCCCGTGATCGTCCCGCCGGTGCCGACGCCGGAGACGACGACGTCGACTGCGCCTGCGGTGTCGTTCCAAATCTCCTCCGCCGTCGTTTGACGATGGATTTCGGGGTTCGCCGGATTTTCAAACTGCTGCGGTATGATCGCGCCCGGCGTCGAGGCGACGATCTCATTGGCTTTCGCGATCGCGCCCTTCATCCCCAGCGCGGCCGGCGTCAAGACAAGTTCCGCTCCGAGCAGGGCGAGCATCTTCCGGCGCTCAATCGACATCGACTCCGGCATAACGAGGATGAGTTTGTAGCCGCGCGCGGCGGCGACGAACGCTAGCGCAATGCCAGTGTTGCCGGAGGTCGGTTCGACGAGGACGCCCTTGCCGGCGGAAATCTTGCCCTGGGCTTCGAGGGCGGCGATCATGGACACCCCGATGCGGTCCTTCACGCTTCCGATCGGGTTGAAGAATTCGAGCTTCCCGAGCAGCCGAGCCGGGACGTTCATTTCCTTCGCGAGTCGGTCCATCGCAACCAGGGGCGTGTCGCCGATCGTGTCGGTGATCGACGCGTAGACTTTTCCTCGCCCTCGGGTCAGAGGCGGGGCCTCGGCCAGCGTCATAAGAACCCCTCCACGAAAAACATAGGCCGGCGCGGCTCGTCGCGCGGGCCCGCCTTTATCAGTTTACCCAAGTTTGATCTATATAACTGCGCCTATGCCAGAGTCATATGGCAAAATCGCCGGCGGCCTTCTCGTCGTCGAGAACGTGGGCTTGTTCGGCCTGTTCGCACATGTTCTCGACCGTGATCGAATCGAGGTTGGCGAGGAAGGTTTCTCCGGCCTTGCGGACGGCGGGATCGATCACGCGCTCGAGCAGGGGCGAGTTCGAGCCGAGATCGTCGGGGTCGGCCGTGCTGAGGGACATCGCCGTCCGGACAATTTCGCCGATGGTGATGCGTCTGCGTTCGCGGGCAAGCTCATAGCCGCCGCGCGGCCCGCGCACTCCTTTCAGGATCTTTGCGTGGACAAGCCCCTGAAGGAGCGTCTCCAGGTGGCGGGGCGGCAATTTGTGGCGCCCGGCGAGCGATTTGGCGGCGACAGGCGCGGCCCTTGAATGCAGCGCGACATCGACAACCGCGGCGATGGCGAGAACGCTCCGTCGCGATAGCAGGTTCATCTCATTTCTCCTCGGATGAGCGCCCGGTGGAGCCGAAACCGTTTGAGCCTCGGACGCTCGACGTGAGACGCTCGCTCGCAATCAGAGCGACGCGTTCCACAGAACACACGACGAGTTGCGCTATTCGCGCTCCGCGCCGAACCTCAAAAGACTTGTTTCCAAAATTGATGAGGATGACGCCAATTTCTCCCCGATAATCGGCGTCGACCGTCCCGGGACTGTTCAGGACAGTCACCCCATGACGCAGAGCCAGTCCCGATCGAGGACGGATCTGCGCCTCAAAGCCCACTGGCAGTTCAATCGCGAGCCCGGTCGGGATCATTGCCCAAGCCCCGGGAGCGAGGATAGTCTCGGCGTCCGCCGGCAACGCGGCCACCAGATCCAATCCGGCGGCATCTTCACTTGCATAACACGGCAAATGCAACCCCTCCGCATGCGGCAATGTGCGGTAGGCGACGGTGATCATTGCTGATTTGCCAGTTCCGAGGCCAATCGGCGCACCAACTTCTCGGCAATTTCCATTTTGGTCATTGACGGCCACGACTCCGCCTCTTTTGGGCCAATGACCGCGACTTGATTCGTCAGGCCGCCGAATGTGGACGTTCCTGCGCCGACATTATTGGCCACGATCAGGTCGCAGCATTTATCCCGCAACTTTTTCTTGGCATTCTCGATGACGTTTTCGGTTTCGGCGGCGAAACCCACCACGAAAGCCGGTCGAAGCGCGCCCATTTTACAAACCTCCTTAAGTATATCCGGGTTTTCGACCAGACGTAAGAAAGGCGATTCTCCACTGGTCTTTTTCAATTTTTGCGCCGACACGGATTCGACCCGCCAATCGGCGACCGCGGCGGCGGCGATGAAAGCGTCGGCTGGCAACGCCTGCTCGACGGCTGAGCGCATTTCGAGCGCCGAACCAACGTGAACAACGGTCGCGCCCTCCGGATCGGGCAATGCGACGGGGCCCGACACCAAAGTCACCCTTGCGCCTGCGCAAACGGCCGCTTGCGCAATTGCACGTCCCTGGATTCCGGAAGACCGGTTGCCGAGGAACCGGACCGGGTCGATCGGCTCATAAGTCGGCCCGGAAGTCACGATGACATGACGGCCCGCAAGCGCGCCGGGGGACATCTCGCGCGGTTCCGGCGGCTTCGTGTCCCCCGCCATCGCCTTCTCGATCGCCGCCACGATCTCCTCGGGCTCCGACATTCGCCCGGGGCCGAATTCGCCGCAGGCCATCGCGCCCGAATTCGGTCCCACAAATAGCACGCCGTCCGCTTTGAGCCGCGCGACGTTCCGCTGGGTCGCGGCGTGCGTCCACATCCGCACGTTCATCGCCGGCGCAACCAGCGTGCGCTTGTCGGTGGCGAGCAACACGGTCGTCGCGAGGTCGTCCGCCAGGCCCGCCGCCATTCGCGCCAACAGGTTCGCGGTCGCCGGCGCCACCACCAGGAGGTCGGCCGAGCGCGACAGCTCGATGTGGCCGATCAAGGACTCCTCTGTCAGGTTGAAAAGCGCATCCCGCGCCGGCTGGCCGCTCAGCGTGGCGGCGGACAGCGGGGTCACGAACTCCTGCGCCGCCGCCGTCATCACCACGCTGACCGAAGCGCCGCGGTCGCGCAGGCGTCGGATCAGTTCGAGGGACTTGTACGCGGCGACGCCGCCCCCGATGATGAGAAGGATGCGCGCGGCGGACAGCAGATCATTTGCCATTGGCGGCGCCCTGACGCCCGTTTCAACGGCGATAGCATGGGAGCGCCGATTTCGTCACCTCCGGTTCGGGGAATCTCCTATCCGCCCCTTGGCGAGGCGACTGGAGGCCCAACCCAAGGCGCCGGATTGACGAGGCGAAAACCCCGACCCTCATTCTCATCGAAATCCAAGTCGAGAGAGCAAGTTCTGTTAACCTCCCGGTAGCCCGCAACGCTTTTTAGTAGGAGTCGCCGGACGTGTCCGGACTGGATAGATGAGTGACGGGACGCTCTTGCGGCTGGAGCCGCGCGAGCCCGAAGCTTGACCGCCGCCCATGCCTCCGGTCCCATATGTTAGTCATCCGTCCGCTGGACACGCGCGAAAGGCGCGGCCGGATGAGGGCGTTCGCGCATGATCCGACTCGAGCCGCGCTTCGCCGAACTCGGCGCGATGACCAACTTCTCCTTCCTGCGCGGCGCCGCGCATCCGGAGGAGATGGTCGCCCGCGCCGCCGAGCTTGGCCTTGCCGGGATCGGGATCGCGGATCGCAACACACTCGCTGGCGTCGTGCGCGCGCATGTCTTCGCGCGCGAAAACAAGGCGGCGATGGAGGGAACGCTCGTCGTTTCCGGCGCGCGGCTCGCCTTCTCCGACGGCGCCTCTGACGTTCTCGCCTATCCGAAGGATCGCGCGGCGTATGGCCGGCTCTGCCGGATTCTCACGGCAGGAAACTTGCGGGCGCCGAAAGGCGAATGCCATTTGCGGCTCGAGGACCTTCTCGAGCACGGCGAGGGGCTGCAGGTCGTGGCGCTCCCCCTCATCCGGCGGGCGCATGCCCGCCACCTTCTCCCAAAGGGAGAAGGAATTCTCCCCTCTCCCACCGGGAGAGGGGTCGGGGGTGAGGGCGCGTTCCTCTCCCGCCTGCGCGAGGCTTTCGGCGCGCGCCTCTGGATCGGCGCGAGCCTGACCTACGGCGAGGACATGCGCGGCGCTTTGGCGAAGCGCATGAGCTTCGCGAAGAAGCTCGGGCTCCCGCTCATCGCGACCAACGACGCGCTCATGCATGCGCCCGAGCGCCGCCCGCTCGCCGACGTCGTCGCCTGCATCCGCGACGGCGTGACGCTCGAAGCCGCCGGGCGCCTCACGCAGGCCAACGCCGAGCGCCACCTCAAATCGGCGGGCGAAATGGCGCGACTGTTCGCCGAGGCGCCGCAGGCCGTCGACGAGACGATCCGCTTCCTCGACGGCCTCGCCTTCTGCCTCGACGAGCTCGCGCATTGCTATCCTGAGGAATTGCGCGAGGGCTTCGCCACGCCTCAGAGCGCGCTCGAATCCTTCGCTGAGGCAGGCGCGAAGGCGCGCTATCCCGACGGCGTCCCGGAGCGCGTGCGGGAGACATTGACTCACGAGCTCGCGCTGATCGCCTTGCTTGGCTACGCGCCTTACTTTCTTACCGTGCATGACATCGTGCGCTTCGCCCGCTCGCGCGGCATCCTCTGCCAGGGCCGAGGGTCGGCGGCCAATTCCGCCGTCTGCTTCTGCCTCGGAGTGACCGAGGTCGACCCGGCGCGCTTCGATCTTCTGTTCGAGCGCTTCGTGTCGCCCGAGCGCAACGAGCCGCCCGACATCGACGTCGACTTCGAGCACGAGCGGCGCGAGGAGGTCATCCAGTACATCTACAACCGCTATGGTCGGGAACGCGCCGGCCTTGCCGCCGCCGTCACCACCTACCGCACGCGCTCGGCGATCCGCGAGACGGCGAAAGTCTTCAGCCTCTCGGAGGACGTCATCGTCGCGCTCAACGGGACCGCCTGGGGCCATGGCTCGACGCCGATCGACGCGGCCCGCGTGCGTTCGGCCGGGCTTGATCCGGCCGATCCCTCGCTTTCGCTCGCGCTCAAAATGGCCGAGGAGCTGACCGGCTTTCCGCGCCATCTCACCCAGCACAGCGGCGGCTTCGTCATCACCCGCGACCGGCTCGACGAAGTCTCGCCGATCATGAACGCGGCGATGGAGGAGCGCACGACGATCGAATGGGATAAGGACGACCTCGACGCGCTCGGCCTTCTCAAGATCGACGTGCTCGCGCTCGGCATGCTGACCGCCCTCGCCAAGGGGCTCGATCTCCTCGATCGGCATTACGGCGCGCGGCTGACGCTCGCGACCATTCCGCCCGAAGAGGCGTGCGTCTACGCGATGATTGAGCGCGCCGACACGATCGGCGTCTTCCAGATCGAGAGCCGGGCGCAGATGTCGATGCTGCCGCGGCTGAAGCCCAAGACGTTCTACGACCTCGTCATCGAAGTGGCGATCGTGCGGCCCGGTCCGATCCAGGGCGACATGGTGCACCCTTATCTGCGCCGCCGGCAGGGGCTCGAGGAGGTCGTGTATCCTTCGAAGGAGCTGGAGGCGGTTCTCAACAAGACGCTCGGCGTGCCGCTCTTCCAGGAGCAGGCGATGAAGATCGCCATCGTCGCCGCCGGCTTCACGCCGTCGGAGGCCGACAGGCTGAGACGCGCGATGGCGACCTTCCGCCGCGTCGGCACGATAAAGACCTTCCAGGACAAGATGATCGCGGGCATGGCGGCGAAAGGCTACGACCGCGAGTTCGCCGAGCGCTGCTTCCGCCAGATCGAGGGTTTCGGCGAATATGGCTTTCCAGAGAGCCATGCGGCGAGCTTTGCGCTTCTTGTCTACGCCTCGTGCTGGATGAAGTGCCGCTATCCCGACGTCTTCGCCGCCGCGATGCTGAACTCCCAGCCGCTCGGCTTCTACGCGCCGGCGCAGCTCGTTCGCGACGCGCGCGAGCATGGCGTTACGGTGCGCGAGGTCGACGTGAACCTCTCCGACTGGGACTGCACGCTGGAACCCCCCTCTCCCATCGGGAGAGGGGCCGGGGGTGAGGGTGAACCCTCATCCGGCGCTTCGCGCCACCTTCTCACAAAGGGAGAAGGCGTCCATCCCCGCCACGCCTCCATGATCGAGCACATCCGCACGATTCATGCGGTGCGTCTCGGCTTGCGGCAAATCGTCGGAGCCAAGGAGGAAGACATGCGCCGTCTCGTCGAGCGGCGCGGGCGGGGTTACGACTCCGTGCGCGACCTTTGGCTGCGCGGCGGCCTCAGCCCCGCCGCTCTCGAAAAGCTCGCCGACGCCGACGCTTTTCGCTCGATCGGCCTCGACCGGCGCCAAGCTCTATGGGCGGTGCGCGGCCTCGACCGGGTCGGCGACCAGGACGATCTGCCGCTCTTCGCGATCTCGCGCCCCGAGCGCGAATTGGAGCCGGACGCAAAACTGCCGCCGATGCCGCTCGGCGCGCATGTGGTCGAGGACTACCGGCGCCTGTCGCTGTCGCTCAAAGCCCATCCCGCTTCGTTTATGCGCGCGCGTCTGGCCGCGCGCGGCATGCTGCGCTCAGACGTGCTTGCCTCAGTGAAGAACGGCGAGCGCGTGACGGTCGCGGGCCTCGTGCTCGTGCGCCAGCGCCCGGGCACCGCCAAGGGCGTCATCTTCATGACGCTCGAGGACGAGACGGGCGTCGCCAACGTCATCGTCTGGCCGAAGGCGTTCGAGCGCCTCAGGCCGATCGTGCTCGGCGCGCGCTTCGTCGCGGTGACCGGCAAATTGCAGAACGAGCAGGGCGTCATCCACATTGTCGCCGAGCGCATGGAGGACCTAACCCCGATGCTCGGGCTCTTGTCGGAGGCGGGGCAAACGATCGACGCGCGGGCGCGCGCCGACGAGGTCCGCCGGCCGCAGGCGACGATGGCGCAGAAGCGCCATGGCAACCATTTCGCCGCGCCTCCGCTTTTCGACGATCCGCGCGCGCCGCCGGCCGCGCCCGCCGATGTCGCGGACGTCAAGCGCGCGATCCCCGCGGGACGGAATTTTCATTGAGCAGCGGATCGGGCCCGGCTTGCTCCCCAGCTTGCAACACCGCAGGCTATGGGCCCCATATTGGGGCTGCAATTCGTACCGCCATGAAGACCACCATCGAAATATCCGATCCGCTTCTGCGCAAAGCCCGCAAGCTTACCGAGCGTGAAGGAGTCACGCTTCGCTCGCTGGTGGAACGAGGGCTTCGTCACGTCGTTGCGGAAACCAAGCCCGGCGGGCCAAGCTGCGCCGCGCAACCTTCCGGGGCGAAGGGCTTAAAGTGGATCTCCACGGCGCGCCCTGGCGCGAGCTGCGCGATTTGGTCTATGAGGGCCGAGGTAGTTGATTGCCGTCGATACAAACATTCTCGTCTATGCCCATCGTGAGGACTCGCCGTTCCACGACGCGGCCTTCGAACGGATCGCCGAACTCGCAGAAGGCCCGGCGACGTGGTCGATTCCCTGGCCCTGCGTTCACGAGTTTCTCGCCATCGTCACCCATCCCCGCGTCTATGCGCCTCCGACTCCTTTGGCTCTTGCCCTCGATCAGGTGGATGCTTGGCTCGAGTCGCCGACCCTCGCGCTGCTGGCCGAATCGCCCGAGCACTAGTCGACCTTGCGAGCGCTTCTCAGCGGCGGCCAGATCGCCGGAGCTCAAGTCCACGACGCCCGCGTCGCCGCTTTGTGCCGACAGCACGGCGTGCGGGAATTGTGGTCGGCGGATCGGGACTTCAATCGCTTCGCGGGCGTGAAGGTCGTGAACCCATTGGTGCGGCGCGCTTCAGGCTGACTTCCGTCTGCGCACGATTTCGGTAAGAACAGGCGCGTCGTCCATCTGAAGCCCAGTCTTTAAGGTGGATTGGCGCGTAATACGCCTGCTTATCCAAAGCCAAGACGAGATAAGTACTTATAATTATCCTTTTTGATTTTTGGTTCAATATTACTCAATACAGTAAGTGTTGCATTAAAGTCTTTCAATATACAATAGGTTACTTTCGTTCGTGTCAGATTTACCTGACTTAGCCATCGCCAGATCCGCCGCCCGCGGCCGGTCGGAACAATATGGCGCCGTAACTTAATGAAAAGGCTCGATTCGCGGCGCAAAATGGCGCCCCGCCGCTCAGGCGGTGGCGGCCGTCGCCGCCCGCTCCCTCTCGGTCTCCCGGATGATGTCCCTGAGAGCGACGAGCTGGGTCTCCAGGGCGCCGAGGTCGCGCTCGGACATGCGCCCGAGCGTGGCGGCGATCCACTCGTGCTGCACGGCGATCGCCCTCGCCGCCGTCTCCCGCCCGGTCTCGGTGAGGAAGATCGAATATTGTCGCCGGTCGGAGGCCGGCCGGCGCTCCACGAATCCGGCCGCCTCCAGCCGGTCGAGCAGGCCCGAGATGTTGCCCTTCGTGACATAGAGGCGCGTGGCGAGCTCCTGCTGGCTCATTCCCTCCTCCTCGGTGAGGGTGGTCAGCACGTCGCATTGCGGAATCGAGACGCCGATCTCCCGGAGGCGCTCGCTGATGGCGGTCTGCATCCGCGCTTCGAGCCGGATCAGGCGGAGCCAGACCCGGATCGCGCGCTCGTCATTGCGGTTCGTCATCTATTCTTCTTTTTGGGAGCGTGGGCGACGCTTAACCCTTCCGCCGCCTTGCGGGATTTCACCGGGCGCGATTGCAAAGCGGCTCGCCGTGCGCCAAAGTCAAGAGATGAACGATCCCCTCCGCGGGATCAAGCCGCGCGTCAGCTCCGGGAGGATGCCTCATGATGGGACGGATGCAGGAATGGCCCCTGCTCATGTACAAGATCGTCGACTTCGCCGCGACCCAGTTTCCTCGGCGGGAAGTCGTCTCGCGCATGGTCGAAGGCCCGATGCACCGGACGAACTATCGGGAAATCCGCGAGCGGTCGCTCAAATTGGCCAAGCGCCTCGACCGCGACGGGATCAAGCTCGGCGACCGGGTGGCCACCCTCGCCTGGAACGGGTTCCGCCACCTCGAGGCCTGGTACGGCATCACCGGAGTGGGCGCCGTCTACCACACGGTCAACCCGCGCCTCTTCCCCGAGCAGATCGCCTGGATCGTCAACCACGCCGAGGACCGGATCGTGATGACCGATCTCACCTTCGTGCCGCTCGTCGAGGCGCTCGCCGACCATATGCCGACCGTCGAGCGCTACGTCGTGCTGACCGATGCTGCGCACATGCCGGCAACGAAGCTGAAGAACGCCGTCGCCTACGAGGACTGGATCGGCGAGGTCGATTCCGACTTCAGGTGGAAAGAGTTCGACGAGCGCACCGCCGCTGGCCTCTGTTACACCTCCGGCACCACCGGCGATCCCAAGGGCGTGCTCTATTCGCACCGGTCCAATGTTCTGCATTCCATGTTCAGCGCCACTCTGAACTGCCTGCCGGTCGGGGCTCGGGACGTAGTTCTCCCCGTCGTGCCGATGTTCCACGCCAATTCTTGGGGCCTCGCGCTTTCCGCGCCGATGGTCGGCGCGAAAATGGCTATGCCGGGTGCGAGGCTCGACGGCGCCTCGATCTTCGAACTGCTGGAGACGGAGAAAGTCACTTTCACCGCCGCGGTCCCGACGGTCTGGCTGATGCTGCTGAGCTACCTTAGGGCGGAGGGCAAGCGTCCTTCGACCTTGAAGACGGTGGTGATCGGCGGCTCGGCCTGTCCGCCGGCGATGATCCAGGGGTTCGAGGACGAATTCGGAATCGAGGTGCGGCACGCCTGGGGCATGACCGAAATGAGCCCTCTGGGCACCGTGTGCTCGATCAAGCCGCTTCCGGAAGAGGCGACGCGCGACGACATCTTCGCGCTCAAGGTCAAGCAGGGCTGGCCGCCATTCGGCGTCGAGATGAAGATCGTGGACGACGAAAATCGCGACCTGCCCTGGGACGGCAAGCGGTTCGGGCGCCTGAAGGTCGCCGGCCCTGCGGTCGCGGAGACCTATTTCAAGGACGTGGGCGGCAAGATCCTGGACGAGGACGGCTTCTTCGACACCGGCGATGTCGCAACCATCGACCCGATGGGCTACATGCAGATCACCGACCGTGCCAAGGACGTCATCAAGTCGGGCGGCGAGTGGATTTCGACCATCGATATCGAAAACCTCGCCGTCGCCCATCCTGACGTCGCGGAGGCGGCGGTGATCGGCGTCGCGCATCCCAAGTGGGACGAGCGGCCGCTGCTCGTCGTCGTGCCGAGGGAGGGCCATCGTCCCAAAAAGGAAGAGGTGCTCGAATATTTGAAGCCCAGGATCGCCAAATGGTGGGTGCCGGACGATATGCAGGTCGTGGCGGAGATTCCCCACACCGCCACCGGCAAGATCAACAAGCTCAAATTGCGCGAGACGTTCAAGGAGTACACGCTGCCGACGGCTCAAGCCGACGCCGGCTGACGCCGACAAGAGAAGGCGCGTCCGAACCGACGCGCCTTCCTGGAGACCAGATCGAACCGCCTGAAAGCGGCGCGGCTTACTGCTTCGGCGCCGGAGCCACTGGCGCAGTAGCCGCCGGCGGCGCGGGCGCGGGCGCCGCCGGCGCGGCCCCGCCTGCCGCTGCTCCGGGGTTCTGCTGCTCGAGCGCCTTGCGTTGCTCCTCGGCCTTTTTCTGCAGCTGCTGCTGCAACTGCTGGCGCTGCTGTTCGAGCACCTTCGGGTCGGTCGGCTTCCCGTCGAAGGCGGAGCCGAAGTCCTTGAGCGGAATGTTGAAGGTGAGCTCGCGGCCGGCGGGGTCGCCGCCCGGAACCCGCATCACGACCGCCATGTTCTGCCCCTTCTTGAGGGCGTTCAGCGTGCTTCCGCCAATATCGAGCTCGGCCGAGCAGGCGTTTTGGAAGCACATGTCGTACTTGCCTTCGAGCGGCTCCTTGTTGTCGATGATGACGCGGAAGCCGGGCTTCAACAGCATGCCGATGGGCAGCATCAGGAGCCGGAGCTTCTTCCTCTCCTCGCCCTGGAGCTCGAAGACATTGATGCTGATCATCGGCGCTTGGTCGGACGAGGTCGAGAAGTCGCGCATCGTTGCGCATGCGTCCTTGCCCGTGTTGGGCTCCTTGGCGCAGAACTTCGCCCATTGCGGCTCGGGCGACACAAGATCCACCTTGGAGGGCGGCGCGGGCTGCGCGCCCTGCGCAGGGACGCCCTGCGGCGGTTGAGCCGGCTGAGTCGGAGCCGCGGGCTTCGCCGGCTGATTTTGGGCGAGCGCGGCGCCGGCGCCGAGCGCCAGGCTCATTCCGAATGCCGCCGCGCTCATGCGCGTAACGTGGAGACTCATCAATGGTCCTTTCAAAGCCGTAAGAAACGCTGGAACGCCCTGCCGCGGCTCATTCGGCTGCTGCTTCGCGTCTGGCCCAAGGCCTTCCGCGAGCCCTGGGGCGGCATTAAGGCGTGGGCTGCCGTTTTCGCCGAGTCGTCGACGGCGCCCTTTTTCCATATTCGTTGCGACGATCCAACAACAAATTCGCTTAGCGTCGCTTCGCCGCCCACGATTGGCTCTGCATGACAGCGCTTCCCCTCGAAGCCGGTGCTAAGCTGTCCCAGATGGTCCGCCTTGCGATTCGCCTCCTCTTGAGCCTCCTCGCTATCGTCGCCGCAACGGCTTTGCGGGCGGAGACCGCTGCGCCCGTCGGCGCGATCGCCATGCACGGAGAGCCGGCCCTCCAGCCAGGTTTCGCGCACTTTGCTTATGCGAACCGCGACGCTCCCAAAGGAGGGAGGCTCAACCTCGCCTTTCTCGGCGCCTTCGACAGCCTCAACCCCTACAACGTCAAGTCCCTGACGACCGCGCAAGGGCTCATCGGCAACGTCTATCAGTCGCTCATGATGCGCTCGGCCGACGAACCCTTTACTCTCTACGGCCTCGTCGCCAAGAGCCTCGAGACGGACGACGCGCGCGACAAAATCGTCTTTCATCTCGATCCGGCGGCGCATTTCTCCGACGGATCGCCCATCACTTCCGCCGACGTCCTCTTCACCTTCAATCTTTTGAAAGAGAAAGGCCGCCCGCAGACCCGCGCCGCCTACAACCTCGTCAAGAAGGCCGATGCGCCCGACGAGCATACGGTGCGCTTCGACCTTTCCGGCGCCAACGATCGCGAGTTGCCGCTGACGCTGGCGCTGATGCCGGCGCTGTCCCGCGCCCACACCGACGCCGCCCGTTTCGAGGAGCAGACGCTGCAGATTCCGGTCGCCTCAGGTCCCTATCGCATCGCGGAGGTGAAGCCGGGTGAGCGCCTCGTCCTCGAACGGGACCCGAACTATTGGGGCCGGGACCTGCCGGCCTCACGCGGGCTCTACAACTTCGACACGATCCGCATCGACTATTTCCGCGACGCGACCGCCATGTTCGAGGCGTTCAAGGCGGGGCTCATCGACTACCGCGTCGAAAACGACGGCACTCGCTGGCGTAAGGAATACGACTTTCCCGCCGCCGAGGACGGGAAAGTGATCAAGGCGGCGATCCGGAGCGACCTGCCGAAGGGAGTCTCCGGCTTCGCCTTCAACACCCGCAGCGCGAAATTCGCCGACTCCCGTGTCCGCGAGGCTCTAGCCTCGATGTTCGATTTCGAGTGGATCAACGCCAACCTCTACGCGAGCGCCTATAAGCGCTCGGAAGGGTTCTTCGACGACAGCGATCTGTCGTCGATCGGCCGCCCGGCGTCGGCGCGCGAGCGCGCGCTGCTCAAGCCTTTTGCCGGCGTTGTGCGCGAGGACGTAATGGAGGGGCGCTGGCGCGCGCCTGTTTCCGACGGCACCGGACGCGACCGGACGATCGCCAAGCGCGCAATCGAGGGATTGGAGAGCGCCGGCTATTCCCTGAAGGACGGCAGGCTCGTTGATCGCAACGGCGTTCCGTTCGCCTTCGAGATCCTCGTGAAGAACCGTGAGGAAGAGCGGCTGGCGCTCGCCTACGCGCGCAATCTCGCCCGCATCGGCGTCAGCGCCGACGTGCGGCTCGTCGACGACGTGCAGTTCCAGCGCAGGCGAACCCGGTTCGACTTCGACATGATGCTCGGCACGTGGACGGCCTCCCCGTCGCCGGGCAACGAACAGCGGGGCCGTTGGGGCTCGGCCTCGGCCAACGCCGAAGGCGCCTACAATCTCGCTGGCGTCGCCTCGCCCGCGGTCGACGCAATGATCGCGGCGTTGCTCGCCGCCAACTCCAATGAGGATTTCGTCGCCGCGGTGCGCGCCCTCGACCGCATCCTCATCTCCGGCTTCTATATCGTGCCGCTCTACTATGCGCCGGACGAGTGGATCGCCTACTGGAGCAAGCTCGGCCGGCCGGATAAAACGCCACTCTTCGGGGTCGATCTCTCCGCCTGGTGGAGCAACAGACTTTGAGCTTTCCTGACATTCTCAGCAAGAGGAAGCGGGACGCCTCGAGGTGGGACCTGGCGTACTTGCAGGAGACATAAAGATATGTTTATGTGATTATCACATAGGACCAGGAGCAGCGGTGCAGCCAACATTTGATGACCTTTTTGACGGAGCCCTAACCCGTCGACAGGACGGATTCGCGGCGCTCCAGGAAGCCGCGTCCAACCGTATTCTAGTTCTCGACGGCGCCATGGGGACGCAAATCCAGGGGTTTGGCTTCGACGAAGGCGATTTCCGAGGCGAGCGCTTTCGAGCCTGCAACTGCGCGCTTCAGGGCGACAACGACATCCTCAATCTCAGCCAACCGCAGTCGATCGAGGATATTCACTTCGCCTATGCGACAGCCGGCGCGGACATTCTCGAGACGAACACATTTTCCTCGACCTCCATCGCCCAGGCCGACTATAGCGCCGAGGCGTATGTCTATGAACTCAACAGAGACGCCGCCCGGCTCGCGCGCCGAGCGGCAATTCGCGCCGAAAAAGCCGACGGTCGCCGTCGCTTCGTCGCGGGCGCGATCGGCCCAACGAACCGCACGGCCTCGCTTTCACCCGACGTCAACAATCCGGGCCTCCGCCTCGTCGCCTTCGACGATCTGAGAATCGCTTACGCGGAGCAAATTAAGGGGCTCATCGACGGCGGCGTCGATCTTCTCCTTATTGAAACGATCTTCGACACGCTGAACGCCAAGGCGGCCATCTTCGCCTGCGAGGAGGCGTTCGCGGCGCGCGGCTTCCGTCTGCCGCTCATGATCTCGGGCACCATCACCGACCGATCGGGCCGAACGCTCTCCGGGCAAACTCCGACTGCATTCTGGCATTCGGTGCGGCACGCGCGGCCGTTCTCGATCGGGCTCAATTGCGCGCTCGGGGCGGCGGCGATGCGGGAGCACATCGCGGAGATCGCCAACGTCGCCGACACGTTCGTCTGCGCCTACCCGAACGCCGGCCTGCCCAACGCCTTCGGCCGATATGACGAGAGCCCGGACGATATGGCTGCGCAGATCGGGGGGTTCGCCCGCGACGGCCTCGTCAATCTTGTCGGCGGCTGCTGCGGCTCCACCCCGGACCACATCCGGGCGATCGCCGAAGCCGTGCGCGGGCGGAAACCCCGCTCCGTCGCGAGCCCGCCGCGGCTCATGCGTCTTTCGGGACTCGAGCCATTCGCCCTGACCTCCGACATTCCGTTTGTGAACATCGGCGAGCGGACCAACGTCACCGGGTCGGCGAAGTTCCGCAAGCTCATCACCGCAGGCGACTTCGCCGGCGCGCTTGCTGTGGCGCGCGACCAGGTCACAAACGGCGCTCAGATCATCGACGTCAATATGGACGAGGGCCTGATCGATTCGGAGGCGGCGATGGTTGAATTCCTCAACCTCGTCGCCGCCGAGCCCGACATCGCGCGCGTCCCGGTGATGGTCGACTCGTCGAAATTCACGATCATCGAGGCGGGCCTGAAGCGCCTACAAGGCAAGGGCCTTGTCAATTCCATCTCCATGAAGGAGGGCGAGGAGGAATTCTTGCGCCAGGCGCGGCTCGTCCGCGCCTACGGAGCCGCGGTCGTCGTCATGGCTTTCGACGAGCGGGGCCAGGCGGACACGCTCGAGCGCAAGATCGCAATCTGCAAACGAGCCTACCGGTTGCTCACGGAGGAGGCGGACTTTCCGCCCGAGGACATTGTCTTCGATCCCAACATATTCGCAGTCGCGACCGGCATCGAGGAGCACAATGGATATGGGCTGGCCTTCATCGAGGCCGCCCGTCAGATCCGCGCGACGCTGCCGCATGCCCACGTCTCGGGCGGCGTCTCGAACTTGTCCTTTTCGTTCCGTGGCAACGAGCCGGTGCGGGAAGCCATGCACGCGGTCTTCCTCTACCACGCCATCGAGGCGGGAATGGACATGGGCATCGTCAACGCCGGCCAGCTCGGCGTCTACGACGAGATCGACCCCGAACTGCGCGAGGCCTGCGAGGACGTCGTCCTCAACCGCCGTCCCGACGCGACCGAGCGCCTGCTCGCCGTCGCCGAACGCTTCCGCGGCGCCGGCGCAAGGGAAGCGAAAGCGCAGGATCTCGCCTGGCGCGGCGAGCCGGTCGAGAAGCGCATCGCCCACGCCCTGGTCAACGGGATCTCGGACTTCATCGAGGCCGACACGGACGAGGCGCGGCGCGCCGCCAGGCGCCCGTTGGACGTGATCGAAGGCCCGCTCATGGCGGGCATGAACATCGTCGGCGACCTCTTCGGCGCGGGCAAAATGTTCCTGCCGCAGGTCGTGAAGTCGGCGCGCGTGATGAAGCAGGCGGTGGCGACGCTCCTGCCCTACATGGAAGCCGAGAAGATCGCCGGCGACAAGCGCAAGACGGCCGGCACGATCGTGCTCGCGACCGTCAAGGGCGACGTGCACGACATCGGCAAGAACATCGTCGGGGTCGTGCTCGCCTGCAACAACTACGAGATCATCGACCTTGGCGTCATGACGCCCGCCTCCAAGATTTTCGCGGTCGCGCGAGAGAGAAACGCCGACGCCATCGGCCTCTCCGGCCTCATCACGCCCTCGCTCGACGAGATGGTCCATGTCGCCACCGAAATGGAGCGCGAGGGCTTCGACATTCCCCTCCTGATCGGGGGGGCGACCACGAGCCGGGTCCACACGGCGGTCAAAATCGCTCCGCGCTACTCGCGCTGCCAGGCGGTGCACGTCAACGACGCGAGCCGCGCGGTCGGCGTGGTGTCGTCGCTCCTGTCGCCCGGGACGCGCGCCGCCACCATCGCCGCGGTCCGCGAGGACTACCGCCGCGTGGCCGCCGCGCACGAGCGGAGCGAAGCGGAGAAGGCCCGCGTTTCGCTCGCCAAGGCTCGCGCGAACGCGCTGAAGCTCGACTGGAGCGCCTATCGGCCGACAACGCCCGCCTTTCTTGGCGCCCGCCGGTTTGACGGTTTCGACGTCTCGGGGCTGGCCCGCTACATCGACTGGACGCCGTTCTTCCAGACCTGGGAATTGAAGGGCCGCTTCCCTGCGATACTCGACGACGCCGCACAGGGCGCGGCCGCCCGTTCCCTTTTCGAGGACGCGCAAGCGATGCTCGGCCGCATCGTTGAGGAGCGCTGGTTCGACCCGAGGGCGGTTGTCGGCTTCTGGCCGGCGGCGCGGCTTGGCGACGACATTCAGCTCTACGCGGACGAGGCGCGGGCGAAACCGATCGCGACGCTCTACACGCTGCGGCAGCAACTCGGGCGCCGCGACGGCCGCGCGAACCTTGCTCTGGCGGATTTTGTCGGACCCGAGGAGGCGCGCGACTATGTCGGCGCCTTCGTCGTCACCGCGGGAGCGGGGGATGAGGCCATCGCCAAGCGCTTCGAGCGGGCCAACGACGACTATTCATCGATCCTGGTCAAGGCGCTCGCCGACCGGCTCGCCGAGGCGCTGGCCGAGATGACGCACGAGCGCGTGCGCCGCGAGCTTTGGGGACATTCGCCGCAGGAGAGATTCACGCCGGAGGAGCTCATCGCCGAGCCTTACTCGGGCATCCGGCCGGCGCCCGGCTATCCGGCCCAGCCGGACCACACCGAGAAGTCGGCCATCTTCCGCCTGCTCGACGCCGAGCGGGCGACAGGCGTGAGGCTCACCGAGAGCTACGCCATGTGGCCGGCCTCATCCGTCTCGGGCCTCTACATCGCCCATCCCGAGGCGCACTATTTCGGGGTCGCCAAGGTCGAGCGCGACCAAGTCGAGGACTACGCGGCGCGCAAGGGGATGAGCATCAGGGAGGTCGAGCGATGGCTTGGGCCGGTGCTCAACTACGCCCCGGCGGCGGCCCAGGCGGCGGAGTAGCGCCCTTTACTTTTTCGCTGTCCTATGGAGAGGCGGCGGCTTCGCCTATTTAACGATATCTCAGTGTTATTGAAACCTCGCGTGTCGGAGGACCGCCCAATAAGCCGCAATGCGGGAAAAGCGGAAAAGAGGGAAGACCACTGGAAATCTATGGGTAAATAAGGGGAAAAACATGCACAAGAATTGGGTAAAGTCTGCGCCAGAATCGAGCCTTTTCAAGAGTTTATGGCCGAAATCCCGAAATCCGGGAAAGAATTTCTTCTGGCCCCGGGTTCGCCCGTTTTTTGGCCGGCAAACGCTCCGCATCTCTGAGCTCCGCCCTCTCGATCTTCCCGCGTTGTCATGGACTTGGGCATCGGCCGCATGTCGCTAGTTTCCGAAAAAACCAGATGCTGCCATCGGTTTTCGGAAAGGTCAAGCAATTGTCGCTTTCGCGCGAGCGCGGCGGGGTCGGGGATGACCGGCGCCACGGCGCCTCCCGCAAAATGCCGGGACTGAACAGCTTTGGGGTCGAAACCCGATCGCCTGTTACGCGGCGACCGCTTTGAGCGGATAGCGCCGGTTGGCCGAACGGCATACGGGTGCAGAGCAGCAAACGGGTGGAGAGGAGGCGTTGCTGCGCGACGCCGGAAGCTCGGACTCCGCCCGAAGCAGGCATCGACCGAAGCCCCGCCAGAACGTCGCGATGGGTGGACAGCAGACATTCGCTTAAATCGAGTCTGAAGAACGCCTCGGGCGCTCGACCCCTTTAGCACGGATCGAAGACCTCGTATGTCCACACCCGAAAAGACTTCAGGACATGCGGTCCGAACGAGTTGATGAGCGGGATATCGGCAGCGTCCCGGCCTCGCGCAACGACGATCCTCCCGATCCGCGGAATGTTGTTGCGAGGATCGAACGTCCACCACGACCCGTCGAGGAACACCTCTATCCACGCGCTGAAATCCATCGGGTCGACGACGGGCACGCCAATGTCGCCGAGGTGACCGTTGACATAGCGGGCCGGAATATTGAGGCATCGACACAACGTCACTGCCAGGTGGGCAAAATCCCGACAGACTCCGATCCGCTCGTTGAAGGCTTCAAACGCCGTTCTCGTCGATCGCGCCTGCAAATAGTCAAACTTCATGTGCCGATGGACGAAATCGCATACGGCCTGCACGCGCCCCCAGCCGGGGGGGATCTTGCCGAACATATCCCATGCCGTCTGGCTGAGCTTGTCGGTCTCGCAATATCGGCTTCCCATCAGATAAAGCAGGCATGAATCGGGAAGTTCTGCGACGGGAATTTCGCCCGCGGCAAAGTTCGCTGGGTCAATCTTGCCATCGTCGTGGATCGTGGCGTCGCCCCAAATTGTGAGGTCGCCGGAAGGCGCCACCAGCCGGCGGCACCGATTGCCGAATGTATCGAGGTATGTCGTCGTCGGAATGATCGGCGTCGTAAAAACCCTTTCCGGCACGCGTACGTCATTCGCGCGATCTTCGCTCACCGAAAGCAGGCAGACCATCGCCGTGGGCTGCTTGCAGGTTACCGTGATTTCATAACCGTAACGGATGTACATCAATCACCAGACCTGCGCCCGTCCGCGCAGTTACGCTCGAGGCTGAGGACTTGGCGATGGTGGAGCGATCGGCGCCGTCGCGCCGACCGTCGGTTCCCGAACTTATTTCAGATTGCTCAGCAGAGCGGCGCAGGCCTGGGGCACGCCGGAATCGACCGCCTTGCCTCCGGGCATCATCGCCCAGCCGCCCTTCTCGACAAACGCCGCTTGCTCCCACGAGCTGGTTTTCTTCAGCGTCGTCAGGTTGGCGGCAGCGCCGGCGCTGCGTTGGAACTGGTCGACGCAGATCGGCGCGATCGCTGCAACCACGGCGCTGCTCGCCGTAGTGTCCGCCAATTCCCTCGCCGAACTCCCGAGCATCCACCCGGCCCAGCCAAAGCCGATGACGAGAGTTGCGATTGCGCCGGCGGCGACGCCCTGCAGCAGCCGCGTCAGAGATTCTCCTCGATACCACACGGAATTTTGCATGACATTTCCTCCCAATTTGGGGAGGAACGGTTCCTCCCCTTCCGGCAGCGCGTGACCGATCGGGAAGGCGGCGCGTTAGCGCCTCATCCCGATCATCGTCGAGCGATCAATAGTCCATTCCGCCCATGCCGCCTCCGGGCATGGCGGCCGGAGCGTTCTTCTTCGGCGTTTCCGCGACCATGGCTTCGGTCGTGATCATCAGGCCCGCGACCGACGCCGCGTCCTGCAGGGCGACCCGCACGACTTTCGCCGGGTCGACGATGCCGGCTTCGAGCATGTCGACATAGTGCTCCGTCTGGGCGTCGAAGCCGTAGGTCTGCGACTTCGAGTCCAGGATCTTGCCGACAACGATCGAACCCTCCACGCCGGCGTTTTCGGCGATCTGGCGGATCGGCGCCTCAAGCGCCCTCAGCACGATGTTGATGCCGGACTGGACATCTTCAGTGTCGTCGCTGAGCTTGCCGATCGCCGACTTGGCGCGCAAAAGCGCGACGCCTCCGCCGGAAACGATGCCTTCCTCGACGGCGGCCCTCGTCGCGTGCATGGCGTCCTCGACGCGATCCTTCTTCTCCTTGACCTCGACTTCGGTCGAGCCGCCGACGCGGATGATGGCGACCCCGCCCGCAAGCTTCGCCAGCCGCTCCTGAAGCTTCTCTTTGTCGTAGTCGGAGGTCGTCTCCTCGACTTGCGCCTTGATCTGGGCGATCCGCGCCTCGATATCCTGTTTCTTGCCGGCGCCGTCGATGATCGTGGTGTTCTCCTTCTCGATGCGCACGCGCTTGGCCTTGCCGAGCATGTCAAGGGTGACGTTCTCGAGCTTGATGCCGAGGTCCTCGGCGATCATCGTGCCGGCAGTGAGGGTCGCGATGTCTTCGAGCATCGCCTTGCGGCGATCGCCGAACCCCGGCGCCTTCACCGCCGCGACCTTGAGACCGCCGCGCAGCTTGTTGACCACCAGTGTCGCCAAGGCCTCGCCGTCCATGTCCTCGGAGATCATGAGCAGGGGCTTGCCGGCCTGAACCACAGCCTCGAGGATCGGCAGCATCGGCTGAAGCGAGGAGAGCTTCTTCTCGTGGATGAGAATGTAAGGATCCTCGAGCTCGGCGATCATCTTCTCGGCGTTGGTGATGAAATAGGGCGAGAGATAGCCGCGGTCGAACTGCATGCCCTCCACGACGTCGAGCTCGGTCTCCAGGCTCTTCGCCTCCTCGACTGTAATCACGCCCTCGTTGCCGACTTTTTTCATCGCGTCAGCGATCATCTTGCCGATCGCCTTGTCGCCGTTCGATGCGATTGTGCCGATCTGGGCGATCTCCTCGGAGGACTGCACCTTCTTCGCACGGCGCTCGATATCCTTGACGACCGCCGCCACCGCGATGTCGACGCCGCGCTTCAGATCCATCGGGTTCATGCCCGCGGCGACCAGCTTGAGCCCCTCCTTCATGATCGAGGCGGCGAGCACGGTCGCCGTTGTGGTGCCGTCGCCGGCGATGTCATTGGTCTTCGAGGCGACCTCGCGCACCATCTGCGCGCCCATGTTCTCGAACTTGTCTTCGAGCTCGATCTCCTTGGCGACGGTGACGCCGTCCTTGGTTATGCGCGGCGCGCCATAGGACTTGTCGAGAATGACGTTGCGGCCCTTCGGACCCAGCGTCACCTTGACGGCGTTGTTGAGGATTTCGACGCCGCGCAGCATGCGGTCGCGGGCGTCGGAGGAGAAGCGTACGTCTTTGGCGGACATGATTGTTCAATCCATGGTTTGAGATGAGGGGAGCGGCCGTCAGGCCGCCTTCTTCTTCGCGGCGATCGCGCCTTCGATCACGCCGAGGACGTCGGACTCTTTCATGATCAGAAGATCCTCGCCGTCGATCTTGACTTCGGCGCCGCTCCATTTGCCGAACAGCACCCGGTCGCCCGCCGCGAGTTCGAGCGGAACGAGCGCGCCGGTTTCGTTGCGGGCGCCCGGCCCGACGGCGACGACCTCGCCTTCTTGCGGCTTCTCCTTGACGGTGTCTGGAATGATGATGCCGCCCTTCGTCTTGTCCTCGCCTTCAATGCGGCGGATGACGACGCGGTCGTGCAGCGGACGGAATTTCATGAGATTCGCTTTCAGTCGACTTGCCCGACCGGCTCACGAGCACGTGCCCTGGCTCTCGGCGGCAGTCCAACGCGTGACCTACATGGCTATCGTTGGCACTCGTTACAAGAGAGTGCTAATGCCCTTTCGACGTCAGACCTCGTACGGCGTTGCTTCTCCCGGACGTCCGATTTGGTCGACTGACGCGTTCGCAGCTTGTTTCAGGAACGCCCGCTCCTGCCACATTCCACGCCTTCAGCCGCCGACCGGTTTCTCGCGCTTCCCGACCGTTCATAGGCCCGAATTTGAAGGTCGGCTAAGGGTCGAAACGGGCCCAGCGGATTGAGTTTTAACGCTTAAGGCGCCGGCGCGGCGACCGTCGTCTCGACCGGGTGAGCCGCGCCGGTCATCGTCAGGCGCAGGCTCACCGGGAAGGCCGCGTCCTTCGGCTTCTCCCGCAACGTCAGGCGGAAGCATTTTCCCTCTCCGTCCGGCGCGGGCGCCCCCGTCACCCACCAGCCCGGCGGCGGCTCGACAAAGAGATCGCGCGCCGCCTGCCCGTCGCTCGTTGGACACAGACGCCAGCCGTCCGAGCCGTCGGCGCCGAGCTTGCCGAACTCTTCCGGCTGAACTGGCGTGGGGGCGGCCGAGAGCGCCGCGTCAACGCCGCCCGCATAGGGCGAGCCGACAGCCTCCGGCAGCGTGAGCTTGAGGCGCGCCTCGGCGGGCAGGCAGACTTTCTCGCAGACCGCGTAGCTCGCATGCAGCGCGAGCGTGACGGGCTTGGCGCTATCGACCGGCTCGACTCGCATCGGAACGACGACGCCGCCCTCATAGCCAAGAGCTTCGCCGCCGTCCGCCTCCTTGATCCGTTTGGGCGCGGGAAAGACCGGCTCGACCTTTGCGATATTGACCGAGCCTGCGAAGTCGAAGGTCGGAGGGACGCCGGAATCGCCTGGGTCGCGCCAATAGGTGAGCGCCCCGGGGGCGAGCTTGATCTCGAAGCCGGCGAGGCGGCCGCCGGCTGCGACAAGCCGGGCCTCGGACTTCGGGCTCATGGCCCAGTCGGTCGAGAAGGCGTCGGCGGCGTGCGCCGGCCCGCCAAAAGCCAAGCACGCCAGCGCGACGAATGCCCCGTGCAAGCTTGCCGGCATCGAATGACGAGGCGAACCCGCCGGGAAAAACGACGGTCTCTCCCGAGTCGCAAATATGGCGTACCCTTCTTGTCCCGACTGCGTCATGATCCTTCTCTATACCCTTGCCGGGATTTCGACTAACCTTCATCGAAGGTTGCGCACGGAGCCCGATGCCGGAGGCGACAATGAAACGGCCAGACCCTCCGCCGCCCACCAGTTTGGAAGGCCAGTTTCTGATCGCGATGCCGTTGCTGCGGGACGGCCCATTCGCGCGGTCGGTTGTCTACCTTTGCGCCCACCGCGAAGATGGCGCGATGGGCCTCATTATCAATCACCGCGCCGAAGAGATCGATTTCGCCCAGCTCCTCGTCCAGCTCGACATCGTCCCGGAGGGCGAGGCGATCCGTTTTCCCCCGCGCGCCGAGGCGGTGCGGGTCATGCGCGGCGGCCCCGTCGAGATCGGCCGCGGCTTCGTGCTGCATTCCGCCGACTACGGCGCGACCGATTCCACCGTCAAGATCGCCGACGATGTCTGCCTCACAGCGACCATCGACATCCTGCGCGCCATCGCCCGCGGAACCGGCCCGTCGCACGCGGTCCTCGCGCTCGGCTACGCCGGCTGGAGCTCGGGCCAGCTTGAAAGCGAGATTTTGGCCAACGGCTGGCTGACCTGCCCCGCCGACCCGAACCTCATTTTCGACATGGACGACGCCCACAAGTACGACCGCGCCCTCGCCATTCTCGGCGTCAACGAAGCCATGCTGTCATCCGACGCGGGCCACGCGTGACGGCGCCGGCGTCACTCCCGTTTCCGCCGACACGTCGAACCTCTGCGCTATGCCTTCCAGGCCGACGAAGGTCGCCGGGTCCGCGCCGGTAAGGAAGGTCTGACCGGGTAGCCGTTCGATCGCATCGAACAGCGCCGCTCTTCGGCGGGGGTCGAAATGGGCCGCGATTTCGTCCAACAGGGCGATTGGCGCGATGCCCGAAACCTCCGCGACAAGGCGGGCGTGGGCGAGCGCGAGGCCAACCAGCAGCGCCTTCTGTTCCCCGGTCGAGGCGCTTGCGGCCGGTTCGTCCTTCGGCCCATGCCAAACGACGAGATCGGCGAGGTGGGGGCCGATCAGGGTGCGGCCGGCGGCCGCATCGCGGCAGCGGTTCTCGCGGAGCAGCGCCCGGTAGCGGTCCTCCGCCTCGAGCGCCGGGCGGTCTGAGGCGAGCGCCTCGACGTCGCCTTGAAGGGCAAGGCGGGCCCACGGGAACGGAGAAGCGTCATCCCGCGCGGCGGCGATGAAGTCATCGAGCCGGCGCACGCATTCGAGTCGCGCCGCCGCCACGGCGACTCCGAGTTCGGCGGCCTCGCGCTCGACGGCGTCGAGCCAGGAGGCGTTGCGCCCGCCTTCCTCCAGAAGGCGGTTGCGGCCACGAAGCGCGCGCTCGAACTGGTTCACCCGCGCGCCGTGGCCCGGATCGACCGCCAGCACGAAGCGATCGAGGAATCGCCGACGCTCGCTGGCGGGGCCGGCAAACAGCGAGTCCATGGCCGGGGTCAGCCAGACGACCCGCACATGGTCCGCAAACGCGCGCGAGGAGCCGACCGGCGCGCGGTCGATGCGGTTCATTCTCTCCGGCGCTGCGTCGCCTTCCGCCGGGCGCCAGCCCGTTCCAAGCTGATGGGTTTCCAGATCGTCCTCAATCTCGACCGAGAGGTCGAAGCCTCCCGCGCCGCCCCGCCTGGCGCATTCGGAAAGCTCCGCGCGCCTCAGCCCCCTGCCGGGGCCGAGCAAAGAAACCGCCTCGAGGAGATTGGTCTTGCCGGCGCCGTTCTCCCCGCATAGGACGACGAGGCGGCCGTCGATGGCAAGATCGAGAGCCGCGTATGAGCGAAAGTCTCGCAACATCAACCGCCGGATGCGGGGCCGCCGTCGCGCCTGACTAAAAGGCATTGGGGCTCGCCATTGGCAGTGGCCTCTGCCATGTCCGGCCGCGCCGCGAAAGGGGAAAGGACGCCTTCGGTGAAGCCTCTCGACGTGCTCATGCCATCCGAGGGGATGGGCGTGATCGCCGACCTCATCGCGGAGCGGCTGCCGCTGCATCGCCTCTGGCTCGAGAGCGACTCGGACGCATGGCTCAAAGAATGGGGGCCGCGTATTCGCGTCATCGCCTCGAGCGGGCACCAGGCGCCAATCGACGCCGCCTTCATGAGCCGTCTGCCCCATCTCGAAGTCGTCGCCAGCTTCGGCGTCGGCTACGAGCATGTGGACGCCGAATGGGCCGGCCGGCATGGAGTCATCGTCACCCATACGCCCGGCGTCCTTGACGACGAAGTCGCCGACACGGCGATGGCGCTGACCCTCATGGCGGTGCGCCGCTTGCCGCAGGCCGAGCGGTTCCTCCGCTCTGGGGCGTGGGAAAAAAGCGGCTTCCCGCTCACCGCTTCGCTGCGCGGACGCACGATGGGCGTTCTCGGCCTCGGCCGGATCGGCAAGGCGATCGCGACCCGGGCGAGGAGCTTCGGCGTCGAAGTGGTCTACCACGGCCGGCGCGAGCAGCCGGGCGCCCCCTACCGCTACTACTCCACGCTCATGGACATGGCGAAGGCGTGCGACATCCTGATCGTCGCCGCGCCCGGCGGGCCGGAGACGCGCCGCATCGTCAACGCCGAGATCCTAGCGGCGCTCGGGCCGAACGGGGTTCTCGTCAATGCCGCGCGCGGATCGCTCATCGATGAGTCGGCGCTCATCGAGGCGCTGAAAAACGGGACGATTCTCGCCGCCGGCCTCGACGCCTATGAGAACGAGCCGCACGTCCCGCCGGGCCTGCTCGCGCTCGACAACGCGGTCCTCTTGCCGCATGTCGGCTCGGCCTCGGTCAAGACGAGGCGCGCGATGGCCGAATGCGTGGTCGCGAACCTCATTGCCTGGTCGGAAGACCGCCCGCCGCTGACGCCCGTGCCGGAGACGCCCTGGAGAGGACGGTGGGGGTCGGAGGCCGACGCCGCCAGCGTCGGGCCGAGCGGCGCCGCCGACAGAAGCTTGCTCGTGGGCGGCGTCGTGGAGGTGATGAAGAGCCTGTGGGACCTGCCCGCCGACTGCAACGAAGGGGAGCTATTCGCCTACGCCAAGACGCTCGTCGACCGCATCGAGGCCGGCGAAAGCCGGGAGAAGCTCTGCGCCTATCTGGCCGACATCCAGATCGGCAACTGGGAGATGTCGCCGCGCGACGCCGATAAGGACATCGTCGATCGGTCCATCGCGCTGGACAGGAAGTCGGCTCCGGAGAGGCGCGGGCCGGTTTAGGGTCAAAACTAATCGCCTTCTTACGGTTGGCGGGCCGCTTTGGGCGGAGAGCGGGCGTTCGCGACCGACGCCGTTGGCGACCGCAATGCGCTAATAGCGGTCGTTCCCGGACGGCTTGGCGGATCGGTCAAATCGACCCGAAGCCGCCCCCGGGGTTGCCTC
>Ga0209040_10000630_pt1 | contig 27239 bp, 35 predicted proteins | sample BogFormECP12_OM3_FD_188240 | JGI IMG/M metagenome (GOLD analysis project Ga0209040, IMG submission 188240) | Bog forest soil microbial communities from Calvert Island, British Columbia, Canada - ECP12_OM3 (SPAdes) (version 2) | ecosystem: Environmental > Aquatic > Freshwater > Wetlands > Bog ... | reverse complement strand
ACGATCGCCCTGACAAAATCCCTCTATCGATGCCCATGCTGCCAAGCCGTCTCAACCCGGCCGGCCTTCAACCAACGCTTGTGACACAGTAGAATTAGGCGCCAATTACGCCCAAGACGGCGCCGGCGAGAGCCTGACCTACAGCGCCTCGGCGACCTTCGCCTTCGGCTATCGCGGCGACCTCGTCCTCGGCCTCATCGACAACGAGGCGGACGGCTTTTCCGGCGGGGCCGGCTTCCAGTCGCTTGAGTTCACAATCGCCGAGAACGGCGCCACGGTGTTCGATGAGACGTTTACGAGCCTATCGTCCGCAGAGACATTCTTCCGGGACGCCATCTTCGACCTCGGCGCCTATTCGGGACAGGACGTGACCTTCGGCTATGCGCTCACGGCGGATGGCGCCGGCGGCTTCGGCTTCGACCTCGCGGCCGGTGGCGCGGTCCCCGAGGCCTCGACCTGGGCGATGCTGCTGATCGGCTTCGGGGGGCTTGGGGTCGCCGGTTGGAGGCGCGGGCGCCGCAAGAACTGCTCTCTATGGTCGGGATGCCTCGTGACTTAGCGTTCAAGATCAGGGAAGGGGCAAGAGCGCGCAACCGGAATTTTTCTTCGCTTTTCCCGTTGTTCATGCTATGTTCTTTTTCGTCGCGGTTGCAAGCGCGGGCGGAGGGTTAGGCATGGACGGACATTGCCGTCGGCCGAGAGCGGCTCAACGTTTCTTAGGCCAAAGCGGCCAGCGGGGCGGTGAAAAAAATTCGGGCGGGAATCGTTGCAAGGCATTGAAAAGGCTCAAAACGGGGAAGGAAAGGGAAGGAAAAGGACCACAACAAGACCATTCCTGAACCTATTTCGGATCCGATTTGGAAGGTTTCGGACGGTCAAGGGAAGAAATTGCGCCCAAGCCTTCGTCGAGCGTCCTCATCGTCGGACTTTCTCCGAACGGGAGCCTGAAGTGGTCTCGGGTGGCCGCTCAGACCGTTTTCGTGTTGAACACCAAGAGATCGACACCGCCGTCAGCGAAATTGGCAAGATCGCCTGTCGTCGCCTGCCCCTCCGGACTCGCCACCGCCTCCTGGATCGCCTCCGCGCTGTCGAATTCGAGCAGCGCCACGAGATGGGCCCCGCCGAGTCCGACGGGGCCGTCGCTGACGCGGTAGCTGCGCAGCCCCGGCAGCTTCTTCGCGATTGGGACGTGCGTCTTGAAGTAGTAATCGTTGAACGCGGCCGCGTTCTTCGGCTTCTTATAGACGGCGACAACCAATGCCATGAGCGTGCTTCCTTCCCGCGCGGTCTCGTGACGCCTCATGCGCCCGTTCGCCGCGAAGCCCGCTGATATCATGGCGGGGATTGTTCGTCAGGGGCTCGACCGCGCGAACTCGTCTTCGTTGAGCCGATTTGTCGGGCAGTTTGGAATTCTGAGTTTAAAAAATAATGCTTGACACATTTCTGAAAATATCCAATTGTCACGTTTTCCAGAAACCTCAACGCGAGGCATGGGGCGAATGGCCGATCGGCGCAATCTATTCGCGGACGGCTCGAATGAAGGAGGACGCTCGCACGCACGCGGAAGGGCGTTTCAAGCCGTCCGAACTAGATATAGTGGGTCATCAGAATCGGGTCGGACGGAAAAGGCGCCGCAATCTGCTGAAAACGCTCGATTCGCGGACAAAAATGGTTGTGCCGCGCGTCCGCGGCCGCCGGGTCTGGGTCACATGTAGAGCGGCTCTTTCTCGAGGCCCTTGTAGAGCGAGGCGACCTCAGCGCCGTAGCCGTTGTAGATAACCGTCGGGCGCAACTGCCCGTCGTTGAGGAAGGTCTCCTTCGCCTGGCTCCAGCGCGGATGCGGCACGTCCGGATTGACGTTCGCCCAGAACCCGTACTCGTCCGGTCCGAGCGTCTGCCAGAACGTCTCGGGCCGCTTGTCCACGAACGAGACGCGCACGATCGATTTGATCGACTTGAACCCGTATTTCCATGGGGTCGCGAGTCTGATCGGCGCGCCCTGCACCTTGGCGAGCGGCTTGCCATAGGCGCCGGTGGCGACGAAGGCGAGGTCGTTCACAGCCTCCGCCATCGTCAGCCCCTCGACATAGGGCCATGGCATGAACGAGCGCTGGCCCGGCGCCATCTTCTTGTCGAGGAAGGTCTCGAACCGCACGTAAGTCGCCGATGACAAAGGCTTGGCGTACTCGACCAGCTTCTTGAGCGGAAAGCCGGTCCAGGGGATGGCCATCGACCACGCCTCGACGCAGCGGTGCCGGTAAAGCCGCTCCTCAAGACCCATCGCCTTGATGAGCGCATCGATGTCGACCGTCTGCTCCTTCTCGACGAGGCCATCGAGCTTGACCGACCACGGGCGGATCTTGAGCGTGCTTGCGTCAAGGCGCTTGCTTATGCTGTATTCGTAGAAATTGTTGTAGTTGAGGTTGTACTTCTCGGGCGTAACGTCGCGGTCGAGCCTATAAATTTCGTTGCGCTTGGCTGGATAGAGCGAGGCCGAGGGATCGGGGTCGTCGGCAAGCGCTTGGCCGGGCAGGGCGGCGAATGCGCCCGCCGCCGCAAGGCCGGCCACGAACGTCCGCCGGTCGATGAAAGCCGCCTCCGGTGTCGCGAGGCGCTCCGGAATCTCCCATCCCTTTCGACGAACGATCAGCATCGGATCAGCTCCTCGCGCCTTCCTGAATACGGGAACCATGGAGATCTGGACCTCCATCACCGCTCCCTTTTCGGCGCGGGCGTGGCGGTTGTTACAATGGGCCGGGGCGCCAGCAGCCGGACGATGTTCGAGCCCGCCCTCACTCCTTGTACCAGGTGATCTGGACGCCGTTGGCGACGAGGCGCCCGTCGGGCGTCCAAAGCGCTGAGGTCTGGTCGCCGAAGCCGTTGTGGAAGATCGCCGCGTCCGCTTCCCCGAGCAACAGCGTCGCGCCGATCGCCGCGAGCTCCTCGGCGTCGGCGTGGAAATAGCTGGTGAGCGACACCGTCGCCATCGGCTGGAAGGTGCCGCGGGCGTGCATGATGCGCACGAAAAAGGCGTCCGACAGCGCCGCGAGCGAGACGAAGTCGAGCGGCCGCTCGGGCATATCTTGAATGTAGGCGAGCGTGCGCGCGCTGCGGATCAGGCCGTCGGTGCGCGGAAAATTGTCGAGCCCGCCTTCGACGAAACGGAACGAATAGCGCCGCGTCCATTGCGGTCCCCCCGCCTTGCTCATCTCGGGGACGCCGTTGAGCGGCGGCGCGGTCGGCCCTTTGACCGGGTAGTGCGACCAGACCGGCTTGCGCGCGCCGCAGACCGCGCTCGCGGTCGTGCACACCATGCCATTCTGCCTGAGCTCCATCGACCAGTGCTGCGTGGTCTTGCCGCCACGCTGCAGCCTCGTCTCGATCTCGAACTCGCCGTCGGCGATCGGGCCGCAGAAGTTGACGGTGAGCGCGATCGGGTCGGCGACGCGGCGCGGATCGACGAGGACTGCATTCAGGAGCGCCGCCGCGGTCACGCCGCCGAACGGCCCGGCCATGTTGGCGTAGGCTGGATGCGTCGCGCCGGTCCACCAGCCCTCCGCGAGCGGCGCGAGCCGCGTCGCCTCGTCCAGCGGGTGCGCGTCGGACTGCATCGATGGTAACGCCTTCGAGACGGTGTCAAGCGCCAGCATGACGGAGGGCGAGCGCCGAGATCAGACCTTCTCCACCTGCCCGAACTCGAGGTCGACCGGCGTTGCGCGGCCGAAGATCGACACCGCGACCTTCACCCGCGAGCGCGATTCGTCTACTTCCTCCACGATGCCGTTGAACGAGGCGAACGGCCCGTCGGCCACGCGCACGTTTTCGCCGATCTCAAACCGGATCGCGGCCTTCGGCCGCTCGACGCCCTCGATCACCTGGCCCTTGATGCGGTCGGCCTCGGAATTGGAAATCGGCATCGGCTTCTTGTCGGCGCCGAGGAAGCCAGTCACCTTGGGCGTGTTCTTGATGAGGTGATAGACGTCGTCGGTGAGGTCGCACTTGACGAGCACGTAGCCCGGAAAGAACTTCCGTTCCGAATTGATCTTACGCCCGCGCCGAACCTCAAGGACGTGTTCGGTGGGGACGAGGATCTCCTCGAACTGGTCGTCAAGACCGCGCTGATGCGCTTGTTCGCGGATGGAGTCGGCGACCTTCTTTTCAAAGTTGGAATAAGCGTGGACGATGTACCAGCGCATGCTCATTGCAGTTTTGGTTCCAAAGTTGGCGGCGCTTGAAGGGGCCGCGCCCGACGCGATCAGCTTCCGCCTCGCCCAAACCCGAGGGCGAACGCGACAAACTCGCGCAGCACCTGATCGACGACGACGAAGAAGACGCTCGTGAACACGACCAAGAGGAGCACGAGCCCGGTGGTGACGAGAGTCTCCCGCCGGGTCGGCCACACGACCTTGCTCGCTTCCGAGCGCACCTGCTGGATGAATTCGAACGGGTTGGTCATTTTCGACAGCCTGAACGCCGCGGCGGCCTAGATCGGCGCGGGCGCGGCCAGAAAAATTCGCGGCGCGGAACCTCTCGGCCCCGCGCCACCCCGCCTCATATAGGGATTCCCGCTCTGAAGCCAAGGGAAAATGTCGCCTGCGAGCGCCGGTCCATGTGCGGTTGCGTCACGACCAGACGACGAAGGCGGTCTGCGCTGCCTAGCGCCTGCCTCAGTGCATCGTCGGGATGGTGAAGCTCGCGCCGTCCTTGATGCCAGACGGCCAGCGGGCGGTCACCGTCTTGGTGCGCGTATAGAAGCGGATCGAATCCGGCCCGTGCTGGTTGAGGTCGCCGAAGCCCGAGCGCTTCCAGCCGCCGAACGTGTAGTAGGCGGCCGGAACCGGGATCGGCACGTTCACCCCAACCATGCCGACCTTGACCTTGGCGGCGAAGTCGCGCGCCGCATCGCCGTCGCGGGTGAAGATCGCGACGCCGTTGCCGTATTCGTGGTCGTTGCAGAGGCCGAGCGCCTCCGAATAGTCGTGAGCGCGCACCACCGAAAGGACGGGGCCGAAGATTTCCTCCTTATAGATGCGCATGTCCTTCGTCACATGATCGAACAGGCAGCCGCCCATGTAGAAGCCGTTCTCGTAGCCCTGCATCCTGAAGTTGCGGCCGTCGACGACGAGCTTCGCCCCCTCCTTGACGCCAATGTCAACGTAGCCGCGAACCTTCTCGAGCGCCGCCTTGGTGACAAGCGGGCCGTAGTCTGCGGACGCGTCGGTCGACGGCCCGATCTTGAGCGACTCGACCCGCGGGATGAGGCGCTTCATGAGCTCGTCCGCCGTCTCCTCGCCGACCGGCACCGCGACGGAAACCGCCATGCAGCGCTCGCCCGCCGAGCCGTAGCCCGCGCCGATGAGCGCGTCGACCGTCTGGTTCATGTCGGCGTCGGGCATGACGACGAGATGGTTCTTGGCTCCGCCGAAGCACTGGACGCGCTTGCCATTCGCGGTGCCGCGCGAATAGATGTAATGCGCGATGGGGGTCGAGCCGACGAAGCCGATCGCCTGGATGTCCGGATCGTCGAGAATGCCGTCGACCGCCTCCTTGTCGCCGTTGACCACGTTGAGAACGCCGGGAGGCCCGCCCGCCTCGACGAACAGCTCCGCGAGCCGCACCGGTACGCCCGGAGCGCGCTCCGACGGCTTGAGGATGAAAGCGTTGCCGACGGCGATCGCCGGCGCGAGCTTCCAGAGCGGGATCATGGCGGGAAAGTTGAACGGCGTAATGCCGGCGACCACGCCGAGCGGCTGGCGCATCGAGTAGATGTCGATGCCGGGGCCGGCGCCGTCGGTGTATTCGCCCTTCATGAGGTGTGGCGCGCCAAGCGCGAACTCGACCACTTCGACGCCGCGCTGGATGTCGCCTTTGGCGTCGGCGATCGTCTTGCCGTGCTCGCGGGCGAGAATGTCTGCAAGCTCGTCGTTGTTCTCGGCGATGAGGTCGAGAAACTTCATGAGAACGCGGCTGCGGCGCTGCGGGTTGATGGCCGCCCACTTCGGCTGGGCCGCAGCGGCGTCCTCGACCGCGGCGCGGACTTCGGCCCTATTGGCGAAGGCCACGCTGGCGCGCACCGTCCCGTCCATCGGCTGGAACACTTCGCCGCTCCGCCCGGACGTTCCGGCAACCCTTTTGCCGCCGATGAAATGGCCGTACTCGATCATGTTTCGCTACCTTCGGTGAAAGGTTGTGTCGCCGGTCTTATGCCTCAGGATTTTGCGCACAACAATGCGGGAGTTCGCGCAGCGGCTGTGCGGATATGTGCTAAGGCATCGTTACCCGAAACCCGGCGAGTGTTTGCAAAGCTCACATCCCCATGATCGGCCCTGCGGTGGCGGCCGAGTTGCGTCGCGGCCAGCGGCCGGATTCGACTTGATGGAAGAACTCGCCACAGAAGCGGTTGAACAGATCGGGCTCTTCGAGGTTCAGCCCATGCCCGGTGTTGGGCAGCACGACCAGCGCGGCGCGCTTGATGTGGCGCTTCATCAACAGGGCGGGCGCGAGGCACGGGTCGTCTTCGTCGCCGGTCATAACCAGCGTTGGCGTGTCGAGGGCGTCCATCTTGTCGGCGAGGTCCCAGAGCGAGGGCCGGCGCGCCTGAACGCCGCGCATTGTATTGGCCGAGCCCAAGGCCGAATGCTCGCCCAGTTGACGAAGGAACTCGGCGTAGCCGCGCGGGTCCTTGTTGCGGTACTGCACGCGCGTCGGCCCGGCCCCGTAGGTCTTCGAAACCTCCGCCATGCCCTTCTCGGCGATCTCGCGCGAGACGCGACGCCTCCCCGATAAACTGCTGACGGCCGCCAGGCTCGGCGCCGTAGCCGCAGCCGCCGACGACAAGCGACAGCGCGCGCTCGGGATAGGCAAAGCCGAAATGCAGAACCGCGAAGGCGCCCATCGACACGCCGACGAGATGCGCCTTTGCGATTTTGAGCCCGTCCAGAACGCATCGAAGATCCTCGCGCGCCCGCTCCTGCGAGTAGCTCTCAAAACTCTCGGGAACATCCGACGGAGGGTAGCCGCGCGCATTGTACGCGATGCAGCGGTAGCGTCGCGACAAATAGCGCACCTGCGGTTCGTAGCTGCGGAAGTCGCCGGCGAATTCGTGGGCAAACACAATCGGCGCGCCGGCGCCGGTTTCCTCGCAATAGAGTTTGACGCCATCGTCGGTGATGATTTGCGCCATCGCCTTATTCTCCCGGGTTCGATGCGCCGGCATACTAGGTCTTTTGCCATGGATTGGGACAACGTCAGGGTTTTCCTCGCGGTTGCGCGCGCCGGCCAGTTCGTCGCGGCCGGCAAGCGCCTCAAGCTGGATCACGCGACGGTGAGCCGCCGTATCGCCGGGCTCGAGGCGGCGCTCGGCGCCAGGCTGTTCGACCGGCGCACGACAGGCGCGACGCTGACCAGCGCCGGCGAACGGTTCTTGAGCGCGGCGGAGCAGATGGAGAGCGCGTTTCTCCACGCGCAAGGCGAGATCTCGGGCGTGGACCTCGAGCTTGTCGGCGACGTGCGCATCGGCGCGCCCGACGGGTTCTCGACCTACTATCTCGCGGGCGCCTTGCGCGAGTTCGCAGAGCGCCATCCGGGCGTGCGCCTGCAACTCATGCCGCTGCCGCAGCTGACCCCGCTCGTGCGGCGCGAAGTGGACGTGGTGGTCGGCTTGGACAAGCCGGAGGCGGGGCGGTTCGTGGCGCGCAAGCTCACCGACTACGCGCTCGGGATCTATGCGAGCACAGCGTATCTAGAGGATCGCGGCGAGCCCAAAACGGTCGAAGACCTCAAGCGCCACCGGCTCATCGGCTATGTCGAGGAGCACGCCTTCTCGACCGCGCTCGACTACGTGCGCGAGCTCTTCGGCGGCGCGCCGACCTCATTCGAGTGCGCCAGCGCCGCCACTCAGGTCGAGGCGGTGCGCGCCGGCGTCGGGCTCGGCGTCGTCCATCGGTTCATCGCCCGGCGCTTCAAGGACCTTGTCCGGGTCCTGCCCGAGCGGGCCGCCGCGCGCGCCTACTGGCTCGTAACCCACGAGGACACGCGCGGCCTCGGGCGCATCAAGGCGGTGACAGAGCACCTCGCGCAGGCGGTGGCGCGCGACAGGGCGTCGTTCCTCTGACCGGCTGCGGGCCGGCGCCAAAGCTGCGCACGAATTGGGCCTTTTCAATGAGTTGCGGCGCCTTTTCGGTCCGACCTGTCGCAGACCGGAAGATAACCATAGTTATTCCGTAATTATCGATTTGGATTTGCTTGAGACTGCCCGGAATCTGCTCTGTTCTGCGGTGGACGATCGATGACCTCGCCATCCTCTTTGACGAACCGGCCCATATCCGGATTCGGCAGGATGTCGAGCACCGTCTCCGATGGACGACACAGGTTGACGCCTTTCGGCGTGACGACGATCGGCCTGTTGATGAGGATCGGATGCGCGATCATGAAATCGAGGAGCTGATCGTCAGTCCATTTGGGATCGCCGAGACCAAGCTTCGCGTAGGGTGTCCCCCTCTCGCGCAGGAGCGCGCGAACCGGAATGTCCATCGCGGCGATCAGCTCCTTCAGCCGCTCGCGGGTCGGCGGGGTCCTCAGATACTCGATGACGACCGGCTCCTCACCGCTCTGCCGGATCATCGCCAGCACGTTTCGGGACGTGCCGCATTTCGGATTGTGATAGATCGTGACGGTCACAGTTGCGCCTCGCGGCTGAACGGCTCGGCTTCTCGGCCCACCGGGTTCGAACGCCCCTCCCTGTCTCAAGGCGAGCGCTCGACTAACGCTCCGCCCCCCTGTCCTCGCTCGTACCAGTCACGGGTGCCGTTGACGATCGCCACCGCCGACAGCATGACCGGAACTTCGATCAGCACGCCCACGACAGTCGCGAGCGCGGCGCCGGAATTGAATCCAAACAGGCTGATCGCCGCCGCGACCGCGAGTTCGAAGAAGTTGCTTGCGCCAATCAGCGCCGACGGTCCGGCCACGCAATGCTGTTCTCCCGCCAGCCGGTTGAGGAGATAGGCGACCCCCGCGTTGAAATAGACCTGAATCAGAATTGGGACGCCGAGCATTGCAATCACCGTCGGCTGCGCGAGAATCTGCTCGCCCTGGAACGCAAACAGCAGAACGAGCGTCGCAAGCAGCGCGACGAGCGAGACCGGGCCGAGCCTATCGAGCAGCCCGGCAAGCGCGGCCTCTCCGCCGCGCGCCAGAACATAGCGTCTTAACGCCTGCGCCACGATCGCTGGTATCGCGATATAGAGCACGACCGACAGGACCAGCGTGTCCCAAGGCACTGTTATCGCGGAAAGGCCGAGCAGAAGGCCGACGATCGGCGCAAAGGCGAACACCATGATCGTGTCGTTGAGCGCTACCTGGGAGAGCGTGAAGTGCGGCTCTCCCTTCATCAGATTGCTCCACACGAAGACCATCGCCGTGCATGGCGCCGCCGCAAGCAGGATCAAACCGGCGATATACGAGTTGATCTGGTCGGCAGGCAGCCACGGCCGAAACATGTGCCCGATGAAAAACCAGCCGAGCGCCGCCATGGAGAAGGGCTTGACGCCCCAGTTGATCAGCAGCGTGACGCCGATCCCGCGCCAGTGCTCGCCAACCCGCCGCAACGCGGTGAAATCGATCTTGAGCAACATCGGCACGATCATCAGCCAGATCAGCAGCGCAACCGGCAAATTGACTTTGGCGACTTCGAGACTTCCGATCGCATGGAACAGCCCCGGCAAAGCGTGTCCGAACGCCACTCCGGCGAAGATGCACAGGAAGACCCAGACGGACAGATAGCGTTCGAAAACTGACATCGCTTGTTACCCTCGGCTCGCTTTTGCCGTCGCGCCTTCCATGCCGCCGATCTCGCGCAGCCTCGCGCCGAGCGTCAGACTGTCGAGGCTCTTAATCGGCAGGCTCGTGAATATGGAAATGCGGTTGCGAAGGTATTTGAAGGCGGTGACGAAGGCGCGCTCCTTCTCGACGTCGGTTCCCTCGACGACGGCCGGGTCCTCGATGCCCCAGTGCGCGGTCATCGGCTGTCCCGGCCAGACCGGGCAGGCTTCGCCTGCCGCGCTGTCGCAGACCGTGACGACGAAATCGAGGTCCGGCGCGCCCGGCTTTGCGAATTCGTCCCAGCTCTTCGAGCGGAAGCCGTCGGTCGGGTAATCGTAGGCTTCGAGCACCTTGAGCGCGAAGGGATTGACAGCGCCCTTCGGATGGCTGCCCGCCGAATAGGCGTTGAACCGCCCTTTGCCGTCCCGGCGCAAGATGCTCTCGGCGAGGATCGAGCGCGCGCCGTTGCCGGTGCAGAGGAAGAGGACGTTGAATTGTCGCTCACCCATGGCCGCGCCTCATCCGTCGCAGCAGGTCGGCGCGCAGCAGGCGCTGACCTTCACCTGGGAAGCCATCGCCGGCTTCTTGGCCCCCACGAATGCGCTCATGAACTTGCCGTTAACGACCGGGGCGATGGCGTCCACGTCGACGCCTTCGCCGGTCAGAAACTCGCGCGCATCCTCGATGTCATAGATGCGCGTCGGCTCGACGCCGATGGCCTCGAAGCCGGCGGCAGCGAGCTTCCTCCGGTAGTCGTTCTCATCGAGCGCGCCTGCGATGCAGCCGGCCCAAAGGAGTACGTCTCGGCGGACTTCTTCAGGAATCTCGCCGCGGGTGACGACGTCGGACACGGCGACGCGCCCGCCGGGCTTCAGCACGCGGAACGCCTCGCGCAAGACGCGCTCCTTGTCGGCTGAAAGATTGATGACGCAGTTGGAAATGATCACGTCGACGGAGTTGTCCGGCAGCGGGATGCGCTCGATGTCTCCTTTGACGAATTCGACGTTTTCGGTGCCCGCCTTACGCTGGTTCTCGCGGGCGAGCGCCAGCATGTCGTCGGTCATGTCGAGGCCGTACGCCTTTCCGGAGGGGCCGACCCGACGCGCCGAGAGAAGAACGTCGATGCCGCCGCCCGAACCAAGATCAAGAACAGTCTCACCCTCTCTCAGCTCAGCGAGAGCGGTCGGGTTGCCGCAACCGAGCGAAGCCAACACGGCTTCCTCCGGCAACGCCTGAGTTTCGTGTTCGGCGTAGAGGTTGGCCGAGACGCCCCAGGCCCCCGCCTCGCCGTCGCAGCAGCAAGACGACCGTGGCCTTTGAACATTTCGCGCAATCTCCGCGTAGCGGTCGCGCACGACTTCCTTGATATCGACTTCGGGCATGGCCTTCTCCTCATGGACAGGCGCAGGTGATCTCCTCGGGTCGGATCGCCTTGTTGCGGGTGCAGCACTCGGCGAAGAGAAACCCGACTAATTCCTGAAGCGTCTTGGTCTTGGCCGTGTAGCGGAGGAAGGTGCTTTCGCGCCGAACCGACACGAGGCCTTCGTTCTTCAGCTTGTCGAGGTGATGGGAGAGGGTGGAGGGAGGAATTCCAAGTTCCGCGCCGATCTCGCCCACGACGAGTCCGTCTGGATGCGCCGCCAACAAGAGCCGCACGATCCGCAGGCGCGGCTCGGCTCCTAACGCCGCCAGCATGTCGGCGTAGCGCGCGATATCTTCGGCGGAGCTTTCAGGCATAGCGGCTTCCCTTATCTTTCTATAATTATGGAATTATCGAATGTCAATGGAGACATGGATCAAATCACGCTCGGGCCAACGCGATAGTCTGCGCGGGTCAGAAGGAGGGTTCCCATGGCGTGGGTCTATCTCGTTGGGCTTACCCTTGTCCTTTGGGGTGCGTGCGGCGCCGTCATGACCCTTGGGCGCAAGCTTTGGTCTCTCGAGGCGGCTCTGCGGGTCCACCTGATCGCCGCGCCGATCTTTGCCTTCCTGGTCTCGACAGTCCACGTCTGGTTCGCCCCGGATTTCAATCCGACGCTGAGAGCGGCGCTCATGGCGGGCCTTGTGATCGTCCTCGACGCCGTTGTCGTCGCGCCGATCTTCGAGCGCAGCTACGACATGTTCCGCAGCGCGATCGGGACATGGATTCCCTTTATCCTGATCTTCGTCGCGAGTTGGGCCGCAGGCATGGTGCTGCCCGCCTAGGCCTATTTCGGGCTCGCAATGGAACGACGGCTTATGGCGCGAACTCCGGCCCTTCCCGAGGCGACTGCTGTAGACGCGCTTGCCGCCCGAACCCGGAATTCAGGTTCGGGCGCCCGCTTAGCGTCCCACCCGGGCCGTCGGCGGACCTGGCGCTGGGGATTGCCAGCCATCCAAGTTGGCGAGATCTTCACAAAACGGCGCGCCGGCGCGCCGGCCCTGTGCGCTCGGGCCGCATTGGCGGCGGAAGCCGGAAAGCGTAACCCGCCGCGGAAGCGCCAGGAGAGGAGACGCTGAATGCCGCTCATCGAGACGAAGGCGGAGGACCTCGTCGGCACGATCTGCCTCGACCATTCCGACAAGCGCAACGCGCTTTCCGCTTCCCTGGTTGAGGAGATGCTGGAGGCGCTCGCCGACTTCGAGAAGCAAAAGATCCGCGCCGTGGTGCTGCGGGCGCGGCCGGGCGTTGCGATCTGGTCGGCTGGCCACGACGTCGGCGAGCTGCCGGAGGGTCATCGCGACCCGCTTGGCTGGTACGATCCGCTGCGGCGGCTCATCCGGGGGATCGAGAACCACCCGGCGCCGGTCATCGCCATGGTCGAGGGCGGAGTCTGGGGCGGCGGCTTCGAGATGGCCATGGCCTGCGACATCGTCATCGCCGCGCCGAACGCGACATTCGCGTTCACCCCCGCCAAGCTCGGCGTGCCCTATAACGTCGGGGGCATGCTAACCTTCCTCAACAGCGCCCCCATCCGCATCTTCAAGGAGATGGCGTTCACGGCCCAGCCGATTTCGGCTGCGCGCGCGCTCGCGGCGGGCCTCATCAATCACATCGTGGAGGCGGAAAAGCTTGCGCCCTTCACCTACGCGATGGCCGAGGACATCGTCGCCAACGCGCCGCTCTCGATTGCGGTGATGAAGGAGGAGCTGCGCATCCTGGCCGGCGCGCACCCGATGAGCCCGCAGGGTTGGGAGCGCGTGCAGGGCCTCAGGCGCGTCGTCTACGACAGCGCCGACTACGCCGAGGGGCTCAAGGCGTTCAAGGAGAAGCGGAAGCCCGAGTATCGGGGGGAGTAGGTTTTGTAGACGCGCTCGGCGCCCGCAAGCCGATGTACCGCCGGAACAAGGGGAGCCTCAGGCTTGAAACCGCCAACCACGTTTATGTAATAACGCGGACGGGTCCTTTGGTCTGCCTCCATGACGAAAGTGAAAATCCGTCCGGTTGGAAATTCCTCGGCGTCGTCCTGCCGAGAGAGCCTCTGGCGCGGAAACTGACCACGCCCTCTGGCTGAAACAAAACACGACGCCGTCGGTTGCGACATGACGGATGGAGGATCAGGCGAGGACCGCCACCGGCGGCGGCTCGCGCGGCTCATCGACCGGCTGCCCGGCCGGTTCCGGGAGTGGACGCGCTGGCTCATGAGGCCCGAGTCGCGCTGGGCGCGAATTCCCGCGGCGATTCTGCTCATCATCGGCGGTTTTCTCGGCATGCTGCCGGTGCTGGGCTTCTGGATGCTGCCGCTCGGCTTCATCCTCCTCGCCGAGGACCTGCCGATCGTCCGCCGCGGCGCAGCGCTCCTTCTCGAATGGCTGGAATGCCGCCGCCCGCATTGGTTTTCTGAGCCGAGCGCGGATTGACTATGGTTGCGTTCTCACCCATGTCTAGCGCGCCCGCTAAGCCAAGCGCTTCGAGCGGGATTTTTGCGTGCGCCCTGACGGGCACCCGCTCCACTAACGGAAGGAGAGCGCCATTCGTCGACCCATGAAGGCAACCGCGGAGCCGAAGAAAGGCGGACCGCGAGTCAATCGCGACATCCTCGCAGTTCAAGTTCAGCTTATCGACGCCGAAGGCAGTAATCGAGGCGTCGTCAACCTCTCAGACGCGCAGGCCCTGGCCGACGAGGCCGAGCTCGATCTCGTCGAGATCGTCCCCACCGCGACGCCCCCCGTCTGCAAGATCCTTGATTTCGGCAAGTTCCGCTTCCTCGAGCAGAAGAAGTCGTCGGAAGCGCGCAAGCGCCAGAAGGTCGTCGAGATCAAGGAGATCAAGCTCCGTCCGGGCATCGACGACCACGACTATGACGTGAAAATGCGCGCGGTGCGCCGCTTCTTCGACGAGGGCGACAAGGTCAAGGTGACGCTGCGCTTCCGCGGCCGCGAGATGGCGCATCAAGACATCGGCTTCAGGCTCCTGCAGCGGGTCAGGGCCGAGACGGCGCCGATCGCCAAGGTCGAGTCGGAGCCTTCGATGGAGGGCCGTCAGATGACGATGGTGCTCGCGCCGAAGTGAGCGCTCGCGTGAAGTTGAGCACAAGCGGGCTTTTTGCGCGGCGGGTCTTGTGCGAATGACATGAGCGCCGGCGAGAGGTTTGGCCGGCGCAGGGACAAATCCAAGTGGCCACGGCGCCGACCTACTCTGAAACCGCAACCGGACGGATCGCGGCTGAGAGCACCGCCTTCGGCGTGCTCGCGGCGGTGAGCGCCTCGCATATGCTCAACGACGTGATGCAGTCGCTGGCGCCGGCGCTCTATCCGGTGTTCTACGACAAGCTCGGCTTGAGCTTCTTTGAGGTCGGGGTCATCACGCTGGTCTTCCAGATAACGGCGTCGCTGCTGCAGCCGTTCATCGGGATGGCGGCGGACCGGCGGCCGATGAACGCGATTCTGCCGGCGGGTATGACGTTCACGCTGATCGGCCTCCTCGTTCTGGCGTTCGCTAATACTTACGCGCTGATTCTGCTGGCGGTCGGGGTGATCGGGATCGGCAGCGCCGTTTTCCACCCCGAGGCCTCGCGCGTCGCCCGCGCCGCCTCGGGCGGCCGGCACGGCTTCGCCCAGAGCTTCTTCCAGGTCGGCGGCAATTTCGGGCAATCGATCGGGCCGTTGCTCGCGGCCTTTGTCGTCGTGCCGTTCGGCCAGCATTCGGTGCTGGCCTTCACCGCGCTCGCGCTCATCGCTGTCGTTCTTTTGACCGGGGCGAGCCGATGGCATACGAGCCATCGTCTGGCCCGCAAGCAGAGCGAGGCGCGCAGCGGCCCGTCGCATCCGCGGCCCGTCGTCATCCGCACGCTCGCGGTGCTCGTCATCCTTCTCTTCTCGAAGGTGCTCTACATGGCGAGCCTCGGCAGCTACTACACCTTCTACCTCATGGGCGCGTTCGGCGTGTCGCTGCAGACGGCGCAGACGCTGCTCTTCGTGTTCATGGCGTCGGTCGCGGCCGGGACCTTCCTCGGCGGGCCGCTCACCGATCGGTTCGGGGCGAAGTTCGTCATCTGGGGCTCGATCCTCGGGGTGCTGCCGTTCACGCTCATCCTGCCGCACCTCGGGCTCGTGGCCACCGTCATCAACACGGTCGCCATCGGACTCATCATCGCCTCGGCCTTCTCGGCGATGGTCGTCTACGGGCAGGAGCTGACGCCCGGCAACGTCGGCGCGGTGGCCGGCCTCTTCTTCGGCCTCTCGTTCGGCCTGGGGGGCATCGGCGCGGCGCTTCTAGGTTTGCTCGCCGACAAGACGAGCTTGAGCTTGGTCTATCAGGTGTGCGCCTTCCTGCCGGCGGTCGGATTGTTGGCGGCGCTCCTGCCGCAGCCGCGGCCGGAGCCGGCGGCGGTTCAGGCGGAATAGCAGTCAGAACTCCGGCGCGCCGCTCGGGTCGGCGAGGCGGTGGAGGCGGTCGGCGGCGGCCTGGGCGAAGCGCAGCAGCAGCGCCCGGCGGCTCGCCGAGGCCATGCGGCAAAGTTCGGCCTCGCGCACGATCTCGGCGCTATAGGGGTCGGCGAGAATGAGCCCAGCGTCCGCGGGAACGACCTCCGTCGGCGTGTGCTCCGAGATGGCGAAATAGAGCCGGTCGCAGGAGGCGGCGTAGTCGCGCCACTTGCGGTCGGCGCGCAAATCGGCCGGCGACGACTTGACCTCGACGATGATGACCTCGCCCTCGCCGTTGACCGCGACGATGTCGGCGCGCTTGCCGTCGACGAGCATGAGTTCGGTGAGGCTCGAGAAACCGCGCGCCCTCAACAGACGCCGGACGCCGCGCGCGATCATCAGCGCCGTCTCTGACTGCCGCCCGTCGATCGGGAGAAAAAGCCCTTCGTCGCGCATCATTTCGAGCCGCCCCCTAAAGCCGCTCATGGCGTCACGGCCCAGCATGCCACATCCCGGCCCTGTTTGCGCTCAATCGGCGGTTTTTCGTTAACGCAGCGGTCAAAGGCGAGCGGGCAGCGCGGATGGAACGGGCAGCCGGGGGGCGGCGCGAAGGGCGAGGGCGGTTCGCCTGTGAGCAGGATGCGCTCGCGCTTCGCGCGCGGATCGGCGACCGGCGTCGCCGACAGAAGCGCCCGCGTATAGGGGTGCTGCGGACTCTCGAAGATGGCGTTCCGCGCGCCCTTTTCGACCGCATGGCCGAGATAGACGACCAGCACCGCGTCGGCGATGAGACGCACGACGGAGAGGTCGTGCGAGACGAAGACGTAGGCAAGGCGAAACTCTTCCTGGAGCGCCGCCAAGAGATTGAGGACTTGCGCGCGGATCGAGACGTCGAGCGCCGACACCGGCTCGTCGAGCACGAGGATTTTGGGCCTGAGCATGAGCGCCCGCGCAATCGCGATGCGCTGGCGCTGGCCGCCGGAGAACATGTGCGGATAGCGGTGGTAGTGTTCCGGACGCAGGCCGACCTTGGCCATCATCGCGAGCGCCGCGGCTTTCCTTTCCGCGGCGCTCATCGCCGTGTTGACGATAAGCGGCTCCTCGAGCGCCCGGCCGATCTTATGGCGCGGATTGAGCGACCCATAGGGGTTCTGGAACACCATCTGGATCTCACGCCTCAGGCGCTTACGCGCCGCGCCGCCCGCGTTGCCCGTCTCCTCTCCCTCGATCAAAAGCTCGCCTGCGGTCGGCTCTTCGACAAGCGTGAGGAGGCGCGCCAGCGTCGACTTGCCCGACCCGGATTCGCCGACGACGGCAAGCGTGCGGCCAGCGTTAAGCGTAAACGAGACGCCGGCCAGCGCCTTGACCGTCGCAAGACCGCGGAACGCGCCGCGCGACACGGGGTAGTGGCGCGCGAGGTTTTTTGCTTCGAGGAGCGCCGTCATTGGGCGGGTTCGGCGAGGGCCGCGCGGTCGGGAACGCCTCGCCGGAGCGGCGTGTGACAGAGCGCGTATCCGAGGTCGCGGGGAGCCGGATGCGGCGGCAGCCGACGGCAAAGGTCGAAGGCGAAGCGGCAGCGGGGGCCGAAGAGGCAGCCCGCCGGCCGGTCGAACTCGCCCGGCACCAGGCCCGGGATCGCCGGCAACCGCCGCCCCACGGCGCGCTCCGGCAAAGCCGCCAGCAGCGCCGCCGTATAAGGGTGATGCGGGTCGGCGAACAGCTCGCCCGTCGCGCTCGTCTCCACCTGGCGGCCGGCGTATTGGACGATGACGCGGTCGGCCGTCTCGGCGACGACGCCCATGTCGTGCGTGACGAGGACGAGGCTCATGCCCGTCTCGCGCTTGAGGCGCATGAGGAGATCGAGGATCTGCGCCTGGATGGTGACGTCGAGCGCGGTCGTCGGCTCATCCGCGATGAGGAGCTTTGGCCGGCAGGCAAGCGCCATCGCGATCATCGCGCGCTGGCTCATACCGCCCGAGAGCTGGTGCGGAAAGGCGCGCGCCCGCTGCGCCGGGTCGGGAATGCCGACCTCCGCCAGAAGCTCGACGACCCGCTTCTCGCGCGCCTTGCGGGGAAGGCCAAGATGAACCTCAAGCGCCTCGCCGATCTGGAAGCCGACCGTGAAACATGGGTTCAAGGACGACATCGGCTCCTGAAAGATAATCGCCATGTCTCGGCCGGCGATGCGGCGGCGCTCGTCGCGCGACATCGACTGAAGATCGGCGCCGTCGAAGGCCATGCGGTCGGCCGCGACCGTCGCAATCGGAGGCAGGAGCCCCATGATCGCCAGCATCGCAACCGACTTGCCCGACCCCGATTCGCCGACGATCGCCAAGACCTCGTTGCGCTCGAGCGCAAGATCGAACCCCTCGACCGCGGCGAAGGCGCCGTGGCGGGTCGCGAAGGAGACGCAAAGATTGCAGACTTCGAGAAGGGGCATGGAAGGGGCGCTAAAGAGATCTTGGCGGGTAGGGGATTGGCTCCGCCAGCAATTGCGGCAAAAGCCGCTCGGCAGCGGCCCCAAATGCACTCCAATCCAAGCGTCCACCGATCATGGTTCCGACGACTGAACTAGCGTCGGCTTTGTAATCCGGTGTCTCGACTATCCAGCGGTCGTGTGCGTTCCCTATTCCACGGAAATAATCGACAACGTGCTCTCGCATATTTCGCAGGTCGCGGATGTCCTTCCCGGAGAAGCGGTCGATTTCGCCAAAATTGACCGACGCGCACAGTCCGAAGGTCAAAACCCAGCCCCGGAATTCGAGCAACTTGTGCGCGGCAACGGCGAAGAAGTGGCACTCGGAGTGAAAGGAGTGGATAGCTTGGCGGCGCTGCGTGGGCGTTCCGGTCATCCCAATTGCTGACACATTTTCTCGCGCTGCCGACACGCGAACCGACTGCGTGACGACGGCCTGTGTCCACTGGACCAAGCCCTGGAAAGCCATGAACCGCTCCTCGTCGGGCGTCATGATTGGTTTCGGAGTCTTCATCGCTTTTGCCATCGCGGCGCTCTGCGGCGTCACAATTCGCGGCCTTCGCGCCGAATTTCGTGCATGAGGGGGGAGCCGTCGCGATAAGCCGAAGCCGAATAAGGGAAAGCGTCGAAAAAAGCGCCGGTCTCGTCAAGAAAAGCAAGGCGCAAATCAGCAAGTCGGTCCAACTCCGCCATGCGGTCGGGCATGTCGCGCAGAAACACCGCCACGTCGTAATCGGAATCCGGCTGCGCGTCGCCGCGCGCGCGGGAACCGAACAAAACGAGGCGCTCGAGCCGGTCGCCGTAGATTTCAGTCACTGCGGCTCGGAAGCGTTCAAGAATTGGATCGTTAAGTGTCGCGATCGTCATAGGCGGCAGCATCGCCCATCGGCTGTGCGTGTGGTTTGGCGTCGGCCAGAAACGAAAACGGGGGCGCGACGTCAGGCGAGGTCGGGCACGAGCCGTTCAACCTTAATACGTGTCGCGCGCCGGCGAATTTGCGCCAAGTCGTAGTTGGCCTGCATGCGCAACCAGGTGTCGGCGGTGCTGCCCAGGGCTTGCTCGAGCCGCACGGCCATTTCGGGCGTCACCCCGGACCGTCCGGCAATCAAGTTATGGAGCTGCTGGCGCGTGACGCCCAAGCCCTTGGCCGCGGCGACAATCGAAACGCCCGCCTCGGCGAGAGTGTCACCGATCATCTCGCCGGGATGCGGCGGGTTTTTCATCGGCATGTCTTGCCCTCCTTCAATGGTAATCCACCAAATCAACGTCCGACGCATTGCCGTCGGCGAAGCGGAAGATAATCCGCCAGTTGGCCCGCACCGTCAGTGACCAAAATCCTTTCAAATCACCTTTTAACGGATGCAGCCGAAAGCCGGCATAATCGAGAGATTCCACATCTTGCGCCGCGTCGACCAAGGCTAATATCTGTTTCATTTTGCGAATATGCTCGGCGTTCAGGCCTTTGGGGTCGTCGTCCTCGAAAAGCCGCCGCAACCCCTTGTGGCGAAAACTCTCGATCATCGTCCCTCGGTCAGGGTGTCAAGGGGAACTGTAAAATAACGTTTTACATATTGTCAACACACATTTGCCGTCCGCTTCTGTAGGCCCACTCGATGAGCGTCGGACGCGGCACGCGGCCGCCCGGCCCGTTGCGGCGCCCCTCAGCCCCGCCGCAGCTTCGGATCGAGCGCGTCCCTGAGGCCGTCGCCGCAGAGGTTGATGGCGACGACGGTGACGAGGATGGCGAGGCCGGGGAGCGCGACGATCCAGGGGTTGGAGCGGATGAACTCGCGCGAGTCGGCGAGCATCGTGCCCCATTCCGGCGTCGGCGGCTGCGCGCCTAAGCCCAGGAAGCCGAGGCCCGCCGCCTCGAGGATCGCGTCGGAGACGCCGAGCGCCGCCATCACGATGAGCGGGGCGAGGCAATTCGGCAGCACGGTCGAGAGCGCGAGCCTGAGCGGACCCACCCCCGCGATGCGCGCGGCCGTCACGTAGTCCTTGCCCAATTCGCCAAGCGAGGAGGCGCGCACGAGCCGTACGTAGCGCGGCAGATAGACGATCGTCACCGCGACGATGGTGTTCATGAGGCTCGGTCCCAGCACCGCCACGACGAGGATCGCGAGCACGAGGCTCGGCACCGCCATGATGAGGTCCATGAGGCGCGTGACCGCGACGTCGACGAGCGGCCCCGCCATCGCGGCGAGAAGGCCGAGCGCGGCGCCGACGACAAAGGAGACGCTCATCACCGACACGCCGATGAAGAGCGAGACGCGCGCTCCGAAAATAAGGCGCGAGAGCATGTCGTGGCCGTCGCCGTCCGTGCCGAGCACGAACCGCCAGGAGCCGCCCTCCTCCCACACCGGCGGCGCGCGCACCGCGTCGCGGAACTGCTCGATCGGCGAATGCGGCGCGACGACATTCGCCGCCACCGCAAGCGCCGCCACGAGGCCAACCACGGCAAGTCCGAGGACCGCGCCCTTGTTCTCGCGATAGGCCGCCCAGAAGGCGGCGAGCGGCGAGGGCTGGGAGAACGGCTCGCCGCCGTCGCCGGCCGCGGCCGGCGCGGCGATGTCAGCGGGCATGGCGGATTCTCGGATCGATGGCGCCGTAGACGAGGTCGACGAGAAGATTGACGCCGATCACGACGGCGGAGACGAGCATGACCCCGCCCTGCAGCGCCGGATAATCGCGCCGGCCGATCGACTCGATGAGCCACTTGCCGACGCCCGGCCACGAGAAGATCGTCTCGGTCAGAACGGCGCCCGCCATGAGGCCCGACACGGAGAGGCCGATGACCGTGACGACCGGCAGCAGCGCATTGCGCAGCGCATGAATCCCGATGACGCGCCAGGGCGGCAGCCCCTTGGCGCGCGCCGTGCGAACGTAATCCTCGCTCAACACTTCGAGCATGGACGAGCGCGTCATCCGCGCGATGATTCCGAGCGGCACGGTGCCGAGCACGATCGCGGGCAGGACGAGATGGCGCAGCGCGTCGAGAAACGCGCCTGGCTCACCGCTCATGAGCGCGTCGACCGTCATGAAGCCAGTCGGTTGGTCGAAATAATAGTTGATGAGGTCGATGCGGCCCGACACCGGCAGAAGCCCGAGCCGCACCGACACGAACATGATGAGCAAAAGACCCCACCAGAAGATCGGCATGGAATAGCCGAACAGCGACACCGTCATCAGCGCCTGGTCGAAGACGCCGCCGCGTTTCACCGCCGCGACGGCGCCTGCCGGCACGCCGATCGCGACCGCAAACAGCATGGCGAAGAAAGACAGCTCGATCGTCGCCGGAAAGAGCGTGAGAAACTCGGTCAGCACCTTCTGCTGCGTCGCGAGCGACACGCCGAAGTCGCCCTGCAGAATGCGCCAGACATAGTCGAGGAACTGCTTCCACACCGGCTGATCGAGCCCGAGCTGATGGCGGAAGTAGGCCAGCCGCTCGGGCGAGATCGCGTGCTCCCCGACCCTGACCTCGACCGGATCGCCCGGGACGAGGCGGATCGCGATGAAGGTCAGGAACATCAGCGCCACGAACGTCGGTAAGGTCAGCGTTACGCGGCGCAGGAAGTAGCCGAGCATCGGCGGTTGGAGCGCCTACTTGATGTCGACGCCCTCGAAGGCGTGCGTGCCGAGCGGGCTCTGCTTGTAGCCGACCACGTTCGAGCGCATCGCTTCGTAGACGGTCGAGTGGGCGAGAAGCAGCTCGGGCGCCTCGTCGTGCTCGATTTCCTGCATCCGCTTATAAAGCTTGGCGCGCTCGGCCTGGTCGGAAACGACCCGGGCTTTCACGAGCAGGTCGTTGAATTCAGCGTTGCACCATTTCGGGATGTTGTTGGAGGCGGGCTTGCCGTCCGTGCAGCCGTCGAGGAAGAAGAAATTGTCGGGGTCGCCATTGTCGCCGGTCCAGCCGAGCTGAGCCGTCATGTCCTCGCCCGCTTGCGCGCGCTTGCGGTACTCGCCCCATTCGTAGGTGACGAGCTTGGCGTTGACGCCGATCTTGGCGAGGTCGGCCTGCATCATCTCGCCGATGCGTTTGCCGTTCGGATTGTAGGGGCGCTGCACGGGCATGTACCAGAGGTCGATGTCGAGCGGCGTCTTGACGCCGGCCGCCGCGAGCGTCGCCTTGGCCTTCTCGGGATCGAAAGGATAGTCGGCGATCGCGTCGTTATAGGACCACATCGTCGAAGGGATGAGCGTCTTCGCCTTCTCGCCGGCGCCAAGGTAGACGTCCCTGATGATGGCGTCGCGGTCGATCGCCATCGAGAGCGCCTGCCGCACCTCTCTCCTGTCGAGGGGGGGCTTGGTCACGTTGAACCCCCAGAAAGCGATGTTGAGGCCCGGCGCGCTGATGACCTTCAGCGTCGGATCGTTTTGCATCTCGGCAAGATCGGCCGGACGCGGATAGGCGTTGACATGGCATTCGCCGGCTTTGAGCTTGGCGTAGCGGGCGGTCGCGTCCGGCGTGATGGCGAACACGAGGTCGTCGACGAGCGCCGGCTCGCCATAATAGCTTTTGTTGGCCTTGTAGCGGATGACCGAATCCTTCTGATAGGCGACGAAGGAGAACGGGCCTGTGCCGACCGGCGCCTGATCGAACTGCTCCGGCGTTGCCTTCTTCAAAAGGAAGTCAGCGTATTCCTTCGAGCCGATCGCCATGAAGTCCATCGCGAGATTGGCGAGGATGGCGACGTTGGGCTCTTTGAGCTTCATCACGACGGTGTAGTCGTCCGTCTTCGTCACCGAATCGAGCAGGCCCGGCATATCCATGTCGTTGAAATAGTCGTATTTTCCGCCGGAGACCTTGTAATAGGGATGGTCCGGCTTCCACTGCCGGTCGATCGACCAGAGGACGTCGTCGGCGTTGAAGTCGCGCGTCGGCTTGAAGTCTTTCAGCGAATGGAACTTGACGCCTTTGCGCAGGTGGAAGGTGATCGTCTTGCCGCCGTCGGAAATCTCCCAGCTCTCGGCGAGACCGGGTGTGACTTCGGTCGTGCCGCGCTTGAACTCGGTGAGGCGGTTGTAGACCGGGCGCGCGGCGTCGAAGCTGGTTCCGGTCGTGTTGATCGCGGGCGTGAAATTCTCGGGGCTTCCCTCGGAGCAATAGACGAGAGTCTTGGCCGAGGCGGGACCGGCGAACAGAGCGGCGAGCCCGAGGCCCGCGATCACGACGGCTTTCATCTAAATTCCTCCCTTTTTGAAGACGCTCGCGACGATGCTTGGACAGCCGGTCGCACTCGACCCCATGCAAGCCCTTTTCGGCTGATCACACAACGGATGTCCACGGCAAATCGTCATGAAAGATTCAAAGCGCACGCAGGCGGGCGATGAGCGCTTCCGGATCGCCGGCGACCGCCACCTGCTTCAGCCGGCTTCGCGCTCCCGAAGCGAGTCTCACTCGCGAAAGCGGCGCATCCAGCGCCTTCGCGAGCAGCGCGCGGAGCGCGTCGTTGGCGCGGCCGTTCTCGGGCGGCTGACGCACCCGCACGAGCAGGACGCTCATTCCGTCCGCGAGGCGCGCGACGCCGTCGATCGCGTCGCGGCCGCCTCTCGGCGTGAGCCGGCAGGCGATAACGACGCCGTCGAGCGTGGCGCGCCAAGGCTCCTCCAGATTCAATCCGCGTTCTCGTCGTTCAACGGGTGCAGGTCGCGCACCATCGCTTTCGCGCGCTCGTCGAGCACGTGGGTGTAGATCTGCGTCGTCGAGATGTCGGCGTGGCCGAGCAGGTCCTGGACGACGCGCAGATCGGCGCCGTTCTGGACGAGGTGGCTCGCGAAGGCGTGCCGCAGCACGTGCGGGCTGACGCGCGCTGCTGGAAGGCCGGCCGCGGCGGCGGCGGTCTTCAGGTCGCGGGCGAAAGCCTGGCGGCTCATGTGTCCGCTCGCGCTCATCGCCGGAAACAGCCAAGGCGACGCCGCGGCGCCCGTCTCAGCGAGGAGCGCGCGGTAGGCCCCAATCGCGGATCTCGCGCAGTCGGAAACAGGCGCAAGCCGCTCGCGCCCGCCCTTGCCTTTCAGGTGAAGGAAGGGATCCTTGCTGCGCGCCGAGGCCGCCGGCAGGCTCAGCGCCTCCGACACGCGAAGACCCGAGCCATAGATGAGCTCGATGAGACAGGCGGTGCGCGCCGCCGCGAGGCGCTCCCGGAACGGCCGCTCGGCCGCGTCCAGCCCTTCCGACGCCGTCGCGATCAGGCGATCCACGTCCTTGACCGTCAGCACCTTGGGGAGCGGCCGAGCGCGGCGCGGGCCTTCGATCGCGAGCGTCGGATCGTCGCGCCGGAAGCCCTCGGCGTACAGAAACTTGTGGAGCTGGCGGATCGCCGAGAGGCGGCGCGCAAGCGACGACGCCTTGAGCCCTTGCGCGCCGCACGCGGCGAGATAGGCGCGCACGTCTTCCGCGGCCGTCTTCAATAGCCCGCCGCGGGGCCCGAGAAAGGCGACATAGTCCTCGAGGTCATGGGCGTAGGCGGCCAGCGTGTTGGCGCTGGCCCCACGCTCCGACGCCAGCGCGTCCAGGAAGCCAGTTATCAGCGAGGCCTCCCGCGCCTTCATTTCGCTGGTTTCGGCAGGGTGATCGTCTGGGTGATCTCGCGCGGCTTCACCTTGACGAACGTCGCGAGCGCGTACAGGCCGCCGTAGACGAGGCCCGCGATGACGGCAAGGAACAAGAGAAAGCGAAAGAGACTCGGCAAAGATGCGACTCAAGGACTTTCTTCATGCGTCGTTAGCGGCTCAGTCGTCGTCGAACAAGCTTTGCTGCGGGATTTCACGGCGCGGTTCGGCGAGGCCGAGATGCCGGAACGCGTGCGGCGTGAGCAGCCGGCCGCGCGGCGTCCGCTGGATGAAGCCGATCTGGAGGAGGTAGGGCTCGATGATGTCCTCGATCGCGTCGCGCGGCTCGGACAGAGCCGCGGCGATCGTCTCGACGCCGACCGGCCCGCCGCCGAACTTGAGCGCCACCGCGTCGAGGTAGCGCCGGTCCATCTGGTCGAGGCCGATGGGATCGACGTCGAGAAGCTTGAGGGCGGCGTCGGCGACGTTGCGCGTGACTTTGCGCGCGCCCTCGACGATGGCGAAGTCGCGCACGCGGCGCAACAGACGCCCGGCGATGCGCGGCGTGCCGCGCGAGCGCCGCGCGATCTCGTTGGCGCCGTCTTCCGCCAGCGCAAGGCCGATGACGCGGGCGCCGCGCGCGACGATCGCCTGCAATTCCTCGGCCGAATAGAAGTCAAGCCGGACCGGGATGCCGAAGCGGTCGCGCAGCGGCGTCGTCAATAGTCCAGCGCGCGTCGTCGCGCCGATGAGCGTGAACTGCGCGAGGTCGATTTTCACCGAGCGCGCCGCCGGGCCGCTCCCTATGATGAGGTCGAGCTGGAAGTCCTCCATTGCGGGGTAGAGGATTTCCTCGACCGCCGGATTGAGGCGGTGGATCTCGTCGATAAACAGGACGTCGCGCGGCTCGAGGTTGGTCAGTTGCGCGGCGAGATCGCCCGCCTTGGCGATGACCGGGCCGGAAGTCGAGCGGAAACTGACGCCAAGCTCGCGCGCGACGATTTGCGCCAGCGTCGTCTTGCCGAGGCCGGGCGGGCCCACGAACAGCACGTGGTCGAGCGCCTCGCCGCGCGCTCTCGCCGATTCGATGAAGATGCGGAGGTTGTTGCGGACGGCGTCCTGGCCGGTGAAGTCGGCGAGCGCTTGCGGGCGCAGCGCCGCGTCGTCGTCGGGGCGTTTATCGGCGGCGACGAGTCGGCCTGGCGCGTCAGCCATGCGCCGAGCCCTTCCTGAAATAGGCGACTCCCGGTAGATCGGCGAAATGCGCGTCGCAGGTCAGAAGATCAGCGCCAGTGTCGACGGCAGTGGCGTAAATGATGGCGTCCGCCATGGCGAGCCTGTGCATCGTCGCAAATCGAGCCGCCTTCGTGGCGACGTCGGTGGTCAAGGGCGCGACGATGAGCTTCGTCGAAAAGGCAATCAAACGAGAGGCCGCGGCGTCGGACATTTCTCGCGCGACCCACCGCGCAAGTTCATACTGGACGATCGTCGGAACGACCCATTGATCGTTCTCCGGCAATTCAGGGGCTAAACTCTCCCCAAGAGCGGAGTCAAGTATCCATTCTATCCAGACCGACGTGTCGACGACCCGCATCAGAAGCGGTCATTGCGATCGCGGTATCCCTCCGGATTCGCCCCGCGAGCCATTCCCGCGATCTCCTCGCGGTCTGGAACAGGGACCATAAGGACGCCCTCAACTGTGGCGATAAAGGCCACCTTCTGTCCCGGCCGCAAGGCCAGGCGCTGACGAACTTCGCGTGGAATTGAGACTTGGAATTTTGAAGAAACCGTCGCCGTCGCGGACATGCGCTTTACCCTATGCCTATCGATCCATATAGTGTAAGGCCAATCACCGCGCCAGCTCCTTCAAGCCGGCCCGGATAAAGGCCGCCGTCTCGGCCTCCTGCCCCAGTTCGCCGAGGCACTTCGAGATCGCCGTCGACGCCTGCGCGCGCGGATAACCCAAGCCGACGAGGGCGAGGATCGCGTCCTCGGCCGCCTTCGGCATCCCCGCCGCGCCCTCGACCCGCGCCGGGGCGCCAGAAGCGTCGATGGCGAACGCCGGCGCCTTGTCCTTGAGCTCCAGCACGAGTCGGGCCGCGAGTTTCGGGCCGACGCCCGGCGCGCGCGCCATCATCGCTTTGTCCTGCTTCGCGATCGCGCTCATCAGCGCCTCCGGGCTCAGCGTCCCGAGAACGCCAAGCGCCACCTTCCCGCCGACGCCCTGCACGCTCTGCAGAGCGCGAAACCAGTCGCGCTCGGCGGTCGTCAGGAAGCCGTAAAGGCGGATGGCGTCCTCGCGCACATGCGTTTCGATGAGTAGCTCCGCCGGCTCGCCCGCCGCCGGCAACGCGCGCAGCGTGCGGGCCGACGCGGCGATGAGATAGCCGACGCCGCCCACGTCGAGAACTAGGCTCTCCTCCTCCACGCTGTCCACGACGCCGCGCAATTTGCCGATCACGCGATCCCCCTCAGGCGGCCGCGCCGATGTTGCGCATGGCAGATCGCGACCGCGAGCGCGTCGGCCGCGTCCCCCGTC
>Ga0209040_10000627_pt1 | contig 27305 bp, 26 predicted proteins | sample BogFormECP12_OM3_FD_188240 | JGI IMG/M metagenome (GOLD analysis project Ga0209040, IMG submission 188240) | Bog forest soil microbial communities from Calvert Island, British Columbia, Canada - ECP12_OM3 (SPAdes) (version 2) | ecosystem: Environmental > Aquatic > Freshwater > Wetlands > Bog ... | reverse complement strand
TGTCGGGCCCTGGAATCACGGCGGCTGGGCCTATGGACCAGGGAACTCTCTGGGTGAGATTCCATTCGATTCAGACACCGGAACTTTCTATCGGCAAAAAGTGGAAGCGGCGTGGTTCGCCTACTGGCTACACGGTCAAGGCAAGCTGCCTCTCACAGAAGCTCTGACCTTCCAGACCGGAAGCAACGTGTGGACGAAGTTCGATGCGTGGCCCCCCAAGGAAGCGCAGCAGAAGAGTCTTTATTTCGCCGGGGACGGAAAACTTTCCTGGGAGCCACCGAGTTCAGATCTAGTAGAAGCGTTTGATTCCTATACCAGCGATCCGGCGCATCCCGTGCCGTATCGTCACATTCCCGTTGATATGACTTACCCGAACGATCACCCGGGGGGCTGGTTCACCTGGTTGGTAGAAGACCAACGCTTTATTGAAGCCCGGCCGGATGTGCTGACATGGGCAACCGATGCACTGACCGAGGATGTGACCGTTGCCGGCCAGGTGACCGCAAAATTGTTTGCCTCGACGACCGGAACGGACGCGGATTGGGTGGTGAAACTCGTCGATGTATATCCCGAGAAAGTGGAAAAGGACTGGAAGCTTTCTGGATTTGAACTGATGGTGGCCGATGAGATATTTCGGGGCCGCTATCGCAACTCGTATGAGAAGCCCGAAGCAATTGTGGCAGGACAGGTGACCCCGTACTCGATTGATTTGCACACAACCAATCACGTGTTTAAGAAGGGACATCGCATCATGGTGCAAGTGCAAAGCACATGGTTCCCACTTTACGACCGGAATCCACAAAAATTTGTGCCGAACATATTCGAAGCGAAGGAATCGGATTACCAGAAGGCCACCGACAAAGTGTACAGAACGAGGACCTATCCTTCGAATGTAGAGGTTTCCATTGTGCCAAACGGAAGCGGTGCGATGAATTGATCCGTTGGGCCATTTAGCTCATAGGTTGCGTGCTCTGGGCTGGGCGTAAATTAAGAACCACTTGAAACCACCAATTCGGCTGATAGCGAATTTGCAACGGGACCCCGCGTTCTTTTCCCTGGGTTCCGATGAAAATCGTGAAATAAACCTTCTTGCCGGTCTCCTTGTGGGTTGTGACAAAGTCCAACTGCAATAAATCGTGGTAGTCGGTGTCCAATAAGGTTGTGCTGTTCGGGCCGTGGAGCTGCACGGGGAAATTTGTGACCGGGGAAATTTTCTCCAAGGTGAGGGTATTTTCCTGAGAGTTGTGCACGTAACACCGGGAGACCATCTCTTTCTGGCCCTTGATTGCTGCATCCATAAGTTCAGCTACGGTTGCCATGAACCCGCTGCCACTGGGGCACCTGGTCGGGGCCTGCAAAGTTTTTACGGGCTCTTCGGAAACCCTGATCCGTTGAAACATCACCGGTTCGGCAACAGCGTATTGATGCAGGTTATAATCTGTCACGGACTGCATGGGAACCACGATGGACATTGCTCGGGTTGGTTCAACTCGGCTGAGGATGCCGGTGAAGGAATGTTCTCCCTGCTCACTTTCCTTCTTCAGTTCTGCTTGCATTTCCGACACAGATTTTCCGCGGGATGATTTCATGAATCCAAAAAAAGCGCTTGAAACGACATCGCCTTCAGTTGACTGAGGGGTCACCGGCGACGTATGCCAGGCGACTTCTGTGCCGGCGCCCCAGCGATTAACGGAATGAGCCTTATCGGGATCGCTGCCAAAAAGTACTTGAAAGAACTCTAGATGGACATCTTTCTGGGAAACTCCACGGCGAATGTATCCGCTGCCAACATCATCCTTGCTGGTCCAGAAAAATAGAAGATGGAGACGGACCGTCATGATGTAGTCGTACTCGGCAAGGGTCTCTGGCGTGGCTTCGACCCAGCGGAGTGCTTCCGAAAGAGGTTGCCGATCGAGTGGCGTCGATGCCCATGAAAGACGAGCGAGCAAGAGAATGACGAGCAGGGGCAGTCGACAACCAGGCTGGTTTCTCATCCGATTGGTCCTCTGTTGAAACAACAATCGGCGCTGGTACGCCACGCAGATTGATCGACAGTTGTTACGAGCAGGCTAAGAAGGTCTCACAAGAGTAACACTTCGCGAAACAGGATGTTCTATCAGTTACTGAACCCATTAATGTTGATATCAGGTTCACAGATGAGTAACAGCTCCTTCTTACGCTCGAACCAGAACGAAAAGCACAGCGGACGAGGAGCGTGCCATGAGCAGCTGCTTCACTCGCATTCAGAAGTTTTTGCCGTTTCTCCACGCCTTGGAAGTGAATGGCATGCGCTCACGACGAGAAAACCGTGAGGTAGTTGTGCTCGCAGAAGAAGTAAATCTTCCCGTGGTTGCCGGAGGAGATCGCCACGGATTTGAGCCGAACGCTGTTCTAAATCTTTCGTGTGCAGGTAGTTTTGAAGAATTTATTTGGGAGTGCCACAATTTTCAGAGCCCCTGCAGTTGCGTCTCCTAGAGAATGCATGGCATGCTCTTGCCGAGGCGCTCGGCCAATATGGCAGGCGACACTGGATGAGTCGAATATTTTGTATCGAGAACGGGGAAGCCAGGCCGCTGTCAAAGTACACGGGAACGCGCTCCCAAAGAGTCATCGATCAGTGCCGGTGGTGGATAGCGCTATTGGCTAGTCCGGTTTTGAAGCCAGCTTTGAAATTGCCGTTTTTGGGAAATGAACAAGGGGGGCTATGAGCCGCGAGCCACGCGTGGCCTTATTTTGTGAAACATTTCACGAAATAAACGGCGTTGCTCTGACAGTGCGGCAGTTGGTGGCCTTCGCGAAACGACACAATCTGCCTTTGCTCGCGATTCATGGTGGCAAAAACCCGGTGGTAGAGGAGCAAGGAAGCGTCCGGCGCATTGAATTGCGGCGGGCGCGGATGAGCATCCCCATCGAAAGCGATCTCGAATATGATTTATTTTTCTGGAGATATCAAAACCAGATTCGCAAGGAAATCGAAGCGTTCCAGCCTGATGTAATTCACATCACCAGCCCAGGAGAATTTGGACAGATCGGGGCGTATTTGGCCCACGGGTCGAAAGTTCCCCTAGTGGCTTCCTGGCACACGAATTTTCATCAGTTTGTAGCGCGAAGGCTGCAGAAAGTGCTAGGTCTTTTCCCCAAGAAGGTTTCTCAACCGACCGTGGCGTGGTCCGAGGATGGCGCTCTGAGGCTTCTACTCTGGTTCTATGGTCGAGCAACGGTTACGCTGGCGCCGACGGCCGCGCAGGTTGCATGGTTGGAGGGAATGCTTCATCGGCCGTCATTTTTGATGCCGCGGGGTGTCGATGGCCAGCTCTTTCACCCCAAGAAAAGAACCTTTCGCGATGGCCTATTGCGCCTGGGATTTGTGGGCAGGATCACCCCAGAGAAAGGGGTGCGCCGGTTTCAAGAAATTGAAAGGGCCCTCGAAGCAGCTGGCCATCGAGAGTTTCGAATTCTCTTTGTGGGCGCCGGAAGCGAAGTCAATTGGCTCAAGGCGAATCTGAAGCATGGGGAATTCTTGGGAGTCTTGCGTGGAGAGGAATTGGCGAGTGCATATGCCAATATGGATTTGTTTGTGTTTCCTTCCAAAACAGATACCTTCGGCAATGTAATCCAGGAATCGGCGGCTTCGCAGGTCGCGTCGCTCGTGACGAATGAAGGCGGTCCGCAGTACTTGGTTGTGGATGGCGTGACCGGAGAAATTGCGTCCTCCGATGAAGATTTCCTAGGTAAAGTTGTGGCGATGTGTGGAGACAGAGGCCGATTGCGAACGATGGGAAACGCGGCACGTGAAAAAGTTTACGGAGCATCTTGGGACAACGCGTTTGAACTGACCTATCGCGCTTACCGGCACTGCTTAAATTCTTGATTTCTCGCGAAGCGCTAAATCCGTTCAGGCATTATTTCTGAACGGCGGAGGATTCGTTGGATGAAAAGGTAGTCCAGGGACCGGCCCTCATGTCGCGAAGAAACGGTTCCTGATACGCGAATTCCGGATGGGCTGCGAGAAATGGTTTGGCGAGAAAATCCTGCCCGCAGGGATGGCCCATCCGAGCGGTGAGCCGCATTGCCTTAGCCATAGTAGAGTCCGCGGCTTTTCCTTGCACGGCGCCGCCGGGATAAGACGGTCCCCAAGTCCAGATGGCAACACCGCGCGTCGAGGTATCGACGTGCCCGCAAAGCGTTCGTTCGTTGGGCTGCTCTTTTTTCTCGAAAGAATCCATATGGTCGCCAAGCATTTGTTGCGCCAGGGCGACGTCTATCTGTCCTTTGTTTAGATTCAGCAGTTGTTCCCAACGAACACGACGCGCGTTCGGGGAAGTTTCTAGATTGCTCGAATCGAATTGCGGAGTGTCCTCCTTCAGCACTTTTGGATCGCGCGCCCAGTTTGAGCCTGCCATGACCCCATCCTTCGTTCGCCACAATTTATACGCTTTCAATCCCAATTCGAGTTGTGCGATTTCTCCGGTCTTCGAATCACCGAGCAGCCAATCGTTTGCGTATCCCCCGTTATTCCCGTCGAGCATGATTTTCGTGTACTCATCGATTGAGCCTGCGTATTGCAGAGCCTTTCGGGCGCGCATGAATTCTGGTTTGCCGTTGGAATCCCAGCCTTCGAACTGGGTGATAGTTGTTTCCGTAACCATCAGTCCATCACCGTTGATGCCGAAATCATCGTCGCTGGCAATGACGCCAGGAAAGCCATCCATCAGAATCCGATATCCATTCTTCGGTTGAATATCGAAAATGATGCGCCAACGTTCGCCGTTCATGTAACTGGTCCAATTATTGTGCGCGATAACGATCTGGCCATCTTTGGTCCAACTTCCGGTGGCGACAAATGCGCTGCAATTACCGGGGCTTTTCAAATTTGGCGCGTTGGCAACTTTTTGTTGTTTATCGAACCAAGGGACATAGTAATCCGGAACTTCTTCAAAGGAATTCAACGCCACGATGTCGTAGACGTCGAGCGGAGACCCCGTGCGAGCGTTCAGGCCTTCCGCAATTCCTTCAAGTTCCTGCTGATACTCAGGGTCGATTTTTGGCCAGAGAATTTCGCGCGCAACTCCGCGAAAAAAAGGCCAATCCCGTTTGGTGGAATGCATCATATTGGTACTGACGGCGGCGAATCCATCTTCGATTTCGGGGGCAAGCATATATCCATGCTGAAATCCGATTTGCGCCGGATCGCCTTCCAGATGCGCGTAAACCCAACCGCCGCGTTCGAAGCGGTACGTCCCAGCCAGGCGAGGATCATTCGAAGCCGCGCGTTCGCGAGCATACGCAACTGTGGAATCTAGCTCAGATTTGGCCGCGTCCGCTTCTTTGTCGGCATCCCGGGCGAGCCAGAGGAGCACGGCTCCGGCAATGAGAACGACAACCGCAACGATCCTGCGAACTTCCTTCGACATGAAACGCTCCCCCACGCACCCAGATCAATCAATCGCAAGCAATCTTAGCGCAACGAAATGCTTGCTGAGTTTACTGAGAAAAGTAGGGCCTCACAAGCCGGTCGAAAACACCACGGGGAATGCCATTGGCTGATGTTCTTTGCTACAGTCGATCCATGCTGACTGCCATTACCCGCGCCGTGAGTTCGGCGCTAGTGAACTGTGAATTGAACTTTATCGAGAGGAGACCCATCGACCTCGAAACGGCGAGGGCTCAGCATTACGCCTACGAGCGATTGCTAGGGAAATTGGGGGCGAGGGTCATTTCGTTGCCTGAAGAGCCGGCATTGCCGGACTCCATGTTTGTCGAGGACCCAGCGATCGTACTCGAAGAGCTCGCCATCCTCTGTCCTTTGGGAACGGAAACGCGGCGAAAGGAAGCGGCTTCGATTGCCGCGGCTTTAGAAAAATACCGTAAACTCGAGTACATCAAATTGCCGGGGACACTCGAAGGTGGAGACGTCTTGCGGGTCGGCAAGCAGATTTATGTGGGAGTTACGCGAAGGTCGAATCCCGAAGGTATACGGCAGTTGGGTGTAGTCGTGGCTCGGTACGGATATGAACTGACCGCGGTGCCCGTCACCGGGTGTTTGCATCTGAAGTCAGCCGTAACTTTTCTCGGCAAAAATACGCTACTCGGAAATCGTGCCTGGTTTGAATCGAAGCGGCTTTCCGCGTTTGAGTGGATCGATGTCGACCCAACGGAGCCGCATGCGGGGAATGCACTTGCGATCGGGGATAGGGTGATCTTTCCAGCCTCGTTCCCGCACACGGCCAGCCGGATCAAAGGAAAGGGATTTAGAGTGGAACTCCTGGACATTTCGGAATTGCAGAAAGCCGAGTCCGGACTGACTTGTTCGAGCCTGCTGTTTGAGGCGAGCGTATAGACCTGTCACAGAGGGAACCAGAGGAAAACGGCCGCTCCCGATGGAGGAAGCGGCCGTTTTCTGGATGTGCGATATTGAAGCAGCTCAGTTGGTGGAGCTAACTCCGGTATAGTAGAGCACCACATATCCCTTAACGGAACCGTTGGCTTGCGGTACGCCAAACACTTTGACGGGGGTGTTGGCAACGAGGTTCGTTTGGATTGTGGTTTGCCCTGCTGGCGTCGTGATATCAACGGGGCTAACAGTGACGATCCCACCGGTCCGATCCACTTGATAGACCAAAGCGGCAGAACCGGAAGTCGTGCCCAGAGTGACTGTCGGAGCATTTACTCCGCCCTGAACCAGGAACGTGAACGTGGAGCTAGTTGGGGAATAGCCGTAGGCCACGGTTCCGATCGGAAGGCTCGTTGGCAGCAAAACGGTCCAAGGCGCAGTCCAAGAAGTTGGGGCTGCAGGATCATTCCACCATCCGTAGGTTTCACCCCACGCGTTGACCGGGCCGACAGAGCCGCCAAAGTTGGCCGTTCCGTTGGTCGCATTGATGAAATCTCCGATGGCATCTTTGCCGGTATCGGCCAGCGTTGGGAACGTGAAATTCCACCACTTGAAACCCACGATGGGATTGCCGAGGGAATCTTTGCCATTCGCGGAACTGCTGGAGATGTAGTCGAGCGTGTTGGTGTAGTCGTCGCTGGCCGTGGGGAAGTCACGGGTGTAGGTAAACGCAGTGTTCGTTGGATTTGAAAGCGTGCCGTCAAAGCGCGCAATTTCAATGTCGATGGATTGGGCGACCAATGGAACAGCAAGTGGATCGACAACGCTCGCGTGAACTTTAAATCCACGAACAAAATTGTCTGACGTGAGGAATCCAGTGCCGGTGGCGATCGGAGTAGCGTCGCTGACGGCATCCCACGGAGTGCGGAAGAAGAATTGAGTTTGTGAATTTACCAACAAGGGTATGCCGCTGCCGGTTTCGCTGGCGACGGTGATGATGTCCGTACCGGTATTGACATGCAGGACGTGGCCCTCCGGGCTGATCCATACACTGTTAAAGGTGGAACTCGCCCAAATGCGGACGGCTGTCAGAGTGCCGTTCTCCTGGTAGCGAGCGGCAATGCGGACAAATTTCCCCGTAAGAGTGCTGGCCAAAGAGGAGAAGTCCTTGATGCTGGTGCTGGTCTTTGCGTCAACATCATAGAAAAGTGTCCCGTTGGTTGCATCCGCAAGAATCGACAGAGACTGGGCGGAAGCAATCGAAGTTTCCGGATTCGTCGGGTGCTCGACGGGGAAAAGTTTGGTGATGGTGATCGAAGTGTTGTCAGAGGAAACGGAACTCACGCTGCCATACATGTGGCGCAGAACGAGCCTGGTGATGTCCTCGAGGCGATGTTGGCGCACGGGGCCGTTGAAATTTACGGCCCAAAGCGTGTTGCCTCCGCTAGCCAGGGGAACATGGCCAATGATGAAGGCGGGGTGCGCCAGGTCGAATTCTATATCTAGCGCGTTGCTCTGATTGGCCGTAACCACAAGGGAAGAAGCAAATTTCACATTCACCGCAACCGTCAAGCTGCCTGCCCCGCCGGTCGTGCCTTGAATTTGAATCTGATTGGAAGGAATCGTTGTGCCGGGAGCTGCAGCAAATCCTGTTTCCGGATCAGCAGAAACGACTAAAGAAACATCTCCGGGATTGCCGCCGATTGTTAATTGCGCACCCGAGTAGCTCCCCGCCGGCACCGGGACATTTCCCAAGATCTCGCCCAGCTGATCCAACTGAACGAGGTTGATGCCGGGCGCCGGATTCGGACAAGTGTATATGGTGACATTCGATCCGCCACCTTGGGGAACCAAAGCAATGCTCAAGATTTTGACATTTATGCCAGCCCAATCTTCACTAGAGGCATCACTCAGAATCAAACTGACGGTGCCACTTTGCGGTTGCGGGGTTGGATTCGGATCTGCCACACTACCGGAACTCGAACCAGTTCCACAACCAGTCGACAAAACCACGAACGCGAGCGAGAGTATCGCACCAGACCACTTCTTGGATTGCATACAAGATGTTCCTTTCGAATTTGAATTCGTTTTGGACATCCCCCGGAAGCCCACAGCCGCTTCCCATCCCTTGCCGTACCTTAACCCGGGGAAGTGCGCTAAGTTGCGCAAGTTAAGTTACGTATTTTCTATTACTTGGTGTGCCTGTACTGGAACTGAAATGGAAGCTGCACCTGTTTCTAGATTGCGCGAATAGCTGCTGCATTCGTCCCTTTTTCATGCTGATTTTCTAGGGGGTGTGCTATGCTCAGCGGCATGTCGCTCCTCTTGAATAAGCGAAGTATTAGAGCGCTTGCCGCGCGGGTTCCCACGGTAACATGCAGCACGACTGCCAAGCTCACTCGAACGGCTTCAGGCGACGGGAGAAACGGTTAAAACGCAGCAAAAAGTTTCCAACCCACCGCTAGAGGCGAATCTGGCGGTGGGTTTTTTAGTTTACGGCTGCTCGAGAATCGCTCCGCCGGAATAGGAGTAGCGGGGACAGGAACCAGCAAGGTCAGAATGCCCAGCAAAGAGATGAGGATGTGGAGGTGTGGCGTGAGTGGTCTGGAGGATCCCAAACAAAAGTGGCGTGCCGGCGTCTTAGGCGCTACAGGAATGGTTGGACAGAGAATCGTCAAGATGTTGGCGGAACATCCTTGGTTTGCTTTGACAGAAGTGGTAGCGTCGGAGCGCTCGTCGGGGAAGCGTTATGTTGAGGCGATGCGCTGGCACTTGGAGCAGCCCGTGCCGGAAGCGGCCTGTTCGCTGGTTGTAAAAGATTTGGAAGCGGCGTTGGATTGCGATTTTTTATTTTCGGCTTTGGATTCTTCAGTGGCTGGACCGGCAGAAGAGGCCTATGCGCGCGCTGGGTATCCGGTGGTAAGTAATGCGAAGAATCACCGCATGGATCTAGATGTGCCGCTGCTGATTCCCGAAGTGAACGCTGCTCACCTGAGTTCAATTCCGCTTCAACAGAAAAATCGTGGATACGACACTGGATTTATCGTAACCAATCCGAACTGTTCCACTGCAGGGCTCGTTGTGGTGTTGAAACCGCTGGCCGATGCCTTTGGGATCGAGAAATTGTTTGTGGTGACCATGCAGGCAGTCTCCGGAGCAGGATATCCGGGAGTTGCATCGATGGATATTCTGGGAAACGTCGTTCCGTTTATCAGTGGCGAAGAAGAAAAGATGGAAGAGGAACCGCAGAAATTACTTGGAAAATGGGACGGCTCGCGATTCATCGGGGCCGGGCTTGGAATCAGCGCGCACTGCAATCGTGTTGCGGTGACAGACGGTCATCTTGAGTGTGTCTCCGTGCGGCTGAAGAAAACGGCAACCCTCGAGGAAGTTCATGAAGCGCTGCGAAATTTTCAGGTTTCGGAGGAGCTAGCCTCCTTGCCCACAGCAGTAAAGAATCCGGTCGTGCTGCTGGATGAACCGGACCGGCCGCAACCGCGCAAAGATGTCAACGCCGGCAACGGGATGGCTGCGGTGGTGGGCCGGGTACGCGAGTGTCCGTTGCTTGATGTGAAGCTTACCTTGTTGTCCCACAATTTAGTGCGTGGCGCGTCAGGTGCGGCCTTACTGAACGCGGAGTTGCTCGCGGCTCAAGGTTATTTGAAAACACGACTAACGGCGAGTAAGCCTGTGGGAGAAGTGGTTTCGCGGTAGAAATGGTTAGCGGTTAAAATAAAAGCGCACCACGTGGAAAAAGATCGGCGCAGCGAAACAGAAAGAATCAATTCGGTCCAGGATGCCGACATCTCCTTCTATGACTACGCCAAAATCTTTAATGCCAATATCCCGTTTGATGGCATTCATAACCAAGCTACCGGCAAATCCCAAAATGCAGATAATGAATGACATTCCCGCGGACTGTGCGGGAGTGAACGGAGTCACCCACCAAAGTCCGGCGCCGATGACTGTCGCGCTTACAACGCCTCCGAGAAACCCTTCCCAGGTTTTGTTGGGGCTGACTCGCCATGCAATCTTACGTTTGCCGATCAGTTTTCCCCAGATGAACTGCAGCACATCACTCAGCTGATCGACAATTACTAGATACAACAAGAGGCGTCCATCGCGTCCGTCTAAGCTCGGGATGCTAAGAAAAAGCAATGCGGGCAGATGACTGAGGCAATACACACACACCATGATCCCAAATTGAATCTTTGCCACTCGTTCCAAAAAATGAGAGGTATCTCCTTCGATGGCGATGCTCGTCGGGATAAACGCAAAAGCGAAAAATGGCAGCACCACCACGAACGCGACCAACCACTGCATTCCCAGCAAGAAATACTGTAGCGGCATAATGACGAAGAAACTCCAGAAGAGGGTTAAGTGATCGCTGCGGTGCGTTGGTACCAGGGTCATGTATTCACGCATGGCCAGGAACGAGATCACCCCAAAGACTACGAGGGCAGCGACGCGCCCGAAGAGCAGACAAAGAACGAAGACCACGCACATTTTCCACCAGGCGCGGATACGTGAATTCAGATCGTCGACAGTGGCTCGCGCCGAATCAGTCTCTGCGCGCAGTTTCAGAAAATTGGCGATCAGTCTCAGGACGATCAACAAGGCGATCGTGGCCCCAAAAAGGAACAGCATCTTCTGATCGCGAAATGCCTGAAACATCATGAGGATCCGATCCGGCGCAGCGAACTGACTGCTTCCCTTGCGCGTTCCAGAAAACGCTCTCTCTCTTCGCGGGCTTCGAGATGAATCGGTTTGCCAAAAGTGAGCAGGCTCAGCATCGGTACGGGCAAGACTTCACCCTTCGGTAAGATGCGATTCAGATTATCGAGATAAGCCGGAACAAGTTCGATTTCCGGCCGTCGTAGCGCGAGATGATAAAGGCCTGGCCGAAATGTCCCGACTTTGTCTCCTGTGCCGCGGGTCCCTTCCGGGAAAAGAATCAGTGAGCTCGACCTGTCAAGTGTTCGAGACAAGTCTTCAATCAATGAGCGGCTGGCGGATCTAGCATTTTCAGGTGCTTTGGTTTTGCCCATTATTCCGCGATCGACCAACAAAGCGTTGAACACGTTTTCGGCGAGATAGCGCCGCAGAGGAGTTTCTTCCCAATAATCCCGCGCCGCAATTGGTCTTGTCTTTGCGCGGATTTCCGAGGGCAGTGCAGACCACAGAACAACAAAATCAAGATGGCTCGTATGGTTGGCAAAATAAATTCGCTGCTTTTCGCTGGGCTGGCAGCCTGCCCATTGAACTTGAATGCCGCTGATGCCGCGGGCCACGGCGGCCAGTAAGTTCGCGAGCGGATGGATGCCGTTGCTCATGTGTTTGGGAAGTCTATGACACAACCGCACACTGAATGGCTGTGCCAGCCGCATACTGTTTGAGAAGATCCGCCATTCTTTGCGCGGGAATTTCTAATCCTTTGCTGCCTCCAAAAGACACCAGGATTGCGGCGATATTTGTGGTGGCAGACGTTACCATGGTGCGCTCGGAATCGCTGGTGGGACTGCCATGAGGGCCGGTCTCATCAGAGAAAACGGGGAGGCCCTCCAGATTCAGATCGTATTTGCCGATGCCCTTGTAAGATTCGGCTGCGCGGCCCACGCGGAAAATGACATCGCCAGTTACATGGTCGAGATCGTAGAGTCCGATGGGCAAACGCCACTCCACTGAAACGAGATTGCTGATGTCTACGACGTTATTGATTTGCGGTAGTGATTTTCCGCTTAAGATGCGGCGAAGCAGGGCTTCGGCCGAACCGCGGTAACGGGACGGATCTTTTCCCAAAGCCTTGTAGCCGGCACGAGTAGCGACGATATTTGAAGATTCCAGAACGGATTTTGGCTCAGGTAAATTCCGGATTTCGTTTTCGCAGGCCTTCAGTTTGCCGAGAAGCTCCGGTGCAGCTTCCCCGGTCACAACATGTGCAGTCACCAGGCCGAGTGACGTGCGAGGCGTTCTCTTCTTCAGTTCGGGATCAATTCTGATTTGCATGGGAGTTTAGACTGTAATTGGTTTCAGACGCGCGCTGAAATGTCGCAAGAACGGTGCCTGATGTTCGATTCGATAGCCAGTAATTTGTTCACGCCGCCGCCAAACATCGAGAATCACCTCGACAACATACTCAATGTGGCTCTGGGTATAAACACGGCGAGGAATGGCCAGACGAACGAGGTCCATGGTGGCGTGCTCACCAAACATGAGCCCGCCGATTTCCACCGAACGAATTCCGCCTTCCAGATAAAGCTCCACGGCCAGTGCCACGCCGGGAAAGGCCGAAACCGGAATGTGTGGCAAGAAAGCACGCGCGTCAATATAGATTGCATGGCCGCCGGGAGGCTGCACGATGGGCACGCCTTCTTTGGCAATGTGATTGCCAAGAAATGCCGTCGAAGCAATGCGGTAGCGCAGATAGTCTTCGTCGAGTGCTTCGTTTAATCCAACAGCGATGGCTTCGAGATCGCGGCCTGCCAATCCACCATAGGTAGGAAAGCCCTCCGTCAAAATCAATAGGTCCTTTTCCTGTTGCGCAAGAACGTCGTCATTGGTGCACAGAAAACCCCCGATATTTGCCAAGCCATCCTTTTTCGCAGACATAGTGCAGCCATCGGCGTAGGAAAAAACCTCTTGCGCAATCGCACGCGGAGATTTATCGGCGTACCCCGCCTCGCGCAATTTGATGAAGTAGGCGTTTTCCGCGAAGCGGCAGGCATCGATATATAGCGGGATGCCATGGTTCCTACAAATCTGCTTCACTTCGGCGATGTTGGCTATAGAAACCGGCTGGCCACCACCGGAATTGTTGGTGATCGTTAGCATGACCAGCGGAATCTTCTTTGCACCTTCGCGCCGGATCAGCCGCTCAAGGCCATTTACATCCATATTGCCCTTGAAGGGATGCAATTGCGCAGGGAGTTTTGCCTCCGGAATAGGTAAGTCGAGCGCAGTAGCGCCAACAAATTCGCAATTGGCGCGCGTGGTATCGAAATGCGCGTTATTCGGAACCGTATCACCCTTCTTGCACATCACATTGAATAGGATACGTTCGGCGGCGCGACCTTGGTGCGTGGGGATGACGTGACGAAACCCAAAAATGGCGTGCACGGAATCGCGAAAACGCGTAAAGCTTGGGGAACCAGCATACGATTCATCGCCGCGCATCATCGCCGCCCATTGCTCGGTGGACATGGCGGAGGTGCCTGAATCAGTAAGCAGGTCGATTAGAATCGCTTCGGAAGCAATGAGGAATAGATTGTAGCCTGCAGCTTCGAGAAGTGTTTGGCGTTCCTGACGGGTGGTGGTACGGATCGGCTCCACGCTCTTGATGCGAAATGGTTCGATGATGGTGCGGATGGGCATGGCAGGCGCGAACTCTCCTTGCAGACACTAACATAGTATCGTAAGGCGGCGTACGGATGCCCCCGGCCAATGGTGCCCCAACTGCATGCGCAGGCGGTGCTTCTATAATTTGATTTCTGCGCAAACAATAGAGTAGTGAATGCTCTGTTTGAAGCGTCAATCATCGCCGCCAGCTGCTTCTGGTTTTGGTATCGGCCGAGCAAGTTCCCCCGGCCTCTCTGGGTCTTCCACCAGGCCATCGCGTTTGAGTTGCCGGTAGTATGCCAGGCGCGAGTGGCGATAGTGATCGGCGGAGATTTTTCCGTCGAGCCAGGCAGTGTCCATGGGATAAACCGTGGGATCGAAAATTACCAGGTAAAAGTGCCAGAGCAAGATGGAGAAGGTGGCGAGGAGTGCTTCATACCAGTGCACAGCAGTCGCCGCATCGCTCACCCATTTTGGAAGGTGCCGCAGAGTAAAATTGTTGAACCACAGCAGGAAACCAGAGACTGCCATGACTGCCGTGCCCCATAGGAAGGCCAGGTATTCGATTTTTTCGGCGTAATTGAATTTGGCGAACTGGGGTTGTTTATCGGTTCGTCCAAGATTGAAACGGAATACATCGATCATATCGGTAGCGTCTTTGATGGTCGGAATCATGGCTCTAAGCAAAGAACGATCGCGTTTCCTTACGCCCAGATGGACGAAGTGGAATACCGTGGCGGCGATCATCACGACAGCTGCGGTACGGTGCAAGCCCCCTCGTACGCCTGTGCTGGATTCCCAGAGGAGCAAAGGCTTGGCCCACCAACTCCCCGGATATTTCAGGGCGAAGCCGGTGACCACAAGAGTTGGGAAGCTGGCCATTATTCCCCAATGAGCGATGCGGAACCACAAGTTCATCCGCAAGACGAGTTCGCCAGTTTCATGGCGTGGGCGGCGGCGGACGAGCTTGCTGAAAAGATCGAGCAGGTTGTGAAGCAGCATGAAGCCCAGCGTCGCGGGGATTAGCACCCAGTAGGTCCAACGAATCCACCGCACCACGGGATGGTTCGGCCCTGCGCCGGTTTGCACATGAATGGGGCCAACAACGTAGCGCGATTCCGTCGCGCCCTGATGACACTGCCCGCAAGTCTTTCCCAGATTTGCCGCACTGACGGTTGAACGCGGATCGCCGGATTTAAATATGTTGTGCACTCCGTGGCAGGAGGCGCAGTTTGCAGCCGTAAGCTTTCCGGCCTTCAGCGCAAGCCCATGATAGCTGTCGGCATAGGAAGGAACGCGATTCGCCGGCAAGTCGTAGAGCTCAGCGATCCGCGCGCTGCTGTGGCAACGACCACAGGTTTCCGACGAGACCTTGGCCGCGTTTATCGGCGACTGTGGATTTTTCGGACCAAGGATCAGGTGTTCTCCGTGGCAATCGACGCACACAGGAGCATCTTTCACGCCCGCCTTCACCGCCTCCCCATGCACGCTTTGGTTGTAAACCTTGGCGATTTCCCTGTGACAGGCGCCGCAGGTGTCGGCGATCCTCCAGCGATTTACTGCAGAACGCGAATCTCTCGCGGGATAGATATTGTGATCGCCGTGGCAACTGTTGCAATTGGCTGCCTTATCGCTTCCTGAGGCAATCGCTCGTCCGTGTACGCTCATCTTGTAAGATTCGACAGGATGAGCAACGGGAATTTCATGCCGAGCCAGAAAACCGGGATCGCTGTGGCACTTTGCACAGGTGTCGGCCAGTTTTTTCTCCGTGATCAAGGAATTGGGATCGCTACCGGGCTTGATCGCGTGGATCGAACCGTGGCAGGAGAAGCACGTTGGCGCGTCGGGATCCCCGTTTTTCGCTGCGGTCCCGTGAATACTGGAGGCGAACTCGCTCTCTTCCCGGGCGTGGCATTCGGTACATTTTTTGGGAATCAGGGCTTGTGCCGCCGTTACTTCGTGGGCACTGCCATGACAATTTGAGCAAGCCGTGTCGCCAAGCAGAGAATGTGCGCTTGAGGCAAAAGAGGTTACGACCGCTTCATGGCAGGTCTTGCACTGAACCATGGCGATGTGAGCGCGATGAGGAAAATCCTGGATGTCGCTATGGCAATCCGTGCAGCCAAGAATGCCGTGAGAGCTGGCGGTGTGTTTTGCGGGCTCGACGGAGATGTTCTTGCCCGTGTCGGACTTCATGCCAGCCGTACCATGGCATGCCAGGCAAGCTTCGTCGTGCTTTTGTGGTTGGGCTTTTTTCACATCGGCGGCAGTGAGAGTGGGAACGAGCACCCACGTCAGCGCAATGAGCAACCCAGAAATTGGCTTCCGGAACTGCCTATGCGCTCGATTGGAGCTCATAAAGCGCTACCTCCGGGCCGGATCAGGCCCCCGAAATTTTCAACTACCTGTTATTTCAACCCCAGCTCCGTAAGTACCTTGGGATTTTCCTCCTGAACTGCGAGCAGATTGTGACAAGCGGTGCAATCGTTGGAAATGGTTTGTCCGTCGGCGCTCGCATGCGAGCCGTCGTGACACCGGAAACAGCCGGGAAAATCATTGTGGCCGATATTGTTGGGGTGAACGCCCCAGCCCACCTTCATATCGGGGAAAATGTTGCGCATGTAGATTGCCGCCGTGGCATCGGCTGACTGTTCGACCAGGGTACGCTTGGTGTTATAGATTTCCGGGTAACTGGTGCGATAAAAACTCACGATGCCTTGTTCGATCCGAGATTTCGCAGTGTCGCGATCTGGATAGTCCGCTTTGAGCAGCTCTACGGCCTTCTTGCGGATGAAAGGCAGTTCCGGGCTGATAACCCCGCGCGACATCCTTAGATCCACGGCATTTTCCGGCAATTCAAATGCATGGGTCGGACGATTGTGGCAATCGATGCAATCCATCATGCGTTCCTGGCCCTTTTCCAATTGTTCTTTGGAGACTTTGCTGTCTGTCGAGACGTATTCGACCGTCTTGCCCTGGTCGTCGGTGTAGTACACCACGGGGATAACTTGCCGCTGTTCATCGGTGGAGATATAGCGGATACGAGAACGGTCACTGAGGTGGCGCCCGTGAATACCGAACGAGCCATCTCTTGTATGTCCACCGATTTTCAGGATAAGCGCAGTGGTCAAAGGAGTGTTCTTTTCGTCGTCTTTGTAATCTGTTCGCACGACAAATTTATCGCCAGAGAACCGCTGCGGCCAGTGACACTGCTCACAGGTGTCTCTAGCCGGACGCAAGTATTTCACCGGAGTAGGAATCGGCCTGGGATAGGTTTTGAAGGTTACCGCATAGACTTGCCGCAGTCCGGAAAGTTTGGATCTCACAAACCAACCGGCACCCGGGCCAATGTGGCATTGAACGCACTCAACCCGGGAATGGGGTGAATTCTGGTAGGCGGAAAACTCAGGTTGCATTACGGTGTGGCAGGTCTGCCCGCAAAAAGTGGTGCCATCCATGTACGACACTCCGCGATAGGAAGCGAAAGCAAAAATCAAAACGTTCAGAAAGGAAGCGACCGCGATAAATAGGAAACTGTTGCGAACCATTGGCAACTTAAGATCGATTTCCGGATAAGTCGAGGGCACCGCGCCGGTCGCCTGCAATTTCCTGCGTCGTAGCAAAATTCCGATAGGAATGAGCAGCAATCCAAGGATAAAAAGGCTCGGCAGAACCAAGAACAGAAGGATGCCCACGTAAGGATGAGGAGGACCCGGCAAAATAAAATCGTAAACCCAAAAAGCAATTAGAGTAACGGCGCTGCTGGTGGTAATGACTGCGCCCACGAGGCTGATGAAATTCTGGCCGAAAAAATAGAGTAGCCGCGCCCAATCGCGGATTGTATTCCGCTCACTCATCTCTCAATGAACCCCACGATTCCTAAGATTTTTCCGAAATGCAAAAAACAAGCCCCAGCGGAGGACCGCCGGGGCCTGTTGAACTGCTCCATTTGCGTGAGCCTGGAAGGTTACCAACAGGCACACCGGCGATAGATTACTTGATAAGAGTACGCATGTAGGCGATGACGTCTTTTACCTCAGCGTCTGAAATCTTCTTATCGTAAGGCGGCATCTTGTTCTTGCCCTTAGTGATGATGTCTGCCCAGGTAGCGTCGGATTCTTTTTTCACCTCGTCGGAGGAAAGGTCCCGAGTCTTAGTGGCTTTACCGGCTGCCGTATCACCCTTACCGTCCGGGCCATGGCAACTGACACACTTTGCCTTGAACACTTTTTCTCCGTTAGCAACATCTTGCGCACGCACCACGCCAGCAGCTAGAAACAGAGCTGCGAGCACTGCCATCCCTAGAAGCAACTTCTTCATTTGAATCCTCCTATCTGTTTTTAACTGCACGGAAGGCGAAGGAGCGTACGCATTCCGTGCCAGACCGTTCAAATCCGCTGCGATCACTTTTTGAGCGAACGGATGTAGGAAACCAGATCCTTCACCTGGTCCGCGGACAACGTCTTGTAAGGCGGCATCTTGCCCTTGCCATTGGCGATGATGCCTGACAGATCCGCGTCACTCTGTTTCTGGACATCGGCGGAGCCAAGATCGCGAGTTTTCATCGCATCCTTGCCAGCTCCATCCGCGCCATGACAGCCTGCGCACTTCGCTTTAAAAGTCGCCGCGCCTGCAGCGGCGTCAGCCCTCGCCATGCTGCTGAACAGGCCTGTGCCTGCCAACAAGATGGCGGCGCAGGTTACTGCACCGAGGTGCTTCTTTGTGATCTTCATATTATTTTGTCTCCTGAGCAATTTTCCGGATTGAGAAACAAATTCATTCCCCTTCCCGGTGATTCAGAACGCATAATGCACAGAATGCTAAACCAGGCCGCCCTGTCCTGCTGGCGTTTTCATGGTAACCGTGATAATCCCGCATGCCACGCCTTGTCCAGTGTTTTGCGATACTTGGAGCACGCATGGAAGCTTTCATGCCATTCCTTCTTCGTTTACCAATGAGGGCTTACGCCAGTCGTCGTTTTACGACGTTCTGCCGCGCACCCCAGTTTTGACATTTAGTGAGCGAGAGGGTGGGAGATACGAAGGACCCATCTGACGCTAAAATGTCAGGTGAAGGTCGAAAGGATAGCTTAAAACTACAACAATCAGCTGTGAAATTAAACAAAAATCGCCACGCAGACAGTGCCACACCGGAATGTCAAACACGACTGAATTAGTCGGAGGTCTGGGCAGGTTTAAGTTTGGAGGCAGGGACAAGTACTAAAACCCTCCTCTACCACCTATCGTGAATCCGCACAGGCGATAGAGACCAACCGGTCTAGACAGTTGCTACTTGCTGCCTACCGTGTGGTGATCGGAAAGCTTTAGACCTGGGCATAAATTCCAGCGATCCGCTGTTCTTCCTTCTGTCTTGCAGCAAGAAGGCTAGATTCCTTTGGACGGCTCGCCGAGATTGCCGGACTGGAGCGCTTGTGATACGGTTTCAGCATTTTGCGGACAAGGGAGGTGAACGATGTGTGAGAAGCTTCACCACTCTGGTCCTATCCATAGCAAGCCTGACGCGGCTTCTCGCCGGGCATTTCTCTCCTCGCTCGTATCAGCATTCGTATTCCTTCCGATGGCCTATGGACAGGAAAAAACTCCAGTCGACATGGCTGAGCAATTTCGTCAAATGTCCGAGAATTATGAAAAAGAAGGCCTTGCCGAACCGTTCCGCGGCATTACAACCAATCATAAGGTGATGCCTGGACTGTTCCAAATTGGCCCCAGTGGGGTTTCTACCGAGCCTGTCCGAAATGCTGCGGAGAAGTTCATTGCATCGCTAAACAACGTGCAACTTGCGAAGACTATGTTCCCGATCGACGATATTCAATGGCGAAAATGGATGAATCAGCATTTTTATGTGCGACAAGGGATCAGCATGCAAGAAATGACCGAAGCGCAGCGTGATTTGGCTTTCGGCCTGATGCGCGCTTCGCTGAGCACCCGAGGTTTCGAGCTTACGCGGAATGTGATGCGTTTGAACGAGACTCTCGCTGAACTTGCTCGGGACCCCGTATTTCTCGGCGAATGGTTGTATTTCATCACCATCCTGGGCAGGCCGTCGGCAACAGAACCGTGGGGCTGGCAGTTCAGCGGTCATCACGCCATCATCAATTTTTTTGTGTTGGGCGACCAAGTGGTGATGACGCCACTTTTCCTAGGTTCAGAACCAGTGCGGGCTACCTCGGGGAAATACAAGGGAGTGGAGGTTCTTCAGCAGGAACAGAAAGATGGTTTGGGGTTCGTGAGAGCGTTGCCAGGGGTGCAACAGCAGAAAGCGATTTTAAGTTTCTCGAAGACCGGGAATAACAACTTGACAGAAGCGTTCAAGGACAACGTGGTACTCGACTATGCGGGTATCCGAGCGAAGGATTTGGAAAGTCCGGCGCGCAAGCAGCTGCGCGATCTTGTCCAATTGTATGTGAGTAACATGGACGATGGGCACGCGCAGGTAAAAATGAGCGAGGTGGAGAAGCACATCGAGAATACCTGGTTCGCATGGGTCGGCGGCACAGAAGCGGACAGTGTGTTCTACTATCGGATTCAGAGCCCGGTAATTCTGATTGAGTTCGATCACCAGAGGCCCGCAAACCTGCAAAAGTTTGCGAAAGACCCCAAAATGCCGACGCAGCAACATATCCATTGCGTGGTGCGCACACCCAACGGAAACGATTATGGGAAGGACTTGCTGCGGCAGCACTACTTATCGAACTCGCACGAGAGCTGAGGGCAGCCTCACAAGCGCGCTCGGATCATTGCAACGCCCGTGGGTACCTGCTAATTCAGATGCCCGGGAAGTTCGCACGTACACGAGCGCTAAGCTACAGATTTCCACCCGCCAGTATTTTCCGCCGTTCCGTATCTTTGTCGTCGCGGAGCTGCTGGCCGTCAAAGTAAGTGCGCTTGTGCCGGTTGCAGGGTTCGGGCGAAACGCAGCGGTCACCCCGCTGCCTTGGCCGGTCGTTGTCAAGCTGACGCTGCCGCTGAAGCCGTTGGTGGGAGTGATCGTAATCGTTGCCGTGCCTTGCGACGAGCGAGTGATGGTCAAGCTGGTCGGCGACGCGGACAGGGAGAAGTTGGCCGAGGCCACAGCAGTCACCGTCAAAGTGACCGTAGTCGTTTGCGTAACATTTCCGCCAGTGCCGGTGACAGTGATCGGGTAAGTGCCGGTCGCGGTTGTCGAGGCGACTGTCAAAGTCATCGTCGAACTGCCAGCGCCGGGCGCGGCGATCGGTGAGGGAGTGAAGCTGACAGTGACACCCGTCGGCTGGCCTCTCGCGGTCAAAGCAACCGCCGAGTCAAAGCCGCCGGAAACGGTCGTCGTGATCGTAGAACTGCTGCCGTTGCCCTGCACCACGGTGAGGGAAGAGGGCGAGGCGGAGAGAGGTGAAGGCAGGGCTGGTACTGGTCGGAGCGAGCGCGTTGATCAGGCCGGTTCCATTGGGACTGCCCCAGCCGGTCACAAGATCATAACCGACCACAGCCGAATAGCTGCCCGAGCTACCGCTAGAGATGTCGTGAAAATCTGTCTGGTAGTTGGAGGTCACATTCTGCGACCCACTGTTGACTGGGAATTTCCGATCTGGGCTAAACCGACGGGACCCGCTAAAGAATCAATTACATCCGGCCTTTCGAACTACTGCGAGGATGCCAGATTACGGCGGATGCTAGCGCAGCCAGCGGTGACATTCAAGAATTATCTGCCCTGTAAATTAGGTGAAATTGCAGGTGAGAAATTTCCGCTGGGAACCCAATTCGCAATTGCATCAGGTCTCCAGTATCAGGAATGAAGAGAGAACCTGGACGGGGCGTGGATGAATCAGGATGCTTTGCGCGTTCCGAATCACCTAACGTAGGAAGACAATTGCAGGATACGGAGACCGGGTATGGCCGGAAGGTTGCGATCATTCGTAAGAAAGGCTGTGCAACCAAATGCCAATGCCGCCACCACCTGGAGTGAATCAGGCGTCTTGGCTCCCGTTGCGGCTCTCAGTTGTGCGGCGGCCCGCAAATGATCACGAGAAATATCTGCAACGTGAACACCGCGACTCTGCGTGAGAAGAGCTTCATATCGCCCGGCCAGCAGATGGTCTCCAGAACGGTAGGGCACGACCAGGACTTCGAGCAAGGTTAGCGCCGATGTAACCAACTCCTTGCGGCCCGCATTCACTTCTCTGAAAAGGGACTCGACCAACGGAAGAAACCGGGGATGTTCTTCGATGAAGTAGATGAAGATGGCCGTGTCCACTCCTACAGGGCCACCACCGAGATCGGCCATCAATCCCATGAGGCGCGTTCTCGCTCAACATGTTGCGATGGTTCAACTCCTCTCCAGTGCTCTTTGCCCAATCCCTTGAGGTCAAGAATCGACAGGGGTTTTGGCGACTCAAGAGCATCGCTGAGAAGATGGGTAACCTCCTGAGCGACCGACCGGTGCTGGCGCTTGGCTCTTGCCTGCAGCTTCCTGTAGAGAGAATCGGGAAGGTTCTTTATGTTCAGCACTGCCATCGCGTTACTCCTAAACTCCTCCATAATGGAGGAACCACCAGCGATGTGTCAAGGCCCTATTCCTCCTGTAAAATCACCTGTCAGAAGGCCATCTTCGGCGTAGCTAGACATACCGAGGCCGCCCCTGACGGTCTCTAAGTTGTTGGTAAATGGAGAACCACAGAAGCGTGTCAAGACGGCGTTATTATGCCTGATGGTTTCTATATGTTCGAGGCTAGCCACGCCAGCCTCCGATGCCTCGGCGGAACTCACACCCTTGGGCAAGTGGACAGCAACGGGTATGTGTTCCTTGCGAGCCTCATCCATCAATGCTAAGAACGCGTCAGGCGGGAGCGTATTGTGGATTTTGATGAAATCAACCCCCTTCGCCTTTAGATTGTGAACTGCTTGCCGTGCCTCTTCAGCCGTGCGCACGGTGAGCCGGTTCGAAACTCCTTCTTTGGGGCCGTCCACGAAAGGACCAGCGCGGATGATGTGGGGCCCGACGCGCAAACCCTTATCAATCTCAGAGCGCCAGCGATCGATTTGGGTTAGATCTCCGCCCATGTCGCGCACGCCCGTCACCCCATTCATGATCAGCAATGGGAAAGCTTCTTCCGTCGCATCGGTCAGGTGACCGTGCATATCCCAGAAGCCAGGGATCAAAAATTTCCCGCTGCCATCGATCACGCGAACGCCAGCCGGAATTAGGACGCGATCACTAGGCCCAACCACGCTGATATAACCATTACCGATAATAATGGTTGAGTTTGGCTCGGGCGCTGCTCCTGTGCAATCGATGACCGTTACGTGGGTTATAGCAAGCTCTTTGTCCTTTTAAGTAGTGGTCGCCAGTGGGTAGATTAGGCAAAAAAGGAGGAACCATTTACACATAAGGCTGAAGCATAACTCCTGCGGCTAAGCATACCGACACTAGAGCATAGCGTAAAGCGTGGCCGCCACACACTGCCCGTCAAGTCGGATTAACGCGCTTCCGGAGGAGCGCGGGTGTAAATTCTTTCTTACTTTTCCTCGCCTGTGTTGACCTCTCGGCCGTGGTTCCTGCTGACCAGAAGAACCAGACTTCCATTTGCTGGCGCAGTCGTTTCGCTGCCAAGAAGATTGAGTTTGTCGCGAAACTAATGCTCTTTCGCCGAGTCGCGTTAACGGCGAGACCTGGCAGGCCACGCGTCGAAGAAACTCGCTGCTACGCGGCTGTGTGCGCTTCCCGGTCAAGCAACAGAAAATCAAACTGAGTCATTGTCCCGCACAGCAGGGTTATTTGTTATCGGCCCAATTATCTTGCGCCGCGATTATCTGCCACCGCCCGTTTCGCTTCAGCCAGGTGTCTGTCCAGATCAGGCTTCGCGTCCGTTCCGTTTCATCGCTATCTTTTTGGATACGGCTTTCTGTTCCGTAGATGATGGCGAGATTCTCGCCGAAAAAATGAACCTGGGTATCACCCAGGCGGCATCCATGAGCTTCGTGTTTCGAGTTTTTTATGTCCTTGAGCTCTTCCGACTTTGTGTAGCGCGTTCCCTCAGGTGCCGTCCCCTAAAATCATCTGCCAGGATGGTCTGAACGGCTAGGTTGCCATCACAGTCAGCTTCGGCCCATTCACGTTCCATATTGACCAGAGACTGCGCCGCCTCGTCGTTTTGAGCGGCCCACCTCCCCTGCTGGCCGCTCGCTGCGAGACCAATCACCAACATCGTACCAACCGCAATCAAAATACCCAATTGCTGGAGCATGGCATTCGCCTCCTAGTTTTGGGACTGGATGATAGCACCTGTTAACCAGTAAACTGCGTTGATCAGTGCTGACTTTCCCTCCATGCGGCAAACAGAACGTTTACGCTATTTGGCTTCGTTCCGGCGTACCGTTTTCTTTACTGTTTAGCAAAGCAACCAGGAAACCCCGGGTTGCAAATTTCTTGATGTTTAGAGGAGCGGCAATCAACTCCGCCGTCCCTTCCTACTCGAAGTCTCTCTGGGATTCCGGAGAAAACTCTCTAAGTGATTGAAAACGATAGCAGGCTCGTGGGACTCGAACCTCAGCTCGCTACAAGGTCCTCTTGGCCTTCTTCGTTGCCTTGCTTGCAAGCGCAACCTTTTATGGCGCTCCATGACGGATTCCGCCTCGCTCATCGGCCAGACTATCTCGCACTACCGCACTAAAAATATGTTTATGTTTGACCTATAGGGTATAAGCACGTAAAATAGTGCTGCACGTAAAAAGGTGCCAGCATGAAAACCAATATTACGTTAAAAATTGAAGCAGAACTTTTGCGAGAAGCCCGAGTACTCGCTGCCGAGGAAGGCACCTCGATTAGTGCTTTGCTCGCTACTCGGTTGGAACAGGCAGTGCGTGAGCGCAAGGGGTTTCATCAGGCACGCAAGCGCGCCTTGGCCCGTCTTCGCAAAGGTTTTAACTTGCGCTGGACGCCTCCCAGCTCACGCGATGAGCTTCATGAGCGGTAAGTACTTCGTCGACACCAACATTTTGGTATATGCACATGACCGTTCAGCGGGAGTCAAACACCAACGCGCTCAACGGTTGTTGGAACAGCTCTGGGAGTCGGGGCAGGGAGTATTGAGCACGCAGGTTTTGCAAGAACTGTGTATCAATCTTCGGCGCAAAATCGGCCACCCCCTGCCCGCGGACGAAGTTCGCCTGCTGATACGCGATTACGCGACGTGGGAATTGGTCACGAACACCTCCGAGTCGGTTCTCCAGGCACTCGATATCGAGTCGCGTTATAAGACTTCCTTTTGGGACGCGCTTATTCTCCAGGCTGCTGAAAGTTCAGGCGCGACGATCCTCTACACCGAAGATCTGGCAACAGGGCAACGCTACCGAGCAGTTCAGGTTGTGAACCCTTTGATCGAGCCTATTGGCAGGCAATAAGAATCTCTTAACCCGGTGTGTCCCCGGGTTGCAGTGGCCATACAGGTGAAATTACAGGTGAAGATCATCGCGGCAATTCATCGACACACCGACACTCGGACCAACAGGAACCAGTTTCGCTAAACCAAAATCGAGAATCTTGGCGTGACCGCGCTCGGTGACGAAGATGTTCGCAGGTTTGATGTCGCGGTGAACAATTCCCTTCGCGCGTGCGGCATCCAGTGCATCTGCAATCTCTAGTCCCAGTCCAAGAACCTTTTCACGCGGTAAAGGCTGACCATCGATGAGGTGCCTTAGCGTATGTCCGTCGAGAAACTCCATGGCAATGAAAGGCTGGCCGTTGTGTTCGCCGATTTCATAGATGGTGCAGATATTAGGATGGTTCAGAGCGGAAGCAGCCTGTGCTTCGCGGTCGAAACGGCCGAGAGCTTGTAAGTCTGGAGCAAAACCGTCAGGAAGAAACTTCAGGGCAACGAAGCGATGGAGTTTGGTGGCCTCTGCTTTATAGACGCATACCACCGCCACCCAGTCTTTCCAGGATGCGGTAGTGAGAGATGGTTTCGCCAATCATGGTTCGGAGCGCAACTCCGCGCTGCGATGTTAGAGACGGGGTGGAGGGGAAGTCAATGAATTGTTAGCGGGTTAACGGGTATGGCTCGGCCGTTTTCGCTCCAGCTGTACATTCCTGGATGGTCTCACGCTGAAGGCAGGGGGATAAGCGAGGGCAATACGGGCGAAACTGCAACCAACAGTAGATATTCATCGTCTAACAGTTCTCGCCCCCACAACGCCCCGCTGGGAGGTCCCGCATGGAGTTTTCACGTGTTGCGCTCGCAGGTCTCACAGCTGCCGTTTGCTGTATGGGGCTGTGGGCGCAGCGCACCGCGGACTTCGGGTTCGGCGATGATGATTCGCCCACGAACGTGAAGGCGGAGTTCTACTGGTCGCGCCTGGCTTATTCCCCCAATATGGCCAGCATCAACCCGAATGCGAGACGTGGATCGTCTCGATCCTGGTCGCGTGACTATCCGAAAGCGGACCGCCAGTTTCTGATCGCCATGCATCGGCTGACTCGCATTGACGGACGCCCGACAGAACAAGTGGTTACGCTAAACAACAACGATATCTTCAACTATCCGTGGATCTACGCGGTCCAGGTGCAGAACTGGACGTTTACTGATTCTGAAGCCAAGCGATTGCACGAGTATCTGTTGAAGGGCGGTTTCCTGATGGTCGACGATTTTCATGGGACCGAGGATTGGGAGAATTTCATGAACGGTATGCGCCAGGTTCTTCCCGACCGGCCGGTCGAGAATTTGCAAAGCGGGGACGAAATCTTCCACATCCTCTATGACATCGACGACAAGATGCAGATACCCGGAGAGCACTACGTCTGGTCGGGCCGCACGTACGAGAAGGATGGCTACCAGCCGAAGTGGCGCGCCATTCGCGACGACAAGGGCCGTATCATCGTTGCCATCTGCCATAACATGCACCTGGGCGACGCCTGGGAGTGGGCCGACGACCCGAATTACCCGGAGACGTTCGCGTCGATGGCATTCCGTGTGGGGCTGGACTACATCCTGTACGGTATGACGCATTAGGTCTGCGACAGGCAAGCGACGAAATGCAATCGTAAAAGATTTGTGCAAGTGGATTAGCGCTAGAAGGGTGGATGTTCCAATTTTTATTTAAGTACCCGGTTCCGGTATTCACGAAGGGACGGTTCGTGCTGCTCGCTGGTTGGCCCGCATGGGCTCTGGCAGTGTTCATTGTTCTCGCTGCCGGAGGACTTGCTTTGCTGATCCGCTGGAGGTTGCGTCGCGCAAGGCCTGAACTGCGAAGTTGGCGCGGGTGGCTGATTTGGGGACTGCAGTCAGCGCTGGTCGCACTGGTGTTCTTGCTGCTCTGGCAGCCGGCAATGCTGGTGAGCGAGTTGAACTCTCAACAGAACATTATCGCTGTGGTCGTGGACGATTCGCGCAGCATGCGCATCGCAGACAGTGACGGGAAGTCACGCGAATCCGCGGCGATTGCGGCGCTTGAGAATGGTGTTCTAGCGGGTCTGCAAACACGTTTCAAGACGCGAGTGTACCGGCTGGGTAGCGAACTCACGCGCGTCGACGGGCTGCGGGAAATCTCACCGGTCGAGGCGTCCACGCATATCGGGGAAGGTTTGAAGCGGCTGACCACGGAGACCGCGGACTTGCCGGTAGGAGCCATCCTCTTGCTTAGCGACG
>Ga0209040_10000625_pt1 | contig 27374 bp, 35 predicted proteins | sample BogFormECP12_OM3_FD_188240 | JGI IMG/M metagenome (GOLD analysis project Ga0209040, IMG submission 188240) | Bog forest soil microbial communities from Calvert Island, British Columbia, Canada - ECP12_OM3 (SPAdes) (version 2) | ecosystem: Environmental > Aquatic > Freshwater > Wetlands > Bog ... | reverse complement strand
CGAATTACGTCATCGATGGTTGCGTGGGTGTCAAGCGCTGTCGTCGTTAATTCCAGATTGGCTGAGATGTACTTACGGACAGTTGCCGCCAGCGCTGGCGGGACCGATGGAGTCAGTGTGTCTTCGAGAGCCACTACGCCGCCGAGGGTGCGCAGAATTACAAGCTGATTGGGCTCGCCGTTGACCCATACGCCACCTTGACTGCCGAGACCCCGTGTCGAGTCCTGAAAGATGCGGCACACTCGATCCTTGGCCGCTGTCTGTTCGGGCAAGTTGTAGGACGGTGTCGCCGCAGGTGTCGTGATGATGACGGCGGTACCTGTCGTCGGCGCGGGCGCATGGGCAAGCATGTACGTGATGGCGGCCGTGATGCCGAGTGCGGCTGTTAGTAAACCGGCGGCGCCGAGGCGGCGCGTCCAGCGACGCTTAACGCGTGGAGCTGGCGGCACTGGGTGAGGTGCAGCCGGTGGCTGGTGGGTCACCTGCGTGGGCCGTGTTGTCATTTCCGCGGGACTCCTCTCCGGGGGTGCGTTATGTGCTGGTTGCCGTGGCGTTGACGGCTTCGGCCGTTTCAGGGGTCGTCGCCGAGCCGGGGGTCAACCCAAAGCCCGTCGTGACATTGGCGGCGAGTTCGGCGCTGTGCGCGGCCCACATCGCCGAGACTGCGGCCACAAAACCGCTCGAGTATTGGTCGGCGGCGAAACTTGGGGCCCCGGCCGAGAGCGCCACCGATCGTCTCTGTCCCGCTTCTGTGAGACGTTCAGCCGCTTGCTGGGGCATCATCCGGAAGTGCTGGGCCATCGTTCAATCCCCTTTTGGTCAGTCGAGCCGATTCAAATTTGGCATATCTAAGATGTCCGACAACCCGTGTTGCTCAATCAGCGCCCGCACAGCCTCTTCCATCTGCTTCTCAGTGCCCCGCAGAACGTCCGTCACCAGCTCCTCGAGCTCGACGTTCGTGTATCGTCTCATCGCCGTCGGATCGATCCACAAATCGTCCAGATACCCGTCGCTGTCGAATTTCGCCACCACGTCGTCGTTGAGCGGGTCGCCCTTGACCTCATCGAGGGCGAGCATGAACGCCGCGATTCGGCCTCTGACTTCCTCTAGCTCCTGCTGAAACGCTTCGTAGACATCGCCTTTCGTGACCACGTCCGTCATGGCTTGTTCTCTCCTTCGTTCTTCGCGGGCCGACGCCCTTCACGCCTGCGTAATACCGGCTCCGAATTGGGCGGCGCGACCACCTTGAGCCGGCGCTCCCGGTAGAGCCTACGATCCGCCTCTGACAGCGTGGACTGCCCGCGTCCTGGCGGGAACATCGGCGGTATCATCATCCCGCCCATCCCTGGCCCGGCCTCCGCGGTCTCCGCAGCAGCCGGGATAGCCGCCGATACCGGTGCCGCCACTGGGGCTGCCGCGTCGAGAGTGGATGCCATTCCGACCGCAGGAGACAGCGGCCCGCCCACACCCGACGGCTCGGTGCCGCCAGCCCCTCCGCCCGAGCCGGGATCAAGATCCGGGCCGCTACCAGGGGTTTCGGGCATGTGCGGGGTCTGCGGGGTTCCGGAGCCGCCAGACGTTTCTGGGGTTTGCGGCTCGCCACCACCGCCAGGCAGACCGGTCAGCGCCGGCATGCCGGCGGATGACATGCCGCCCAGCATCCGCGGCGCCGCTCCGGCCAAACCGCCGACCAGCCCGCCGGCCCCGCCGACGATGCTCCCCACGATCGCGGGAACGATCGACGGCAACGCCTCGGTGACCGGGCCCACGACTGGATCCGGGCCCACCGGCGGATCCGGGTCCGGCACCGGCGGGCGCGGCAACCCAGCTGATGGCACATCCCCGGCCGGCCACGTCGGGCCACCACTGACCTCAGCCACCCCGGTACCCGCCTGAACCGGACGCACCGGGTCACTCGCTGGCGTCCGCCGCGTCTGATCGGCCGCAGCACCATTTCCAGGCGCCTGTTGCGGCTCCGCCTGCTGTGTAAGCCCGCCAGGCGGTGTCGGCGGAGGAGTCGGGATGCGCGGAATCGGCGCGGCGGCCTGCGAATAGCCCCCATAGCCCACCGTCGCCGCCTGGTACACCCGGCCGAGGTTGGCCTGTGCTTGGCTGACCGCCGGGCTCAGCCGCCCGCCCGAGCGCGCATTCGCGTCGGCCGCGGCGCGCAGTTCGCGTTCGGCTTGATCTATCTGCTGCGGCGTCGGTATAGCCGCCCGGGCACGCTGAAAACTCTCCGCATGCTCATCCACGTCGGTGGCCAGGCCCCGCACGTGGTCGGCGTGATCGCGGTACCAGGACTGGAGTCCTACTATCCGCTGCACGGCCGTGTCCGCGCTCCCCGACGTCCAGCCGCTACGGGCCGTGCTGATCGCCGAGCCCAGCTCGTCTGCGGCCAGGTCGAGGTCATCGGCGTGTGAACGCAGCTGATCCGCGGCGGACTGCATAGGTCCGGTTCCCGGCCCACCGTGCATGAGACGTGTGATCTCGCGCGGTGTAGTGGGCGTTGCTCCAGTGGGTAGGACGGGTGGCGCGCTCGCCGCAGGCGGCGGGCCACTATCCGGCAACGTCGGCGGGACAGCCGGAGCCATGCCGTTACCCAGCGCGGATGCCGACGATAATTCCCGTTCCGCGTAACTTGTGGCGTTCTTGCCGAGGAGTGCGCCGGCTGCCCTGGCTGTGTGATTCGCGATAGCTGTGTACGTGTGCGCCAGATGAGCCTGCTCGATCAGTCCAGCGGCGACACCAACCGACACGGCATCGTGCGCGCAGGGAGAGATCTGGGCTATACCTTGCGGAGCCGACTCGGCCGCGGCCACCGCCTGCGACCCGGCAGCCTTGAGTATGTCCGGCTCAACCCGCAGCCCCATGTAACCTGCTCATCCTCGCTCTGCAATCAGAGCCCGCCGGTTGGCCTCCTCGGCGTCCGCATACTGCTGCAGACTGCTCCGGATATGGTCCGCGTAACCCTGCGCCTGCGCAGCGAGCCGCTCACCGGCCGCATGCCGCTGTCGCAGAACCTCCTGGTACGCCGGGCCGACCGTCCCTTCACCAAGCGGGCCAAACATCTTGCCCGCCTGCTCCAGCTTCTCATCGTCGACACCGAGCTGGCGGCGCACACGGCCGGCCTCAGACTCCCACCATTGGGCGTGGTCGTGCCACTCGTCGGGGTTGAGCACTACACCATCGGCCACCGCCGCCTCCTTGCTATTCGCAATCGTGTTCCGATGTCTGTCACCTAAACACGCCATCGTCCGCTGCGCGACAGCCATCAGAAATCGATCGTGCCGCGGTATTCGTCGGCCTCGCGTTGTGCTGGCCATGCCCGTGATGGCGCCAGTCTGGCGTCCCCAACCTGTCCGCGCACCTGGGTGCTCAAACGTTCGTTCATCGCCGACAACCCCGCGGCGCGGGCCCGCATCAACGCCAGCCGATGCAGCCGCGTGATCCGGTCCGCCAGAACCGTCGCCGACCAGCTCGCCATGACCTCCGGCTCGATCTGCACGCGCAGCACCTCACCTTGCGCGTCGAGTTCGACCATCAGCGCGCCGGTCGCGCTCGCCTCGATAAATGTCGGTTCGGCCTTGACCCCCACAGTTTCCATCTAGCCTCCTACTGCTGGGTCACCGGTGCTGACGGCATCGTTGCTGGCGCTGCTGCGGGGGCAGCTTGTGGATCGATCCAACCCATAAAATCCCCTGCCGGCAAGGTGCTTTGGGGTTGCGGCTGCCCGTCGAGCCAGATTTTCCCGTTGCCCAGGAACGGAACCGCCTCACGGCTCTTGTATTGGGCCACGACGCCAGGGGTCAACTGACTGGGGTCGACCGGCGCTGTGACCGGCGTGCCCGCCGGAGGGATCGCTATCCCCGCAGACTTGTAAGCGTCGGTGACGCTCGATCCGTTCATCAGGGCTTTGATCGCGTTCGCCTTCTGGCTTGACCCCGCGGTCACTGGTGTGCCGTCGGGCATCTGCACGACTCGGCCCGCGTCGGTTGTCGGCGCCGCTGCCGGAGCCGCCGCCACAGGCGTGGGCTGTTGGGCGGTCGCCGCCGATCCCGCACCAGGCTGCCCGGGCTCGCCTTGCTGGCCTGCCTTTTCACCGGGCTTCTCCGGCTTCTCCTCGGACCCGCCCTTGCCGCCATGCTCATCGTCGTCGGGCTCCGCGGCCTTGTCGTGGTGCCCGTTAACAGATGAGTCGCCCATCTGGCTGGCCAGCGCCGGCAGCGCGCCCAACGCATCCAGCGGGCCACCGCCCAGACCGCCCAGCCCGGCCGGTATCGAACCTAGCCCGCTCAACAGTCCGGGCAGCATCCCCGCCATACCGGCTCCCGGCATACCCATACCGGCCAGCGGATCGATCAGGCCGCCCTGGCCTGCAGGCGGATCACCGCCCGGGCCGCCGCCAGGCCCTCCGGCACCACCTGGCTCGCTGCCCCCGCCTGCGCCGCCTTGGCCACCGCCCCGGCCGCCTCCTCCCTGGCTGCCTGCGCCTTGGCTGTTTCCGCCTTGGCCCTCGCCGACATTTTTGTAATCGTCGGCCAGCTGCTTGAGCACCTCAGCTTGCTTCCCGGCGTCGACCTTATGGCTATCGAGCAGCTGCTGGATAGCGCCCAGTTGCCCGTCCGTGTACTGCAGGTACGTTTTCAGCGCAGCCGGGTCGTTAGGGTGACCCTCTATCAGCTCTTGGTGCTTCTCGGCCAGCTGGTTGATAATCAACTGGACTTGCGCGCGCAGCAGGTCGTTGCCGGCGAAAATCCCCTTCACCGTCTGCAGGGCCTGATCGTTGATCGACCCCGCCGTCCCTATGGCCTGCTGATAGGCCGCGCCCGCATCGCCGGCCCCCTGCGCCAGCGCGCTCGGGCCCGACGGCGCTGTCGGCACCCTCCTGAGTATCCCGCCACCATCGTCGGAGCCGAACGCCGTGACGCCCGGGCTCTCAGAATCGTGGGACCCGAGAAAATTAGTGAGCCAGCTGCCGATGGCGCCGGCGCCGATCATGGTCAGAAGCCGACCGATCAAAAGCCACATGCGCGTGATCCTAAAAGCCAGGTTGTCGCTGCGCGACGGCGGCGCCCAACATCTTTTAGCCCAATGCCGCAAGCCGTGGATCTTTGTGCCACCGATCCGGGCCGAGCACGAAACGGGCGGACCACAGGGACAGCGCCGGCGCCGGGGGCCCGCTCAGCCGTATCGGCGGATAGCTGTCCTCGAACCCCAGCGTCAACTCCGATTGCTGCAAGTCCGGGTAGATGGCCGCGACCGTGTCGTGCCAGATGCTGACCTGCCCGTACGACAAGGTACATATCAGGCGCAGGGTGGTCACGATCACCGAAGCGGTCTCGTGCTCGCGCCATCCGACCGCCGCCTGGGCTTCGGCTGTTTTCTTACGGCGCCGGTTGATCATCCCGCGAATAGCCAGCGCCCCGACCATAGTGGCCGGCTTGCCCAGTAGCACCAACGGCGCGGCTTCGTACTGCGCGTCACTGCCGTAGCGGCGGCTGTAGCCGATATCCGCGCTCAGCAAAGCATGCTCGCCCGGCTCCAAGACCGGCCCGAATACCTCAATGGTCGGGAGCGGCTGCCCGGTGCGTAGCCTCCGGGCGCAACCACAGGCGTAGTCCCACCAGTCGGCCCGCTCGTCACGTCGACGCGGCCACCACGGCGGCAAAACCGAATCCCACGGCCCACCGGCCTGAACAGGCCGAAGCACCTCCGCCAGCGTGGACGACTCCCGCCTAACCGGCAGGTTCTGCGACGATCGCGGCATGCCCGGCATATCAAACATGGGAAGACCTTAGCGACGGCATCCGACAACTCATTCCCGCAACTCCGTCAGGATCCGTATTGCCTGCCCACGCTCCTCATCACTGAGCCATGGCAGCATCTTGATGATCGCCTCCTCGACTTCGCGAGCGGCCTGAGCGATCTCCTCCTCCAGCGCCTCCAACGCCAGGTCGCCCACATCCTCGCGGTGACGCGCCAACGTCCGCTTCATCTCGAGCACCCTTGCCGCGGTCGCGAAACGCTCCGCTGCCACGGCGTCTTGGACGATCGGGGCAGCAGCCGCAATATCGGCACTGCCCAATGGCCGAGGACGCCCACCAGCCAGGACATCATCTACACTGCCAGGCGCCCACTCAAGTGCGCGTTCCAGCGCCCGTCGGGACCGTTGACTTAGTCGACTCGCCCGTTTGGTCTCGATCCCCCGAACCGTCGCTATCGAAGGCCCCCCACGCTTGGTCACTTCAGCCTGGGTCAATTTCAGCAACCGGCGGCGATGTCGGACCGCCTCGGCCAACTTGTCCCATGACACGGCCCATATTGTCCCCGACAAACCGCCAAATCCGACCGCTGAATCACCCAAAACACGGCCTATACCCACACGTCGGCTTCGCCTCACTACCTCGGTCACCAAACACCTCCCGCGACATGCGGCGATGAGCTGTGGGTTCTCACATCCCCATCATGCTAGGCGATCCACTAGAAAAATTAGCTCTCAAACCGCCTATACCGCTAAGTTATCTGCTATCTTTATCGGTAATTCGCCTGGCTTGCACCACGACGAAGAACCACGAGGCCCTCTAAAACCGCACAGGATCAGCCCAAATGCCACCAACGCCGCTCTCGCCCAACGCCCGCACTGACGCCCGCCTATGGCCGCTGATGCAGCGGCCGACCGCCCGGGAATACGTCCCCAACGAACCAACGCCGTGCCACCCCGACCACGCCGACCCTGAGCTGTGGCACAACTACCGCCGCCCCCATAAGGCCATCGCCGTCTGCAACTCATGCCCGTTCATCGGCCGTTGCGGGTGGAACGCGGTCGCGGTCGGCGCCACACACGGCGTCTGGGCTGGAATCCAGCTACCCGGTGATCACCCAACGAAACTCGCCGGCGTCTACCACCAACTGCTCGCCCAATTCGACCGACGCCGCGAAGCTGAGCTCGGCCACGCACCGGTGCGCCAACTCGACATCGCCGAGATAACGCGCCGACCAGTTAGCGATCACGAACTCGAGATCGCTTCATGAACATCGCCGCAGCTCAGCGTCACATTCTGCGCCGCGACCTGCTGGCCCAACTCCGCGCCTCCCAAACGCCTCTCACAACCGCCGAGCTACGCGCCGAGGCACCAGCCGTCCCTGTAGCCGGTGCCATCACACCGTTGCTGCCGATCCACGAGCAGGTCTACCGCTCGCTGTGCTCCCTACAGCGCGCCGGCCTCGTCATCTGCCACCGCGCCTACGCGAGCCGAAACGTCGAGTGGTCTGCAGCCCCCGATGCCAGCGCCGACGACGAAATCGCCGAACTGGAAACCCTTTTCGCCTCGCCAACCTACGAAGCAACGGATCGGCGGTCGCGATGAGCGCCACCATCAGTACCCCCAGTTCCGCCCGCTGGCTGCCGCGACTCCTCAGTGGTCGGCCTCACCAGGTCATCGGCGGCCTCGACGGCCCCTACCTGCGCCGATGGTACCTGATCCCCAGGAATCGGCTCGTTAATGTGTACCTGCATCACTTCTGCCGCAGCGACGACGATCGGGCCTTACACGATCATCCCTGGTCTTTTGCCTCCGTGCTGATCAGCGGGGCGTACTTGGAGATCACCGACGCTGGCTCGATACCGCGCCGCCTGGGCAGCCTCGCGGTGCGCCGCGCCGAGCACCGCCACCGCATCCAACTCCTGACCAATCCAGACGACGCCGAGCGCGGCTGCTGGACACTCGTCGTCACCGGCCCCCATCGCCGCCAATGGGGATTCTGGTGCGGCGGTTCCCGGTTCGTCCCGTGGCAGGCGTTCGGCGCAGACGGCTGCGACTCACCACGCCATGAACACAGAATGCGTCAGCGGTAACGGCCGCCACACCATCCAGATCGACGACGAGTTCGCCGCCGAGCTGGACTACCTGTTGTCTCCTGCCGCGTTCGCGGCGGTGCTCGGGGTCTGGCCATGACCGCGACGGTCAGCAACCGACAGACCGCGGCGGACAGCGAGATGTCGCCGCTATGCAGGCGGTTCGCCCGGCGCTTCCACGTCGAGCCGCCCCTAACCCCGGACGGCGTCTGGCGCATCGCCGACGCCCAAGGCAACCACATCCGGAAACGGTTCTTCACCGAAAAATCCGCCGACGACTACTGCGGGCAACTGCCATGACCCGAGCAAACTCCGGTCCCGTGGTCAAATCATCTAAGCCGCCCCAACCGGCCCGCCGCTGGGCGTCCGTGAAAGACGCAGCCGAACATCTCGGTGTTGTGCCGCGAACGATTCGGCAGATGATCAACGACGGCCGGCTGACCGCCTACCGGAACGGCCCACGGTTGGTCCGGGTTGATTTGAATGAGCTTGACAACAACATGACGCCGTTCGGCGGCACCCACGTGGGCCACTAGGTTCGCGAGCTTCTCCACGGTGTAGCCATCCGCCAGCCGATCAGCCAGCAGCGCCCAGAATGACCGCCCAGCTCCTCCTGTTCGGTGAGGACACCTTCACGCCCCGGCTTGCCACGAGTACTAGACGCGGTGGCAAAAGCCCGGCGGTGATCGACGCATTGCTCGCCGCCGGAGATGGACAAGCGTGACGCCGCGGGGTCAAGAATTTCAGAGGGTCTGGAGTAGTTCCAGAATGGCTGACGTTTTGAACATGCGTGAGAGTCCAACGTGGTAGCCGAGCTTCGGATCGTTGAAGTGCCCTGCGTTTATCCCGATCAGCAGGGCCGGATGGAAGGTGCCCTGATACGTCAGCGTAAAGCCGTTCGCCTCCCCGAGTTTGAGCCCTCGTTGAGCTACAAAGACGGGACTCCCGGAGTTGCCGCTCGTTGAGAAGGCATCGAAGAGTGTCTGCCGATTTCCGTCCTCATGTGTCGGTGGACCCTCCTCGCGTCGATAGTCGAACTGGGGGTCGCTCACGATTGCCCCGGTTCGCATGATGGGTCTGCCGGCACTACGGTCGTACCACTCGGGATAACCGGGGAACATCACAAGCTCGCCAGCTTCGATGAGTGCACCGTACTGCTGGTGGCGATCATGGAGATAGTCCCAAGGGACCCAATACCCTACGGCGACGTTGTTCGGTGATGTTGCGGTCGTCTGATCGATGATCGCCGCCGCGACATCGATTGTTTCGTCGGGGTGCGTCCGAATCGCTTGAGGCGAAAGCGAGAATTGCAGCTTCGTCGTGTTGTTCTGCCAAGCTTCCACGTCAAGCCGTTCGAGGTCGGTTCCCGCCAGCGCGGAGTTGCACCAGACCCGATCGACGACGTGCCTATTGGTCACGACGGCTTTGCGATTGTCAGCAAGCTGCACAACGAACCCCGTACCGCCCCCGGTGTACCGGTGGTTGTTGTCGGTGTAGAGGAAATGCGAAGTCAACCTGCACGCGACGTAGAGATTGCCCGTGCCGATGCCCGTCTCCATCGTCGTCAGGCTACGCGCCGGCTAGAGCGGGTCATCCTGGTGCGGATTGGGTGGCGTCGCGGCTGGCGCAGCTCTAGCCGCGTCGCAATGCGCCAACCGATACAACGCCAACACATCGCGCGGGTCAGTGCCGGTGCTTGTCGATAAACTCCCGACATGTGTCGGAGGTTTTCTCAGTATCGTGTCGTGGGAATTTCGGGGAGTTCACGACGAGTTCACGGAAAACCACGTGGCACGGGGTTTATAGCCTCTTACCTGCGTGAACTGTGTCTCGCGGTGCTGGGCGTCGACCAGTCCTGCGCAATCGACATCTAAGCACAGCGGCGGGAAGGACAGCATGGACATCGAGACGGTCGACGAATTGCTCACCACCACGCGAGCGGTGCGCAAACGGCTCGACCTGACCCGCCCGGTCGGTCGCGACGTGATCCTCGAGTGCATTCAACTGGCGATGCAGGCGCCCACCGGCGGCAACGCGCAGGATTGGCGCTGGCTGGTGATCACCGATGCCGACAAGCGTGCCGCGATCGCCGACATCTACAGCAGCATCGGCGCTGAATATCTTGCGTACGCCGCCAAGAACACGTCCGATCCGCAGACCCGGCGCGTGTACGCCAGCGCGATGAGCCTGACCGAGACGCTGGCCCAAGTTCCGGTGCATGTCATCCCGTGCCTGGACCGCCGCTTCGATGATGCGCCTCTCCTGAAGGCCGCGACGGCCTGGGCGTCGATCATCCCCGCTGGCTGGAGCTTCTTGCTCGCCCTTCGGTCGCGTGGTTTGGGATCAGTGTGGACGACGATGCATCTGGCCAAGGAGAAAGAGGTGGCCGAGGTGCTCGGAATCCCCCCTACGGTCACCCAGGCGGCGCTGTTCCCGGTGGCCTACACGATTGGCACTGATTTCCGGCCGGCCGCGCGGCCGCCAGCGGAGACCATCACTTTCTGGAACACTTGGAAAACAGCTGATGGGGAAAGCTGATGCAGTCCTACACCGTGCGATTTCATGTCGATGCACCCCCGAAGAAAGTGTGGCGGGCGCTGCATCCGCCGGCACCGCCGAACTCGCCGCGGCCGCGGGTACTCAAGTGGCCGACCGGCAGCATGGAAATCCTCAACGAAGGCAACGAAGCCGGTGAGGGTCTGGTCCGCACCTGCATCTTCGAAGTTCCCAAGTACCTGCTGTCCGGCGGCAAAGCGCGGTCCTGGGAGACCGTGACCGAGGCGGAGATCAACAAGCTGTCGCGCTATGTGGCAGTCGGGGCGCCGCTGTGGTCCCGCGCCGAGGGCTACCACCAACTCGAGGAACAGCCCGACGGCACCACGGTGCTGACATTCCACGAGACGTATCACGCCTACAACCCGGTGCTGCGTTTCTTCCTCGAGCGTCCGGTGCACGCGAGGATTTCTCGCGACAACCTCAAGACGTACGAGCACGCGCTCGGCTACGCCGGCGAGGTGCGGCGACTGACCTAGGGTGGCCGCACGCACGATGTCGCGACGGCTGCCGCGGGATGCGGCTTTATGAATTAGCCTGCTCACCCCGGTAGGCTGGTGTGCTATGGGGCTAAAGGCTGGAGCACCTACTGCGGCAAGGTTGGCCGTTGCGGGCCTGATGGTCGCGGGCTGGGCCGCGTCGGCGGCGGTCGCCGGCGCCGATCCGGAGCCGGCGCCGTCACCCTCACCGTCAGCGTCACCGTCACCTGCAGCTTCCCCCGAACCGTCAGCGTCACCGGCGCCCTCGCCAGCACCGGCGGGCGCACCGAAGACGACCATCGATAAGGACGGCATATACGCAGTCGGGACAGACATCACGCCTGGCATCTACAGTTCTGCGGGGCCGGTCGGCGATGGAACGTGCTATTGGAAGCGGCTCGGCAACCCCGACGGCAACCTCATCGACAACGCCTTGAGCAAAAAGCCGCAGGTAGTGCAGATCGATCCGACTGACAAGTCGTTCAAGACATCGGGCTGCCAGCCCTGGCAGCTGACTCCCGACGCCAATCCGCCCGCTACTGCACCGCCTCCAGGTGTGCAAGGCACTCTCGGCATCCTCAACGGGCTGCTTGGCGGCCAGAATGGCCAGCAACCCCCCCATTCCTGACCGGAGCTTGCTGCCGTGGCAGGTGACCCGCAACAGATTGTCGTCGTTGGTGCCGGTGTAAGTGGATTGACGTCGGCCATTTGCCTGGCCGAGGCGGGGTGGCCAGTGCGGGTCTGGGCGGCCGCATTGCCGCACCAGACGACCTCGATTGTGGCGGGCGCGGTGTGGGCGCCCCCGCGTCCAGGGGAACGCGCTGCGAAGACACAGGTTTGGACCGAACATTCCCTGCAGGTTTTTCGCGAACTGGCCAACGACCCGACCACCGGGGTGCGCATGGCACCGGCGTTGGCCGTCGGCGAATTAACCGGGGCCGACGCGATGTCGTCCGCCGCCTACCTGATCCCCGACCTGCGGCCGGCTGACCCGGCCGAGCTCCCTCACGGCTTCAGAACCGGGTTTCGCGCCACCATGCCGATGATCGACATGCCGCGCTACCTCGACTACCTGACAAAGCGACTGGCCGCGGCCGGCTGCGAGATCGAGACACATCCGGTGCGGTCGCTGACCGAGGTCGCCGACGCCGCACCGATAGTGGTCAACTGTGCCGGTCTGGGCGCGGGCGCCCTGGTTGGCGATGACACCGTGCGGCCGCTGTTCGGCCAGCACGTCGTCCTCACCAATCCCGGTCTGCAGCAACTGTTTCTGGAAGTGAACAGCGGCCCGGAATGGATTTGTTACTTCCCCCATCCGCAGCGCGTGGTGTGCGGCGGCATCAGCATCCCCGACCGTTGGGACACCACCCCAGACCCGGAGGTAAGCGACCGTATCATCCAACGCTGCCGCCGGATTGAGCCGCGGCTTGGCGAGGCGGAGGTGATCGAAACGATTACCGGGTTGCGGCCCGACCGTCCGTCAGTCCGAGTGCAGGCCGAGCCGCTCGGGCGGGCGTTCTGCGTCCACAATTACGGTCACAGCAGCAATGGCGTGACCTTGTCGTGGGGTTGCGCGCGCGAGGTCGTGCGCCTGGTCAGTCGCGATCGCTAACCGGCGTCGACAGCGCGTTCTCTACCGTCGCGTACATCGGCAGCAGGCGACCCAGTCCGCATGCGGCGATGGTTCGCGCCACCACCGGGTGACCGCCGACCAGCCGCAGATTGACGCCGCGCCGGCGACACTGCACCGCCTCGCTCGCCAAGGCGGAGTAGGCGCACGACCCCATGAATTCGAGGGCCCGAAGGTCGATTACGAACGGACCCGGCGCGATAGCGATAGCGGCGCTCCGGCTTACCAAGCGCCGCCAGACACTCTCGTTGCTGGCGTCGATGTCACCGCCGACGTGAACGACCACAGCCGATCCGGTGCACTCGGTGATTGCCCGCAGACCACTATTCGGGTCACCAAATTGCGAACTTAACCGCGTGCCCGAAGGCGCTGGAAATGCTTTGGTCGCGACAGTGTTCATATTTGGCGCAATCCCGTCGTCGTGTGCGGTTAGGCCTGGCCCCTACGGCGTCGGCTAAGCATATGTGTAACAAGGACTGACAACCAGGGATGTCGGAAACCGAAATGCGGAGTCGGGTGACCCCTATTCTGCACACCATCAAAAGCGGGGATGACGTGCAGATTCTCAGCGGAGCGCTGCCTACGGGCTTGCCAGTATGACTTACTATCCTAATAAAGATAGTAACTGCTAATGGTGAAATGGTGGGACGCGGGTGAGCATCGACTACGCGCTGCACGGTCACATCGTCACCATCACGATCAACCGCTCCGAGGCGCGCAATTCGCTCGATATGGCGCATTTCCGCGATTTGGCCCACGCGTGGGCCGCGTTTCGCGATGACGCCAGCGCCTGGGTTGCTGTGATCACTGGGGTCGGACGGGACTCCTGCACCGGGGCCGACCTGAAAAAGTTCATTCCCGAATTGACTGGTGATCTTCCTCAGCCCGACGGGTGGGACAAGAACGACGCGATCCACGCTGTCCTGCATCGGTTCCCGGTGTACAAGCCAATTGTGGCCGCGGTAAACGGGACATGCGTCGCCGGCGGGTTCGAGATGTTGGGTTCCACCGATATCCGGGTGGCCGTGCCCGAGGCCCGATTCGCCTTGATGGAGCCCAGGCGCGGTCTGTTCGCCGGGGGCGGTAGCACCGTGCGGCTGCCGCGCCAGCTCCCCTACGCGTTCGCGATGGAGCTAATGCTGACCGCGGACATAGTGGACGCGGAGCGAGCTCTTGCGATGGGACTGATCAACCGGGTAGTCGGGGCGGACGAGCTGATGGATACCGCGTACGACTACGCCGAGCGCATCGCGGCCAACGCGCCGCTCGCTGTTTTCGCGACGAAGCAGTCGGCCGTGGAAGGGCTGGCGCTTGACCTCGACGCCGCCTACGAGAACGAGACCCGGCACAGCGACCGCGTTTTCGCGACCGAGGACGCCAACGCTGAGAAGCGACCGCCGCGGTGGCAGGCGCGCTGACTTCTCGATTACCTGCGCGTGACGCGCCGGACGTCGCGAATTAGCAGCGACAATAGCCAGCTCACGATCGACAACAAGACCGCCGCCCAGATTGCGTCCCACCAAAAGCGGTCGATCTTGAGTCCCCAGTGGGTGGTGTGTTCCGTGATCCAGGCGGTGATCCACAGCATCAACGCATTGACGACGACATGGAAAAGGCCAAGGGTCAGGATGTACAGCGGGATCGACAGGAACTGAACGACCGGCTTGACGATCGCGTTGACCAGACCGAAGATCACCGCGACGACGAAGATGATGCCGATCCTCTGCAATGTCGTATCGCCGCCAACGAAACTCAACCCGTGAAAGAACAGGGTGACGACCCACAATGCAAATCCGGTCAATGCGGCGCGCAACAGAAAGGGGCCCATGTTGGCATCCTGCCATGCCCGGCAGGCGAATTCGCGTCGCTGAGCCGATTTAATTCAGGCTATAGAAGCGCTGGGCGTTCAATCCACCGATCTTTTCGCGCGCCTCTTCACTGATGTCGGTACGGGTGCGCAGATGTTTGGTGCTTTCCGGCCACTCGCCGTCCCAATGCGGGTAGTCGCTGGCGAACATGATGAAGTCGGCGCCGAGCACGTCGATCACGCCGGGCAGGATTGGCTCCTCTGGCTCACAGGTCACCCAGATGTTGCCGGCCTGCAGATATTCGTGCGGATCGTGGCGCCAGCCGCGCTCGATCCAATCGCCACGCTTCTCGTAGTGCTCGTGCAGGCGGTCGATGAAGAACGGAACCCAACCCGCGCCGGCCTCGAGGAAGGCGACCCGCAACTGCGGATGCCGCTCGAAGACGCCGCCCGAGACGAGCGCGGTCATCGCCGTCATCTGGTCGAACGGAAAGCTGATGCAGTGCACCTGGATGTAGTTGGTGAAACGGTCGACGCCGATTTTCGGCAGATGAATGCCGGGCGCACCGTGAATGCCCAGCGGCATCTCGAGGTCGACGGCGGCGGCGTAGAACGGGTCGAGGTCGGGGTGGTCGAGGTTGCGGTTCTTGAGCGCCGGCGGGACCAGAGTCGCGACCAGACCCAGCCCCTTGGCCTCGCGCATGATGTCGATGGCCACCTGCCCGTGCTCGACCGGGGTGACGCCGACGCCGCGCAACCGGCCATTCGTCGGCGCGCAATAATCGGCGATCCATTGGTTGTAGAGCCGCGCGAAACCCGCAGCGAAATCAGGGTCTTCGAGGCTGGGCACGCACAGCCCGAGGCTGGGATAGAGCACCATCGTGTCGATGTGATCGCGGTCGGCGTCCACGACCACACCCTCGGCCGACCGGCAATTGATGTCGGGTGCCTTGCTGATTCCGTGCTGGGGCGGGCAACCGGCGCCGGGGCCTTCGTCCTCCGGGTAGTTGCGGCCTTCGAACATCAACCGCAGCGACCTGTCTGTGCTGGGTTTGACGTGGTCCGGCCAGCGTTTGATCGCCTCGACCGCCAGCGAGGAGTTCTCGGCGACGTGTCCATCGGCATCGATGATTCGCATAGCTCCGGAACTTACTCTCGCGGATTGCACGATCAAACGGCTCGCGCCACCGCGCCTGGTGCGACACGATGCTTTGGTGGCAACTCAGCGGATCACTGGCGATCAACGGAACTCGTTCATTGCGGCGATGTTGGGCTGGACCATGGACGCCTTCGATTACTTCATCGTGGTGTTCGTCTATGCCGATATCGCAAAGACTTTCCACATCAGCAAGGCCGAGGTCGCGTTCGTCACGACCGCCACCCTGGTCATGCGTCCCGTGGGTGCACTGCTGTTCGGGCTCTGGGCCGACCGGGTCGGCCGGCGGCTCCCGCTGATGGTGGACGTGATGTTCTACTCGGTGGTCGGGTTCCTGTGCGCATTCGCGCCCAACTTCACCGTGCTGGTGATCCTGCGCCTGCTGTACGGCATTGGCATGGGCGGCGAATGGGGGCTGGGCGCCGCGCTCGCGATGGAGAAGGTTCCCGCCGAGCGGCGCGGCTTCTTCTCCGGGCTGCTGCAGGAGGGCTACGCATTCGGCTATCTGCTGGCGAGCGTGGCGTCGCTGGTGGTGATGGACTGGCTCGGGTTGTCGTGGCGCTGGTTGTTCGGTCTGTCCATCGTCCCGGCCCTTATCAGCCTGATCATCCGGTACCGGGTACAGGAATCCGAGGTGTGGGAAGCCGCGCAGGACCAGATGAAGCTGACCAACACCAGAATTCGCGATGTGCTGCGCGACCCCGCGATCGTCCGCCGGTTCATCTACCTGGTGCTGCTGATGACCGCGTTCAACTGGATGAGCCACGGTACCCAGGACGTCTACCCGACGTTCTTGGGGGCGACGGCCAACCAGGGTGCCGGCCTGTCCAGCGTGACAGTCAAGTGGATCGTGGTGGTCTACAACGTCGGCGCCATCATCGGCGGGCTGTTCTTCGGCACGCTGTCACAGCGGTTCGGTCGTCGCTACACCGTCATTTTCTGTGCTCTGTTGGGGCTGCCGATCGTGCCGCTGTTCGCCTACTCACAAACCGCGACGATGCTGTGCCTCGGCTCGTTCCTGATGCAGCTCTGCGTGCAGGGCGCCTGGGGTGTGATCCCCGCGCACCTGACCGAGATGTCGCCGGACGCCATCCGTGGCCTCTACCCCGGCGTGACCTACCAGCTGGGCAACCTGCTCGCCGCGTTCAACCTGCCGATCCAGGAACGCCTGGCCGAGTCGAACGGCTATCCCTTTGCGCTGACCGTCACGATCGTGCCGGTGTTGCTGGCCGTCGCGACCCTGACGCTGATCGGCAAGGACGCGACTGGGATCCGCTTCGGTACTGCCGAAAGCGCTTTTCTCCCAACAGAAGCGACGTGAGCGCCATCAGGGCTAGCCCGACTCCGGGTCGGTGAGCGCGCGCCGCAGCAGGTGCATCGCCACCGTTGTCGCGCGCTCCCGGATGTCCGACCGGTTCCCGGGCAGCCGAAGCGTCCGGGTGATCGTCGGGCCGCCGTCGGCAAGCGCCACGGTGAAGCAGACCGTTCCCACCGGCTTTTCCGGCGTTCCCCCACCCGGACCGGCGATTCCGGTGATCGCGACCGCGGTATCGGCACCGAAGCGCTGCAGCGCGCCCGCCGCCATCGCATCGGCCACCGGCTCGGACACCGCGCCGTGCGCGTCGATCAGCGCCGGGTCGACACCGAGCAGCTGCACCTTCGCCTCGTTGGAGTAACTCACGACACCGCCCATCACATACTCGGACGACCCGGGCCGGTCGGTCAGCCGCGCCGCCAGCAGCCCTGCGGTGCAGGATTCCGCCGTCGCTATCCGGCGGGCGGCGAGCAACCGCGCGACCAGATCGTCCACGTGCGAACCGTCTTCGGAATAGAGCTGGTGTCCATGCCGGTCGCGCAGCAACTGCGTCAACTCGTCGTACACCTCCGCCGCGTCCGGCTCGTAGCGGGTGACCATCTCGATCTCTCCGCGCCGCAAGCACGTGGTGATCTCGAGCTTGTCAAAGCCGGGGATGGACGCCTCGGCGCCGCGCAGCGTTTCGGCCAGACCCGACTCGGGCAGCCCGAACATCCGGATGGTCTCCTGGCGGTAGATCGTTCGCCCGGCGACCGCCTCCTGCGCAGCGGTTGTCTGAATTGCCTCCTGCCACATGGGCTGTAGCTCGCGCGGCGGCCCGGGAAGCACGATTACCGCCGGCTTGCCGGGCACGACCACACCCGGCGCGGTGCCCACCGGATCGAGTACCTGCGAGCCGGCGGGAATCATGGCCTGCTTGCGGTTGGCGGCCCTCACCGAGTCGAAGCTGCCGGGTTCCAAAAGACCGCTGAAGGCGGGATTGCGGTCCATCAGGCGCTTGAGGATGTTGGCGATCTTGTTCTCGACCTCGTCATCCAGCACCAGCTCGCGGCCGCAGAACCGCGCCACCACCTCGACGGTCATGTCGTCGGCCGTCGGCCCCAGGCCGCCGCTGGTCACGATCAGGTCCACACCCTGGTCCGCCATGAAGCGCAGCTGCGCCTCGATGTCGGAAGGGCGGTCGCCGCAGATCGTGATGTGCGCGAGCTCGACGCCCAGCTCCAGCAGCCGGTCGGCGATCCAAGGGCCGTTTCTGTCTTGGACCCGGCCGGTGAGGACTTCAGTTCCGGTGACCACGATGCCCGCGCGTGCGCTCACCGCCATGAGCCTACGCATGAACTAACCTGAGGCCGTGGCGCAGGCTCCACGGACTCGCTACGCGAAATGCGGCGACATGGACATCGCCTACCAAGTGCTGGGTGACGGTCCGACTGATCTTCTTGTGCTGCCCGGGCCATTCATCCCGATCGGCTCGATCGACGAGGAGCCGTCGATGTACCGCTTCCATCGGCGCCTGGCGTCGTTTTGCCGGGTGATCCGGTTCGACCATCGTGGAATCGGTCTTTCCTCAAGCGTCCCCTCGATGAACATGCTGGGCCCCAAGTACTGGGCCGAAGACGCGATCGCGGTGATGGACGCCGTCGGATGCGAGCAGGCGACGATCTTGGCGCCCACTTACCACGGGATGAATGGAATGGTCCTTGCCGCCGAATATCCCGAGCGGGTGCGCGGGCTGGTGATCGTCAACGGCGCGGCACGCACCCTGTGGGCACCCGACTACCCGGCTGGCGCCCGGCTGGACGGCCGCGAACCATTCCGGACCGTCGGCCTCGAACCCGACGCCCTGGAGCAGGGTTTCGATGTGCTGGGGGTCGTCGCGCCAAGCGTTGCCCGCGACGCTGTCTTTCGCGCGTGGTGGGATCTGGCGGGCAACCGGGCGGGCCCGCCGAGCATGGCCCGCGTCGTATCGAAGGTCGTGACCGAAGCCGACGTGCGGGAGGTCCTCGGGCGCATCAGCGCGCCGACGTTGATCCTGCACCGTGCCGGTTCGAGACGTTCCGGTAGGGCACGGTCATTACCTTGCCGAGCACATCGCCGGATCGCGGTTCGTCGAGCTGCCGGGCGCGGATGCCCTGTACTGGGTGGGCGACACCGCGCCAATGCTCGACGAGATCGAGGAGTTCATCACTGGTGTGCGCGGTGGTTTCGCCGCCGAGCGCGTCCTCAGCACGATCGTGTTCACCGACATCGTCGGCTCCACCGAGCGGGCCGCCCTGCTCGGCGACGACCGGTGGCGCGACCTGCTGGACAACCACGACAACATTGTGCGCCGCGAACTGCAGCGGTTCGGCGGTCGCGAGGTGAAAACCGCCGGAGATGGATTCGTCGCGATGTTCAGTAGTCCCAGTGCCGCGATCGCGTGTGCGGACGAAATCATAGACGCGGTAGGGGTTTTGCGCATCGAGGTGCGGGTGGGTATTCACGCCGGGGAGGTCGAGGTGCGCGGCGCCGACGTCGCCGGGATGGCCGTCCACATCGGTGCGCGCGTGGCGGCGCTGGCCGGCCCCAGCGAGGTCCTGGTGTCCTCGACGGTGCGCGACATCGTCACCGGCTCACGGCGCACGTTCGCCGACCGCGGTGAGCACGAGCTGAAAGGTGTGCCGGCCCGGTGGCGGCTGTACGCGCTGGCAAGAGAAGGCGCGACAGTCAGGCGTTAGCGGCCGGGGCTGCCCGGTTGGCCAGGTTGCCCGGGCTGCCCAGGCTGCCCGGGCTGGCCCGGTTGGCCGCCGGGGCCGGGTGCGCCGCCGGCGCCGCCCTCGCCGCCCTTGCCGGGCTCACCGCCCTGGCCGGGCACGCCGCCCGTGCTGCCGTCGCCGCCACTACCCCCTGGGCCGCCGGCACCGCCGGCCCCGCCGGCCCCGCCTGCACCACCGGCACCACCGGCGCCGCCGGCTCCTCCAGCGCCGCCCCTACCCCCGGTTCCGCCTGGGCCGCCGGCCCCGGCGGGCGCGCCGTTGCCGCCGGTGGGCGTGTCGCCGGTCATGTCGTACGCACCGATGCGGAATTTGGATGACGAGCCATCAGTCTGCCTCCCCTGTGAGCCACCAACTCTTCCTCCGGTCAAGCTACCCCAACCTGCGCCGCGGACGGGCAACCGGCCACGGACGGCGACCGCTACCCGCTAATCAAGGCCTGATTCGGATCGTTCGGACGCCGCGCGGCTAGCGTAGGCTGCAAACTGAGGCGGTGTCGGAGCAACAGCTCCCGATTCGGTAATCGCCTGTACGGCTTGGTGTTTGATCGAACGAATGCGGGTGACCGAACTGAACACAACATTGCCTCCCGCGTTAGCCAGGGCGCTGGACCTGCTTGCCGATCCGCCCGGGGAGCCCGACGTGAGCAAGGGCTACCTCGATTTGCTGGATGCCGGTTCGGCGGGGGACGGCGCTATGGCCAAGAGGGCCCGTCCAATCCAGGCAATGTGGGCCTCACCGGCCGTTGCGCTGATCTACGACAACGCCCAGGCCATAATGCGCAGGTTACTGACCGCATTTCAGCCGCCGACAGAGTGGTTGAACATCCCGCCGGGCGGGATCGTCCTGGACGTCGGCTGCGGTCCCGCTAGCATCACCGCGTCATTGGTGCGCGCCACCGGACCGAGCGGGCTCGTGTTGGGTGTCGACTTGTCCGAGGCCATGCTGGCGCGCGCGGTGCGCGCCGAATCGGGTCCGCAGATAGGCTTTTTGCACGCGGACGCGCAACGACTTCCGCTGCGCGAGGCGACGGTCGACGCGGTGGTGTCGATGGCCGTGCTGCAGCTGGTACCAGACCCGGCGGCCGCCCTGGCAGAGATGGCCCGGGTGCTGCGCCCGGGCGGGCGACTGGCCGTGTTGGTCCCCACCGCCGGTCGTGCCGCCGGGCTTTGGCGGCGGATGCCGAAGTTCGGAGCCAATGTGTTCGGCGAGGACGAAATCGGCGACATCCTGGAAGAGCACGGCTTTGTCAGCGTGCGGACCAGGAATTTCGGCACTATTCAGTGGGCCCGAGGCAAACGCAGGTGACGCAGCCGATGATCGAGGTAGAGGTGCTCCAAGCTGACGTGACCAAGCTCGAGGTCGACGCGATCACCAATGCGGCCAACACGCAACTGCGACACGGTGGCGGTGTGGCGGCTGCAATCGCCCGCGCCGGCGGTCCCGAGGTGCAGCGTGAATCAAATGAGAAGGCGCCGATCGGGCTCGGCGATGCGGTCGAGACCACAGCCGGCGGCATGCCGGCGCGCTACGTTATCCACGCGGCGACGATGGAACTGGGCGGCCCGACCTCGGCCGAGATCATCGCACGGGCCACCGGTTCCACCTTGCGGAAGGCCGATGAGCTCGGTTGCCGCTCGCTGGCGCTGGTGGCGTTCGGGACCGGCGTCGGCGGCTTCCCGCTCGAAGACGCCGCAGGGCTGATGGTCGACGCCGTTCGGCAGCATCAGCCGAGCTCGCTTGAACGGGTGGTGTTCGCGGTCCACGGTGACGAGGCCGAGCAAGCATTCCAGGCCGCAGTGCGGAGGTAGAGGCTCAAGGGTCGCCGGCGGGTTTCGACAGGTAACGCTCGACGGAAGCGACTTTCTGCGTCATCGCGTCGGCGGCCCCGGCCCGCCAGTCCGCCTTGATCACCGTGCTGACTCGGGGTGCACGAGCAGCAACGGCCTCCACCGCGCGCTGCACCACCGTCATCACTTCTTCCCAGGTATCGCCTTCGATAACGGTGAACATCGAATCCGTCTTGTTGGGCAACCCGGAATCGCGAACCACCCGAACCGCCTCGGCGACGATCTCTCCGACGCCCTCACCCACGCCCAGCGGGGTGACGGAAAACGCGACCAGCACAGACACCCGACGAGCGTACCCGTGAGCTTTGTGTTCAACCCCGGCCTGGCAGCATCGAACCCATGCGGGTTCTGGTGCAACGGGTCTCGTCGGCGGCGGTGTCGGTCGACGGCCAGGTGGTCGGCGCCATCCGGCCGGACCGCCAAGGCCTGCTCGCATTCGTCGGTGTCACGCACAGCGATGACCATGACAAGGCGCGGCGACTCGCCGAAAAGCTCTGGAATCTACGCATTCTCGCCGACGAGCAGTCCGCGGCCGACGTCAACGCGCCGATCTTGGTGGTCAGCCAATTCACCCTCTACGCCGACACCGCCAAGGGTCGCCGGCCGTCATGGAACGCGGCCGCTCCGGGTGCGGTCGCCGAGCCGCTGGTAGCCACGTTCGCGGAGGCGTTGCGCGGGTTGGGTGCCCACGTGGAGATCGGTGTGTTCGGTGCGAACATGCAGGTCGAATTAGTAAACGACGGCCCGGTGACGGTGATTCTGGAGGTCTGACGGCTCGGCTGCGGGTACTTTGGTTATGTCGCTGGGTTTTGGCGCATTTGGACGGGAGGGCCGAATTTTGCGAAACATCCGTCACCCTGCCGAGTTGGTTGGTCGTTCATGACCAGGACACCTGGAACACCTGAATTCGGCTCGCTGCGTTCCGACGATGACCACTGGGACATCGTCAGCAGCGTGGGCTACACCGCTCTACTGGTGGCGGGCTGGCGCGCCCTGCACGCGCTAAGCGCGCAACCGCTGGTGCGGGACGAATACGCGAAGCTTTTCATTGCCGCTTCACAGGATCCGTATCTGGCTGGGGTGCTGGCCAATCCGGGGACCACCGAGGACGAGACCGCCTTTCCCCGCCTCTACGGCGTGCAAACCCGATTCTTTGACGACTTCTTCTCCTTCGCCGGTGAGGCGGGAATACGGCAGGCGGTGATCGTCGCCGCCGGGCTGGATTCCCGCGCCTATCGCCTTGAATGGCCAGACGGAACAACTGTTTTCGAAGTCGACCTACCGAAAGTCCTGGAATTCAAGGCGCGTGTGCTGGAGGAACGGAGTGCCACGCCCAAGGCCCGCAGAATTGAAGTCGCAGCCGATCTGCGCACCGACTGGCCCACGCCGTTGAAGGCGGCCGGGTTCGACCCCCGAAGCCCCAGCGCCTGGTCGGTGGAAGGAGTGCTGCCCTACTTGACCGAGGACGCGCAAGACGCGCTCTTTGCCCGGATCAGTGAGCTGTGTGCACCGGGCAGCCGCGTTGCCGTGGGCGCGTTGGGGTCGCGTTTAGACCGCGAGCAGCTCGCCGCTTTGGAAGCAGAGCACGCAGGGGTCAATATGTCGGGTGACGTGGACTTCTCCGCACTCACCTACGAGCCGAAGAGCGACCCCGCAGAATGGCTGACCGCGCACGGATGGGCTGTCCAACCTGTCCGCAACACGCTTGAATTGCAGGCCGGTTATGGAATGACCCCGCCGGATGTGGACGTCAAGATCGACCGTTTTATGCGCTCCCAATACATAACGGCAACTCGGTGACGGGCGGGGCGACATGGTCATGCTCACGATGCTCTCCCCCGCCGATGCCATCGCGGAGATCGGCGCCAGTTCGTCCGGACCAGGGGTCGGGGCGTTCTTCGACCTGGACGGCACGTTGATTGACGGCTTCACCGCAACGGCTCACATCGGCGATCGAATCCGGCGTCGGCAGGCCGGGATTGGCGAGGTCCTGGGAGTCATGGAAGCCGCGCTGCGGTATCGATTCGGTCGCGTGGAGTTTGAGCAGCTCGTCGCGCGGGCTGCGGGTTATCTGCGTGGGCAATCGATCGCCGAGCTCGACGAGCTCGGTACGCGACTGTTCGTGGAACGCGTTGCCCCGCGCATCTACTCGCACATGCGCGAGATCGTGCAGGCGCATCAGGACTGCGGACATACCGTGGTGCTGAGTTCGTCGGCTTTCTCCATCCACGTGGCGCCCGTGGCCCGCTTTCTTGGGATTACCAACGTGCAGTGCAATCATTTTGAGCTCGACGATCAGCAGCGGCTGACCGGCGGAATGGTCAAACCTGTTGTCTGGGGGGCGACGAAGGCGGCTGCGGTGGAACAGTTCTGCGCCGACAATGGCGTTGCGATGCAATCCAGCTACTTTTATGCCGACGGGGATGAGGATGCAGCGTCGATGTCAGTCGTCGGCTGTCCGCGACCGGTGAATCCTCGCTCGGGGCTGGCCGCGGCGGCCGCCGCGCATGGATGGCCGGTGATGTGCCTTGCCTCGGGCCGTCGCGGGCCGGTGCGGGCTTTGCGATATCTGGCGAAGCACGTTCGCCGTGACAACGAGAGTGGCACCGGCTAGGGCATCAGCTGGATCTTCACGTCATCGACCGAGCGTGACTCCGCGGTCGCGTAGCCTTTGGCCGCTTCGTCCAACGGCAGTGTCGTGGTGAAGATTCCGTCGACGTCGAGCCGACCTGTCTGAAGCAGCGGGATCAACTCCGGCCAGGTGCGCTGCACCGGCGCCGTGGTCATGCGCAGCGTGATGCTCCGTATCAGGCAGCCCAAGGCAGGAAGTGGAAATGGCTGCAGATCGTGCACTCCGACGACCGAGACCGTGCCGCCGGGCCGCACCGCGTTGAGCGCGTCGGTCAGGGATGCGTCCGTGGCGACGGCGTCGATTACGGCGTCGGCGCCGCGTCCGCCCGTCGCGGCCAGGATCGCCTCGACCGCGGGCGCTTTCACCGGTGTCGCTCCCCACTGTGCGGCACGCTGCAGGCGGCCATCGACCTTGTCGACAGCGAAAACCGTTGCAGCACCTTGAAAGAATGCGCTGCGCAACGCGCACAGTCCGACCGCGCCCAGACCGAAAACCGCGACGGTACCGCCAAACGGAAATTCGGCTCGCTGGGCCGCTGCCCAGCCGGTGGCGAGGTTGTCGGTGAGCAGCAGCGCCTGTTCGGTGGTGATCCCGTCGGGGATCTTGAGCAGCTGGAAGTCGGCGGCGGGCACCGCGAGCAGGTCGGCCTGCGCGCCGGCGAGGACGCCGCCGCCGAAGATCTGCATCCCGGAGTAGCACATCACCGGATCGCGGGTCGCGCAGCCCGGGCAGGCGCCGCAGCCAACCACCGACGACACCATGACCTGGTCGCCAATCTTGACGCTGCGGACGTCCGGCCCGGTTTCGACGACGGTGCCCGTCGCTTCGTGGCCGAGCGAGATCGGCTCGGCCATCGGGAAATCGCCCTCGTAGAAATGCAGGTCTGATCCGCAGATGCCGGCGGCGGCGACTTCGACGATCGCTCCGTCGCGGCCGGGGAGCGCTGGATCGGGACGAGTGTCGACCCGGATGCTGCGGGGCCCATCGACGACTACTGTGCGCATGTTGGGGTGCTCACTTTCTTTGTCGCACTCATTCTTTGTGTCGCACTCATTCTTTGTGTCGCACAACGAATTGTGACCAGTCGGGCTCGCGGACCGCGGCCCAGTACTCGTTGAGGCGCCACGGACTGACGGTGTGGATCTCCCCGTCTGCGTTCTTGAAGTAGGAGTGTTTGATCAAGGGGTGCGACCACACCATCTGCTTGATCTTGGCCTGCGTCTGTTGATGCCACTCGCCGGCCGCCTCGGGCGTCGGTTCCACAGAAAGCAGGTTCGCCTCGGCCAAGCGCTTGAGAAGCTGGTCGATGTAGCGCATCTGGAGCTCGGACTGGAAGATCAGGCTGCCCCCGTGGGCCAGGTGTGTCCCCGGCCCGTAGATGATGAAGAAGTTGGGGAATCCCGGAACGGTGACGCCGAGGTAGGCGTACGGTCGGCTCCCCCACATGTGGTGCAGGTCGATTCCGTTGCGGCCGGTTACTTCCAGCGGCCACAGCACCTCAGTGTGGCGGAATCCGGTGGCGTAGACGATGACGTCGGCGTCGTGGGCTACACCGTCTTCGGTGACGACGCCGCTTGGCGTGATCCGCCGGATCGGTGTGCGCACCAGTTCGACGTTGTCCCGCTGCAGTGTTTGTAGCCAGCTGCCGTTGTCCTGCAAAGTCCGTTTACCGGTGGCGGGATAGTCGGGCATCACCTTGGTCAACAGCTCTTGAGAGTTCGGGCCTTCGCCGATCTGGCTGGTGATCCACTGAGAGAACATCATTCGGGCGGCCGCGTTGATGTCGCTGACGGCATAGTCCTGATCGGCATAATTCGGGTCGCTCTGCGCGGCGTCGAGACCTTTGTCGGAGCCGGGCCACAGCACAAGGAATCGGTACCACCTCCCGTAGTACGGCAGGTGGCGCATGGCCCAGCGCACGCCGTTGCCGACTTCGTCGTGATACATCCGATTGGGGAACATCCACTGGGCGGTCCGCTGGAACACCGTGAGCTGCTGCACGTTTTCGGCGATCGCGGGTGCGATCTGGAAGCCGCTGGCGCCGGCCCCGATGATCGCGACCCGCTTGCCGGTCACATCGACGGAGTGATCCCAGGCCGCAGAGTGAAACGACGGCCCCGCGAAGGCGTCGGCACCGTCGAATTCGGGGATATGCGGTCGATTCAACTGCCCGACCGCGGTGATGAGGGCCCGCGCGCGTAGCGTGCTCGTCTGCCCGTCGGTGCAGCGCAGCGAGACGGCCCACATGCCGTCGTCGTCATTCCACTCGGCCGCGACCACCTCGGTGTTCCACCGCACGTGCTCAGCCAAGTCGTGTTTCTTCATGACCTGGGTGAAATAGTCCTGCAGCTCGTATTGCTCGGCGAAGAAGTGAGTCCAGTCGTTGTTGGGTTCGAAGCTGTAGCAATAGAAATGGTTTGCCACATCGACGCGCGCCCCGGGATAGCTGTTTTCCCACCATGTTCCGCCGGGACCGGCGTTCTTCTCCACGATGGTGAATCCGATGTTGGCCTGTTTGAGGCGGATGCCGGCCAGGATGCCGGATTCGCCGCACCCGACGACGAGGACCGGCAGCTCGGCCGCGCACTCGGTCGGCAGGGCCGCCGGGCGGCGGGGGTCGGCCCCGTCGAGGTCGAGCTCCTCGAAGACCAGAGGCAGGTAGTCGTCGGGAACGTGCTCGCAGGCCGCCCAGTCCATCATTTCCCTGATGAGTTCCGGGCTCAGCGGCTCGGGCTCGGGGCAACCGCGGTCTCGATACCCGGTGATCACCGAAAGCGCCTCAGCCCGCGCGCGGGCCTTGTCCTCCTCCGACATGAACCCCTGCACCTCGTTGAGGAAGATGCCCATCTGCTTGAAGTCGCGGATGAATCGGGGATCGCCAGTGATATGGACGAGCGAAAGCAGCAGCGTGGGGATGCTGACATCCTCCAGCGCCGCCGCGATCTCTGCTGTTGATGCGGTGAACGGTCGGCCGGCGTAACGACTGCGCATCGAATTACGCTACTCCTAGTTTCGTAATTGAAAGCACTACGCTACCCCCGGGCGGCCAAGCGGATCAAGAGCGCTTACGGTTCGTCTTCGTCTTCCTTCGCAAGGATTTTCTCGGGGTGGTGGTAGCCGTTGGTCCTTGGCTGCTCGCAGTCCAAGTGCGGCGGCGGGATCCATTCGGTGTCGCCGTTGGCGCGTTTTCGGGTGATCCAGCCGCCGGGTTGGACCAACTTGTGGTCTTGCCCGCAGGCCAAGGTCAGCTCATTGACGTCGGTGGTGCGGCATTTTGCCCACTCGTTGATGTGATGGACTTCGCATTGGTAGCCCGGCATGTCGCAACCGGGGCGCGTGCAGCC
>Ga0209040_10000624_pt1 | contig 27378 bp, 28 predicted proteins | sample BogFormECP12_OM3_FD_188240 | JGI IMG/M metagenome (GOLD analysis project Ga0209040, IMG submission 188240) | Bog forest soil microbial communities from Calvert Island, British Columbia, Canada - ECP12_OM3 (SPAdes) (version 2) | ecosystem: Environmental > Aquatic > Freshwater > Wetlands > Bog ... | reverse complement strand
GCAAGAGAGGCCAACGGCGGCGGCGCGCGCACGGTTCAGCCTCCCGCCATGCACTTGTCTTCCGCCTCGGCGTATGCGGCGGGTTTCTCTGCGTGTTTCAGCGGGCGGCCTCGCGGAACCGCGTCATTGGAGCGCGCGCGCAAATAGACGTACATGTCGTTGAGGTAGCAGGTCACGTTCTTGTTGTCGCCGAAGGCCGGCATGACCTTCTCCTGGCCGGCGCCAAGATTCTTCCTTCCGCCGGCCACGATGCCATAGAACTCGGCGTAGCCGACGGTCTTGAGGGAGTTGGCGAGGGCGGGCGCGTAGCTTGATCCCTCGCCGTCAGGTCCGTGGCAGACGTGACATTCCGAGTGATATCGCCGGAAGCCTGAATAGGTGAACCAGTCCACGGTCCCGTCCGTGTCGACCTTGTAGGTCGGGTCGCCGTTCATGTCCTTCCACATGCCCTTCTCTTCCGTGACGGCTTTCGGATCGCCGGGCGGATCGGCCAGCGCAGCGAGCGAAGAGCCAAGTGCGCAAGCCAGCGCAAGCGCCCCAGACAGAGTCAGTTTACCGTTTGTCACGGTCACGGATCTTTCCTTGGAATGAAGTGGGCCCGGGCGCGGCCTCTCCTGCGCGCCCGGGCCCCTCTATTTTCACCAGCAGGTGTGCCTTAATCTTGCGGCAGCGCGAACACCGTCAGCGTCCCGCCGAGCGACGTATACTCCGCCAAACCGGCGTAACCACCGACCGCGCCAAGACCGGCGGTGCCGACGATCTTGTTCTTCTCCGGCATGTTCTCTTTGCCCGTCACGGCGTTGTGCCAAGCCTGGGCTTGTTGCGGCGCAAGCAGACCCGCCGCAAGGCCGATGCCGGCCCAGCCGCCGACGCCGGACAGGATCGCCACATACTGGCGGCCGCCGTGCTCGTAGGTCATCACGTTGCCGATGATGCCGGACGGGGTCTTGAACTTGTAGAGCTCCTTGCCCGTCTTGGCGTCAACCGCCTTCAGATAGCCTTCAAGCGTGCCGTAGAACACCACGCCGCCGGCCGTCGCGAGCGCGCCCGACCACACCGAGAACAGTTCCGGGTCCGACCAGGCGATCTTGCCGGTCTTGCCGTCCCAGGCGATCATATTGCCCATGTTCTTTTCGCCTTGCGGCGGGAACATCGACAGGGTCGCGCCGACGTAGGGCTGACCGGCGGTATAGCTCACCTTGAACGGCTCGTAGTCCATGCAGACGTGGTTGGTCGGCACGTAGAAGAGCTCCGTCTCAGGCGAATAAGCTGCGGGCTGCTCGTCCTTCGTCCCGAGCGCGGCTGGGCAGACGCCCTGGGTGTTGACGTCCTCGCCATTGGCCTCGGTCGACATGGCCTTGACGCGGATCGGCCGGCCGAAATCCGGCGACGACTTGTCCATATTGACGCCGGTCGCCCAATTCACCGCCGGATCGAATTTCTGCGCCACCAGCAATTCGCCAGTTACCCGGTCGAGCGTGTAGCCGAAACCGTTGCGATCGAAGTGGGTGAGCAGCTTGCGGTCCTTGCCGTCGATCTTCTGATCTGTGAGGACCATTTCGTTGACGCCGTCAAAATCCCACTCGTCGTGGGGCGTCATCTGATAGACCCACTTGGTCATGCCCGTGTCGAGATCGCGGGCCCAGATGGTCATCGACCACTTGTTGTCGCCGGGACGCTGCTTCGGGTTCCAGGTCGAGGGGTTGCCCGAGCCGTAGTAGATGAGATTCGTCTGGGGATCATAGGAGTGCCATCCCCAAGTCGTGCCGCCGCCGATCTTCCACTGGTCGCCTTCCCAGCTCTTAAGGCTCGAGTCCTTGCCGATTGGCTTGCCGAGACTGGTCGTCTTCTCGGGATCGACGATGAGATCGGAATCTGGGCCTTCGGAATAGCCGCGCCAGGCGAGCTTGCCGTCCTTGATGTTGTACGCGCTCACCCAGCCGCGCACGCCGAACTCGCCGCCCGATACGCCGATGAGAACCTTGTCCTTGACCACCAGCGGGGCGTCGGTGCCGGTCTCGCCCTTCGAGGGGTCGCCGTCCTTAATCGACCAGACGACCTTGCCGTCCTTCGCGTCGAGCGCGACAAGCGTCGTGTCCGACTGATGCAGGAAGATCTTGCCGTCGCCGAATGCGAGGCCGCGGTTCACCGTGTCGCAGCACATAACGGGAATGACGTTCGGATCCTGCTTGGGCTCGAATTTCCAAAGAATCTTTCCGTCGTTGTTGAGATCGAGCGCAAAGACGGTGTTGGGGAAAGGAGCATGGACGTACATGACGTCGCCGACCACGAGGGGGGCGCCCTCATGTCCGCGCAGGACGCCCGTCGAGAAGGTCCAAGCCGGGGCAAGTTTATGGACGTTATCGACGTTGATTTGTTTCAGTTGTGAAAAACGGGTGTTCGCAAAATCGCGGCCAGGTGTAACCCACTGACTCGGGTCCGCGATCCTGCTGGTGAGATCGTCATTGGCGCTGGCGTAGCCGGTTGCGAACAAAGCTGTCGCGCCAATGCAGGTTGCAAGTAAATATCTGCGCATCGAGTTCCTCCCGTTGGTTCTTCGCCCGCCACGGTAGCCTACACGATCGCATCGTGACGACCCGCCGCTCAAGGCGACCATTTCGATGGGATAACGTTTCCGACAGCGTGTCACGACAATGGCGAGACGAACGCAACCTCCGCTGCGGAGGCCTCGCCTGCCTTCGAAAGAGACGTGGCGGCTCCCGACCTTCCGCGCCTCATGAAGCCGAAAACGTTGCGAGCATATTTCCAAGGCGGTGGCCCGCGCAAGCGAAATTTGAGATGGCCGGGCATCGGGAAATCCAGCTTGCGCCGCTTGCGCAGCTTAGGATAGCTCTTGTCCGCTTCAGCGCGTTGAGGCGGCGAGGCGCTATGAAACAACTTGGGAGGATTCCATGGCCAAGACTTTGGTGACCGTGCTCGCTCTCGGCATCGCCGCAGCCTTTACGGTGACCGACGCCAAAGCCGCCTATTGCGCGAGGTTCGTCGGCGGGGCGGAGCGCAAGACTTCGGGCGTTCACGCGCACTGCGACTTCGCAACGCTGAGCGCATGTCGCGCGGCCGTCAGGGAGCGGGGCGGCGGCCATTGCTACAAGGCGGGAAGCCTTCGCTAGAGTAGAGCCCCCCTCGTCCGGCGTCGCCTTCCCCCTTGCCATCGGACCGTCGGCCCAACTTCGCGGCGGAGCGCGCTCGTGGTTCATTGTCGGCGAACCGAGAGTTGCGCCGCTCGCCGCTGGCGTCCCGTCCGTCGCCCGGCCGCAAGGAAGGTGAACAACCGCGATAGCTCAATCGAACGCCGGGCTCGTTCATGAGAAACCTGGCGCTGAAAATCCTCGCGGTCGCATTCGCACTTTCTTCGTCGAGCGTCTGCCGGTCGGACGAGCCTCTCGCGGTGCAGCAAATCGCGCCAGGCGTTTACGCGCATCCAGGCGCAATCGCTCTGATGGATAAAGTTAACGACGGAGACATTGCGAATGTCGGCTTCATAGTCGGCGACAAAGGCGTCGCCGTCGTTGACACGGGCGGCAGCGTCGAGGAAGGGCGCGCCCTTCTCGCTGCGATTCGCTCGGTGACGAACGAACCGATCCTCTATGTAATCAACACGCATTTCCATCCCGATCACATTTTCGGGAACGCCGCATTCGCAGCCCTCGGCGCAACGTTTGTCGGGCACCGCAACATGCCGCGCGCGCTGCAGCAGCGAGGGGCGTTCTATCTGCAGTCGTTCCGCTCTATCATCGGCGACGCACTGATAAGGGATGTGCGGATCGTCCCGCCGACGCTGCTTGTCGACGATACGCGTGAACTCGACCTCGGCGGGCGCAAACTCGAGCTTCGCGCCTGGCCGCCGGCGCACACGGATTGCGATCTCACCGTCTACGATCAGACGACCCGCACCCTGTTTGCAGGCGACACCGTCTTTCTCAAGCACCTGCCGATTATCGATGGCTCCATCAAAGGCTGGCTCGCCAACCTGCCGGATCTCGCCCAAATTCCAGCCTTGCGCGTCGTTCCCGGCCACGGACCGCTCACTGCGCCCTGGCCGGAAGCGTTGAACGCGGAAAAGTCCTATTTCGAGCGCCTGGCAACAGACGTCCGCGCGATGATTGCGAAGGGCGACGACGTCTCGGAAGCGGCCAAGACCGCTGCGCAGTCGCAGCGCGATGACTGGAAGCTTTTTAACGACTATAATGCGCGCAACGCCACTGCGGCTTTTGCCGAATACGAATGGGACCAGTAGCTCGCCACGGGGTACGGCGGCACGGGTTACGGGAGTGACGCATGCAGACGAACCGACGAACTTTGCTGTTGCGCGGCGCCGCCGCCGCTCTCGCGTTTGCGGCGCTCAGGAGGGTGTCCGTCGCTGAAGAGACGCAGTCCGACGACCCTTGGCCGGATCTCAGAAAGACATTCTTTCAGGACCGGGCCATCTCCGAGGATCCAGCGATCGTCTCGCTGGATGCGCCCAATCGCGCCGAGGACGCGGCGCTCGTGCCGATGACGCTGATCGTCCATGCGCCGCTGGGGGACGAGCGGCGCGTGGCGAAGCTGAGCCTCATCATCGATCAGAACCCCGTGCCGCTCGCTGGCGTCTTCACGCTTGGCGAGCAGGCGGGCGTGACCAGCATCGAGACCCGCGTGCGCGTCAATTCCTACACCAATATCCATCTGGTCGCGGAACTGAGCGACGGCAGCCTCCATAGCGCGACGCGCTTCGTAAAAGCGGCCGGCGGCTGCTCGGCCCCGATGGTCAAGAGCATGGACGAGGCCCTGGCGGCGATGGGCCAAACGCGATTCCGGCTGCTTCCCTCCGCCCCCGGGGGTCATCAGGAGGCGCAGGTGATGCTGCGGCATCCGAACAATTCGGGCTTGCAGATGGACCAGATCACCCATCTTTACACGCCCGCGCGCTATATCGATCATCTCGCTGTCTATCAGGGCGAAGACTTGATCTTCTCGATGGAAGCCGGCATCTCGATCTCCGAAGATCCGAACTTCCGCTTCGACTACATTTTGAACGGCTCCAAGACGATCCGTCTCGAAGCGAGCGACAGCACCGGGAAAAAGTTCACCTCCACGTGGCCCGCCGACAGCAAAGGGGCGTAAGCGACTTTAGAAGCAGCGCACTTCCGCTTCGGCCTGGGCGCGTCGCAGTCGAGCGAGGTCGTCGCGCGCGATCTGGGTGTCGCGCATGACGCCAGCAAGGCGTCCCGGCCCCTGCTCGATCCCAGCCACGGTCTCAGCCGCGACATAGGCGTCATAGGAAAGGAGTGAAGCGATCACGTCGATCGAACAGGAGCATTTCTCGAGCGCTTCTCGCGTCTCCCCGTTCGTCTTCATGCAAGCGTACACGTAGTCGGCGCGCGCCGCGGTCGGATAGTCGTTGGCGGCTGAGGTCTCGGCTTGGGTGGCGCTTGCGCATCCGATGGCTGCAAAGCAAATCGCAACAGCGGTCCTGCGCACGGTCAATTCTCCTGGCTTTGACGGCGGGAACGGAATCAAGACTGCGCTCCCGCGCTGGCGCGCTCGACGAGCAGGGCGACCGCAACCGCCGGCGCGCAATGCGACGCCTCGGGGCCCGCCTCGACGAGATGGGAAAACGAAACGCAGCGACGGCCCAGCCTCCGGGCGAGCTCGGCTCCGAGACTCTCGCCTATCCCTGCGGCGACGACCGGCGCGTCCGCCGCCAGGTCGCCTCGCGACAGGCGCAGGAACGCCGCGTCGGCGACGTCGCGAAGCTGGGCCTCGGCGAACCAAGCGGCCAGCGCCTTCCATTCCTCCAGACCTGCCTCGCTCGAATCGCGCCCGATCATCCGCGCAAGACGAGCGCAGGAAGCAGAGGCGGTCTTGTCGCGGCCGTCCGCGGTCGCCATACGATCGGCTCCTTCAGGCAGCCCGCCGAGGACCCGATGCACGTCGGCGCTGTTGGCGAAATATTCGTTCATGAGCGGCGTCCAGACGCCGCGGAACGGGGCGCGGTCGGCCATCGCCATGACGAAGCTGCGCGTCACGCCCGTGTAGACAAGCTCGCCCGCGGCGAGGCGCTCCGCGTCCGTATAGCCGACTGCGGCCACGGCCCCGCCCACGACGGGTACAAGGTCGGCGGTCGTGGAACCGATGTCGATGAGGAGCGCGGCCGGAACCCGCAGCGCGACCAGCGCGGCGCTCGCGTGCCAGTTGGCCGAGGCGACATACTCGGCGTGCTCGGCCGCCTCCTCAAGCGGCCGGAAGCCAAGCCGGCCCGCGTAGAGCCAAGCCGGAGTCCGCGCGAGACGCCGGGCCGCGATGGCCGCGAGTCCCACGACCCCTTCGCGGCGGGACCCGAACGCGTCGCATAATTCCCCGGTCATGGTGATCGCGTGGACGGCGGGGTCGCCGAGCCGCGACTTGAGGGTTTCGAAGGCCGCCTCTAGATGGTGCAGGCCGAGCCAGAGCGGAGTCGCTTCCTGCGCCGCGACTTCAATTCTTCCGTCCCGCACCCGAGCCGCCTTCAGATGCGCACCGCCAATGTCCCATCCGATAGCGACGCCCACAACGCCTCCCTTCCCGCTGCGCGCCGCGAACCTAAGAGCGAAAGGAGCCGCCGGCAAGGCGAGCCGCCGCGCGGGCCGCTCACCGTGTTCAAGCTTGGCGGAAGCCACGCGTACGCGCCTGAGCTTCGGACCTGGCTCAAGGCGATTGCGCGTGCGCGCGGTTCGGCGGTGATCGTGCCGGGCGGGGGGCCTTTCGCCGACGCGGTGCGCCTTGCGCAGAAGCGGATGGGCTTTGACGACCGCGCGGCGCACGACATGGCGATGATGGCGATGGCTCAGTTCGGACGCGCTCTCACAAGTCTCGAGCCGACCTTGCGGCTCGCCGCCTCGCGGGCGGCGATCCGGCGCGCGCTTCTGGACAAGATGATCCCCGTCTGGGCGCCCGAGCGCATGGCGGCCGCCGCAAGCCTCCCCGAAAGCTGGGAGCTGACCTCCGACAGCCTCGCCGCGTGGCTCGCCGGGGAGATCGGCGCGACGCGGTTGGTGCTCATCAAGTACTGCCAGTCCGAGGGTCCCACGCTCAACGCGGAGGAACTCGCAACTCGGGGAGTCGTCGATCCGCTCTTCCCACGCTACCTTTCGCTGAGCGGCGCGCGCGCCTATCTCGCCGCCTCCGACGCGGCGGCGCGCTTCGAGCGGGAGTCGCCGCGCCTCGCGTTTCCTCAAATCGTGACGAAAGAAGCGGCTCATGGCGAAGCGTAAGACGCCCCGTTGGAGCTGGGCGCTGACCGGCTCGGGGCACTTTCTCAAAGAGACGCTTGCTTTGGTTCGCGAACTCGAGGACGACGTTGACCTGTACCTTAGCAAAGCGGCCGCCGAGGTGTTGCGCATGTACAAGCAGGAGCTGGGCCTGCCGCGGGCCGTGCATGTTTTCCACGACAGGGCGGCGAGCGCGCCGCCGGTCGGGCAGTTCTATTACGGCGTTTACCACACGCTCGTCGTCGCGCCCGCGACCTCGAATGTGGTGGCCAAATTCGTTCACGGCATCTCAGACGATCTCGTCACTAATGTCTTCGCGCAAGCCGGCAAATGCCGGGTGCCGACGATCGTTTTCGCCTGCGACACCGCACCCGAACTCCTGACCGAGGCGCCGAAAGGGATGGTGAAGGTCTATCCGCGCCCGATCGACCTTAAGAACCGCGAGCGGCTCGGACGGTTCGAAGGCGCCACTACCGCGGATTCGGTCGCCGAGTTGCGCGAGGCGATCGAACGCCGCAAAAGCGAGCTCTCGTGACCGATCGCCTGCTTTTCCTCACCGGCCGCCTCGCCCGCGCGCGGCTGGAGAAGGTTCTGCAGAGCATGGCGCCGACGCCGTTCGAATGGGCGGTTCTCGATGTCGGCGTCAAGGTCGCCGCGCTGATGACCGAGCCCATCCTGATGAGCCGCCTGCCGCGCCCCCTCGACGCCGACCGCGTCATCCTGCCGGGTCGCTGCCGCGCCGACCTCGACCGGCTGGCGAGCGCATTCGGCGTGCCGTTCGAGCGCGGGCCCGACGAGTTGAAGGACCTGCCGGCCTATTTCGGCAAGCGCGGCGCCCCGCCCGACCTCTCGCGCCATGCGCTTCGGATCTTCGCGGAAATCGTGGACGCCCCGAACCTCGACCTCGACGCGATTGTGGCGCGGGCCGAGGCGCTGAAGGCGGCGGGAGCGGACGTGATCGACGTCGGATGCCTTCCCGACACGCCCTTTCCGCATCTCGAAGATACGGTCCTCTCTCTCAAGGAGCGCGGCTTTTCCGTCAGCGTCGATTCCGTCGAGGCGGACGAGCTGCGCCGCGGATGCCGAGCCGGCGCCGACTTCCTCCTGAGCCTCACCGAACACACGCTCGACATCGCCGACGCGACGAGCGCGATTCCTATTCTCGTGCCGTCCGCGCACGGCGACCTCGATTCGCTCTGTCGCGCCGCCGAAGAAGCGGAGCGCCGTGGAGTCCGAGCCATTCTCGATCCGGTCCTGGACCCGATCCATTTCGGCTTCGCCGACTCGCTCGCCCGCTATCGCGATTTGCGCGTCCGTCTGCCGGAGGCGGAAATGCTGATGGGCACAGGCAACCTCACCGAGCTTACCGACGCCGACAGCGTGGGGATCACCGCCGTCCTGCTCGGCGTCTGCTCCGAACTCGCTATCGGGAACGTGCTGACCGTTCAGGTAAGCCCACATACCCGTCGCACGATCGCCGAGCACGACGCGGCGCGGCGGATCATGTATGCGGCGAAAGCCGACGGCGCCTTGCCCAAGGGCTATGGGCGGACGCTCCTCCAGATTCACGACCGCTCGCCCTTTCCCAATACGAGCGCCGAGATCATCGAGCTGGCCGCTGAGGTAAAGGACGCCAATTTCCGCATCGAAACGGCGGAGGACGGCGTCCATGTCTACAACCGGGCCGGCCATCACGTCGCCGCCGACACGTTTTCGCTGTTCGACAAGCTCAAGGTCGAGAAGGACGGTCCGCACGCCTTCTATCTCGGCGCCGAACTCATGAAAGCCGAGATCGCCTACCGGCTCGGCAAGCGTTATGCTCAGGACGAACCTCTCGACTGGGGCTGCGCGACGGATAGGCCGGCCGAGGACAGAACAAGGTTTCGCGCCGCCGGTCATACGCTCCGACCGCGAGAGCTCAAGGACTGAATTCATGCCCATGATCCGCGAGACGGTCGTCGCCACCGTCAACGCCGCGGGCGAACCGCATCTGGCTCCGCTTGGCCTGATCGCCGAGGGCGAAGCTTGGATTCTTGCGCCGTTCTATCCTTCCACGACGCTCGAAAACCTGCGCGCCGCGCGTTGTGCAGTCGCCAATCTGACGGACGACGTCCGTATTTTCGCCGGCTGCCTGACGGGCCGACGCGAGTGGCCTCTAGCTGCGGCCCGGATGGTCAAAGCGCCGCGGCTTAAGGACACGCTGGCGCATCTCGAACTCGTCGTCGCAGAGGTCCGCGAGGATCCGCAAAGGCCGCGCTTCGTCAGCCGAGTCGTGCATGAGGAAACGCACGCGCCCTTTCGGGGTTTCAACCGGGCGCAGAGCGCGGTGATCGAAGGCGCCGTGCTTATCAGCCGCCTGCACATCATTTCCCGCGCCGAGATTGAGTCTGAGCTCGCTCGGCTTGAAATCGTCGTGGGCAAGACCGCGGGGCCCAAGGAATTCGAGGCCTGGGGCTGGCTTAAGGAGAAGGCTGCGCAGTTCTTCGCGCCAGCCGTGACAGGGTCGCAGTGTGCAGATCGTCCCGGTCATTGACCTGCTTAAAGGCCAGGTTGTGCGCGCCCGCCGGGGAGAGCGCGCGAGATACAGGCCGATCGAAACGCCGCTCGCGTCGGGGAGCGACGCCGTCGACGTCGCGCGCGGGTTTCTGGGCTTGTACCCGTTTTCGGCGCTCTATGTCGCCGACCTCGACGCCATTCAGGGCAGGGGCGACAATCTCGCGACGCTGAGGCGTCTGCGAGGCGCCCTTCCGCAAATAAGCCTCTGGGTGGACAATGGCGCCGCCGACGCCGAGGCGGTCGAGGCGCTGACTGAGAGCGACCTGCGCTGCGAGCCGGTGCTCGGCAGCGAATCCCAGCGGGATGCGGCGCTCATCGCGCGCCATCGGAATTCGCCGGCGATCATCCTGTCGCTCGACTTTCGGGGGCCCGTCTTCCAGGGCCCGGAGGAGATCCTCGGCGCCCCGCAATGTTGGCCCCGCCGGGTCATCGTCATGACCCTCGCAAGGGTCGGCGCCGGCGACGGACCCGACTTCGAACGACTCGTCGCGATCCGCGACATCGCCCCCGACCGGGCGCTCTACGCCGCCGGCGGCGCGCGCGACCGGGCCGATCTGGTCCTGTTGAAGAGCCGCGGCGCGGCAGGGGCGCTGGTGGCCTCATCCCTTCACGACGGCCGCCTGGCCCCGGCCGACCTGGCCGCTTTGTGAACCAGCACCGCCTAAAGGCGTGGCTGCGGGTTACGGCTTATATCACCGGAGGAAAGACGAAGACCCCGCCGCGGTGCTCGGCGCCCTGTCGCTGATCCTGTGGACGCTCGTCCTCATCGTGACCGTTAAATACGTCAACTTCGCCATGCGGGTCGGCAGTGACGGAGAGGGTGGGGTCATCGCGTTGATGACCCTGCTCGGGGTCAAGAACCATCAGCGGCCGATTATCATCGCGGTTGGCCTGTTCGGCGCGGCGCTCATCTACGGCCACGGCGCGATCACGCCGGCGATTTCGGCGCTGTCTGCGCTCGAGGGAATGGAGCAGGTCGCGCCGGCGCTCCAAACCTACGTGCTGCCGGCGGCGACCGTAATCGCCAGCCAGTCGACATCACCGGCGTTTATTCAAAGACCCGCCAGGCGATCCAGCTCGGCTGGCCGCACCGCATGAACGTCAAGCAGACCTCGGAAGAGGGCTACCGCAATCTATATCGGGACGGTGAACTGGATCCTGATGATCGCCACGCTCGGCTTTGAAAGCCGCTACGGGATGAGGACGAGCGATCCCGTCGTCCGGCGGCTCTCGAGATCGGCATGCGCGGCGGCGGCCTCAGCCAGCGGATAGGTCCTCGGACGCGGGACGGCCACGGCGCCCGCGAGCGCCGCGAACAAGCGCCCGCTTTGCAACGCGATCTTCCCGGACGTGTCGGTGTAATGGACATAGTTCGGGCGCGACAGCGTGATCGAGCGGACGGCAAGCCTGTCGATCGACTGCGCGCCGACGTCGCCCGACGCCTGGCCGAAGCTCACGAGATGCCCGCGCGGGGCGAGGCTTTCGACCGACCGCTCAAACGTATCCCTTCCGACCGCGTCGAAGACGACGTCGGCGCCGCGGCCTGAGGTCAGCCGGCGGACGGCGGCGGCGAAGTCTTCGCGCGTGGTGACGACGACGGCGTCGCAGCCGCAGCCCGAGCCTCGGGGGTGCATCGCGGCGACCTGGCCCGGCGTGACGTCGGCGCGCGACGGCTTGCCCGAGGTCGAGAGATCGACCGTGCGCACGTGAACGCCGCATTCCCGCAAGCGGTCGCGGATGAAGCGCAATTCGTCGCCCTTGGTGTCGAAGGTGCCGACGACAAGCGCCGTGCGGCCGATGCGCTCGACTAAGGGCAAAGGCAGAAGTGGGCGCGCCCCTAGGTCGCCGGCGACGGCCTTGAACAGCGTCGTTTTGCCGGCGCCGTTCGATCCCAACACGGCGCGCCGCTCGCCGGCGCCGACCCGAAGGTTGACAGTCGGCGAGCGCGACGAGGGCGCCGAACTGGCGGCCGACCCCCTCGAGCTCCAGCGCGAAGCCGGCGTTCGAGGACAGCCGCTGCGCGACGCCGAGGTCGACCATGACGCGCCCACCAAGACGCCGCCCCCCTACTTGCAGTCCGGATTGTCGCGGTTGGCGACGCCAAGCTTCATGAAGTCGGCTTCCGGAATGCCGAGCGTCTGATTGACCGCCGGGATGACTTTCACGACCTTGTTGTAGAGGTGGCCGTCGCCCGCCGTCGCGACTTCGGTCAGATAATTGTCGGCAATCGCCTGGCGGTTCTTGTCGAGCTTGACCTTGCCGGTCGGCGTGTCGAGTTCGAGATGCGCGAGCGCATCGCGGAACTTCGCCTCATTGCCGGAAAGGTCGCCCTTGACCTTGTCGAGCGCCGCCAGCATCGCCTTGGCCTCAATGTAGTAGCCGTGCGCGAACAGGCCGGCGTAGAGGAACGCGGCGATGCGCAGCGCCGCGACGTTGTGCCCGACGGCGCGGGCGCGCCGCGGGTTGTCCCGGGAGGCCATCAGCGTCAGGCCGAACGGCGAGCGCGACGCATAGACGACCGCCGAATAGCAGAGCGCCGCGACGGCGAGGCTCAAATAGTAGAACGGGACCGGCTTGCGCCAGGAGACGCCGAACGCATCCGGCGGCGCGACGCCGCGGAAGCCTGAGTGCCCGTTGAACAGCGAATAGTTCTGTTGCGCGAGGTAGAAGAACGCCGCGACGGTCGCGAGCGTGATCATGATCGTATAGATGCCGGCGGTGCGCACGGCGATCGCGCCGATGAGGGCGGACACAATTCCGGCAATGAGGATCGCGAGCGGCGCGTAGATCCACCACGGCCAGTTCAGCCCAAGGACGCCGGTGCTGTTGGGTCCGAGGATCGCGACTGCATAGCCGGCGACGCCGGCGACCGTGAGCTGGGCCATCGAAACCATGCCGCCGTAGCCCGCCAGCACCATGAGCGACAGCGCGATCGTGCCCAAAATCAAGATCTGCGAGCCAAGCTGGAAGATGATGAAGGGCGTCGCGACGAGTGGAAAGAGGATCAGCGCGACGGCGAGCGCGGCACTCGCGGGCGTAAACTCGGCCGAGACGATTTCGCCGGCGGCCGACGGCTTCGCCGGGTCGGCGAAGCCGCGTCCGCGCGTTGCCCATGATCCCCTGCGGGCGCAGCGCGAGCGTGACCACCATGATGACGAAGGTCAGCACGACACCGTAGGTCGGGAGATAGACGAGCCCAAGCTGCTCGGCGAGTCCGACGAGGAGCGCGCCAATCGCTGCGCCGACGATGGAGCCCATGCCTCCGACGATGACGACGACGAGCGACGCCATGAGGTAGCGCACGTCCTCGCCAGGCGCGATGGAACGCGCCGAGCCGCCGATGACCCCGGAGAGGCCGGCAAGCGCCCCGCCGATGGCGAAGACGCCAACGAACAGAAGCCGCACGTTGCATGTCGCGGTCGTCGACGCCAGCGCGAATCATTCGGCCGAACATCGTGCGGTTGAGCGCGAGCCACAGGCCGACGCCGATGACGATGGAGATGGCGAGCACGACGAGCCGATAGAGCGGGTAACGCAACGTCACGATCTGTCCGTTCGACTTGATCGCGGTGATGATCGGCGTCGCGACGGCGCCGTCGAGCGCCGAGGGGATGGAGAACTGGTAGGTCTTGCCGCCCCAGGTGGCGAGCATGAGGTCGGCGGCGACGATGGAGATGCCGATCGTGACCAGCGTCTGCCGCAACTCGTCGCCAGTCAGCCTCTGGAAGACGAAAATCTGCAAAAGCGCGCCGACGGCGCCGATGGCGGCGGCGCCCGCGCGAACGCCGAGGAACCAGTTCCCGCTCCATTTGCGCGATGTCGTAGCCGACGTACGCGCCGAGCAGATAGAGCGACTCATGCGCAAGATTGACGTTGCGCATGAGGCCAAAGACAAGCGTGAAGCCGCTCGCGACGAGGAAATAGAGGCCGGCAAGCGTGATCCCGTTCAGAATCGCGCTGACGAACGCCTTCTTGCCGTCGAGCAGCCAGTCAAGCCAGTCCGGCCAAACGCAGACCAAACGCCGAACACCATCCACAAAACGAGCGCCGCCGCGAGCAGCGCGAGCCGGTTCCGGACCTGACGGGCGGAGGGAACGGAAGCAGTATTCGCGACGGCGAGACTCACGCAATCAGCCACCTCCGCTGTTCGCTCATCTTCAGCGCCTTGTGGAACGCGCCGTCCTTCATGATGGCGAGAATGCGCGACTTGTCCTGCAGGATGCGGACGTTGGCCGCGGCGTCGACGAGCAGCATGTCGGCGAGGTAGTCCGGCTTGATTATGCCGAGTTCGGTGCCCATGCCCATGATCTCGCCGCCGAGTTTCGTCCCGGCGGGAATCGCCTCCATCGGCGAAAAGCCGAGCAGGTCGACGAAATATCCGAGGTCCCTCGCGTTGGTGCCCTGGGGGGTCCAGGCGAAGCCATAATCGCCGCCGATGAGCACGCGAATGCCGCGCCGGTGCATCTTGCGGCAGGTCTCGACCCCGTGCTCGAGCTCGCGCTCGTACTTCATCGTGAGCGGCGTCCCCGGCTTGATCCCGTATTCGGAGGCGTTGCGCGCCGTGTTGATGACCCAGGCGAGTCCGGGGGCGACAAAGTGCCTGTCCTTGTTGGCCTCGAGCATGTCGATCGCTTCCTCGTCGGTGAAGGAGGCGTGGTAGATGACGCCGATGCCGTGACGCACGCGTTGCTTGATCGAGGCCGACGAGCGGGCGTGCGCCGCGAGCGACTTATTTGCGGACGCGCGCCTCCTGCACCGCCATCGCAACCTCTTCTTCTGACATCGGGGTTTCCTCGGCGCCCATGCCGGTGATCTCTTCGCCGGAGAGGTTGAGCTTGATCGTGTCGACGCCGTATTTGATGAGCGTACGGACAGTTCGGCGCACTTCTTCCGGCCCCGACACGACGATGCCCAGGTTCAACCCCTCGTGCGGGATATGCGACGGCGCCGAGTCTCCCAGGCCACCTACGGTCGTGATTTCCGGCCCAGCGGCGAGATAGCGCGGCCCTGGAATCATGCCGCTGTTGATGGCGTTGCGCACGACGACGTCGAGGCGGGGTTTCGCCGCCGCAGCCCCGCGGTGAAGCCCGCATCCAGCACGAGCTTCGCCATTTGCGCGGTGACGAGCGTGTGCTCCTCGGGCGGCATCATCTGGATGGGATCGATTCCCGGCGCGTTGTTCCAGGAGAGATGCAGATGCGCGTCACACAGGCCGGGCATCGACGTCGCGCCCATGCCGTCGATGACGGTTTGGCCACCGCCGCCCCCGTCCGGCGAGAGGCGCGAGGCGCCCTTGGTCACCTGCCGGATCCGGTTGCCCTGGCGACGACCTCGCCCGTGGATGGATGATCGCCGGAGCTGTCGATGATGCGAACGTTGGTGAAGATCACCCCATTCGCGCCGCCGATTTTTTTTTGTTCCGCTATCCCTGGTCCTCCCTGTCGATCTTATCTGGCGATGCTACAGCGCCCGGATGTGATCGGACGTGAGCCGCGCGCATTCCTTGGAAAGCCCACATCTAGCGGGGTCCAGTGGCCGCATCGCGCCAGAACCTTAAGCTTAGCGCCCCTGATCTTGTCCGCAAGCCCTTGCGCGGCCAGCGGCGGCGCGACCGCGTCGTCCTCGCCGGTGACGAGAAGGACGGGGCAGCGCACGCCGCGCAGGTCGGGCGCCTGGGCCGCCGCCAGCGCCTCGCATGACTGCGCGAACCCCTCCGTGTCCTGACGCAGATGGCTCTCGCGGACGTAGGCGGCAACGACCGGATTGGCGGACTTGGTCGCCGCGGACAGCGCCGCCGCCGCGATCGCGTCCGTTCCCGCCAGCATCCCTTCCCTTCGCACGAGTCGCGCCCGGTCACGCAGGCGCTCGCGCATCGCCTCGTTCGGCTCGCCGATCGGCCCGAACAGCGTCAGACTCAGGACCGTCTCGGGCGCGCAGACGCCCCGACCTGCAATGCGACCAGCGTCCCCATCGAGTGTGCGATGAGATGCGCGGGACCGCCCGCGACATGGCCCAGGATGTCGCGCACGTCGGAGACGAGCCCTTCTATTGAGATCACGGCGTAAGGACGGGGAGAGCGGCCCGCGCCGGGCAGGTCGGGGCGGATGCAGCGAAAGCCGCTCAGCGCTTCGAGGAGCGGCTGGAACGAGCTCGACGTGGCCCCGAGGCCATGGATTAAAGACGATGGGAGGACCGTCGCCGTCGATTTCAAGGGCAATGCGCCCCAGGGTGGCGCCGCTCATTTTTCCATCTCCCGGAACTCGTTCTCCAACGCGCCGATACCCCGAAATCTCGATGCGGGCGACGTCGCCGTGGGCGAGATATTTGGGCGGTTTGAACCCGATGCCGACGCCGGCCGGCGTGCCGGTGGCGATGATGTCGCCGGGCCGAAGCGTGATGCCCGCGGAGATCGTGGCGATGATCGTCGGCACGTCGAAGACGAGGTCGCGGGTGTTGGCGTTCTGCCGCAGCTCGCCGTTGATCCAGCAGCGGATCTCCGTGTCGGACAAATTGATCTCGTCGCGGCTGACCGCGCATGGGCCCATCGGGCAGAACGTATCCTGCGACTTGCCGATCAGCCATTGGCTGTGACGCCCTTGCAAGTCGCGCGCGGTCACGTCGTTGACGATGATGGAGCCCCAGACGTGGTTCATGGCGTGGGCCGGCTTTATCCCGCGCCCTCCGCTCCCAATGATGACGGCGAGCTCTGCCTCATAGTCGATCGCCTGCGATACGGACGGGTCGATGCGCACGACGGCCTTGCCCGGCACGACGCACTCGGGGACCTTCGAAAAGATGATCGGGTGCTCAGGCGCCGCCCCGCTCGCGGCGCTCGAATCGAAGCCGCTCGCCGAGAACTCCTCGCGTGCTCGTGATAGTTCTTGCCGACGCAAAAGATGTTGCCTCGGCCGCGGGGCCGGCGCCTCGAGGACGACCTCCTCAAGCGGCGTCGGCGAAAGCGGATCGGGCTTCGCCTCGCGCTCGACCAGCGCCAGAACGCCTTCTTTGGCCTTGGCGAGCGGCAGATCGAAGGCGGCGACCATCCCGCGCTTCTCGTCGACAAGACCGACGCGCCGTTCGTCCCGGACGCGGATGGTCGCCACTTTCATAAAGGTTCTTTCAAACGGCTATTCGTCGAGGCTCCAGATCTCGGCGCTGACGCCCGCCAGCTCGCGCACTCGGGCCTCGTCGGCGGCGAAGTCGCGCGCCGAACCTTCGTAGACGATGCGACCGTCGTCGAGCACATAGACGCGGTCGGCGATGGCGACGGCCGAGCGAACGTTCTGCTCGACCAGCAATATCGAGGCGCCCTCGCTGCGCGCCGCGTTGATGATCTTGAGGACCTCGGCGACGATGAGGGGCGCGAGCCCCTGCGAGGGTTCGTCGAGCATGAGGAGCTTGGGGTTGAGCAGCAGGGCGCGCGCGATGGCCAGCATTTCCTGTTCTCCCCCCGAGAGCTGGCTGCCCTTGTTGGACTTGCGTTCGGCGAGACTGGGGAATGCGTCGTAGACGCGCTGCGGCGTCCAGGGCCCCGGTCGCTCCGCCGGAACCCTGAGATTTTCCTCAACGGTCAGGTTGGCGAACACCCGCCGCCCCTCCGGCACGTAGCCGACGCCCAAGCCCGCGATGCGGAAAGGCGGCCAGCCTGCCGCCTCCGCGTTAAAGACCTTGATCGATCCGCGGCGGGGGTGGATTAGGCCGATTAGGCTGCGCAAGGTTGTGGTTTTTCCAGCGCCGTTCCTGCCGAGCAAGGCGACGATCTCGCCTTCCTGCACCGCGAGTGAAACGCCGTGGAGAATGTGGCTTTTGCCGTAGTAGGTTTGCAGATCCCTGGCGATGAGCGGCGTCACGTCGCCGTCTCCCCGAGATAGGCGGCCTGCACCGTCTCGCTGGCGGCGATTTCCTTCGGCGTCCCCTCCGCCAGCACGCGCCCTTCGGCGAGCACCATGATCTTGTCGGCGAGATTGAAGACGACGCGCATGTCGTGCTCGATGAGCATGATCGTCAGCCCCTCCCGCCGGTGCAATCGGCGCACGAGCCGGACGATGTCGTAGGTCTCCTGATCGCCCATGCCGGCCGTGGGCTCGTCGAGCATGAGGAGGCGGGGTTTGAGCGCCAGCGCCATCATGATCTCGGCCGCACGCTGGTCGCCGTGCGAGAGGGCGCCCACGAGTGCGCGGCGCTTGCCAGCCAATCCGCCGGTCTCAAGCAGCGCGTCGACCGCGGCCGCGATCTTGCGCCGAGCCGCGCGGCCGATCCAGGGCGAGAGCCCGTAACCTTCGGCGAGTTCGACCGCGACGCGCAGGTTGTCGGCGACGGTCAGCTCCGGGAAGACCTCGGTGATCTGGAAGGTGCGCGCCATTCCGCGCCTCACCCGCTCTTGCGGGGCGAGGTTCGTGACGTCCTTGCCTTCAAACCGGGTCGAGCCGGAGGCCGGCGGAAAGAGGCCGCTCACGAGGTTGAAGAACGTGGTCTTGCCCGCGCCGTTCGGGCCGATGATGGCTCTGAGCTCTCCGGGCTCGACGGCAAGCGAAACCTCGTCGATCGCAACGAGGCTGCCAAAGCGCTTCGAGAGGCGGTCCACGGAAAGCAGCGTCACGCCGCCGCTCCGCGGCGCAAAGCGCCCAGCACGCCGCGCGGAAAGAAGCGCACGACGAGCACGTAGACGAGGCCGATCACCGACATCCAGTTCTGAGTGTGGCTCGAAACGTAATCCTGAAGCGCGACAAAGATTCCCGCGCCGATGAGCGGACCCCAGAACGAGCGCATGCCGCCCATCACCGCCATGATGACAAGGTTGCCCGAGAGATCAAACCTGAGCGCGCGCGGATCGGTGAAATTGTTGAGGAGCGCATAGAGGGCGCCGGCGACGCTCACGAAGAAGCAGGAGATGACGAAGGAGAGCCAGATGCGGCGCTCGATCGGCACGCCGAGGAAGCGCGCCCGTCGCTCGTTCTCGCGAATGGCGAGAAGCGTCCGTCCGAAGGGCGAGGCGATCAGCTGCGCCATCGCCGCGACGCAGACCGCGAACACGACGAGCACGAAATAATAAAACGCCCCGTCGTTGCGAAAAATGTCGATCGCGGCGAAGCCAAGATCGACCGGCTGCCTGTGCCAACCGGTGAGCCCGTCGTCGCCGCCGGTGACCGAATTCCAGCGGAAGGCCAAGAAGTAGAACACCTGGCCGAAGGCGATCGTCACCATGGCGAAATAAACGCCGCGGCGGCGGACGATAAGCGCGCCGATGATGGCTGCGGCGACGGTCGCGATCACGGCGCCGACCCCGATGGCCGCCATCGTACCGGTTTCCAGATATTTGATGGCCATCGCCGCGCCATAGGCGCCGAGGCCGAAATAGGCGGCGTGGCCGAAGGACAGGACCCCGGTGAAGCCAAGCAGGAAATTGAGCGCCATGGCCGCAAGGCCCATGACCAAGATGCGCGTCGCAAGCTCGGTGTAGCCGCCGACCGCGGCCATCCAGAGAGGCATGAAGAGGAGCGCGGCGGCGATGAGGACGTCGATCCCCCGCGCCCGAACGAGGCTCAATGCAATCTCCCTTCCTCGCCGAGAAGGCCGCGCGGGCGCACGAGCAGCACGAGGCCCATCATCACATAGATGACGGCCTCGGTGGCGGACGGAACGTAGACGGCGGCGATGCCGGAAGCGACGCCGATCAAAAGACCGCCGAGCAGCGTGCCGAGAAGGCTGCCGAGGCCGCCGACGATGATCGCGACGAAACTCGGCATGATAAGGTTGGCGCCGATGGTCGGCGAGAGGCCGAGCAAGCCCGCGGCCAGCACGCCCGCCAGGCCGGCCATATAAATGCCGAGACCGAAGTTGAGGCTGCGCAGGATGCGCACGTTGACGCCGAGCGTCGAGACCGTCTCGAGATCGCGCGTGCCGGCGCGGATGCGCGTGCCGAGCCGGGTACAGTTGAGCACGACGAATAGCCCGCCCACCGCCGCGGCGACGATCCCGATCATGACCAGGCGATAGCCGGTGAGGAAAAAGTAGTCGCTGCTGAGCGGCGTCATCAACGCCGCCGGCGCCTGAAAGGGCACGCTCTGCGCCCCCCAGACGAGGCGCGTCAGGTCCTCGAGGATGTAAGCGAGCCCGAAGGTCAGAAGCAGGCCGTAGAGCGGATCGGCGCCGTAGAGCGGGCGGATCAGCACCCGCTCGACGCCGAGCCCGAGGACCGCCACCAGCACCGGCGCGACGACGAGCGCGCCCCAGAAGCCGAGGAACGGGATCAGCGCATAGGCGAAATAGGCGCCAAGCGCGAGAAATCCGCCGTGGGCGAAATTGATGACGCCGCTCAAGTTGAGGATAAGGGAGAGGCCAAGCGCCATGAGCGCGTAGAACGCGCCCACGATGAGCCCGTTGAAGACGTTGAAGAGAACCAGCTGGCTCATCGCCCGCCGCTCCCCGCGCGGTCCTTTAGGAGGGCCAGATCATCTTGCACTCGCTTTCCTCGAGCGTGCCGGCCACGTCGGCGCCGTTGACGACCTTCGTCACCTTGAAAAGATCCTCGGGCGCCTCGCCCTTGGCCTGGGCGTCGCCGACGAAGAGGGTGGAGATGAGCTGGTTCTGGCCGGCGCGGTAGTAGGCCGGGTTCGGTCCAAGCGCGATTTCGGGAGGTAAATGAAAGTCCTGCAGCGCCTTCGCCATGTCCAGGGCCTTGAGCGAATTCGCCTTGGCTGCGGCGAGCGCGCAGGTCCACGTCGATACGAATCCGAACCACGTGCGGGCGGTGGGGACGTGGCCGGTGCGCTTCTTGATCGCATCCACGAATTCCGCGACATGCGGCGCCCCCGGCTGCTTCCAGTACCATTCCATCACCCAGGTGCCGACGCGCGCCTCCGGCGGCAGGCCCTCGAGCGGCTCCATCTCCTGCTGCGCGCCGGCCAGATGAACCTTGTTCTGCAGGCCGAACTGCGTCGCCTGCTTGAGCGCGTTCAGCATATCGTCGCCCTGAATCAGGAAAATAATGACATCCGGATTCGCGGCTTGCGCCTTGATCAGATAGGACGAGAAGTCGACCGTCCCGAGCGGCGTGAGATCGCCGCCGACGCGCTCTCCACCCAGGGCTGCGATGGCCTTTACCATGCCCGCCTCGAGCGTGTGGCCGAACGCATAGTCTGGGGTGATATAGTAGTACTTCTTGCCGTATTGCTTGACGAGCGCGCCGGCGACCGCGTTGGCCTCCGTCGCCGTCGTGTTGCAGACGCGAAAGACGTTCCAATGGCAGGTCTTGCCGGTGATCGCGTCGGTGTGGCCGCCAGGGACAATGTGCAGCACGCCCTTCTCGTTCGACACTTGCGCCATGGCGAGGGCGAGCGCCGAGTTGAGGTGGCCGAGCAGGAAGTCGACCTTGTCGCTGTCGATGAGCTTGCGCGCTTTCTGCACCGCCACGCCGGCGTCGCCGCTCGTCGAATCCTCGACCACGAGCTCGACTTTACGGCCCAATATCCCGCCCTTCTCGTTGATCTGGTCGACGGCGAGCTGGCAGCCGACGAGTTCGTTCTTGCCGGGCCCCGCGTAGGGACCGGTCAAGGCGTTGTCGAATCCGATCTTGACCGCCTCCGCGGCCCGCGCGGTCAGAACGAAGGGACTGGCGAGCTGGGCGGCGCCTAAGGCGAGTCCTCCCTTGACGACGGCGCGGCGATTGAGGCGCGGGGCGGCTAGCTCCGGCATCGATTCCTCCCTCCTGGGCTCTGCGCGTCGTGACGAAAGGGACGCGCAGCCGAATTTCTGATCCCCGCCACTCTCGTCCACGCGCGCCAGTGAGGTCAAGCCGGAGGCGGCCGCCGCCGGCTTTGAGCTAGCGGCTAAGGCGCGGATGAGACTGTCTGGAAGTCGGCTCGGGAAGCGCGGGTCTTTTGGCAAAATTACCTGTCTTCCCAGGTTGAAGCTCGTTTAGGGCCAATTGACGTTGCTGCAAATTGCGCTGGGCGGGCCGGGCCTGTTCCGAGGAGAGACCGGCGGGGCAATTACCAATTTACATTTGTGTTTTATGTTTGGAATTGCTTGGCGCAAGCCGAAATCGTGCGGTTCTGGCCCATCAAACGCGTTTGGATTTCCTTGGATTTCCTTGGTTTTTCTCGTCCGAAATAAGCCTTTTCAATGACTTGCGGGCGGTTCATGCGCGAAAAATTTTTCTAGCCTCCGCCGCCCGAGGTCGCCCCGCAGGCGCCGACATGAGCGCGCGGACGCGCTTCTCCGCCCCGCCTCGGCGATGGGCTTTGTTCTGCTCCATGCGGATGCTCCCCTTTTCTGGACTCTGTAAAAACGAAATTGTAGTCTGAATTTCGGTAAAAGGGAAGCAGCAGTTTGTTGCTTCGCCTTGCGCCGAGCCGGGCGACGCCTCTGGCGGGTCGAATCTAATGCTCTGCGCCCAGCCCGGCGCTCTCAGCTAGAGCGATCGGAATCGGCCCGAAGCCGACCTCGCCTTTGCTCCCTGAACGGTGAGAATGCGCCAATAGCAGCCCTTCGCCCCTGGCCCGCACTGTGGCGCCGGCGCTTGGGGCGACGGCACGTAGGCGTGAGCGTTACCGGTGTTGTCAAAGTAATATCCCGCAAACTTCCCCGGAGTTGTTGATGCCTGAGACATGCGCAACGTTCGTGCCCAGGCCAGTGAGAATGAATAGGAAAGCCGCCGGCAAGAGGCAGGCAACCGCGTACAGGTTGCGCGCCGCCATCTACTCGCGCCGCAATCCGCTAACCCTTCGTCGCTCCGGCCGTAAGGCCGGCGATGTAGTAGTCCATCAGGAAAGCGTAGACGATCACCGGCGGCGCGGCGGCGAGAACGCAGCCGGCCATGATCTTGCCCCATTGGAACACGTCGCCGCGGATCAGCTCGGTGATGATGCCGACCGTCAGCACCATCTGGTCGGTCGTGTACAGGTAGGCCATCGGATACAGGAACTGGCCCCAGCTGACCGTGAAAGCGAAGATCGTCGCCGCAATGATCCCCGGCATCGCCACCGGTATGAAAATGCGGAACAGGACCTGCGGGTAGGACGCGCCGTCGATCAGCGCCGCCTCGTCCAGTTCCTGCGGAATGGAGCTGAAGTAGCCGATCATGATCCAGGTGCAGAAGGGCACCGCGAGCGTCGGATAAATCAGCACCAGGCACCAGACGCTGTTGATGAGTCCGAGCGCGCGGACGATCTGGAACAGCGGGATGAACAGCAACGAGCCCGGAACCAGGTAGGTGAGAAAAACGCCGGTGGCCAGGATCTGACTGCCCAAGAACCCAATTCGCGCCAGGCTGAACGCTGCGAAAATGGAAATCGCCATCGAGATGATCACCACGCAGAGGGTGACGATCACCGAATTCAGGAAGAAGTGCTGAAAGTTGGAATTGGCCATCAACTCGGAGAAGTTCTGCAGCGTGGGATGATGCGCAAGCCACGGGTTGCCCCGCTCGGCGCTGATCTCCGCCGATGTCTTCAGGCTCGTCATCACCATGTAGAAGGGCGGCGTCAGGAACATGACCGCGAATATAGCAAGCGCCGCATAGCTGCCCCACAGCGCCCAGCGCCGCTGACTGGTCAGACTGGAGCCGGGCTCGTGGCGGTCGGCAGGCGCCCCTACGGAGGCCGAAGTCGCCTCGCTCATGCCGCGATCTCCCTGCCGCGCCGCGTCACGCCGCGCAGGACGAAATAGGCGCATATGGACAGGATCGGCAGCATGAATAGGCTGACCGAGGCGCCGAGCGGGATGTCGCCGGACAGAATGCCGACGTCGAACGCATAGGTGGCGAAAATATGCGTCATGTCCTGCGGCCCGCCGGCCGTCAGGATGCGCACGATGTCGAAATCCGCGAAAGTGACGATCAGGCTGAACAGAACCGTGATCGAGATGATATTGCGCATCATCGGCAGGGTGACGGAGAACAGTTTCTGCATCGCATTGGCCCCGTCGATCGACGCCGCCTCGTAGAGCTGCTCGGGCACCGATTTCAGCGCCGCGAGATACATGATCATGAAGAAGGGCGTGCCGTACCATACGTTCACCGCGATCACGCAGAGTCGCGCGATCCAGCGCTCGCCGAGCCAGGGGACGGCGGCAAAGCCAAACGCGGTCAAAATCCAGTTGAGCGCCGAGTAGGACGAGTCGAACAGCCACTGCCAGCCGAGCGTGGACAGCGCCAGCGGGATCACCCACGGGGTCAGCAACATGCCGCGCATGATGCGCTGGTTGCGGCCCGAAATGTTGTGCAACAGATGGGCGAGAATGAAGCCGAGCGTCGCCTTCAGGATCACGGCGGTGACAGCGAAGAAGCAGCTCTGGAAGACGACGAGCTGAAAGGTGCTGCGCTTGAGCAGGAAGGCGTAGTTCGACAGGCCGACGAACTGCGTCATCTTCTTGTTGAGCATGCTGAGATAGATCGCGTACAGCGCTGGATAGACCACCAGCGCGGCGATCAACACGATGAGCGGCAGGCACATCAGGAACCCGACGCTGGACTTGCGGCCGAACCATCGGCGCAGGCTGCCGCGCGTCGCAACGCCGGGAGTCCTGCGAACACGACCGGCAATGGTCGCGTCGTCGGCCATCACTTCCTCCCTTGGCGGGCCGGCCCGCGGCGCCACCCCGGTCGCGCCGATCGCTGGAGCAGATTGCGTTTAAGTCGACGCGGCTAGCTGTAGCCGCGATCGTTGATCGCGGCAGACGCGGTCAGCGACCGCGTCTGCAAAGCGCGATTCGGCGCGACGGCGATCTGCTCTAGCGAACGAATCCTTCCAGCTCTTCCTGCGCCCAGGCGATCACGTCCTTGATGGATTGGCCGCTCTGCAGCTTGGCCACCATGGTCGGCATTGTGCCCCGGTTGTAGATCTGCACCGCAATTTCCGGAGGGGCTTCCGACGCGGCGATCCAGGCCTGCGTCTTGTGCCACGGCCGCATCGGGTAATTGTAAAGCGTGCCCTTCGGCGGCTCGGCCTCTTCCCACACCTTGAAGTCCAGCATGGAGTTGAAGGGCGGCAGGTCGAAGCCGTTGGTGGCGACGCATCGCTCCTCGACCTGCTTGCGCTCGCTCAAATACACGATCAGGTCCTTCGCCGCTTCCTTGTTCCGGCTGAATTTCCAGACGCCCCAGAAGAACGGCAGATACGGGCTGAAGCGGCCCTTCGGGCCAATCGGCGCCGGGAAGGTCCAGCAATCGGCGGCGACCGACGGGTTGTCGCGCTTTGCCACCGCCCAGGCCGAAGGCGGGTTGAAGATCAGCGCGCTCTTGCCGGAGATCAGCGCCCGGTTGTTCGAGGCGTCGTCGTAGCTCGCCGCGTCGGCCGGCATGAACTTCGCCAATTTCTGCGCGTATTCCAGAACCTGACGCATTTCGTCCGACTTCAGCTTGATGTTGCCCTCGCCGTCCACGAGAGCGGCGCCAAAGGCTCGGAACATCGCGCCAACCATGTCCACTGAGTCGGTCGTCTGGCCGAGCCCGAGACCGAACGTCATGTTGGCCTTTTGGCACGCCTCGGCCGCCTTGAGCATCGTGTCGTAGGTCCAGTTGTCGCCCGTCGGGTTGCCGCCTTCCTTGGCGGGATACATCTCAGTGACATCGATGCCCGCCTTCTCGCGCAGCACGCTGATGCGGCCGCATGGCCCCTTCATCTGAGTGCCCGAACTGATCGGGACCGCCATCCAGTGGCCCTTGGTATTCGCCAGGTACTCGCAAACGTGGTTGGTTGGTCCGAACTCGTCGATGAGCCGCTTCATCACATCATCGATCGGCTCCAGCTTGTCGGCGTAGTTCAGTACATTCCAGGTGGTGAAGGCGAGCGCGTCATGGCCAGCGTTGGCCTGCGCCTCCGCGGCCATGGTCAGCACGTTCTTGTTGCCGATCGAAGTTATGAAGTCCGCCTGCACGTCCACCTTGGTCTTATCCGACCAGGCGGCGACCTGCTTTTTCATCGCATCGTTGCCCGCCGGCACCCAATGGTCCCAGAACCCGATCGAGACCTTGCCGGCAGCGCCGGCCGTTCGGACATGGATCAGCGGAAGCGCCGCAGCGGCGGCGCCCAACTTCAGCGCCTTGCGGCGGGACAACGAATGAGATGCGACCATTCCAGCCTCCTGGAGGGACCGCGGCGCAAGCCCGCCCTGACTTCTGTCGGGTAGGAAAAAATTCCGCTCTAAGTAATCTATTACGCGCAGTTCTCGCGACGCCGTTTCTTCTTTAAGTTCGGCGCGTTTTATTAAGCCAATACCGCATCTATGCACGGAGTTTAGGCAAACGCAAGCAAAAATTGGAGCCGCCGGCATCCGCAGAAGATCCGTGTACAAGCCGGTCGGACTGCATCGCCGTCAACCGCGCAGACCTTGCCGCCAAGCCGCCCGATGTCTCCTTTCCGCCCCTCTGAGTCCTTCCGGTTCGGCGCCAATTGCTAGATTTGACCGCTGGAATCCAGGCTCAATCGCCCAGAACCAGGGGACGCCCAAGCCTCTCAGCCGTCCATCTTGAGGGCCTCGATAAAGGCCTCCTGCGGGATCTCGACCTTGCCGAACTGGCGCATGCGCTTCTTGCCGGCTTTCTGCTTCTCCAGAAGCTTGCGCTTGCGGGTGGCGTCGCCGCCGTAGCATTTGGCGGTCACGTCCTTGCGCAAGGCCCGCACGGTCTCGCGGGCGATGATCTTAGCCCCGAGCGCCGCCTGGATCGGGATCTGGAACATGTGCGGCGGGATGAGGTCTTTCAGCTTCTCGACCATCGCTCTCCCCCGGCTCTCGGCCCGGTCGCGGTGGACGAGCATGGAGAGCGCGTCAACCGGCTCCCCATTGACCAGGATCGACATCTTGACGAGGTCGCCCGGCCGGTAGTCGGCGAGCTGGTAGTCGAAGGAGGCGTAGCCCTTGGAGATGGATTTGAGCCGGTCGTAGAAGTCGAACACCACCTCATTGAGCGGCAGCTCGTAGACGACCATCGCGCGTTTTCCGACATAGGTGAGGTCGACCTGCGAGCCGCGCCGGTCCTGGCAGAGTTTCAGGACCGATCCGAGATAGTCGTCGGGGGTGAGGATCGTCGCCTTGATCCACGGCTCCTTGATCTCGTCGATCTTGACGGGATCGGGCATGTCGGCTGGGTTGTGCAGCTCGATCTCGGTCCGGTCGGTGAGCGCCACTCGGTAGATGACCGAGGGGGCGGTGGCGATGAGGTCGAGGTCGAACTCGCGCTCGAGCCGCTCCTGGATGATTTCGAGGTGAAGGAGGCCCAAAAAGCCGCAGCGGAAGCCGAAGCCGAGCGCGGCCGAGGTCTCCATCTCGTAGGTGAAGCTCGCGTCGTTGAGGCGGAGCCGGCCCATGGCGGCGCGCAGCGCCTCGAACTCGGCCGCGTCCACCGGGAAGAGGCCGCAGAAGACGACCGGCTGAGCCGGCTTGAAACCGGGCAGGGGCTCGGCAGTGGGCTTTCGGTCGTCGGTGATCGTGTCGCCGACCCGGGTGTCGGCGACCTGCTTGATCTGGGCGGTGATGTAGCCGATCTCGCCGGGGCCGAGTTCGTCGGCTTCCGTCATCTTGGGCCGGAAGACGCCGATGCGGTCGATCTCGTAGGCCGCCGCCGCGCCCATCA
>Ga0209040_10000623_pt1 | contig 27390 bp, 18 predicted proteins | sample BogFormECP12_OM3_FD_188240 | JGI IMG/M metagenome (GOLD analysis project Ga0209040, IMG submission 188240) | Bog forest soil microbial communities from Calvert Island, British Columbia, Canada - ECP12_OM3 (SPAdes) (version 2) | ecosystem: Environmental > Aquatic > Freshwater > Wetlands > Bog ... | reverse complement strand
ATCTTTCCTCCGGTCGATTCCTCCTTCGAATCAACGACACCGGACCTCAGTACGTACTGCGCGATGGCCTTGTCCTCCACAACTACGGCGGGGACTTTCTTTTTCGTCATTGCCGCGGTGAGCGCGTTCGTAAAATCCGGTTCAGCCTCGATGAAGACCTTTGGACCGTCTCCATTCGACGCCTGACCCATGGCAGCAGCGCCGCAAATTGCCAGCGCTAAGAAAAAGCACAAACCGATCTTTCGTTTCATAATCGCCTGCGACTTTAGCACGACGCTTTTACCGCCGCAACGTAACTTTGGTGCTAGCGGCCTAAAGCCTAGACAGAATGCCAATTGCCAGCGCAACAACCCCAGCCGTCGCGGCGAATACCCACAGCCCCTTAAACACGCCCCAGAAAATGGCCTTTTGCAGCCCAAATTTCTTAAGGGCGGATGAGATTGCCCGCTCGAGGATCCTCTTTTGATGTGCGTTGCCGGACATGACTCATCATCCGCCTGCACAACCTTGTGCGTCAAGTATATTATTACCTTTCCAGTCAACCGCAATTTATCAATGATTTGCAGCAGATTCGGTGGCACTGCCCTCAAATCAGTGCGATTCATTGCCCATTAACCCATTTAGAATCAATCATAAAGCGATGATGTATTTATTTACGATTAAGTAATGGCCGACCTATCCCGTAAATCCAGCAAGATCACTCAAGTGCAAAAAACGGGAACGAAAACAGGGGAGGGGGCACGGTCACTGGGCTATTTTTGTTCGCGGGCGTTCTTCACTATTTTCAAGAACCTGTGCGCCAGCTCATGGATCCATGCCTCTCGTCGCCGCACGATGGCTTCTTCGGGGATCAACTCTGATCCGATTCCCAGAGCAGTCGCTCCGGCCAGAATAAACTTGGCAGCCGTTTGCTGATTCACTCCCCCCGAAGCTATCAGCGGCACCTGGGAGAAAGGCACCTTTAGCGCTCGGATATAACTCGCGCCACCGACCTGCGCACAGGGAAATATCTTGATGAAGTCAGCCCCGGCTTTCCATGCCATGATCACCTCGGAGGCAGTCAAAACGCCGGGAAAAACGACTACTTCTTTCTTCAACGCGAACTCCACCACTTCCAGGACAAGTCCTGGGCTTGTCAGGAACCTGGCTCCGGCATCCACGCAACGACGCGCGGTCTCTTGATCCAGGACGGTTCCCGCACCCACAACCATGTCCGGGTGGCGCTTTGCAATGTCGGCAATCACATCGGTCGCCCCGGGGCATGTCATCGTGATTTCCGCGACGGGGATCCCGGCATTGTATACAGTTTCAGCGGCGTAGTGGGCATACTCTGGCTTGGACACGCGAACAGCCGCGATTATGCCAATTCCTTCGATGCAAGCCCGAACTTCTTCCCTTTTCATCGATCTGACCTGGCCAGGATTGATTTTTTAAGCGATTCTTGTCGTTTTGCCGAGAAGGTCCCGGAAGCGTTGGCTTGCTGATCTGCGTTGGCAACCAACTGAACGATCAGTAGGCAGGCTTCACAGATACACCTTTTGAGTTTGGCGACCGCGCGTTCGGGTCTCTTCGACCGATCGGGCAGGCTAGTTTTGTGACTCCAAACCTAACACACAAGCGCGGTTCCAGAAATGTGCGCACAAGATCCCTCATAAAACGAGTCCCGGGTCCGTTTGTGTGGCAGCGGCCAGAATTTCAAACTTTTCATACAGATGACTGCTCATAATGCCTCAGTGAACTACCCATCCCTGAAAATTTGTCAGTCGCTTATGAAGTTCTTATGCGCCGCTCCCTAATTTCAAGATAGGTTTCGAACACGCCGCAGGGTGACAATGGAATCCCGAAAGTAGTGGCGAATGGCCAAAAGATAGCGTTGCGCGGGGGAAAAAACAAGGTGTAGCGCATATTCATTCCAAATACACTTCAGAGTGATAAGCCATGACATTAAGCCCGCGAGCCTTTTTCTGTCATTCCGATAGGCATACAGACTGGCCCGGCATCGTGAGGTCTTGTGAGCGATATAGAAATGCGGGTGGCCTCCTCCCTGGCGCTGATATGTGTTTTGCTTGCAGCGGGCTGCGGGAAGAAGAACAGTGATCTGACAGCGGAGGCGCCGCCGCCGACTTCCATAGAGCACGAGGACGACGTCAATGTGATCCACGTCGACCGGCCAGATCGTTTCCCGCTGGTTGCGGCTGTCGCGCATGAAGCGACGTCGGCTCTTAACGGGACCTGCACCGTCAATCCGGATGTGTCACGGGAGATTCCGGTGGTTTCGATCGCCTCAGGGCGCGTGGTTGCAATCCGCGTCCGGCTCGGCGATTACGTCAAGAAGGGTCAGCTCGTGATGGAAGTGCAGAGCACGGACATCACCAGTGCATTTGACCAGTACCTCAAAGCGGTCAATGACGAGCATCTGGCCAATGTTCAGTTGGAGCGGGCGAAAATCCTTTATGACAAAGGTGCGATTGCCAAGAGCCAACTCGAAATTGCGCAGGACGGCGAGGACGATGCCAGGGCCGACCTCGTTGCCGCTGAGGGGCAGCTGCACGTACTCGGTATCGACAAGGATCATCCGGGCGAGACGGTCAAGGTGTATTCCCCGGCTTCGGGGTTCATTATCCAGCAGAACGTGACTGAGGCGGCAACGGCCGGTGTCACTTACTCCGGCTCCGCGAATGCGTTCACCATTGCCGATCTCTCCCATGTATGGATCATCTGTGATGTGTATGAGAACGACCTGGCCACGGTACATCTGGGGCAGAGCGCCAATATACGGCTCAATGCATATCCGGACCGCATGCTCACCGGCACGGTTGGAGACATCGGCGCAATCCTCGATCCATCGATCCGTACCGGCAAGGTGCGTATCCAGGTTGAGAATCCGGGCTATCTGATGCGGATTGGCATGTTTGCGACCGCAACTTTGCACGGAAAGAAGCCCGAGACCTACGCAGCCGTACCCGCCTCCGCCATCCTCCATCTGCATGACCGCGATTGGGTCTACGTTCCGGCTGGCGACGGCAAGTTCCGTCGTCTCGGTGTGCAGGGCGGCAACATGCTGCCCGGCAAGATGCAGGAGGTAACCTCCGGACTCAACGTCGGGCAGCAGGTGGTGTCGAACGCCCTCGAACTGCAAAACTCGGCGGAGCAATAATGATCCGTGCGCTGGTCGATTTTGCGCTCAACAACCGCTGGATTGTGCTCAGCGCCTCCATCCTTCTTTTTGGATGGGGAATTGTCTCGTTCCACAACCTTCCCGTCGAGGCGTATCCGGATGTCGCCAACAACTATGTAGAGGTGATCACGCAGTGGCCGGGCCGAGCCGCGGAAGAAGTCGAGCAGCAGGTCACTATCCCGATTGAAATCCAGATGGCCGGCATCCCGCATATGTCCCATCTGCGCTCGTTCTCGCTGGCCGGTCTTTCCGACGTCAAGATGATCTTCGACGACGCCTCGGTGAATGACTGGAACCGGGAGAAAGTCCTTGAGCGGCTTGCGCAAGTTACTCTGCCAGCCGGGCTGACGCCTCAGATGGGCACCGACTGGAGCCCGGTGGGGCAGATTTTCTGGTACACGGTGGTAAGCAGCAATCCTCAGTACGACAACATGGAATTGAAGTCGATCGAGGACTGGACGCTGGAGAAGCAGTTCAAGTCGGTCCCCGGTGTGGTGGATGTCTCGAGCTTCGGCGGTATGACGCGCGAATACCAGGTGCGTGTCGATCCGAACAAGCTTATCTCTTACGGGTTGAGTATCGGTCAGGTAGAGCAGCAACTCGCTAACAACAACACCAACGCCGGCGGCGCGTTCATTGAACAAGGCCAACAACAGATCAACGTCCGCGAAGTCGGGCTGGTTACCAGCGTTGCGGACATTGAAAACACCGTGCTCAAGACCCAGTCCGGAACAGCCCTGCGTGTTAAAGACATTGCCACGGTGGTGCAGGGGCCGAAGATCCGGCTAGGGCAGATTGGCAAGGCGATCCACCGGGTCGACGGCAAGGTCGTCGATAACGACGACACGGTCGAGGGCATTGCGCTGCTGCAAAAGAGCGACGACTCGGACAAAGTGCTCGAAGGCATCCACGCGAAGGTCCAGGAACTCAACGACCACATACTGCCGCCCGGGGTGAAGATCGTCCCATTCCTCGACCGGAGCGACCTGCTGCACTACACCACCCATACGGTGCTGCACAACCTCGCCGAAGGCATTATTCTCGTCGTTATCATTCTGTTCTTCTTCCTGGGCAATGTACGTGGCGCGTTAATCGTTTCGCTCACCATACCCTTCGCGCTCCTGTTCGCTTCGATCTGCCTGGATCTCCGCCACATTCCGGCGAACCTGCTGTCTCTGGGCGCGCTGGATTTTGGCATGGTAGTGGATGGCGCGGTAGTCATGGTCGAGAACATTGTTCGTCATCTGAACCGGCGAAACGATCGAGAACATGGCGCCGTTATCGACCAGATACGCGAGGCGGCGCACGAAGTGCAGCGGCCAGTTTTCTACGCAATTGGCATCATCATCACCGCATACTTACCCATCTTCACGCTGCAGGCGGTCGAGGGCCGCCTTTTCCGGCCAATGGCTTGGACTGTTGCCTTCGCGCTGCTGGGCGCGCTGCTCTTCTCCATGGTGCTGGCTCCGGTGCTGTCGAGTATCCTCTTCGCCAGGGGCGCAAAAGAGTGGCACAACCCGTTTATGGCGTGGCTTACCAACCGCTATCGCCATGCCGCGACCTGGGCCATCGAACACCGCTACGTCACCGTCGGCGGGGCGGTTCTGGCTTTGTGCCTGACCGCTTTTCTGGCGTTCGGCGGCGTGATCGGATCGGAGTTCCTGCCGCACCTCGATGAAGGCGCGATCTGGGTGCGCGGCACGCTTGCTCCGAGCACCGGACCAACCGAAGGCGTGGAGGTGGTAAACAAAGCACGAGCGATTCTGGCCACGTTTCCCGAGGTAACCAAGGTCGTCAGCCAGGTGGGCAGGCCGGACGACGGCACCGATACAACCGGTTTCTTCAATACCGAATACTTCGTTGACCTGAAGCCGAAGGCCGAGTGGCGTGCTGTCTTTCGTGAGGACAAGGAAGAGCTGATCGCGGCCATGGACCGCGAACTTGAGAAGATGCCGGGGGTCATTTGGAATTTTTCGCAGCCGATTTCCGATAACGTCGAAGAGGCGGTCAGCGGCGTGAAGGGCGAGCTGGCGGTCAAGATCTACGGCGAAGATCTAAAGACACTGGAGGGGATTGGCGACCAGGTTGTTGGCATCATGGGCAAGGTGACCGGCGTAGCTGACCTCGGACTTTTCCGCGTGATCGGCCAGCCTAACCTGAACTACTCGGTGAACCGCGAAGCCGCGGCGCGCTTCGGCATCAATGTAGCCGATGTGCAGGACGCAATCCAGACGGCGGTCGGCGGCGGCGCGGTCAGTCAGGTGCTGCGAGGGGAAGCCCGCTACGACCTCGTGGTCCGCTACCTGCCGCAGTATCGAAATACCGAGGAAGCCATTGACAACATTCGGCTGCTCTCTCCTTCAGGCGAGCGCGTCTCTCTGGCGCAACTGACAACAGTAAAGACCGAGGATGGTGCCGAAGAGATCTACCGGGAAGGCGGCCAGCGGTACGTGGCCATCAAGTACAGCGTGCGAGGCCGCGACCTGGGCAGTACGGTGGAGGAGGCGATCCAGAAGGTGAACGCACAGATCAAGCTCCCGCCTGGTTACAAATTTGACTGGGCAGGAGAATACGAAAGCCAGAAGCGCTCCTCCAAACGGCTGATGCTGGTGCTTCCCATTACCATCCTCTTGATTTTTGTCATCCTCTACTCGATGTTCCACTCGGGCAAGTGGGCGCTGCTGATTATGGGAAATGTGGCGATGGCCCCGCTCGGCGGCATGCTCGCTCTGCTGCTGACCGGCACCAACTTCAGCGTGTCTTCGGGCGTGGGATTCCTGGCGCTGTTCGGCGTTTCGGTGCAGACCGGCGTCATCATGCTGGAATACATCAATCAACTTCGCGTGCGTGGCCACCCGATAGAAGAATCGGCTGTAGAAGGCGCGGTGCTGAGACTGAGGCCGATCATGATGACTATGCTGGTAGCGACCCTGGGATTGCTGCCGGCAGCCACCTCGCACGGTATCGGCTCAGACTCGCAGCGGCCCTTCGCTATCGTGATTGTAGGCGGTTTGATCGCCGCGCTCGCTATCAACGTCTTCCTGCTGCCGACGATCTATGTCTGGATCGCGGGCGAAGGCGACGTGTTGCCAACCCCGGAAATGGAGTTCGACGCCTGATGAAAGAGCCTCGCCTTCATTTTACGAACTCGTCCTATCGCGGGGTTTCGCGGTTCCCGGTTGCATCGTTGTCTGCGCGGTGCGTTGCGGGACTTCTGTTCGCGATGCTGGCAACGGCGTCCGCCGCCTGGGCACAGGCTGCGCCATCTGCGCCTCTGACTTCGGGCTTGCCCGCGGGCGCACAGCAAGCCCTTACCTGGGAGCAAGTGAAGGCCAGATTCGAAGCGGCAAACCCGGCACTTAAGGCGGATGCCCTGAACGTGGACGAGATGCACGCTGAAGAGATCACCGCCTTTCTGCGGCCCAACCCGCAGTTCAATTTCGCCGTGGATGGAACCCAGTTCCCCCCACATATGGGAGGTTGGAGGCCTCTCGCCAGCGTTCAGGAGCAAACCGCTTTCAGTTATCTCCACGAACGCCAGCATAAGCGCGAGCTTCGCCTGGAGAGCGCAGTGGAAGGCACGCGCATCACTCAGTCCGAGCATGAAGATCTGGAGCGAACTATGATCTTCACCCTACGCGGTGCATTTGTGCAGACGTTGCAGGCGAAAGCTGTCTTGGTGTTGGCAAAGGCCGATCTTGAATATTACGACAAGATCATCGAGATCAGCCGCGACCGTTTAAGAGCGGGTGACATCGCCCCGATCGATCTGGATCGGATTGAACTGCTGCGCGTCCAGTACGAGACCGAGATCCAGACGGCTATCGTGAATCTGCGCACCGCGAAAATTCAGCTCCTGCAGTTGCTCAACGAACGCACGCCCGTCGATCAGTTCGACGTCACCGGTCCCTTTGACTTTTCCGATGCTCTCAAACCGTTGGAAGATTTTCGCCAGATTGCGCTCGATGCACGCCCCGACCTGCGCGCAGCACTTCAGACCATCGAGCAATCGAAGACGAACCACAAACTGGCGATAGCCAACGGTTCGACTGACCCCACCTACAGCGGATGGTGGACGCACAATCCGTCGTTTAACAACATCGGTGTCGACGACAATACCCTCGGCCTCAGCTTCAACATACCGTTGCGGATCTTCGATCGCAACCAGGGAGAGAAGAAACGGACGCTGATCGATATTGACCGCAGTCAGCAGCTGACCGATGCCACCCGGGCGCAGGTTTTCAGCGATGTCGATTCTGCCTATGAACAGGTGCTAAGCAATATCGCACTGCTCAAGCCATACAGAGACAAGTATCGCGATCAGGCGACGCGCGTACGCGATACGGTTACGTTTTCCTACCAGCATGGCGGAGCTTCATTGATGGACTTTCTCAATGCGCAAAGCGATTATCGCGTCGTTCAGTTGGCCTATGTCCAGCTGATCGGCTCCTATCTGACTGCAGCGGACCAGTTGAATCTCGCCGTGGGGCGCGAGGTAATCCAATGACAAGTCAGGCAATTTTACAAGCAGGCTATTTTGAAATCCTTTTGCTGCCTCTCCGCATGGATTTCATTAGCGGCAAGGAAGTCAAATACGCCTTCTCACTGTGCTAGAAATTTTCCAGCAGCCAGGCGTTGACGTCGAAGGTGCTCTGACTAAATGCCAGGTAACGACCGTCGGGTGACGGGCAAGGATAACTCAGCCATTGAGCCCTCCCTCGATCAAGTAGCACCTGTGTCTTGCCATCCAGCGCCACTCGACCTATGAAATACCCTAATGTTGTCTGAGCTGCCACAAACAAAGCGTTGCCGTCCGCTGCCCAGCTCAAGTGCCAAATGCGCCAGCCATGCGGCAATGAAATGTTGCGCTCTGTACGATCCTGCATATCAAGAACCCGGATCTGCTCGCGAAGCTCGCGACTCGCAATTGCTATACGCAGCCCATCTGGTGAGACGCTCCAGGCTAAATCCGCAGGTGTCGCCCCCAGCTTTGTTCTAGCTAGCTCTTTGCCTTGGCCCTGGACGGGATCGAGCGCGTAGAAGACCACCTGTCCCTGTTCCCATCGGCTTAGGACACACGAACCAATTGGGCGAACCGGACAGCGAAAATCCCTGATAGCGTCATTCTGAGTTTCCAAAACCTGTTCTGGCGAGCCACCCGAGACAGGGAAGCGCATCAAGCTCCCTGTTGCCGATGGTGCTCGTCCGCGTGCAGACGACCAGTAGAGAATCCAGCGGCCGTCCGGGCTCATCTCGGCATTCTCCTCATCACCGGGTCCCTGAATCAGCGGTTTCGCCGCATCCTGTGTCAGTTGTTGCCGGAATATTTGACTTCTCCCGGTACGATTTGACGAAAGTAGGAGAGCCTTACTGTCGGATGTCCACCAGCTCGCGAAGTCATTGCTTTCGCTCACGGTCAGACGTGTGGGGGAAGTCAGGCGCGCACCTCCCTCTTTGAGTTCGCTGACGTACACGTCGTCCCGAACATGCCACTTCACCACGGCAAGACGCGTCGCGTCCCGATTGACCGTTGTCGAATAGGGGACCAGTTCATCCCAATTCGTGATTCGCGTAGCTCCCCCGGAAGGCGTTCCTGTCTGCGGGTCGGTCACGATTTTCCATAAATTCCCGCTGGAACTGGACGTGGAACTGGACGAAACTCTTTCATACCAGGTAAAGATTATCCGGCCATCGTGCGCCCAGAGGAGAGTCGCTTTCTCTCGAGGGTCTGAGATCACCACTCGCGGTTCTTTCCCGTCCAATGAAACGGTTTCGATGCTCCACTTAACCGGGCTTCCCGTGGTCGCCATATACGCAAGGCGCTGTCCGGTGGGAGACCACGCAAGACCTTTGTACAATTCGCTTTCGCTCGCCAGGATCCTGTGGCGATTCTCGCCATTGGCTCCCATCACCCATATTTCGTGCTGCCACTCGCCGACAAAAGCGATGGATGTTCCGTCGGGTGAGACGACTGGCCAACGACTACCGCTTTGCAGCAATCGTGGGGCGCCACCGAAGACAGAAATCCGCCAAATCATCGACTCATCTGCATCCGATTCAGCCGTGACAATGAGCTGTTGGCCATCAGGGAACCAGGTAACGTCCCAGAGGTGGGTTCGCAACTCATCAGGAAGCGATACATCATGGACCTCTCCGGTTTCAATTTCGCTTAAGTGAAGTCCCTTCGGGTCGACGTATGCAATGTTTTTGCCATCGGGTGAGATTGCTGCGCCGATGAGGCGGTTTTCTGAAGGATTGTGTGTTAATTGCTGCTCGATGAGCGCTTTACGGGTTGCGTTCTGCCCATTGGGAAACCAGTGAAATGCTAAACCAGCCGCAAGGAGAACGATCAGCAGCGCCGCTCCGAAAAGCAGCCTTGGCCAGCGTGCCCTCTCCTTCTTCGCAATGGAAGCACCATCCGAGCGCTCCGGGACATTCTGTTGATTGGCCGCAGGAGCCGTATTGGCGGCCATCGCTCCTAAGCCACCTGGTATAGTGATTATTTTCTCTAAATCCCGTCCTAGCCTTTGTAGATCGGCTCGTATGTCAGCCGCGTGCTGGTATCGTAGATTGCGGTCTTTCTCCAGGGCTTTGTTGATAATCCGCTCGAGTTCCAGCGGTACATCGGGATTCAGCCGCACGGCCGATGTGGGCATTCCGTCCAGGATCGCTTTTACGATAAGCGGGTAGCTCTCGCCCCGGAATGGCAACCTACCCGTTGCCATCTCGTATAGCACCACGCCGAACGAGAACAAGTCACTCCGTTCATCCAGATCTTTCGCGCAGGCCTGCTCGGGGGACATGTAAACCACTGTACCTAGGACAAAACCGGGGGCGGTAAGCTGTTCATCGATCACTTCCGTTTCCGCACTCGCCGAAGGCGTCTCACTCGAAAAACCTGCATGGAATCCGATCTTCGCGAGACCGAAATCAAGGATCTTGGCGTGACGCCGCTTGGTGACAAAGATATTCGCCGGCTTGATGTCGCGGTGGACGATCCCACTGGAATGCGCAGCGTCCAACCCGTCGGCAATGTCAATTGCCAAACCAAGCAACACATCTATTGGGATGGTCTTCTGGAAGATAACGTGCTTTAGAGTCACCCCGTCCAGAAACTCCATGGCAATGAACGGCACACCGTCTTGCTCGCCGATTTCATAGATCGTGCAAATATTGGGATGATTCAAGGCAGACGCAGCTTGAGCCTCCTTCTTGAAGCGAGCCAATGCCAGCGAATCCTTGGCTACTTCGTCAGGCAGGAACTTCAGGGCGACAAACCGATGCAGGGTTTTGTCCTCGGCCTTATAGACCACACCCATGCTGCCGCCACCAAGCTTCTCGACAATTTGATAGTGCGAGACGGTTTGTTCGATCATGAAGTGTCTGACAAAGAGACGTTTGGCTTAATGTCTTGTTTGATTTTCTTATCGTAGATTTATCGAGAAAAGACTCCTGCACAACTCAATCGGACTATGGAAACCTTCCCAGTGACTAGATTATCCTGCGGAAGAGCATTCCCATTCTAGTTCTAGTCGCTGCGCAATTTTACGCGGTAGGCAATCCCAAGGTAGAACAAGGCTCCCTTCGGCATAAAAGTGCCCAGAGGATCGTACGTAGTTTGATGCGACTATCCCTCGCGCTGAAGCCTTCCCTCATGAAAGACAGATTCAGTCTGTGATCCCGACATCGCTCAGTTATTGGTTGACAAAGCCAATGACAAGGCACATACTTGCGACTCCTTCCCCGAATGAACCTCTAAACGGGTTCACCTAGCACAATGGCCTAAATTTTTGCTCCTAACGTCTCCGACTGTCCGCCTGCGGGTGGGATTCCGTCGAGGTAAAGAGGATTTATGGCATTCAAAATCAAAGACTTAATGGTTAGCATACTCCCGTTGGGCAACAACCCTCCTTGCCATCCTCCAACTCGGCTCATCGTTTATCCTTACCCGACTCCGCCGTATGCCTACAATCCTCCTTGCGATCCTCCAACTCGGCGGGTCGAATATCCTTACCCGGCTCCGCCGTATGCCTACAATCCTCTTTGCCATCCTCCAACTCGGTACGTCGAATATCCTTACCCGCCTCCTTGCCATCCTCCAACTTGGCTTTGCTTGCCGACTGTTCCTCCCGATGATCCGACGGCTACCTTTCAAGCTCTCTCCATTCTGAAAGAGCAGCTCAAGCAACAGCTTGCTGAAGTCGAGAAACAACAGGCCGCCATTGAGGACTGCCTGCTTCCCAAAACCATCGAGGAAGTCGACAAGCTTTCCGAGAAGCTCACTGAGGCGTTGAAGGAGTTGAGAGAACGCCGCGCTGAATTGTCCAGGGAAGTCTGAGTCAAGCGGGGAGTAACCGCGGATCGGAGAGCGGTCGAATCGCGATGAGTCGCGTGGTGTTGAATCACATTCTGGCGGGGGTGTTTCGCTCAAACCCCGCCTACGAACTTGCGCCCTTCGACCATCTGTCCCTGGATCAACAGGAACTCCTGAAGGAACTAACTAGCGACCCCGACTTCTACGGTGTTCTGCTGCCCCGCAGGCCGGGCTCAGGCAGCATCAAGTCTGTCTGTCGCGACACAGCACTCCTGATGCATACCATGCTGCAAGCTGGCCCGCTTCCGGGATATGTGGAGCGTACCCTGGGCGAACGCTCGAATCAGGCGGTCGCAGAGTTGGTTCTCGACGGAATCCTTGAGATAGAGCATGATGGCAGATTCGTATCCGGCGCGGAGGCTTATCCCCTCATTTACGCAAGTCAGCCAGATCCAGAACCTCAAGGCCTTCTGCCCATCCTGTCTCGAGCAGCTCTCGAATATGCTCAGGCCCTTGAAATCGATGACGTCAATCGCCTGTCGAGCCGCCTTTATCTCTTCAACCGGATCCCTCTGACGCCTCACTGGGCCCGCCGCCTGTCATCGACGGATGCTGTCTCTGATTTTCTCGGGATTTCCGAACCAACCAATCTGAGGCGAATTGAGAAGCACTGGGCTCGGGTTGAACCTCGAGCCCCCTACAACGGCTGGTTCCAGTGGCAGTCGCGTCACAGTAGTCCCGCAGCGAGCAACCACCACCATGGCTATAAACTTTACTTAAGTCCACAACCCGACTCCCTCCCCGCGGCGTTTCGTGCGGTGGTAGAGGTTCTCGACGCCTCAGCCGCGCATTCCTTCAAGGTCGGCTGCGATTCGGTCGGTCTTCTGCGGCCGGACAAATTTGTCCTCTATTTCCGGGATTTCGAATCGCTGGAAGAGACTGCCCGTGAACTTGCTCTCCGGTTGTCCGGCTGCTCGGCCCAGGGGGTTCCGTTCACGGCGGCAATCGGTAGCGACGGCCTTCTATCCTGGGGAGTCGACCCGCTGCCTGAAAAAGACACCCTCTCGTGGCGGGGGCAGGAAAGCTGGCGCTTCTGGGTCACCAATCGCCTCGCTGCTGCCCTTGTTTTAGCTCGCCGCGCTCCTCGGGGAACACTCGAACCCTGGCAGTTTGCATTGGAACGCCTGCGCCTGGAGAATGTGGACACGGTCACCTGGGCTCCTACTCGAGATTTCATCTACCCTACACGTTAGGAGCAGTATTGGAGATTTAGGAGACGTATTGGAAATCACTGGCACCCTAGTGCTGGCAGCCGACACAGTGCTTGTTCCAGTCGCGCGGCTTTCAGACGAACTTCGCCGCCAGGTTCAGGCTACGGAAGGCGACTATGCGGTTGCCCGCCCGAATTCCCGAACCTTGGCGCGCATCATTGATGGCGATGCAGCTAAGCTTCTTGAAGAATTTCGCCAGCCTACCACGGTCGTCCAAGCTGTTATCCGATACTGCAACGCGACCAAGGAGGATCCCGAATCTACTCTCGACGCGGCCTTCCCTATGCTCGAGCGGCTCGTACACGCGAATCTCCTCGTTCCAGCCGATTCGGCTCAAACCCGACAAGTCAGACCTATGCTCGAAATCGGCTCCCCATTCGCCGGCGCCGAGATCGTCGCTTGTCTCCAGGCCCTGGAAGATACCGACCTCTATCGCGTGAAGACCTCCAACGGTGAACCTGCTGCACTTAAGCTCATGCGATCCGGGTCCGGTCCCGAAATCGAACTCATGTTCGATCGCGAAGCCTTCGTCCTGACGCATCTGGATGCCGCTGTTACTCCGGCTCTTCTGGCTGCCGGCACCGAAAGCAACCTTCGCTATATCCTGCTTTCCTGGTGCCACGGATCCGACTGTGCCACCGTCGCAAACCAGCTTCGATCCACCAACGACTACGCTGGCCTTCTTCGCTTGTCCCTGGCCATTTTGGATGCCTATACGCGCCTCCACGCCCGGAACGTCATCCATTCCGATGTTCACCCGCACAACATCCTTGTTGATAGCGACTTCTCAGTTCGCCTTATCGACTTTGGACTCGCCCGAATCTCCGGTGTCGAAAATGAATTCCGCCGCAGCCGGCGCGGAGGTGTCAGCTACTACTTCGAGCCCGAATATGCCAACGCTGTGCGTGGCGGTCACACCCCGCCCTACTCTTCGATGCTGGGGGAACAGCATGCTCTCGCCGGGCTGCTGCACCTCCTCATCACCGGCAAGCATTACGTCGATTTTTCGCTGGAAGAACACGAAATGCTGCGCCAGATCTCCGAAGATGGCCCACTGCCGTTTGGCCTCCGTGGCCTCCGTCCATGGCCGGCCGTTGAAGAAGTCCTTGCCAGGGCCCTCGCCAAGGACCCCGCCGCGCGCTTTCCATCGGTGGCCGCCTTCGCGATGGCGCTCCGCTCCGTCGGCCAGCTACCCACACTGACTGTTTCATCCGATCCTGGCCCGCTTTCCCACGCTTCTGCCCTGCGGACGCTGACACAAGTTCTCAAACGGCTGGACGGAGGCGCGCCGCTCTTCCAGTCGGGTCTAACTACAGCTCCCAGTACCTCTATCACGTATGGCAGCGCGGGTGTCGCCTGTGCGCTTCACCACATTGCGTGTGCTCGCCAAGACCCGAAGATCCTCTCTCTCGCAGATCTCTGGGGCGAGCGCGCCACTCGCGAGACGGGGTCGGACGATGCCTGGTACTGTTTCAAGCTCGATATCACGCCTGAGGTAGTCGGACGCGTTTCCCCGTATCACACCGAATCCGGCGTCCACTTCGTTAAAGCCCTTATCGCGCACTCGATGGGCGACGTCATGACGCAACAGAATGCAGTCGATGGTTTCATTGCCGCCGCCACTCACGCACCCTGCGACAACGTTGATCTCACTCTTGGCCGCTCTGGAGTCCTCTTGGCAGCTTCGCATCTGCTTTCCGCTCAGATCCCCGGTGTACCGGTCAACGTTGCGGCGCTTCGCGATCTGGGCAACACAACGCTGGCTTCTATCTGGGAGGAACTCGATGCCTGTCCTCCGATCCCCGAATGCCGCCAGATTCGTTATTCGGGAATCGCCCACGGCTGGGCCGGGATTCTGTATGCCGCTCTTTCCTGGTGTCATGCCTCCGGCGTCACTCTGCCTGCCAACACCACAGAACGTTTAGACCAGCTCGCCGCCCTGGCGCGCCACTTCGGACGCCAGGCCAGATGGAATTGGAGTGTTGTTAATGCGGCGAGGGATACCCCAGAGGCCTTCATGGCGGGATGGTGCAACGGCACCGCAGGCCAGGTACACCTCTGGCTGACTGCTCACCGCGCCTTGAAAGACGACCAATATTTTGTGCTTGCTGAAAAAGCTGCATGGCACACCGCCGAGACGGAGACCGGGCACGGCAGCCTCTGCTGCGGATTCTCAGGTCAGGCCTATGCCCTGCTGGCCCTCTACCGATACACCAGTGAAAGAACCTGGCTCCATCGTGCCCAGGCACTTACCGAAAAGGCGGCGATTGGCTATCGCGACATGCCTCCCGGGCTCGACTTCGATGGTGTAGCTCTTCGTCCCAACAGTCTTTACAAAGGCGAACTCGCCGTTGCAGTGCTCGCTGCGGACCTGGAGTGTCCCGAGTCTTCCGCTCAACCAGCTTTTGAGTTCGTCGGATCCTAATTCCCGACGGGTGCTCCAACAAAAGCCCCGAGCATAGAATCTATTGTCTTCGCTGATGCGGCTACGCGTTGCCTGTCCAATAAGGAGCGAAAAAGCGGCGACGACAAATCATGTGTTGGTTCAGCCTAAAATGGAAAGAGGGCGCTCTCCGTTAGTGAGTAATCCACCCTTCGGGCGGGGATTTTCAAGTAGAATTTTGTGTCAATTCCACGGAGAGCGAAAAACAATGCGCCGGTACCATCACATCGGAATTCCCACTACTGAAGCGAAGCCTGGCGAGACCCACTTGAAACACCTGAAAGTCTTTGTCGTCAGCCACGAGAAAAGCGAATTCGGCGTGGAGTGGATGCGTTTCGAAGCGGACGCAGCGGTCCCTGATCTCGTCCGGCACGTTCCGCACGTCGCGTTTGAAGTGGCTGATCTCGCCTCCGAGCTTGCTGGCCGCGAAATCCTGATTCCTCCTAACAGCCCATCCGACGGCGTCCGCGTCGCGTTCATAGTCGAAAACGGCGCGCCCATCGAACTGCTCGAATTCACCGACACCAACCACCCTGGCCGCCGCCAGCAGAGCAAGATGCTGATACAAACGCCCTCCATCCAAAGCACCTCTTAGAGCGAAGGCGAGCACTCGTGACACTTTGGTCGGCATCTGGTTCCCTTCCGAAACAGCCCCGCAACAGTTCGGGAAAGCAGCCGAATATGAAGATCCGCTCACGCTGAGACTTCTCAAGTTGCAGTGCAGCCAAATACCATAGTGCAGGAGGTAATGTCATGCGGGTCCTGGTGGTCGAAGACGAGCCCCGGCTAGCAGAAAACATCGCTCTCGCCATGCGTGAGGGCGCGGGCTATGCCGTCGACCTTACGCACGAAGGCGAAGAGGCTTTGCTGCTTTGTGAGGCAGCGCCTTACGACCTTGTTGTACTCGACCTCATGATCCCGAAATTGCCCGGAGAGGAGGTACTTCGCAGGCTGCGTTTGCGGAAAGACGCTACTCCCGTCCTTGTCCTGACTGCTGTGGCTGAGACAAGAAGCACGATCGACCTCCTCAATTTCGGGGCGGACGACTACATGACGAAACCTTTCGATCTTGGGGAGCTGATAGCGCGGGCACGTGCTTTGATCCGGCGCGGCAAGGGCTTGAAACAGACGCTCCTCACCCTGGGTGCGCTGACACTTGATCTGACTGAACAGACTGTTCGCATGGAGGGAAATCTGGTCGATCTTTCCCCAATGGAATACCGAATCCTGGAGTACTTGATGCACCGGCCACAGGCCGTCGTATCTAAGCGTGAGCTGCTGGAACATCTCTATGACTTTACCTGGGAGCATCACTCCAACGTTATTGAAGCGCATGTCTCCAATCTGCGTCGAAAGCTGAAGCTTGCTTCAGACGTCATGCTGCTTGAGACTTTGCGGGGCCGGGGTTATCGTCTGGCGGCTTTTGCTTGAGAGATCGCATGAAGATGACTTCTCTGTCGCGCCGGGCCGTTTGCATGGTCGTGCTTGTGGAATTGTTATGCGCTCTGGCATTTTCGTGTACCGCACTGTGGCACGAGCGGAGAACGAGATTGCGTTCTTTCGACGTGATGTTGATGGGGCGTTCGGATTCACTGCTCGGCGCCATACAGGATGCGGAAGACCCTGAAGCCAATGTAAAAATTGATCCGTTGGAACTCAGCGTTCCCCCAGACGACAAATACGCGGTGTACAGCCCCGATGGTCGTCTTTTAGGCTCTTCTCTCTCCGCACTCCCAGCGCTCGCCGTGAGGCAGAGTTACGGAATCAGCACTGTGCGCATCGGCCATCATGAGTATCGCTTGCTGCAGCGGGAAGCGCTTCGCGTGATTGACCGCGAGGAGACTGGCGGCGTCGGATTGCGTCGGCCGGTCATCATCCTCTATGCTTCCCGCGTCGACGGTATCTGGCACGAGATCGTTTCGGCAGCTGAATTCTATGTCGTGGTCAGCCTGATTTTGATCTTCGCTACGGCCGCAATCCTTATAGTTCTCGTTCAACGGCTTCTGCGCCCTCTTGGCGAACTTGCCTCGGCAGCTTCCGCAGTCAAGACGAGTTCGCCTGCGTTCGAGCCTCCGCCAGCCGCCTTACGCCTGCGTGAGTTGAAGCCCCTGGTCGATGCCCTTTCGGAAACCATAGCACGCCTGCGGCATGCCTTTGAGATGGAGCATCGCTTTATCGGCGATGCGAGCCACGAACTGAAGACCGCGGTCGCCGTGGTCCGATCCACGTTGCAGTTGATGAGCATGCGGCAGCGCTCGGTGGAGGAATACAGGCTCGGGCTTGATCGAGTGTTGGCGGACAATCAGCGCGTTGAGGAACTCGTCTCCCGTATGTTGACACTGGCGCGCTTCGAAGAGCGCTCCCCGGTCGAGGCCGGTCCGGTCAATCTGGTAGAGAGCGTAGAAATGGCTTTGCAACACTTGAACAGCTTTGCCGAGGTGCACGGCGTTTCGGTGACAACCTCGCTTGCTCCTGAGGCTCGGGTTCGGCTGACTCCGGAGAGTGCGCAGGTGCTGATCTCCAACCTTGTGATCAACGCGGTACAGCATAGTTCCGAGGGAAGCGTTGTTTCCATTGCACTTCGCCGCCAGAGCGAACCGGAAGCTCTGGCCATTCTCGAGGTCAAAGACTCGGGAACCGGTGTTGCAGCTGAGAACCTGCCTCATGTGTTTGACCGATTTTTCCGAGAGGACCCGTCCAGATCTCGCCAGACCGGCGGAGCCGGCCTGGGCCTCGCGATCTGCAAGAGCATCGTCGACGCAGCGGATGGCGACATCGAGATGCAAAGCCAGCGCGGCCAGGGGACCATTGTCAGGGCGTCCTTCAGGTTGGCTTAAGCTGCGTGGGAAATACTATATGACGGCTGGCTTCCGCCGGCCTGGAGATCCTATGTCGAATCGTCGTTCTCGCGCGTCCCTGCTGGGGAGCATCGCATTGTTTGCCTCCCTTCCGCTCGCCGCAGCCGCCCAGCAAACCTACCGGGTATTGGACCACTGGAAGATCGGTGGCGCCGGCGGCTGGGATTACCTCACGGCCGATCCAGGCGCTCACCGGCTTTACGTCACACATGGGCAGCGGGTGGAGGTCATCGATTCGACGACCGGCAAGCCTATCGGGGCGATCACCGGCCTTAAGGGCATTCACGGGGTGGTTCTGGACCCCGATGGGAAGGTCGGATACATCTCCGACGGAGGCGCTAACGCCGTAATCGTTTTCGATCGCCAGAGCTTCGCCACGCTGGCCAGCATTCCCGCTGGCACCAATCCCGACGGTATGACCTACGAGCCGGTAACGAAAACCGTGTGGGCTTTCAATGGCCGCAGCAACAACGTCAGCGTAATCGACACCAGTTCGCGGGCAGTCGTCGCGACGATCGCGCTGCCGGGCAAGCCGGAGTTCCCGCAGGCGGATGGCAAAGGCAACGTCTTCGACAATATTGAGGACAAGAACAGCATCGTGAAACTTGACGCCAAGGCTAAGACGCTTACCGCAACCTGGCCCCTGTCAGATTGCGACTCGCCCTCCGGCATGGCTATCGACACCGCCCACCATCGGCTCTTCTCCGTCTGCGATGGCGGCAAGATGGCTGTTATGGACAGCGAGAGCGGCAAGCAGATCGCGACGGCTTCCATCGGAGAAGGTCCTGACGCCGCCGGCTACAACGCAAAGGCGCAGCTCGCCTTCAGCTCGAACGGTGGTGATGGAACGCTGAGCGTCGTTGACGCGGGGCATGGATACAAGACGATTCAGAATCTATCCACGCAGAAGGGCGCGCGCACCATGGCATACGACGAATCTGCAGACCGGGTTTACGTCGTAACCGCGGAGTTCGGGCCTCGTCCCGCGGCCACCGCCGCAAATCCGCGGCCCCGGCCTTCGATCCTTCCGGACACCTTCACCATCCTGGTGATTGGACGCTGAGTTCACATATTCGCAAAGGAAGTGGCCCGAGCGGATGCGGGCCTTTCCGATTGGGGGCAATATGCACTCTATGCTGTCATCGGTGCCTTGTGGCGGGTGAGCAGGAAATAGACAACCGGGGTGATCACCAGGCTGAGCAACATAGATATGAGCAGTCCGCCGATCACGGAGATCGCCAGCGGCTGCAGCATCTGCGATCCGGCCCCCAGCGCAAGGGCGAGCGGCAGCATGCCCGTTACCGCGGCCAGCGCAGTCATCAGGATTGGGCGTAACCGGCGCTGTGCAGCCATCAGCATTGCGTCGCGAGCGTTCATGCCCGCGGCGCGATAGCGCTCATCCGCGTCGAGAAGCAGGATGCCGTTCTTCGCTACGATTCCGATCACCATGATGAGTCCCATGAAACTGGCTACATTGAATGTCTTGCCGGTCAGAAGCAGCGCGCCGACCACTCCGGAGATGGAAAGCACCGATGAGATGAGAATGGCCATGGGCGCAGCGAAGTTCCGAAACTCGGTGAGCAATACGCCGAAGACCAGGATGAGCGCCAGCAGCAATACGCGGGCAAGCTCCGCGAAGGACTTCTGCTGTTCCTGGTAGGTGCCGCCATATTCCACTCGTACGCTTGGGGGCAGATGCATGGACTGGACCCGGGCCTGCACCTGCTTGACCGCAGTACCGAGATCTGTTCCCTCCAGGCGTCCTGTGACCACCACGAGACGCTGAAGATTTTCGCGCCGTATCTCATTCTGAGGTGGTAGCTGCGTGATGGAGGTCATCGAGCCCAGCGAAGCGGTGTGCCCGGAACTGGAGTTGAACACGGTATTTCGGATGCTGTCGAGAGACTGCCGCGTCTCATCGCCGAGCCGTACGCGCACCGAGTAGGGCCGGCCATTGCTGATGACTGGCTCACTCACTTCTACCCCGTCCATGATAGAGGTTGCGTCCTCGGCGACCTCCTGCGGGGTGAAGCCGAGGCGTGCAGCGAGCTGCGGATCGACTTGAAAATCCGTGGCCGGCCCGCTGATCGTATTTTCGATGCCGTTCTGCACGTCAACCACGCCGTCTACCTTCTTGATCTCGTCAGCGACGCGAGGACCGAGTTCATTCAGCAACGCGGCGTCGGGGGTGAAGATCTTGATCTGAATCGGCTCGGGCGCATTCGAGAGATCGCCGATGTTGTCCTGCAGCACCTGAGTAAATTCAATGTCCAACTGTGGCTCCGTCGCTCGGATCTGCCCTCGCACATCGGCCATGATCTCGTCGATGCCCCGGCTGCGCTTGCTTTTCAGCTTTACCGTAATATCGCCAGTGTTGCTCTCAGTCACCGCAGCGAGCCCCATCTGCAGACCCGTCCGACGGCTGGTGCTTTCCACTTCGGGGGTATTGTGCAGGATATTCTCGACCCGATCGAGCACCTTAGTCGTGGATTCGAGTGAACTGCCCGCGGGCATGATGTAGTCAATGATGAACCCGCCTTCATCCATCTCCGGGAGCAGGTCAGAACCCAATCCGCGATAGACGAAGAAGCTTCCCACCGCCAGCAGCAAACACGCTGCCCCAAGCCAGACAGGACGCCGTAGTGACCAGTCGAGTGCGGCATGATGCCATGCCATAACTCGGCCCAGGACTGGGCCGGGATTGGGATGCGCGGACTCCACTGACGTGACCGGGGACTCCGCCTGCAGGGGCTCGACATCGGGAGGAGAGAGCTGGTGCTGTACCGCCTTCACATGGCGTTGCTTGAGCAAAACCATCGCAAGCCCAGGCGTCCATGTCACCGCCAGCAGCAGGGAACTCAGCAGAGCCACCGACATGGTAATGGCGAGGGCGCGGAAGAAGCTTCCGGTAACTCCTGTAACAACGATCAGCGGCAGAAAGACGACGACAGGGGTAATCGTGGAGCCAACGAGGGGGCGCGAAATCTCGTGCAGCGCCTTCCGTACAGCTTCGATTCGATCCTCCCCCGCGTCGCGATGCAACACGATGTTCTCGACGACAACGATGGCGTCGTCAATCACCAGTCCAATGGCCGCGGCCAGACCTCCCAGAGTCATCAGGTTGAAGCTTTGGCCGATCAGCCATAGGACAAGTACGGTTACAGCCACGGTTACGGGAATCACCAGGCCCGCAATGAGAGAGGACCGCCAGTCCCGGAGGAACAGAAAGAGGATGACGCAGGCGAGCACCAGTCCGATCAGAATTGCGTCGCGAACGCTGGCGATACTCTCGCGCACCAGCTGAGATTGATCGTAGAAAGGCTCCAGTTCGACACCAGCGGGCAGTTTCGCGCGTAACTGCGCCACCTCAGCAGCGACTCCATCGGCGACTGCGACGGTATTGCTTGAGGGCTGCCGGGTAATGTTCAGCAGCACGGCCGGCTGGCCATTCGCCGATACATAGGTATAGACGGGCATCGGCGCCCGAACGACGTCGGCAACGTCTCCGACGCGCACCGGCACGCCGGTCGCCGTTGTCTTGACCGTGAGCTGTCTCAGCCCTTCGGCATCGTGCGCCTGTGCGCCCACCAGCGCCAGCACCAGTTGATGATCCTGCTGGTAGAGACCCGGAGAATCGATGATGTTCGAGTTCCCGATCGCGTTCGCCAGATCGAGAATGGTCACGCCGCTGGCCTGCAGCCGGGCCACGTTCGGGACGATATGAAACTCCGGCACCTGTCCGCCCTGCACCACAACTGTGCTCACCCCGTTCACCCGGTTCAGCGGAGGCTTGAGCGTGTAAGTCGCCAGCTCCCAAAGGTCCGACTGCGAGACATTTTTTGAGGTCAGGCTGTAGCCGAGGATGGGAAAGGTCGCGAAGGTAAGCCGGTTGGTGGTGATCCTGGCGGTAGCGGGTAGCGACTGCTGCACGCGGCCCAACGCTGAATTCACGAGTTCCAGCGTACGGAACATGTCGACCGACCAGTCGAAGAAGAGGCTGACTTCAGCCGAGCCGCGACTGGTTGTGGAGCGTACGGTTTGGAGGCCAGGGACGCTGTTCACCGCATCCTCGATCGGCTTGGTGATGGTGACCTGCATCTGTTCAACCGGCATCACGCCGTTGTCGACCCCAATGACCACGCGCGGGAAGTCGGTTGCAGGAAAGACGGCGATCGGAGTCTGGAAGAACGCGTAAATGCCCGCAATGGTGAGCGCCAGGGCTATGAAAACGATGGTGCGCAGGGAGCGAGCAAGCCGGAATTCGCCAGCTCGGCCGGCCGTCTTATCGACGAGCGAGGCGGGAGGCGCGGCGTCCATCTACTCCTTGCTCCCGGCTTTGTCTTTGTCATCCCCACCAGCCTTTACTTTGGTCCCGGCGTCAAGGCCATAGCCACCCTCGGTGATCACGTCGTCCGCCGGCGAAACTCCCTCAAGAATCTGGACCTTGTCTGTGGTACGCAGACCGACCTTGACCGGTCGTTTGCGCGCTGTGCCGTCGGCTGAAACCACAAGCACGTACGTGCTGCCGTCATCTGCGGGAAGAATCGCGGCCGGCGGCAATCGCAACGCGTTCGGTATGGTCTCGCCACGGATGACGGCATGCACTGGAGTTCCGACCTTGAAGCGTCCGTTCGGGTTTGGAAGCTTGAGCCAGATTTCTACAGTTGTCGAACCCGGATCGAGCGCCGGGCCGATGAAGGAGACCGTAGCCGGCTGTGCGCCCTCTTCACCAGGCACGCTGATCTCCGCCGCCCCACCAACACGCAGCTTCTGCGCCGTAGCCTGGGCGACATGCAGCTTGGCGAGCAGCGATGAGGTATCCATCACTGTGATGACCGGAGTGCCGGCCGCGGCAGTCTCCCCGGGGAACAGCGGCCGGTCAGTGACGATGCCGTCGATGGGGCTCCTCACATTTGCATAGCTGACCTGCGCTTCCGCATTTTCCAGGCGCCCGCGCGCGGAGGTGAGCTGACCCTGGGCCGCCTCGGCGTTCGTCTTCCGCGTCGTGTCCTGCACGCTGCTGAGGTGTTTGACGGCTGCGGCGTAAGCCGCCTGAGCCTGCACGGCTGCGGCGATTGCAGTGTCGGTATCACGGCCCGCGATCGCACCCTCGCTCAGCAGCCGTTTCCGCTCTTCCGCAGTGCGATTGGCGACGTCCATATTGGCTTTTGCCTGGTCCACATCAAGCTGCGCCTTCTGCACATCTTCGGGAATCGTGGCCATCGTAGCGGTTGTATACGCCGCCTGCGCCTGCGTCAGGCCACCTTTCGAGTCCATTGCGCTTCCCCGCAGGTCGCGGTCCTCGAGGATGAGCAGCAGTTGCCCCTTACGCACATGCGCACCCCGTTGCACGTACTCGACCCGGATGGGAGCGCTGATTCGCGAAGCGATCGCGGCTGAAGAAAGCGGCGCGAGAATGGCGTCGGCGCTGATCTCCTCAGCCAGTGGACCGACCGTCGGATGCTCAGCCTGCACGGCCACGGCAGATTCGCCTCCGTTATCGTCGGCCGCTCCCTTTTTTTTGCAGCTGTTCAACGCGAGCGTGCAGACAAGCATCAACGCGACCGCACCAGGCAGATTCGCAGATTGATAAAATCGAAAGGTCATCCCTCAGAGCCTTCCCGTCAGTGTTTCCAGTTGCGCCAATGCCTGCTGGTAACGGACCATACCGTCGACTCGCGCGTTTTCAGAGGAGATGAGTGTGTTTTCAGCATCCACCACGTCGAGCACCGTCCCTTCACCATCGACATAACGAAGGTTGGTGAGGCGAAGGCTCTCGCGCGCCGTCAGCACCGTCGCATCGAGAGAGGCCAGCTGCTGGCGAGCAACATCCGCTTCGTTGTAAAACTCTGACAGGTCCGCAAGCAGCCGCCGCTGTGCTGCGGTGAGCGCCACTTTAGCCGCATCGGCGCGAATGTGGGCTTCCTTCACCTTGCGCTCCGAGGTCAGCCAGTCCCACACCGGAATGTCGACCGTGGCGCTCGCCGAGTAGCCCAGATTCAGGGCTCCGTCCGGCCCATGCCGGGCAAACTGAGGAGCGTCGATGCCGTAGGTGTAGTTCAAGGCAAGGTCCGGCAACAGGGCCGCTCTTGCATTGAAGACTTCGGCCTCGCCGGCCTGAAGCGTAGCCAGCGCGCTGCGCAATTCAGGATTATTGTTTCGGGCTGCGGCTTCGATGCTCTGACGTTCCGGCAGCATCTCCGGAGCCCCAGGCGGCGCCAGAGTAAAGGCAGTGGAAGGATCGGGAAAAAGCAGGACGCCAAGTTCCAGCCTGGATCTGTCCGCAGCCAGATTCGCTTCCTGAAGCTCGCGTTGACGCTGCTGTTGTCCCAACTGTGCCTTCACCACATCGGCGTGCGCGGCCTCACGGGCCGATTCTCGCTTTTGAGTGATGTCGAGGAAGTGGTTTGCCTCGTCCCGGGCTCTTTGCGCAATGACTACCCTGTCTATTCCTGCGTGGAGGTTGTAGTACAAGGAGACCACCGTAAGGACCAGGCCACGCCGCGCAATCTCCAGTTCGGCCTGCGCGCGTGCCGCGTTTGCATCGGCAAGCCGCACAGCGCCCACCTGGGCCAACCCCACCGTCTCGTTCACAACTCCCTGGCTGTAATACTCGTGCACGGCGTTGTTCGCGATGAAGACAGGAAGCGACTGATTCACTCCACCCTGCGTCGTCGCAGCCGACGTGTGGTTCGACTGCGTGAAGACATACTGGTTGTGGTATGCAGCCGAGGGCAGGAGCCCCGCGCGAGCATCCTTGCGCTCCAGGTCCGTTGCATGCCTCTCCGCCGCAGCAGCTGCGAGGATGGGTTCGTTCGCTTGCGCGCGACGAATCACCTGATCCAGCGTCAATCCATCGTTTGCCGCCGGCGCGGCGTCTTGGGCTTTCAGAAAACCGCAGATAGGTATCGCGAGGAGAACAACCGTTATGAGGCCGGTCCGAAAGCGAAAGAGCATCGCTCTCAACTGTAGACAACTTTCCTTAAGGTTCCCTGAAGGCGGCCAGTCGTGCGCGGCTTGGGATAGGTGCCGAACGGTGGCAGAAGCGCCAGAACATCAAGTGCAGAGTGCGTGCGCCGACGCGGCGTCGAATCATCCTTGCAATTATGGAGTATTGCGCCATAAATACCAGGACTCACACGCCGTGCAGCGAATCCTGCCGGTTGCTTAGTGACTTGATCGCGCTTGTTTCCACAAAGGGCGGTGGGTCCAACTTCAAAGTCGGCCCTGCCGCCACAACATATTGTGCTTGGAGCAGAGACACGATCTCCCGCACCCGGTCTGTAGTGCCCTCGACGAACATGAGCCTGGACAGCGCGTCGTCAACGGTGTGGAAGTCGATGGTGAAGCAGGTCACGCTGCAGTGCTCCTCAAAGTAGAACTGGGCGATGCCACTCAATGGCAGCCGCGCCTGTTGACTCCTTGTCTCCCGGTCGCGGACAACCAGGATGCCGTGGTGGACCTCAATAGTGCAGCGGACGGGCGTGTGCGTCTTGGCCGTCAGATACCGTGTGTTGATGCGGATCGGTCGATCCTGTTTTTCGGCTTGCTGTCGGCTCCTGGCGACAACGTAGATCAGCAACGCACCCACCAGGACGCCGAGGAATGACAAGAAGATAATCATCTCGTCCTTTCAAACTTCCGCATCCCAGGGTGTCTTCCGACGAAATTGTACATCTAAACTTTTGGCGGGTGCACGCGCCCGTAAGTTATCGTTATTTTCGTTTTCATGGCTAATCGAAAATAGCGGGAAAGCTATTTTCGTCGTCGAGAGGGACGGCTGTCTCTTATTCGCAACCCTCGGAGCAAGAGGCGGAGGGCATGATGGATCGGCGAAGCGACGTGCGCATCAGGGTCGAACACGGTTCCCTCTTAGCTTAGTGACTTCATAGGACACCCTTCCCTGGAAAATCTCCGTCGGCAAGTAGCGGCGATGCTCCCCGCACAGTGGACACTTCGCCGCAATCCGCGACGAGGGCAGCGTCTCGACCGGAGCAGGGATATTCTGTCCGCATCCCTTGCACCGGATCACAAATGCGCGGTACGTAGACGGCCCCTGGAACATGAAAACAGCATAGGCGAAAATAAGGCGAAAGTCACTCTGGAAATCTTATTGGCCGGGAATTTCCCCTGACTCGATATAATGGAAATAGAGACAAGAAAGGCCCGGTCGCCATCGCAGCCGGGCCTTTCGTCTTCATTGAGACGCCTCGCCGCAACCCTTTTAGAATCAAAGTGTCTCAGGAACCTCAATCGTATCAAACGCTTACAGCATAGCCTTGATAGCTGCTCTGAAATCAGTGCAATGTTATCAAATAAATCCTTTAGAATCATGAATGCGGCAGTAAGTTATTTATTTGATGGTAGTTAGCGCCGACGTATGCATTAACCGCAGCAATATCAATCGATTACAGAAAACAAGGCGAAAACAGGGGAGGGGGCGGGGTCTCCCCCATCTCCTTTACTTCGACGGAGTAAACAGCTCGAGCCGCACATGCCAGGTTACAGACTGGCCCGGTTTGAGGGTGACCATCCCCGTGTCCATCCCGTGCCACTCCTTCCCCCATGGATCTCCAAAATTGAACTGCTCCTCGATCGCCGCGAATTGCTTGGCCGGCGGAGCATATACCTGCACCGTCTTGATCTCCGGTGAGATGCCATCGACGCGGACGCCGTAGTTCGAGACCGGATCGGTGAGGTCGACGTCGACCGCGCCGTCAGTCCTCTTCAGCTTCGACCAGTTGTCGTCGAGGAACATGTCGTCGAGCGGCTTCCCATCCGGAGCCGTGAAGTCATACTTGGTCCCCTTGACCGGAATGAGCTTCCCGGTCGGGAAGACGTCGTCGTAGTTGTTCACCTCGGCAACCTGGTCTCCGGGGACGTGCAGCCTGGCCTGCTTCCGGTCCCCGCTCGGTATGTTGAAGTAGGGGTGCCACCCGATCGCCATCGGCTCCTCCTCCGTCCCGACATTTTTGGCCGTGATCGTTGCATCCAAGGCTTCGCCGGTGAGGGCAATGCTGAAGTTAAGGTCGGTGTTTGACAGCCAGTAGCCTCCGAAGTTGCCCGCATGGATGGTGCCCGTGACAGTCTGTCCATCGGCCGTCGTCTCGGTCTTCACGTCGTCCGTCTTCGAGGCGAGGATCAGGCCGTGCATGGCGTGCGGCTCGGCCCCGGGATTCTTGCCCTTCCAGTTAGCCGGGAGGGTGATCGTCTTGCCCTTCCATTCCGTCGTGATGGTTTTGCCGTCGGCCGAAAGCTTGCCGCGGATGCGGTTGGGATACGGCACGAGGAACGCTCCGCCAAAGCTAAACGCAGCATTGCCGTAC
>Ga0209040_10000622_pt1 | contig 27408 bp, 22 predicted proteins | sample BogFormECP12_OM3_FD_188240 | JGI IMG/M metagenome (GOLD analysis project Ga0209040, IMG submission 188240) | Bog forest soil microbial communities from Calvert Island, British Columbia, Canada - ECP12_OM3 (SPAdes) (version 2) | ecosystem: Environmental > Aquatic > Freshwater > Wetlands > Bog ... | reverse complement strand
GAATCATGAAATGGCGCAGCATCATGGGGATTTCTTCGCGCCGCTCGCGCAACGATGGCATGCGCAGGACGAAACTGTTCAAGCGATAGTAAAGGTCTTCGCGGAATGTCTTTTGGGCGATGGCCTGCGGCATGTTGATGTTGGTTGCAGCCAGAACCCGAACGTCCACCTTTACGGTCGTGCGCCCCCCCAGGCGAGAGAATTGGCCGTCCTGCAAGACTTGCAGAAGTTTGGCCTGCAAGGCCGGAGACATCTCGCCGATTTCATCCAGCAGCAGTGTCCCCTTGTTGCACAGCTCGAACTTGCCCGGTTTGGCTTTATTGGCACCGGTAAAAGCTCCGGGCTCGTAGCCAAACAGTTCGCTCTCCAGCAGCTCGCTAGGTACTGCAGCACAATTGACTTTCAGGAATGTCCGGTGGGAACGGTCGGAGTACTTGTGGATCAGATGCGCCAGCACCTCTTTGCCGGTGCCGCTTTCGCCGAGCAATAGGACGGGAAAGTCGAAACGCGCCACTTGCATGGCCTGGGCGCGCAACTGGCGCATTTGCGGAGTGGCGGAGAAGAAATAAACGCCCTGACTGACTTCGATTGCCTCGCCCGCTCCCGGGCCACCGGGCTCTGTGTTCTCCAGGCAGAACCGTAATACTTCTTCCATCTCTTCTTTTTGCAGCGGTTTCGAAAGATAATCCTGCGCGCCGAGCCGCATGGCCTGGGCGACCTTGCGAGTGTCACGCACGCACGATAACATCACCACCTTGGTCGAAGGACGGGCCTCACGAATGCGCTGCAGCGTCTCTAGGCCATCGGCGCCCGGCATCACCATATCGAGCAGCACCAAATCGGGGCTCACGCGCTGCACTTTCTCGACGGCTTCTTCGCCATTGCACGCAGTGCTTACGCGATAAGAGTCCAACTCCAATACCGTCTGAAGATACTTCAGCATGCTCGGTTCGTCGTCCACCACAAGAATGTGGGCAGCGCTCATTGCTCCTCCGCAACGCGATTAGGTAAGGGATTCAGCAGAACTAAGAACGAAAACTTACTGCCATTGCCGGGCTCGCTCTCCACCCAGATTTTACCCCCTGCCGCCTGTACGAGCCGTCGCGCAATTGCCAGACCCAGGCCGTAGCCTTCCGCCCGGTTTCCTTCGGTGGTGAGGCGGAAGTATTCCTCAAAAATCTCCTGGTGAAATTCCGGCGCGATGCCGGGTCCGGTGTCGGAGATCGAGATGCGGCAGCAGTTGGGAGAGTTGGTTCGCTGCTGGCGGCGCTCGACTGCGGGAGGCCGTTGCATCGTCCGCCGCTCCCAGAAATATGGCTCAATATGCAACCAAACCGTGCCTGAGGACGGAGTGTACTTCACCGCGTTGTCCAGCAGATTCGAGACAACATGCTGCACTTTATAGTAATCGAAGGGGAAATGCGGCAACTTCTCTCCGGGCAAGAAGTAAAACGCGATCGCCTTGTCCTGAAAGCGCTGCGCCCAAACCTCGGCGATCTCGCGCACGCAGTTGTTGATGTCGCCAACATCGTATTGCATCTCGAAGCGATCAACCTTGAGCGTGGCGTAGGTCAATAGGTTCTGGACAAAATTGGAGAGACGTGCTCCGCTGGCCTGCATTTCAGTGAGCACTTCCATCTGCCGCGGGTTCAGCGGACCCAACTGCTGGGCGAGAAGCAATTGCAGGTACCCTCCCATAATCGCCAGTGGCGTCTTAAGTTCATGCGCGGCGGAGGCCAGCGCGTCGCGGCAGCTAACACAGTGCTCGTCGGTGAAGATCTCTAATTTTTGCCCGACAGAAACCTTGCTGGCTGGTTGCGTGGCGACGGTTCCATTCCTCTCCGCTACTCGCCGCGGTGACGGCTCTCTCGGCTTGTCAAGCGAGGTCCCCAACGTGTGTTCCACAGGCATATCCTCGACAAAAGCCAGTCCAAGGTTTAGCAAGCACCAATTCCTAGGGGGATAGAGCCGGAGCGCTCTACAGGGGGAGACTTGATATTAACGCAATCACCCGCAAAGTCAATCAAAATTTCAGTAAATCCTTTAGATGTGTGCAAAATAGTCGCCATTATGGAAAATCTCTTGCGCTTCAGTACGGTATTCTTGTTCTCCTAAACCGCAAGAGATTGCAATTCTGGGTTCAGCCCTGGAGGAAACAAGTTTGCTTGTTATTAGAATATGTATAAGAAAAGAAGAGGTTTGTCCGTTATTTGGATGGAAACGAGTTTGGCCGCTGGTGTGCGTACAAGGAGAACAGGCTAGTAGGAGTCCGAAGTGCGTCGAACCGCATCCGTAGCTGAGCGCCGCGGCTGGGAACGGTTGCCCATATCAATTCCCTTTTTCGTCCGCGGAACGAAGCCGGGCGGCGAGGAGTTTCTGGAGTTCGCTACGGCCTTGAATCTCTCGGCGAGCGGCTTGCTGCTGGCCACGCGGCGTTATCTGGATCCTGGTACCCAGATCTCTCTGGAAATTCCGGTGGCTCTGGTCAACAAGGCCCAACTGCCGCGTTCGGTCTCCTTGCTGCACGCCACCGTGCTACGATGTACCCCTGACCGGCAGTACTTTCTGTTGGGGCTCCAGTTCCAAGAGCCGCTCCTGAATAACCATTCTGCCCAAGATGCAGGGAAGAACCGCTGAGCAGGGAAAGTCAATTCTCAAAAGTGAAAACACTTTCATATTCCTAAGCGCAAACTTTTTCGTTTTGGTATGTCCGTTAGCGTTTTCTAAGGTGTCCTAAGGTGATGTAATATACTTGCGGGCAGCAGCTTAGGCGAGGAATGCGCATTCTCTTGCGATGTGCACAAAGTTGGCGCAAGAAATGCAATTCCTTTCCAATATCCTATCGATAACCAGCGACCTGAGGTTCACAGCATGCCACTCTTGGCTGGCTCGAACAATGAGAGCGCGATAACGGCCCACCAACTGCCTCCGGAGGCGGTGATCTTTGGTCAGACGCCCGCTATGAGGGATGTTCGCCAGAAGCTGGAGCGAGTCGCGGGAGCTAATCTTTCCGTGCTCATTTCCGGCGAGAGTGGTACAGGCAAGGACATTGTCGCCCGGCTGCTGCACCTGTACTCTCCCTGGGCGGCTGGGCCCTTCGTCAAAGTGAACTGCCCAGCCATCCCCGGCACGCTACTTGAAAGCGAACTGTTTGGCTATGAAAAGGGTGCTTTCACCGGGGCCGTCAATCCCAAGCCTGGACGGGTGGAGATGGCCCACCGGGGGACCCTGTTTCTGGACGAGATTGCGGAACTGGATGCCATGCTGCAGGCCAAGCTTTTACAGTTGCTGCAGGATGGTCAATTCAGTCGCATTGGCGCACAGGGAGATACCAAGGTGGAAGTTCGTGTGGTGTGCTCGACCAACCGCGAATTGCATGAGGAAATCGAGCACGGAAACTTCCGTTCCGATCTCTTCTACCGCATAGCTGCAATGACGATCCACCTGCCGCCGCTTCGAGAGCGGGCGGTCGACCTGCCAGTCATTTGCGATTACCTGCTCCAGTACTACAACGAGAAGCTTAACGGAAAGGTGTTGATGGTGCGGCCGGCGCTGCTGGCCAAGATGCAGCGCTATTCCTGGCCGGGCAATGTCCGGCAGTTGGAGAACCTGATCAAGCGCTATGTCGTTATGGGCACGGAAGATGTTATCTTGAGTGAGTTGCTGCAGCCCAATGAGCGTGACAACGTAAGCAGCCTCATGCTCGACGGGCCGGTCTCGTTAAAGAAATTGACACGGCAGACGGTCCGGAAGCTGGAAGCACGTATTATTCTTAACGCACTGCACGCCAACAACTGGAACCGGAAGAAGGCGGCGCGCTCGCTCGACATCAGCTACCGGGCGTTACTCTATAAGCTGAAGGAAGTCGGAATCCCCCAGCGGCGTTCCAGTTCCGCGAGCACACACGAAGACGACGATAAGACCGACTAATCATAGACAAAGGTGGGTAAATGGATTCGCAAAAGTGGGGACCAGGAAATCGTGCCGTTCTAGTGCTGACACTGCTGGTTCTTGTAGGCTCCTGGGTAGTCGCTGCGTCCGGACAGAATTCCGCGAACGCAGCCAGCGGCGCCAAGCCGGAATCAGCGTCGGCAGATACTGCCGAGCCCAGTCCACCCGCCACCCCCGACACGACTCCACCGCGGGTGGCTGGCGTTCAGCCCGACAGCTTCGTCATTGGCACGGAAGACATCCTCAATATTAATGTCTGGAAAGAGCCCGAGGTCTCCAGAATTCTCCCGGTGCGTCCTGACGGAATGATCACGCTTCCGCTGGTCGGAGAAATTATGGCCAAAGGTCAGACCCCGACGCAACTGAAGAACGCGATCACCGAGGAACTGAAGAAGTATATGTCCGACCCTCAGGTAACGGTGATGGTCACCGAAGTACACAGTTTGACCTTCAACGTAGTTGGTCTGGTGATGAAGCCGGGATACTATCCGTTGACTCGACGCATGACGGTGCTGGACGCGATCGCACTCTCAGGCGGCTTCCAGCCATTCGCGAAACAGAAGAAAGTATATGTGCTTCGTAGCTCGGCTAATGGGAAACAGGTTCGATTGCCGTTTAACTACAAGGACGTGATTAAGGGCAAACGTCCGGATGAAAATATCGAATTGCAGCCTCGGGACACAGTGGTCGTTCCCTAGTAGGAGGATGTCGTGAAGCTCCAAATCCGACCTATTTTGGCCATGTTGGTACTCTTGTCGGCGCCGCTGGCGAAGGCGCAGACTGGCTCCGGCGATTCGTCGCAAAGCAGCTCGAGCGGGTCATCGCAGAGCGGATCCAGCGATTCATCGCAAAGCGGCTCGAGCGGGTCGTCGTCGCAAGATCAGTCCGGTAATGGCCCGCAGCAGGTCTTCACCCATCCTCAAAATGGCCCGTCGCTGAGTTTTCTGGGGGAGGCGACGTCGAATAACTTCGTCAAGATTGGGTTGGGGGCGACCGCGGCATACGACACGAACGGCTCCGCGTTTTCCAGTCCAAGCTTTTCACAGACCCAGGGAATATTCACCGCTTCCCTCCAGCTGACTCAGACACGCCCTAAGGTGACCTGGGATGTGTCGGGCACTGCCGGGCTGAGCACGAGCAATGTCCCGGGCTATGAGACGACCTCAACTCCTTATTTGTCGGCCGGTCTTCTCTGGCAAATCAGCCAACGCTGGCAGTTTCACGTCAGGGAAACCTATTTGTATTCCACAGACCCTTTTCAGCAATACACGGTTTACGGCGGTACTCCGAGTTTCAACCAGCCGAATCCCACCACCTACGCCCCACTGGCGACGACGGAATCGAATTACGCCTATGCTGATTTAACCTATCAAATGAGCGCGTACGACAGCATCACTTTTACCGGGACCGAAAACCTCACCCAGTACGCGAATGGATTCTATACTTCCTCTTCTTTGTATAACTGGTACGCCTGGGGTGGAGTGGGGCAATACCAGCATGTTTTCTCGGCTAGGCTCTCGGCTGGAGGGTCCTACAGTTACACGGCTGTGGATTACGGCCACGGACAGTCGCGTTCCGGAATTCAGTCGATTCAGGGGTTCGCTACTTACAAAATCCACCCCAACATGTCCCTGACGGGATGGGTTGGTCCCGATTACACCGCCACCAAGAACGTGGTTCCGATTTTTTGTACTCCATTTGGTTGCTATTACGAGGTATTCCACAACGCCTCATGGAGCGAAGCGTTTGGAGGGAATTTTGCCTGGAGCGGGCGACGCGATACGGCATCTCTAAGTTTCTCCAAGGCGATTACAGACGGTGGCATTCTGTTCGGAATTTCGCAAACCTATTTGGTGAGAGGTTCTTATAGCCGGCAATTGGCCCCGCGCTGGAGCCTCAATCTGAGCACTCTGTGGGGGGACAATACGGGGTACGCAACCCGCTTCCAAGCTCAACACCTCAATTCTTTGACGGCGTACGCAGGCGTGACGCGGCAAGTGACCCCTGCCCTTAGTGCAGCGGCGCAATACGTTTTCTTTCACGAGACCCAGCGGAACCTGCGCGGTGCGACGGTGCCGACGTGGAACGATAATCGTTTTCAATTCACGCTCCAGTACACCTGGGGCCATTCCCTAGGACGGTGACCCCATGAATGAAGAAGTTGACGATCGGCAATCAACGCGCGGTATGGAGGAGTATTGGGCCATCGCGCTCCGCCGCAGATGGTGGGTCCTGGGTCCGCTGTTTTTTGGATGGCTGCTGGTATTTGCCTCCGCCTGGGTCATCCCGGCCACCTACACTTCGGACGCCGTGGTCTTGGTCGAGGGACAAAAGGTCCCGGAGAAGTATGTAGAGTCCAACGTCGAGGTGGACCTTGCGGAACGAGTCCAAGCCATGAGGCAGCAGGTTCTCAGCCGTACCCGCCTGCTTAATCTCATCAACAACCTGAAGCTCTACCCGAGATATGCAGGCTCTCCGGATGACCAGGTAAGGCTGATGCGCGACGACATCAAGATGGAGTTGGTCCAGGCGCCGCCGTCCGCTGGAAAAAATGCCGGTGAATTGGTCGCCTTTAAGGTGGCCTACAGTTCTCCCAGCCCCACTAGCGCGCAACAGGTGAATGCCGCTCTGGTCTCGTTCTTCATCGACGAGAACGTGCGCGCCAGCCAGGAGCAATCGGAAAGCACCACCCAGTTTCTGGATTCGCAAGTCAAGGCTGCCGGCCAGTCACTCGCCGACCAGGAAAACAAGTTGCACGCCTTTGAGTCTGAGCATGAAGGGGCGTTGCCTCAGGAATTGCAGAGCAATATTCAAATTCTCAATGGCATTCAGGCGCAACTACAATCAGCCCTGACCGCGCGCGACCGTGCAGTGGAGCAGCAGACCTATCTCAATTCGCAGCTGAATCAATATCAATCGATGGGCACCGAAGGCTTGGCAGGCGCTCCCCCCAGCGTCGATAGTCAACTGGAATCGGCGCGCGCCTCGTTGGCGGCATTGCGTGCCAAGTACACGGACGACCATCCGGACATCAAGGCGCTGAAAGACAACATTGCGCGCCTCGAGAAGTTGAAGAAAGACATGGGCGCGGAGGCCAAGGAGAACCTGGAACAGAATTCCGCCACCCCCGCCCAGGTGGCTGCCATGACTCCCTTGATGCAGGTGCAAAGCCAGCTCAAGAGCAACAAACAGGAGATCCAGTCGCTGGAAGTTAAGATCCAGCGGCTGCAGGCAGAAGGGCAGGAATATCAAAAGCGTCTGGCGGCTACCCCCACCGTGGAAGCAGCCATGGACGATATCCTGCGCGATTACAACGGATTGAAACAGAGCTACGCAAACCTGGTGGCGAAGAAAGCGGCCTCCTCGCTGGCCACCAACTTGCAACGCCAGCAACAGGGCGAACAGTTCCGCATTGTTGACCCGCCCAGCATGCCCGACAAGCCCTCCTTCCCCGACCGCTTCAAGTTCTCGCTGGCGGGCGTGGCCGTCGGATTGCTTTTGGCGGTGGTGTTCGGGGCAGGTCTTGAATTTGTAGATGACCGGATCCGCAGCGAACATGATCTTACTGCGGCTACAAATCTGCCCGTACTGGTGGAGATCCCGTCGCTGCCGACGCAAGCTGAGATTCGAAGGGCCCGCTGGACACCGTGGATTGCTGCCGCAGCCCTGCTGGTTATCTTGATCTTGATTCCGACCGGAATCGTCTACGCGTGGTATTGGGGATAATGCATGTATAAACAATTTTTTGGGTTGACGCGCAATCCGTTTGAGATTAGCCCAGACCCATTCTTCTATCATCCGACCCCGCGCCACAACGAAGCCCTGGCCAACCTGCACTACGGAGTGGGGCGGAGGAAGGGTTTCATCGTAATAACCGGCGAGGTCGGCACGGGCAAGACCCTGCTGGTTCGTTGCCTCTTATCGGAACTGCGCAAGAATAATATCGCCTTCGGTTACGTCTTCAATCCCTTGTTGCCGGTGGTGGAGTTTTTCCAGTACATCATGGCAGATCTTGGACTGCCCTATGCAGGCCGGACGAAGACGGAGATGCTGCTCGATTTGAACCGCTTCCTCATCCAGCGCCATGCCCGCGGGCTGATCACCGCACTAGTGGTGGACGAGGCGCAGGGGCTGCGCCACGAACTGCTGGAGGAAATAAGACTGTTGACGAACCTGGAAACCTCGCAGCAAAAGCTGCTGCAAATTGTCTTGATGGGCCAGCCCGAGCTGGAGATTGTCCTGGACTCCCAGGAATTGAGGCAGCTCAAGCAGCGGGTTGCGCTGCGGTGCCAGTTGCTGCCGTTGGACAGCCAACAGACGCATTCCTATGTTTTGTCGCGCTTGGAGCGTGCCGGGGCCGCAACTGAGCCCCCGATTTTCTCGGCCGAGGCGCTGGACAAGGTTTACGAATATTCACGCGGTATTCCCCGCATTGTCAATACTCTTTGCGAAAACTCCATGGTGAACGCCTTTGCCCGAGAGCAGCGGCCGGTGTTGCCGGAGATCGTTTCCGAAGTGGCGTCCGATTTCCGTCTGACGCCGGCTTCGCTACCTGAGGAAGCATCGTTGCCGTTGAGTGCGCGCAACGACAATAACGAGAGCGTCTTGCGCTCCTTGTTCCGCCTGCTGCGCACCATGGATGACCAAGGCCTGGAAGGTCAGAAACCGCTGGAAGCTACCCCTGGGAGGAGAGTTTAACGATGAGTCGAGTGTTCGATGCATTACAGAAGTCCCAAACAGAGAATCCAAGTGCGTCGCCCCTTGCTCAAGGTCAGCCGGAGCTATCGCCAGCGGAGGCGCCGGTGCCGGCGGTGACCGTGGCGGATGCTGCCGCCGCCGGCCTCCCGGTTGGTGTTCACACTGGCACGCCTGTGGCCCGGACCGACTTGCCTTCGGCCCCCGCCGGGATGCGAGACGCTACCGCGGCCGACGGAAAGTGGTTAAGTGTTCCGGACAAACGGGTTCTGCATCCCCATCCCACACCCGAGCAGCGTCTGGTCGCCATGGCTGAACCTGACAGCCCGGGGGCGGAGATGTTTCGGGTGCTCAGCACGCGGCTGGCACACATGCAGCGCAAGCGACGGTTGCAGAAACTGCTTATCACCAGTTCGGAGGGCGATGAAGGCAAATCAGTGGTCGCAGTCAATCTCGCCTTGTCCCTGGCCCGTCGTCCCAACGAGCGCATCCTTCTGGTAGAAGCTGATCTACGCCGGCCGACCGCCAGTTCCTTACTGACCACTTCGCCCTTGCTCGGGATTACCGAGTGGAGCGAGGGTAAGCTCATCCTGGACGATGCGCTGTACCGGGTAAGTGACTTACCGCTGTGGTTTCTGTCCGCGGGGCACGGCATCGAGGAGCCGATGTCCCTGCTTGAGTCGAGCCGCTTCTCCGAAATGCTGGAGACAGTTTCCTCAAGCTTCGATTGGGTGCTGCTGGATGCGACACCGATGCTGCCCATGGCGGACTCGATCTCTCTTTCGCGCCTCAGTGATGGCGTTCTGGTGGTGGTGCGCGAGGGATACACCCGCCGCAGAGTCTTGAACAAGGCATTGGCCTCCATTGAACAGAAAAAGCTCCTCGGCACCATCCTCAACGAGGCCTCCATGCTGGAGACTGGCAGCTACTACCGCTATTACGGCAAGACCGGCAAGTCGAAGAAGGGGACCCAAGCGGAGGGCAACAAGGTAGACTCGGTTCCGGCATGATTCGTCTGTTCAATGCCTATTTCCCGACCCGAACGCTGCTGCTCACCATCACCGAAGCCATACTCGTCACTCTAGGCTTCGTAGTGGCAGTGGTGTTTTGGGCTGGGACGACCGTAGACTGGATTGATCTGCTGTATAACAACGGACTCGGGCGCATTCTTCTCGTGGTGGCCGTTTTCGTTGTCCTAATGTACTACTTCGACCTGTACAACTCGTTCATCCTGGCCAACCGGCGCGAAGTGGTTACGCGACTGGTGGGCGTTCTGGGCTCCGCGTTTGTGGCCTTGGCGGTCTTGTACTATGCCTTCCCGGAGATCAGTCTGAACCAGCGCAGCTTATGGGTTGGGGTGCTGATCGCGGCGATCGCGGTTCCCCTATGGCGACGGCTGTTCTCCTTGTTGAACCGCTCCGCACGTTTTTCGGAGCGCGCCATCCTCTATGGCGATGGGCCGCTGGCTACCGCTCTGATGCACGAGGTCACGAACCGCACGGAGCTTGGAGTGAAGATCGTGGGCTTCGTCGGCAAGGACACTGCCACAGTGCCGGGTATTCCCCTTCTAGACGGAGATCTGGATGAACTGGTGAAGCGGGAGAACGTGCAGCGCGTGCTCGTCACCATGGCTGATCGGAGAGGCAGGCTGCCGGTGGAGCAGTTGTTGCGGCTAAAGACGAGCGGAATCTACATACAGGATGGTCCGGAATACTACGAGAACGTCACCGGGAAGATTCCGCTTGATTCCTTGCGTCTGAGTTGGTTGTTGTTTTCGACGGGCTTTCATGTCCGGGCTGCGCTGCAGCTTTACAAGCGCCTGTTTTCACTGATCTTCGGCTCGCTGGCGATTGTGGTGACCTCGCCAGTTATGCTGCTGGCTGCCATCGCCGTTCGCTTGGATTCTCCTGGGCCGGCGCTCTTCCGCCAGAAGCGCGTAGGGGAGCACGGCCAGATGTTCGAGATCTACAAGTTTCGTTCGATGTACGACGGCTCTGACAAGAAGGATCTGACACCGGCTGAGCACGATGATGCGCGCATCACCCGCGTAGGCAAGTGGTTGCGCCGGACCCGAATTGATGAATTGCCCCAGTTGTTCAACATCGTCAAGGGTGATATGTCCTTCGTAGGGCCGCGACCGTTTGTGCCTGAACAGGAAATGGAGTACGCGGAGAAAATACCCTTCTATAAGGAACGCTGGCTGGTCAAGCCCGGCGCTACGGGATGGGCTCAAATCAATCGCGGCTACAACGTGACCCTTGAAGATAACCGGGACAAGCTGGCTTACGACCTTTTCTACATCAAGAATGTCTCCTTTGGACTTGATCTTTACATCATGTTTGCCACCATTAAGATTCTGGTTTTGGGACGAGGAGGACGGTAACCCGGGGATCGCTGGTTCCTGCGGAAGAGTGCGTAAGTTCTCCTCGGGATGCGGTATTCTGTCGCAGTGGAAAACATTTTAGCTAATAAGCCGTGGCAGACCACATTGAGCAACTGTGGTGACGTCGCGGTCAGGAAGATGAGGGTCTAATGAAGAAGGCTTTAATTACGGGCATTTCTGGGCAGGACGGGAGCTATCTCGCCGAATACCTGCTTGAACTTGGCTACAGTGTGTATGGCATCGTGCGCCGCGAGGCAGGTACCATGCGGTGGCTCGTCCCCTCCCAGGACAAGATTGAGCTGCTCTACGGAGATATGCGCGACACGGCTTCGCTGGAAGTCGCCTTTGCCAAAGCCTGGCCGGATGAAATTTATAACCTCGCTGGGCAGGTTTTCGTGCCCACCAGTTGGCAGGCGCCGGCCGAAACCTTCGACATCAACGTTGGTGGACTGGCTCGACTGCTGAACATTGTCGAGCGGCAGAAGCCCGATACGCGGGTGTACCAAGCCTCCAGCTCCGAGATGTACGGCAATCTGGACGGACTGCGCGACGAGCAGACGCTGCTTGCTCCCACCTCTCCCTACGGGGTCTCGAAGACTGCTGCACACCGGCTTTGCGAGGTGTATCGGGCGCGCGGTGTGTTTGCTGTCGGCGGCATTCTTTTCAATCACGAATCGCCTCGGCGTGGGCCGGAGATGGTCACCCGCAAGATCACTCTGGCTTCGGCCGACTGGGCGCACGGCAAGAAGAACAAGCTCAAGCTTGGCAACATGAAGGCCCGTCGCGACTGGGGATTTGCCGGCGACTATATTCGGGCCATGCACGCCATGCTGCAGCAGGAGAAAGCGAACGACTACGTGATCTCCACCGGCGAGTCACACAGCGTGTATGAATTTGTGGTCGAGGTACTACAGTGTCTGGACCTGATCCCCGATGGAAGTAAAGTTGACGAGGTAGTGAACGAATACGTTGAGGTCGATCCCAAGCTCCTTCGCACCGGCGAGATTCATGATCTGCGAGGCGACTCCAGCCTGGCCCGGAAAGAGCTGAAGTGGCATCCAAAAGTGGATTTCAAAGGGTTAGTACGGATGATGGTGGAATCGGATGCCGGAATCGCCGTTCAAGATGCGCGGGCCGAGGTCGCTAAGAGCGGCCGGTAGACTTCGAAAGAAAGCGGCCAACTGCCTGGACTTTGCCCGAGGATGATCCGGCCAGAAGGCCCGATAGTTCGTACAGAACGGGTGGCCTGCGCCACAACAGCAGCCCGATGTACACCACAGCGCCGACAATCGCCGTGCTCACAAGCTGCACGGCGGCGTTGTGAATCCCTATAACACCCAACGTGCGCATCCAGCCGCCTGCGACCGCGGCCATCACCAGGCTGCACCACGTAATTGGCCAAAGAGTTCCAAAGAATATCTTCGGTGACTGGCCAATCAGACGGAGAGGAATTGCGAAGGATGGGAACATCAGAGCGGTCCAGGCGATCGCATAACAAGTCGCAACTCCCATAATTCCCCAGCGCAAGCCCACGATGAACGACAGCACATAGCAAATGCTCGCGAAGATTTGCCAGCGGAAAAGAATGTCAGTCCTGCCTTGCGTGCTGTAGATGAGGTTGATGGGAGCATACAAAGTTTGCAGCGCCCCAAGCGGAGCGAAAACCAGCAGCAGCCCCGCCACCGGTGTCCATCTCGGACCCAGGAATAGTCGCACAAACGGGGAAGCGGTGACGGCGAGACCCAGCATGGCAGGAAACGTCACCAGGGCGATCAGCCTGCACGTCCGCAAATATCCTGCGCGCAGGCGCTCGTGGTCGTCGGAGAAAACCGCCAGCGCCGGATACACCACCTGCTCCAGCATCATGGAGAAGCTCTGCAGCGGATACGCCATCAGCGTGTAGCCCATCTGGTAGTAGCCGAGCGGCGTGCTTCCGAGGAAGCGGCCGACGAGCACGTTGTCGGCATTCCTTGAGAAGTAATTGAAGATATGGGATCCGGTCAGGTGCAGCCCGAATGAAAGGATGCGTCGCGCGTCATTAACTCGAAAAACGGCCATAATGCGGAATGGCGCAAAGATCCATACCGCAATCAATGTGGCGAAGCTGGTCATCAGATTGCCGGCAACCAGCGCCGACGCCTTTCCGCCAGCCAGCGCAACCGCAACCGCCACCGCAGTTCCACAGACGACGCCTATGGTGCGGCCCAATGCCAGCCTGCGAAACTCCATGGCCCGGCTCAATATAGCCATTGGAACCGTGGCCAGGGCCGACAGGAAGAACGATATGGCGAGGAAGTAAAGGATAGTGGCAAGTTCAGGCTGCTGAAAAAAGCCGGTCGCCGGCCGGGCGGCAAGCACCAGAAGAAGTGTGACCGTCGCACCCGTGATGCAATTGAGCCAGAAGCCGGTGGATGCCAATTCGTTGGGCATCTCCCGTTCGCGTACCAGGGCGGTCCCGGTTCCCACATCGCGAATGGTCTCCAGCAGATTTGTTACCAGGACCGCCATGCCGACCAAACCGTACACCCCAGGCGGGATCCGCCGAGCCAGGATCGACACGGACGCGATCTGGAGCAACTGCCGGGCGACCTGGAAGGATGTGATCCAAACCACCCCGGAAGCTGTTGTTTGCCCGAGCGGGCGATTGGCTGTGGTCATAGCGTGGGAGCCGATTTCTCAAACACGAATTCGTTGCAACCCATCGACCCGCCGCTGGTTACCAGGCGCGTAAGAATGAAGCCCCGCTCCCGGTAAAATGCGAAAATCTGCTCAGGTTTTGCTACCTCGAACGGATAGCCTCCGACCCAATCGATCAAGTCTTGCCAGAAGGACATCCCTCGCGCATTCTTACCGTACTCGCGAATGGACTGAAATGGCCTGCCCCGAAGGGCGTCCTTCACCAGCCTGCGCCAGTTCGTCACCACAAATGACGGCCAAACCACCACAAAACGCAGACCGTGAGGCAACTGGTTGTAGGTCTTCTTGACCTTGGTCCAACGACGGCTGGCGGTGCCCTGGTCGTTGTAGATCGAGATGAACAATTTCCCCCCGGGCGCTACCGGGGACGCCGCGTTGTCCAGCGCGGTCCACATATTTCCGGTATGGTGCAAAACACCCCAGGAATAAACGATGTCGAACTGCCCGAGGGATTTGAGATAGGGAGCATCTAAAGCGGAGCCAGACTCCACCACCCACGAGCTGTCGTCGGGGAAATAGCGCCGCCGTAACTCGGCGGTACATTCCACCGATTGCGGGTCGTAATCGAAAGAGTGGACGCGAGCTCCCATCCGTCGTGCGGCCAGGCTGAACAGACCGCTGCCGCAGCCGATATCGAGAAAACTCTTACCGGCGAGGCTCTGGGTCTCGAGCATCTTTTGCAGAGAAGCAACCGCCTCATCGATCTTGGAGTCGTTCAAGGTTTGCAGAAACCAGGCCCAGTTCTTGCCAAATTCGAAGCGCTCGCCAATAGCAACTTCCGTGCTGTGTTGACTCATGCCGAAAACGGCTCCCCGAGTGGTCGCCTAAGTCTTGTCGCCCTGCTTCAAGGCTAAGATTGATTGTCGCACACGGTTTCGCAGAATCGAACGAAACAGACGAGGTAGGTGGGAGGAGTTCAACTCCTCTCTTGTGCGCCGGTGTTACCTCCCTCATCCGATAGCAAGCGATCCCGCCGGAATGGTAGCATTCCAACTAGGATGTGCGGGATAGCGGGATTTCTTCTTCGGGACGGCCAGGCGCAGGTATCTGACGTGCGCGCCATGTGCGACCTCATCCGCCACCGCGGGCCGGATGACGAAGGTTTCTACACTGACGGCGGTTGCGGTATCGGCATGCGCCGTCTCAGCATTATCGATCTCAGCACCGGTCACCAGCCGATTTCCAATGAGAACGGTACGATTTGGGTCGTCTTCAACGGTGAAATTTACAATTATCAGGAGTTGCGCCAAGACCTCATCCAGCGCGGTCACCGCTTTGCCACCAATAGCGACACGGAAACTCTAGTCCATCTTTACGAAGAAAAGGGGACGGATGGCCTGCAATTGCTCCGTGGCATGTTTGCGTTTTGCATTTGGGATTCGCGGCAGCGCAAAATTCTCCTCGCCCGTGATCGCTTCGGCAAGAAGCCGCTCTATTACGCTCAGACGCCTTCCGGCTTCTACTTCGGCAGTGAGCTGAAATGCCTGCGAATGGCAGGCGTCCCCCTCGACATCGATAGGGATGCGCTCCGTCTGTATTTTCAATTCGGTTACATTCCCGACCCGTACAGTCCATTCCAGGCGATTCGTAAACTCATGCCGGGATGCTGGATCGAGTGCTCGGCGGACGGCTCTGTCAAACAGGGTCGTTACTGGCGGCTGCCTCCATTTTCCGAAGAGAACCGCACCGGACTTACCGAGCCCCAGACTCGCGAAAAATTGCGAGAGCTGTTCGATGAAGCCGTGCATATCCGTATGATCGCGGACGTGCCACTGGGCGCGTTTCTCAGTGGCGGCGTCGATTCCAGCCTGGTGGTTGCTTCCATGGCGCTCCAGTCGTCAGATCCGGTTAAGACATTCTCCATTGGCTTCGAGGAGGCTGCCTACAACGAGCTGCAATACGCCGCCCTGGTCGCGAAGAAATACAAGACCGACCACCACGAGATTTTAGTGCGGCCCGATTCGCTGTCCCTGATCCACAAGCTGGTGCGCCATTACGATGAGCCGTTTGCTGATTCTTCGGCTATTCCCACCTACATCGTTTCGGAGTTCACCGTCAGGGATGTCAAAGTAGCTTTAAGCGGAGACGGTGGCGATGAGCTATTTGCCGGCTATCCCACCCTCAACAAAGTCCAGCGTTATAAGTTCCTCGACCAAATCCCGCGACCGCTGCGAAAGCTGGCCCACTGGACTGCGGCTGGGCTGCCCTATTCAGCCTACGGCATGAACTTCTTGTACGGAATGGACTATTCGACGGAACTCGATAGGTACTTCCATCAGGGATATACGGCCTATCTCACGCGCAAGCGAATGTTGAATCCCGAATGGATGCTTCCGCCGGATGCCGCCTTCTTGCAGGGCCTGCTGCCCGACGACTTTCTTCCTGACGGCACCGATATCTTTTCCCAGCTCATGTACTTCGAAGCGACGGCTAACCTTACCGGTGACATGCTGGTGAAAGTAGACCGCGCCTCCATGGCGGCCTCCCTTGAGGTCCGGTGTCCTCTGCTGGATCATCGCTTCGCAGAATTCGCCACCCAAATTCCCACGAGCTGGAAGTGGCAAAACGGCAAAGGCAAACGGATCCTGCTGGATGCGCTCGGCGACCGTTTGCCACCGGAGTTGTTGACGCGGTCGAAAATGGGTTTTGGTGTCCCTATCGACCAATGGTTTCGAGGGCCATTGCGGGAGTTGGTCCACGACAGTTTGTTGGGCAGAGATTTTCTCGATCGTGGAATCGTCGCCCCGGATTTTGTCGGGTATCTCCTGAAGGAGCACACCAGCGGCCGCCGCAGCAACCATCACCAAATCTATGCCCTGCTGATGCTTGAGTTGTGGTTCCAAAACCTGGAGGAACCACTCGCGCCGCCTGACTCGGCCATGCCCTGCGCTGTTGCTAGCCGCTAGAAGCTAGTGAACGGCCGTCCCGGCGGGAGTAACATGTTGCTGCCCGCTCTGATTACCAGTCACGGTAGCCGTGATAACGGTTTGCAATGCAGCCATGTCCACTCCAGCCACTTTGCCGTCACTAGTCTGGGTCCACTTTGGTGAAGTGAGCTGGTAGTTTCCGGTAGCCGGATCTGCATAGGTGATCTTCGTGGCCAGAGTATTCTTACGTGGGAAAGGGTGCGATATGTCACCTGGGGGAACATACATGACATTCCCCATGAAGCGCGGATCCAGCGGCCGGGGATCCCCCATGTAATAGACGAGGCCCTCCGTTCCCTGAGCTCCATTGTCCCCACTGGGCTGGCGGCACAGCACGTTATCCAGGATCCAGAGGTTTTGCGCATAGGATTGTGCAGGAGGCCACTTCCACGTTTGTATCGCGTTAAAGTAGAACGACCCGTAACAGGGAGTTCCACCCATCGTTTGCACGGTGTTGTGCTCGATAACGACGTCTTGCAAGGTGGGACCAATACTGAATCCAGGTCGAAATCCGGCGCCTCCATCCCGCATTAAGACCAGGTTGTTGGCGATCCTGACCCGCCTCGTCTCGCCCTTCCATGTTCCATCGCTAACACCCTCGTCGAACTCTACCATCGCAAAGCCGGCATTGACGTTCTTGAGGATATTACTCTCGATGTCAATGTCGTCGACGACTGTGTTCGGTCCTCCTTGGTCGTTGGCGACGCGGGGAGTCAACAGTAGCGACGTGCCGTTCTGCGCGCTCGGCCAGTCATTCTCCAGGACATTCCCCGACACGACGGCGCGCTTCATACTCTTGAACTCCAGATTGTTCTTGACCGACCACTTGCCGTTACCGCCAGTCGTCAAGGGGAGCCATGAGAGTGGCTTATACAGCCAGTTTCCACGGATCTCGACGTCCGAGGGCACGTAGGGATTGTTTGCGCCTCCAGCGCCGCCGAACATCACGTTCTCGGTCGTTGACGATATGAAATTATTGACGATCTTAATCGGACCGGGCGTGCGATACCCCAGGATCCCCTGCGAATCCATAGTCGAGTCGTGAATGTCGGATATGTAGCTGTTGATGACCGCAACCGAAGTGCCGTTAACCACCACGCCCTGCCGGACGTCTTGTGTGTCCGATCCGTGTATATAGCAACGGTCGATCGTAATGTTCCGAGGAAAATCTGCGTCACCTACCATGCCGGGCGCTGCGCCCTTCACCAGGTCGCGAAGCTTTGCTTCCACGCGGGACGTCAGAAAGTCGATATTCACCAACTGATAGGCCCGTGGAGCGCTTTTGGCCGGGGTAATTTCCAAACCGACGAGGCGATAGTTGGCAGCGCCGGGTTGAACTGTGATCGCCGCAGTGCTGTTGGGCGTTTGGATTCTCGGCATCTTGGGGGCGTCCGCCGGGGACGTCCTCTGATCGGCGTGCGCTATCTGATCGACGGCGGAGCTTTGGATGTAGATCCAGCCGTTGCCCTTCTTCGGTAGAAGGTCGAAATTACCGGTGAAGCTCGCACCTGCTTCCAGTACAACAGTGTCTCCGGGCTTTGCCCGGTCCAAGGCAGCCTGCAAGTCGCCGCCGCTCCGGACACGGATCGTTGAGCCCGCCGGTTGCTGATAGGCAGTCTCAACGTAGACCCGAGGCGCCTCGGGAATTGGCGGCTGGGGAGCTTGGGCTCTCGCGATGCCCGCCGTGAAGACCAGGCTGAGTAGTAGCGCGTTCTTCATAGAAGTCGGGATATCGAGTTTAGCACGGTAAAATCCGCGTCGCTAAACCGTGCCGAAGGGCCATCCCTCCGGCAGAATGTCACGCGGTGAGTTCGGTCATCCCGGCTCCTTTGGCGGCGCAAGCAAAGGAGCCGGGTCGCCGCTGCGTCACTCAGGGTCGTGCGGTTGGGCCTTTTGGCGGCAGACTGGCGACTGAAGGAGATATAGGCCCGCTAGTCGCACGTAGGAGCTGGCCTTTTGGCGGCGGACCGACGACTGGATTAGATATATACCCGGTAGCCGCTTGTAGAGAAGACCAATTGATTCCAGCCAGTAGTCCGTCCGTGGTGTCGGTCCAGTACGGAGTCAGAAGCTGGTAGTCTCCGATGCTGGGCACTGCGAAGGTAAACGGTACCGTGCTGGCGTAGTTGTGAAGCGGCCATGTGGCCACTCCTTGACCGCTGGGAACATACATGGCATTGCCGTAAAAGCGCGGCGCCAACGGCGCGGGATCGCCCATGTAGTAGTTCAGTGCTGAGGTGCCCAATTGTCCCCAATCGCCGGTCGGCTGCGCACACAAGGCATTGTCCAGGATCCAGACGTTATGAGTGTAAGACTGCGGCGGCGGCCACTGCACGATTGATTGGTCTCGAAATAAATCGAAGCGCCGCAACTCGTACCGGCGTAGGCCACCAGGGTGTTGTGTTGAAACACCAAATCCGTCTGGTTGGGGCTTAAGGCGAGTCCCCAGTTCCGGCCTCCACCGTTGCCCGCGGGGTTAGCGAAGATCAAAAGGTTGTTGTGAATTTTCCAGCGCTTCTCCTCCCCGGGATTGGTGCAGTTCGGATAGCCTGAGGCCGGGGAGCAGTACGGGTCGACCTCCTGCGTATTGAATCCCGACGCCACATTTTTCAGGATGTTACTTTCCACGGTGATGTCGTCGACCACCGCGAGGTTCCCGCTCTGACTGGTCTGCACGGTGAGCACTACGGAGTATCCCAACTGTCCGCTTACCCACGTATTCTCCAGGATATTCCCGGTCACCAGCACCCGGCGTGCACTCTTGAACTCCAGGTTGTCTTTCTCGATCCACTGATTATAGGGAGGGAGCGTGATGCCGGGGACATTCCAGGTGAGAGGCTTAAAGAGATGATTGGCCCGGATCTCAACATCCGATGGAACATAGGGATTGTTGTAGTCACCCGCCCCACCCAACATAACATCTTCGGTCGTGGCCGATAGATAGTTATCCACAATCTTCAGCGGCCCGGGCGTCAAGTAGGCGAGAATCGCCTGACTGTCAGAAATACTCTGATGAATGTCAGAAATATAACTGTCAATGACTGCGAAGTTCGTTCCGTTGGCCTGTACACCCTGCCGGATGTCTTGGGTAGGAGAGCCGTGAATATAGCAGCGGTCAATGGTGATGGAGTCGGGCAGCGTTTGCGTAAGAACCGATTGCCAGCCAATGGTGTAGTACGAAAAGCAGTTGATCGGCGGTTTGTTGGCAGGGTTGCACCCCTGCGTCGATGCCGAGGTGACCTCCAGTCCCACCAGTCGCCAGTGGTCAGATCCCGGTGCCAGGGCTATTGCCGCGCTGACGTTGGGTGTCACGATCGTGGGCATGCTGGAAAGATACTTTGGGTCAGTCCGGGTTCCTGGAACGGGAAGCTTGCTTAGAGCAGAACTCTCAATATAAATCCACTTCTTGCTGGGGTTCGCTTTCGCCGGAAGAGCAAAGTTGCCTTTGTAGACGGAGCCGGCATCCAGGATGATGATGTCGCCTGGAAGGGATGAACTCAGTGCATTCGTAAAATCGGCACTGGTGTGGGCGTGCCACGTGGTGCCGCCTGTCGGTGGGTTCCACGTCGTGTCAATATAGACCAGGGGCAGGGCAGGCACTGGCTGTTGCGCTCCAGCGAGTGCAGTTAGTAGAAGGACAAAAAGTAACAGCTTTCTCATGAGAACTCCTATAGTTGGAAGAACTATCGATCTACTTCGGCAAGACGCTTCACAAGATGAAGTGGACTACCGCCGTAACATCGACCATAGCCGTGAACGGGCTCTCTGGCTACTGGCGCGAGGGCGTAATATGGGGCAGGGCTCTCCGACTGTACTATCCTGACCTGGGGGACAGTTAGGTGAGTGTAGAGAATATTCATACCGATCAACTGACGAGGGTAGTGGGTCGCGGTCAACGCCTCGGTGCGAGCCTTCGGCGAAGGCGCTGGGGCAACCTGTTGCCCACGAACTATAGTTTCCGCATATCCCGGACTACGTCGCGTGGAGGACGTGGCTTAGCGGCTGATCCGCACCCACCCCGGCTGCCCCATGTTCAAATGTCTACCGCACCACGGATATATGCGCCGAAGGGCGGTCCGCCTAGTCGGCAAACGTCCGATGAGTGGTAGAATGCCACTTCGGATACGCGTCGACTATGCCTCAGCGATTTCGTGACCTTTTTCCCCTACCCCAGCGTATTGCATACCTGGGCTGGTATCTTCTTGGGAAACCCTGCCCTATCAGGCTTACCTTGAAAACGGGTCAGAGCCTTTACATGCGTCGTGACTCCCCCACAGCCAACGATCACGATACGGCCTACGAGGTCTTTGTGAGCGATTTCTATCGCCCAGACGGCATCGACCCTGGTGACCAGATATTCAACATCGTGGACCTCGGGGCCAACGTCGGTTACGCCACTATGTACTTCGCTCACTACTTTCCAAAGGCGCACCTCTACTGTTTCGAGCCTCACCCCACATCATTTGGAGTGCTGGTGGACAATCTGCGCCGCAACTCTTTGATGGATCGTGTCACCCTCTACAAAGCAGCGGCTTCCAATGTCGCCGGGCCTCAGTTCCTAACCGACGACGCAGTCTGCTCGACCGTAGTATCTGATAGCGGCGACCGGCGATTTCGAGTTATGCAGCTTGATCTTTTTGAATGTCTTCGCGGTCTGCAAGTTGACATACTCAAGATGGACATCGAGGGCGGCGAATACTCCATACTGGGCGACGATCGTTTTCGCCGGCTCTTACCTGCCACGGTCATGATGGAATGGCATTCCGATGAGGAACACGGCGATGGCAAGCTATGGTGTGTCAGGCGCTTGGAGTCTCTCGGCTACCTGGTGACTGTCCGCTGGGATGGAGGGGCCTTCGGAGCGATAGCAGCCCAATTCAAGGATGGCCTGAATGCAAGTCACTCCTGAGGAGCTTTTCCGTAAACACAAGTGCGATTCAATTACACGGGCCGTTATATCGTAGCCCCTTCCTCGACTGGATGGAATCGTGACCTCTCACACCGAGCCGGATTTATTCGAGAGGATGACTGTACCAGGGCCGTGAAAGTGGCTTCGCATCAGTTCATCACGCTGAGGGCCCCTGCCTCGCGGCAGTTCCCGAAGCCAACAAAGCGGGGGCGCACAATGTCCGCGGCTGGATTCTCCTTCAGTGTCCGGCGAGTTGAAGAATCACTCTGCGCTGCATCCTTAACTAGTGGCCGTGATCTTATGGCCGGACTTTAGGTGGCTCCGGTCGGAGATCATGCGTAGGTTCAACGCACCCTTGCCTGAGGTTGTTCGTGTTAGAGGGGATGGCCGCCGGCGCAAATGGCGCCAAGGTCTCTCTGGTTGGCGATCAGGAAGCTGGACAGAAACTGATTGGATGAGGGCGAAGGCTTTCACCGCTCCTGTATGTTCTTTGAGGACCAAGAACATCTGGATCAGGAGAAGCCTTCATAACTGTTGTAGGCGTGACTTCCATCCCAATTGGCAACAGAGTGCGGTTTTGTTTACGGATTGTGCGGAGAGGTCCGTCACCGACAACAAGCAGAAACAGGGTACCGGGGGAGCCATCTGCTTATGCTTCGCTCACGCATTTCTCATCACCATTCAGAATAAGAATCAATACCGCTTTCAAGGATAGGCGGCTATTGCTTCGGGTGCGCGTGTTTTTCCCCTCGCGGCTAGCCGTCGCCCCAAGCGCATAAGGGGCGATTCGATCAGATAGTAGCTCGCGGCGGTTACAGCCAGGAGAATGGCGATTTTCAGTGGAAACATCTTTGCTGCTGCAACCACACTGGGCGCATTGCCGTGAAACAAAGCTTGTTGCCAAAGATAAAGACCGTACGAGATTCTACCGATCCATCGCAAGGGCGTCCACTCCAGCAACCAGGAGAGACCATAGTTCGGAAGAAAAACCGTGGGTACAACTACCAGAGGCAGAAGCGCCGACTGGATGGCAAGCTTGGTAAGCTGCATGGGATGCATCAGCGCAATAGCGTAGAACGCTGCCAGGAAAACCACGATTCCCACGTGGAATGCCGGCCTGCAAATGGCCTTATGGATTCTTCCTCTGGAATGCACCAGAATTGCCAGCAGGCAGGCCCATAGAAACGCATCCAGCCTCATGTCGGTTCGCTGCAAGGGCGTCACATCCAGGTGGACATGCACCATACTCCACGGTCTCCACAGCAAGGTGGCAACTATACCTGCGACGGCCAGCCATTTCGCCCTCAGCACGCCGGATAAGGCCAATAAGGCAGGCCACAACAGGTAAAAATGCTCTTCCATGGAGAGCGACCAAAAGTGCTGGGTGAACCAGCCTCGCGACGGCCAATAATTGTTGTACACCAGTGCCGCGCTGAGGATCTCGCCAGACGACACAGAAATGAGTCTGGCAACTCCCAGTACGGCCATGAACGCAAGATAGAGATACGCAGGCGGCAGAATGCGGAATATACGCCGTATGTAGAAGGCGGACAGCGAAATTCTGCCCTTTTGATATTCATCGAGAAGCAAAGTTGTTATCAGGTAACCGCTGATCGCAAAGAACAACGAGACACCCTGCTGCCCCAGATTCAATACAAGCGAGTTAATTCGCCCGTGATCGCCTTCCAAGGTAAACGCGTGGCAAAGAATGACGGCGGTGATTGCAACGGAGCGCCACCCATCGAGCGTAGGTAAGTATGCCTTGGCCATTTGCTGCGGTATGTGGGCTTTAGGCCCAACACGAAATCTCGACTTCCTATACCTTTACCTTATAACTAACGATCCATGGATGGACGGTAAGTACGGGAAAACTCGCAAAAAAGTATGAATATTAATTGGAACTCGCAACCCGTCACCGCCAACGGAACGGATAGCGCGTTCGGTTATGGCGTCAGAGGCACCCGCCCGCTTCACCCAAACCTCATCGCGTAAAGCCTCCGAAGAGTTGCGGACGTCGGGTAGGTCTGTACCAACGCCTTGGTAACGGGGTATGCGCTGCCGTTTTAAAGGAACAACCATTTGAATATCCGAGCGCGACATGCGCGACATCGAATACCGTAGAATCGGAGACGGCGCTTTGCTGTGTAGAATGCGATATAAGTCAGCAGAATCTCGATACTGCAATCCGTTGCGCGTCACGGTAAATTTGCCGAGCAGTTTGAACCGCTCAGGGTATTCCGCGATCGCTTGCTCCAGCAGTTTTTGATGCAGGAACAGGGAATCGGGGTTGACCGAACGGTCATCTATCAGGTAGTTCACTGGCAGGTCGTCGACTCGGTCGAGAACTGCAAGCGGTGTGTTGTACTGCGTCTTGTAATCGGTTCCCAACCAGTTGATGTCCGCGAGAGCCTTGGTCCCTCGAACGATAATGGAATCATACCTCGAGCGGAGAGTGGCCATGTCAGTTATAAACATGCCTTCGCCGGGCGCATCCGAAACGATCAGTACCGCAGGATACTCGAGCGATGGGTCTTCTACCACTGCCTTAGCCACAGACGAGAGTCCGAAAAACTTCTTATGAACAGGATTAAAACACAACACCAGAACCAGAGTGATCAAAGCCGCGCTGAAGGCCATTTCGTATCCGGCCATTGCTTGAATCCGGCTCGCACTCGCTTCAGCAATCCAACAGGCGCCCTGGGCGATGAAGTAGATCAACGCGGGAAGAGCGGGCAGCAGAAAACGCTGCTCCACCCCCACGGGCAATCCGCACGCTATGGCGAGCACGCCGACCAGAAGTGCGAACATGCCGGCGCCCAGGACATTGGGGTGTTGCCCGGCCCTCAGGGTCCATAGCACATTTGCGATTCCCACTAGCGCAAGAACTGCGCCCAGTAAGCCCAACGATACATATACACACCGTCCGTAGGCTTGAATTGCTTCAACGGTAAAGCGGAGAGTCGGATACGGAGATACCCACGATCCGGCTTGCAAGCCCCGGGTGAACCAATACCATGGCGCACACAACAGAACCACCGCCGTTCCGCTAAACCATAAGCTTGGCCAGCGGAAGACATCCCAGCGACGCATTAGAACCAACGTCAGTGGCACAACAAGCACAAGCGCTAAACCGCCCCCTTTGGTAAGCAAAGCAAGGAAAGCCAGCGCTACGAAGAGCAGCGAGTATCGGACGCGATGCTGGCCATCGATGTAGCGGAGAAAGACGAGCGTCGCCGCCAACACCAGCAAGGCCAGGAGGCCGTCCGCCATGATCATGGTGGAGGCTTGGGCGGCGACAGGATTGGCAATCAACAGTAATCCAGCCAGCAGCCCCAGGACAAGCGACCCGGAGCGACTGACAAGATCCGCTACGACCGCGCCAAGAAGCGCCGAAATCACTGCCATGAGCAGAAGAGTTGAGCCGATCGAAGTTGAGAAAAATAGCGACCACACGCCTTGCACAAGGTAGAAGACCGGCGGCCAGTGTCCAATCGCAACCTTGGGATAGTGTCCGTAGTACTGCTCGACAAAAACCAGTGGTGGTTCTTTCGGGTGCAGCCTGAGATAATCGTGGACCATCAAACCCGTAAGGTAATGCGCAGACTCGTCCGCATGCAGACCCAACTCACTGCGGTAAGCCTGCGCGCACCACTGCAGCGCCACCGTCACACCCAGCAGGATCGCGAAGCCACAAAGTCTTGCCGCCCAGCCTGCCTGCGGGCCCACACGCAGGCGGTCAGCTCCCTGATAACTGACATCCGTCAAGCTGTGGGGTTCTCCTCCTGAGCCTGCTGTTTGATTGCTAATAACCATTTCTCAGCGGGAGATCCTTTCGACTCAAGAACAGCAGGAATTCTTCTGCGACGATTCTGAGCCAAGATTTTCATTCTAGCATCCTTTAGGCTACCAGCACTATATCTCGGATTTCCATTTTGTCCTCGCCGATGGCAACTTCCTTTGTGTATGGGCTCATGCTTGAATACGTCCCAATTCTCCAAGCAAGCGTGGCGTGGGTACCAGCAAAATTCCGGTTTCCGTTCCGCGCGACTCAGTGACGCTGCAGTCTAGATTGACTGTCCGAGAAACGTACACTGTAAGCTCCAGATCCATTGGTCCAAATGGTCGGCGGCGTAGATGCGCTTCATGCCCAGAGGCTCGTCACCCCGCCGAACAGGCCCGCAGGAAGTGAGCACGGCTGGCCTAAATCCTGCTTCGCGGGTCATGCGGAGGGTGTTCGGTGTCCATTGTGGATTCAGTTCCGGATGCGGATAAGAAAAGTGATCGATAGGTTCGGCGACCTCCTCTTACATCCAACAATCTCTGATTGAGCTTCCTCTTCGCTCACGCGTGCTAGATTTGGACGGAAGAGTGTGCGCCCATGGATCGTGTAACCGGCCCTGCTCAAGGCTCGGACTTACTCTCACCACAATGTCAGACTGCTTTCCGCGCCCTAACCTGCATTATTCGTGAAGACATAGCGAGGGGTTATTGGCGTGGTGAGATTGCGGTAAAGACTCCCGTGGCTGCGTGAAGTTGGCTACGTCGAGGGGCCGAAGCGCTGGATACAGATGCGGGATGGGCGCGGGGGAGCGCTTTTGAGCGGGGCTCTCCCTTCTGCACGGTTGGCGCGAGATTCGGGAAAAATGTTCGGAATTGGCTTCGCCGTAAACGTGTTCGGTCTTTCCGCTGTGGCGCGAGAGCCTGCGCGCCTGCCGCATGGGTTTCGCCTTGCGCTTCAACCCCGCGTTTTTGGCCATCGCCACCACGTATTCAAGGTTGGGCTCGGCCAGAAAGTCCAGCAGCGCGGGATGGGCAAAGCCGCCGTCGAGGCGAACCCGGATGCGCGCACCGGGAAACGAGTAGCGGATCATCGTCAGCAAGCGGCGCAGAATCCCCACGGCTCCGGTCGCGGCGGATCGATGGTTACGCGGTTGGCACGTCCGCGCAACCGCCGGGCATGGCGCTCGATTACGCTGTCGGCCAGTGTTTCGCCGAGACGGTACAGCGCTCTTGGCCGGATGGCGTTCTCAAAGCGCGACAGAGTCGGCTGCGAGGCCAGATTGCGGCCCGCGACCGGGTCGCGGTCGAGCAACATCTTGTGAATGGGGTCGGAGGCTAATCGGGCCGAATCGTTGGCGTCCGGATAGCCGCAGGCGATGGAGAACACGCGCTGTGCCAGCAACTCGCGCAGAGAATGATCGACCTTGCCAGCCTGCCGCTGGTCACGCAGACATCCCGCCAGACAGCCGATCAATCCGTAGCGCTGGTCGGCAGCCCTCAGCAGGATGGCTCCACCATCGGAACTGCCCTGTCGTTGGTCGAAACAAGCCACGATCGGCTTGGAGAAAATCTCGGGGAACAACAAACACTGTGTTGTGCTATCGTCGGACACGCGGAAGCCTTTCTTCGCTGCTCAAACACTGACTAGACAACATGTTTGTAGCAGAAGAGTACTTCCGCGTCTTTATCTTCATGAATTTTTCGGGCTAGTGGTGAGCCGTAACACTCTTAAGAACACCTGCGATCTTCTCGGCATAGACCGGCATGGCACAGACGGACACACAGAACTCGCGCGCATTGATAGATAGTCTCCGCCTGAGATCGTGGTCCTGAAGAACATTCTCGATGCCCGCCCTGAGCGCCGCAGTATCCTCTGGCGTCACTACCCATGCCGTTACTCCATGCTTCACATAATCGATGATGCCCACAGATCCGCTGACCACGACGGGACAACCGACGCACATGGCTTCCAGCAATGTGTTTATGCCGCCGGGATGTAGGCTATTACGCAAAGGCACAACGACAGCTTCCGCATTTCCATAGAGATCGCGCAAATCGCGGTACGG
>Ga0209040_10000621_pt1 | contig 27417 bp, 10 predicted proteins | sample BogFormECP12_OM3_FD_188240 | JGI IMG/M metagenome (GOLD analysis project Ga0209040, IMG submission 188240) | Bog forest soil microbial communities from Calvert Island, British Columbia, Canada - ECP12_OM3 (SPAdes) (version 2) | ecosystem: Environmental > Aquatic > Freshwater > Wetlands > Bog ... | reverse complement strand
GACCCCGGCGGACGGACGGCGCGAACCGCCGGCACAGCCCCTTGAGTTCCTGGTCGTAGACGAGTTCCTCAAAACCCTTGTCGATGGCCGCGCCCTCAAGACTGCCTTCGAGCTGGGGCTGATCGATCGGCTGATCGAACACCGCAGCGGCTCGGTCGAGGCGCTCGGCCGGGCCTTGGGCACCGATCGGCAAGGGATGCGGTTCCTGCTCGATTTGCTGCAGGCGAACGCGGTCATCGAGGAGCGGAGCGGTGACGTTCGCTTCACCCGGCGGTTCCTCGACGCGTTGCGTTACCGCGACTTGCTCGAGACAAAGCTGGATTTTGCGGGCTTCATGATCAACGATTTCGCCGACTTGTTTACCGTGCTGATCAAGAATGCCGGCGGATTTATGGGGCAGGCGCGCCTGTTCGAGCTGTTCGATTACCGGCGGTGTCTGGAACCCAGCATCGAGAACTACGCGGTCACACGGGCGTGGATGCGCATCACCTCGACGTTGACCCGCTATGAGGCGCTCGCCTGCATGGCGCTTTACGATTTCGGTGGCCATCGGCGCATGCTGGATATCGGCGGCAACAGCGGCGAGTTCATCCTACAGTTGTGCCGTCGCAATGCCGGCTTGCACGGCACGGTGCTCGACCTGCCGCTGGTCTGCGAGATCGGCATGGAACACGTGCTCGCCGAGCCCGAGGGTTCGCGGATAGGGTTCGTCAAGGCCGACATCAGGAGCGACCTTGTGCCTTTGGGCTACGATCTGATCACCTTCAAGTCGATGCTGCACGACTGGCCGGCCCAGGAGGCACGCCAGTTCATCGACAAGGCGGCGCGGTCGCTCAGCCCCGGGGGCACATTGCTGATCTTCGAGCGCGGGCCGTTGCGGGTGGGCGCCGCGGCGCCTCCAATGTCGATGCTGCCGATCCTGCTTTTTTTCCGCTCCTACCGCCCGCCATTGGACTATGCAACACAACTGCAGGGGCTGGGATTCCAGGAGATCCGGCACCAAGAAATCGAGCTGGACTCGCCGTTTTCCCTGGTCTGTGGAAAGAAGCCGCGGGCGTGAGGGCTTGTAACGCCGCGCGCTCGCGCTCTTTTCTCGATGCGGGGATTCGCCCGGGAGTAACGTCTCGTGCCCGATATTGATATTTCGCTCCCCATGACCGCCACCGGCAAGCGCTTTACGGCAGACGATTACGTGGAAGTCACGGTGCACTTCAAGTGCAACCTGAAGTGCGTCCATTGCATGATCGAAGGGACGATGGACTGGCTGAGGCCCGAGTCGAACGATCAGCTCGCTCGGATCCTCGCCCAGAACGCCCGGGAACGCAGGTGGAAGGGACTTACCCTCACCGGTTCCGAAGTGACGCTGCGCCATGACCTCCCGGATCTGGCGCGGGCGGCGCGCAGCCACGGCTTCGAGCACGTCCGCATCCAGACTCATGGAACGCGCTTGGCGGATCAGGAATATTGCCATGAGCTGGTCGATGCGGGCATCGACGAATATTTCGTGAGTGTGACCGCCGCCGATGCCGCTACGCACGATGCGATCACCGGCGTCAGGGGCTCGTTCGACAAGACGGTTCGCGGGCTTGAGAACCTCGACGCCCTCGAGTGCGTCGTGACGCTCACCAACACCGTCATTACCGAGCGCAGCTATCGACAGTTGCCGTTGGTCGTGGAGCGGCTCGGCCACCTACGCCGGCTGGCTCAGATGGAATTCTGGACCTATTGGCCGATGCGCGAAACCGACGACAAGGATTTGATCGCCTCGCATCTCGAAGTGTTGCCGTATCTCAGGGAGGCAATCGCCGCAGCCAAGGGCTGTGGCCGCTCGGTGGAGGTGAAGAACTTTCCCGAGTGCCTGCTCGGCGACGATCGCGACGCCCTCGACAACGACCAGCCCAAGCTCGTCATCGATCCCGAGTTCTGGCCGGAATTCATGCGCAACGGCTTTCACCAATGCGTGCACCGAAGCTATTGCGCTTCGCGCCGTTGCCTCGGACTGAATACCGCCTATGTCAACAAGTACGGCTGGCATGCCGACGTTCTGGTGCCGTTGGCGACGGAGCGCTGAATGGAGCCGATCAAGACACGGGCTGCCAACGCCTTCAAGATGTCGCTGGAAGCGGGCGAGTTGGTGATCGAGTTCGGCAATGTGGTTGGCCCGGGACAGACCCCCGGGCCGGCGGCGGTGGCGGTCACCGACCGGGTGATCTTGCCGCTCGATACCGGGCGGCGGCTGGCTTACTCGCTAGAGGACTGCTTGAAGCCGCACGCGGCGGCCCTGCGCGCCGAGGAGGCGAAGGCGCTGCCGCCGTCGGAGGCGGCGGTAGCGGCGCGGTCGGGACAAGCGCCCGTGCGCCCATCGCCGGAGGCGGCCGGCGAACGCGCGGCGGAGCTGCTGCGCATGGTCGGCGATCTCGGTATTCCGTACCAATACGAGCGCTCGTTCAGGATTTGCCGACAAGCGTTGTTGGCAAACCGGTTCCTGCTGACCGTCGATGCCGGCAACATCCCCGGCAATCCCGGTGAGCGCACGCTCGAGATTTGCGACCGCCTGCACATGCCGGGCGCAGCGCGGGAGGCGGCCGCAGCGAATTTCGCGATGGCCAAGTGCGTCCATTTCGGCTTCGAGGCTGACGACGACAGCATCATCTGCAAGCTCTACCTGGAACGGGCGGTTCCGGGGGAGGAGGCGCAGCGCGCCCGCGCGCGCGGCGAGCCGGTGCTGCTCCACCTCGCCTTCAAATGGGACCTCGTCAAGGATGCGGCGGTCACGACCAGATACCTCTGGCGGCCCGGACTCTCGGCTGCCGAGATCGAGGCCAGGCTGGCATATGTCTACCGCGACGGGGCGCGAGCCTCGTGCGTGCTCGCGCTGGCCGCTCTTGATCTGACCAGGGGCAGGGCCGCTGCCGAGCAGCTGCAATATCTGGAAGTCGAGGAGGCGGAGAACGGGCGGCGATCATTCGATCTCAACCTCTATGACGCCAAGCTGCAGGTCAAGGACATGCAACGGCTGCTGCACCGGATGCGCGAGCACTTTGGCGTGCGCCCCGGGCAGATGCAGGCACTTTACGACCAGATCAAGACGAAGGCGCTCGGGCACCTGGCGGGCGGGGTCCACCGCAACGGCGAGGATTTCTTCAATGTCTATTATGGCGTGCTGGGTCTCCATCGGCGGCAATAGCAGCGATTTCATTCTACAGTTATGCCGCCACAATGCCACGTTGCACCGCACGGTGCTCGACCTGCCGATGGCCCGCGAGATCGGCATCGAACACGTGCTCAGACTGAATACCGCCTATGTCAACAAGTACGGCTGGCACGCCGACGTTCTGGTGCCGTTGGCGACGGAGCGCTGAATGGAGCCGATCAAGACACGGACTGCCGATGCCTTCAAGATGTCGCTCGAAGCGGGCGAGTTGGTGATCGAGTTCGGCAATGTGGTTGGCCCGGGACAGACCCCCGGGCCAACGGCGGTGGCGATCACCGACCGGGTGATCTTACCGCTCGATACCGGGCGGCGGCTGGTTCACTCGCTAGAGGACTGCTTGAAGCCGCACGCGGCGGCCCTGCGCGCCGAGGAGGCCAAGGCGCTGCCGTCGTCGGAGGCGGCGGTAGCGGCGCGGCCGGGACGAGCGCCCGTGCGCCCGCCGCCGGAGGCGGCCGGCGAACGCGCGGCGGAGCTGCTGCGCATGGTCGGCGATCTCGGCATTCCGCACCACTACGAGCGCTCGTTCAAGATTTGTCGACAAGCGTTGTTGGCGAACCGGTTCCTGCTGACCGTCGACGCCGGCAACATCCCCGGCAATCCCGGTGAGCGCACGCTCGAGATTTGCGACCGCTTGCACATGCCGGGCGCGGCGCGGGAGGCGGCCACAGCGAATTTCGCAATGGCCAAGTGCGTCCATTTCGGCTTCGAGGCGGACGACGACAGCATCATCTGCAAACTCTACCTGGAGCGGGCGGTTCCGGGGGAGGAGGCGCAACGCGCCCGCGCGCGCGGCGAGCCGACGTTGCTCGGCCTCGCCTTCAAATGGGACCTCGTCAAAGACGCCGCGGTCACGACAAGATACCTCTGGCGGCCCGGCCTCTCGGCCGCCGAGATCGAGACCAGGCTGGCATTTGTCTATCGCGACGGGCCGCGAGCCTCGTTCGAGGTCGCGCGGGCCGTATTTGATCTGACCAGGGGCAGGGCCGCCGCTGAGCAGCTGCAATATCTGGAAGTCGAGGAGGCGGAGAACGCGCGCGGATCCTTCGATCTCAACCTTTATAACGCCAAGCTGCAGGTCAAGGACATGCAACAGCTGCTGCACCGGATGCGCGAACACTTTGGCGTGCACCCCGGACAGATGCAGGCGCTTTACGACCAGATCAAGACGAAGGCGCTCGGGCATCTGGCGGGCGGTGTCCACCGCAACGGCGAGGATTTCTTCAATATCTATTATGGCTTGGTGGGTCTCCCGCACTTTCACGGCGGGTTCCGGTGAGCCGGAGGGCGGCCGGCGCCGGCAGGAGGTAGCGGCCCGATGAGCGGAGCCCACCGTTTCGAATACGCGACCGCGTACGACCCATCACTCAATTATTGCCTTTGGGAATATAGTCCGGCCGCACCCGCCGAGGACAAGTTCCGCTCGATCAATCTCTTGCTCCAATCCTTCGATCATGCCGGCATCGATGGGCGCGCGTTCGAGATCGTCGAGGCAATCCGCGAGGAAATCGGCGCATTCCGCACAGTGTTCGGCATCAAGCTGTTGGGCAACCGGCTGGCATGGGAGTTCTATTTTTACGACTATGCCAGGCGGCGGCGGGAAGTCTCGATCACCCGGGTCTTGAGCGCCGTCCGGCCGTTCCTGGCCTGCGACGTACCGGTCAACGAGAACCTGCCCTATTTCATGTTCTCGCTCGATCTCGATGCGGAGTTGGCGAGCGGTCGGCGGCCGCTCGATGTCGTCCATATGTACATCGGCAACCCCGGCAGCACGGTATCCTCCGGCATCGCCTATGCGGTGCGCGCCGAGGGTACTTGGCTCGAGAATTTCTACTTCTTCTTCGACGGGCACAGCCAACTCGACGAGGCGGCGGCCAAGATCTGCAGCTCGGCGCATTTCGATGACACGCGCCGGCTGGTCGACGAGGTCCTGGTACCCGAGTTGTGCGATTGCCGGACGATCTGTGTCGCCAACAAACAGACGCATGACTGCGTCTATTTCTCCGGCGTCGACGTGGATCAGCTGCTGGTGTTCCTGAAACGGCTCGGCTACCCGTGGCCCATCATAGCCTTCGTGCAGGATAACCGCGCCAATCTCGATCACCTGCTGTTCGACGTCGGTTTCGACTACCGGATGGAGGGCGGAGCGCTGACCGTCCTGAAGAGCGGCTACTATGGCGTGTTCTGAGCGCGGCGGTGCCGACCAAGGCCGAGCCTGTCGCCTTTCCCCTGCCGGCAGGGGAAAACCCCCGTTTCAGCCCCCAAAAGCGCCCTCACGACATCGAGAATCTTTGGTATGTCAGTGACTTGACGACAAAATTGAGGGCGCGCCGACAGCGGAATTCCGGGCGCTTTTGGGGCCCGAAAACGCGGCCGGCAGCGGAATGGCAGCGGAATGGCAGCGGAATTTGGCGGAGGGTCGAATCATGCTGTAGGGCATGTTATTCCCCATTTATAGTTTAACGTAATTGAGTGTAACACACTATCCTCAGGTTGATTTAGGCGCTCACCCGGCCCTCGCAAAGGGGGCGGCGGCGGTAATCGGATTCCACCTCGGCGACGGCAGGCCGCTGGTTCACCGCCGCCGGAACACCAGGATTTGGTAAGTGAGCCACCCATGGCTGTGCAGCCAGCGGAGCACGTTTCCGGCATCCGGATGACGGCGAAGCTCGGGCCTGTCGTCGGGAGCGGCCGTCCGGTAACTCGGCAATGTCGCCGCCGTCCAATCCTGACTGGTTTTCAGATCGAGACCTTCGGCGGCCGCCCATCGCCGCAGGCTCGCCGCCTCGGCCCAGAGCTCGGGCCACGGTCCATAATCGCGTCGAATGGCGGTCGCCATGGTTCCGCTGGGCCACGGCGCCGCGGCCCCAGGGTGCCGCAGCAGGATGTCGGAGACGAGCAGCGTGCCATCCGGCCGCAGCAGCCGCGCCGCCTCGGCCAGGAAGAGTTGGCGCGACCGAAAGTGGAACAGCGCCTCGACGCAGAATAAATGATCGAAGGTCGCGGGTGCGAACGGCAGGGCGCAGGCATCCGCCTCCACCAGCGCCAGGCTGCCGCCGCTGCGCGGCATGATGCCACGACAGAGCTCGAGCTGCCGCCGATCGATGTTGAGGCCGATCAGCGCCATCCCCGCAAGTCGCGCCCCGATCTCGGCGAGCGTTCCGCCGAAGCCGCAGCCGACATCCAGGACGCGTTGCCCCGGCCGCAACGCGACGAGCTCGATCACCCGCCCCGTCAGACGCGCCTGCGCCGCTGCGAATTCCTCGGGCGCGCAGGGCGTGGTCGGGTCCGGCGGACCGTCCCAGTAGCCGAGGTGAAGACTCCGTCCCGTCTGTCCCGCCCGATAGGCGGCAATCAGGCCGTCCAGATAGGCCGGCAGCGGAGGGCGGGTCATTCAACCCCAGCAATACACCTGCTCGCCGGTCCGGCTCTCCGCCATGAAGCTGCAGGCCGTCCAACGGGTTGTTGTGCCGACGACCGGCGTTACCCGGTGCAGGTAGCGCCCCGAATTGAATATGACCATGTCGCCGGGCTCGAGCCGGAAGCTGACACGCTCGACGCCATCGAGGTCGAGGTGCGAGGCGTCCTCGTCGCCATCCACCATGCGATAGCGCCGCCCCTCGTGCTGCAGGTTGAAGATCTCCAGGACTCCCCCCGCTTGGGCCGGGCGAAAGGAGAGCACGAAGGAAAACAGGTCTGAACCGATGTGCGGAACGATCAGCCGATAGCTCTCGCGAAACGCCTGCTCATTGTCGAAATGCGGCGGGATGAAGCCACCCTCTAGATGCGCGCGCAGCGTGGTAAACATGTGGTCCAGTTGCGGGCGCGGCCCCGGCGCGGCGCGGTAGCGGCGGCCGGCGTCGATGGCCGAGAGCAGCCCCGTTACGCGTGCTTCCAGATCGTCGATGCCGGCGAAGAGCTGCTTCAGCCGCGTGCGGAACCCCGGTGCGTCCCGGAAATACGCGACGAGGTCCGGCGGCGTCAGGTTGAGGTTCATCCCGAGAAAGAAGGCACGCATTGCGGGAGGGAAGTCGGTTCGCACCAAACCGTGTCCACCTGCCTCGAGCCGAGCACAAAGCCGCGCGCATTCCTCGGCACCGTACACCTCGCGCAGGATGATCCCTTCGAACTCCTCCCGCCGAAGCCGCCGGATTGCATCCGGGAACCGCTCCGCATCCGCTGCCCGAATGACGATTCGACGAAAGAAGGACGGCATCGACAGCTCCGCGGCGGCAGGCGCTCGGTGGCCGCCAGCTCGTTCCGGCGATAGACCCCACCACCCGTGCACCATCGGGGTCGAGCACCGGAGGCGGCCGGCCCGTGCCGTTGACCCTATCCCGTAGCATTGCAAGATTCTAGGATGTGCTAACCTCGCTACCGGAATCGCCGCAGTAAAGACCTTTTAGCTTACTGGACGCCGGGAAATGCAGGGCCCTGAGAAAACTACGAGGCTGCGCCCGTAACCCAGGGCCGCGACGCGGGGGCCCTCGTTCTCGATCTCTTCTCGCCCGTCGGCCCTGTGATCGCGAAGGCTGAGATGCCGGAACCCGCGCAACATCGCCAGGGCGCGTCACCATGAATAACAAGCCGTTTGTGTTGGCCCTGGCGGGGCCGCCCGGCGCGGGAAAGACCACGCTTATGTTACTGCTGCAACGCAGGCACGCCGGGGCGCGCACGATTTTCTACGACCAATATCAACCGCTCACCAGACTGTCACAGACGCAGATCCGCGATTGGTTCGCCAGGGGAGGCGACCCCAACGAAGCCGACCATAGCGCCATCGTCGACCATCTCAGGCGCGAGACCAGCAGCGAACACGGCCTGACGCAACGACCGCTCTTATTGTTCGAGACCCCGTTCGGACGGCTTCATCGCGAGACCGGGGCATTCATCGATTTCCTTGTTTGGATCGATACGCCGTTGGACATCGCCCTGTCGCGCGCGGTCCTCGCGTTCACCCAGGCTGCGCAGCGCCAGAAGGCGCCTGAGGCGGCTCGCGATTTCATCAATTGGCAAAAACAATACATGATGTTCTATCCCCACGCTCGCGCCATGTATCTGGCGCAGGGCCAGAGGGTCGCCCCGGGGGCGGATTTGATAATTGACGGAAGCCGCCCACCCGAAGCGTCCGCCCAGACCATCGACATGTCGCTGACGGCGCGCGGCGTCGCGCTGTAACGCGAGGCGGCGCCAATTCGCGTTGCGATAGGCTTGAGCGGCGCGGCACGAGCCTCGGTCGGAACGATGCGTGCTCAGATGACGTCGACGGCCAGGCGCTTTTGCCTTCACCGGGGGCGGTGGCGGCCAAAGTGTTGTCCTGCTACAACGTGTAAAATACAGTTGAGAATACCGGAGTCGCTTGTGCCGTCCCGCCGTATCGCCTTGGCCTGCCTGACGCCGCTCCCGGACACCGACGAGCTCGGCTCGGCCCGCATGCCCAGCTACGGTATCCGCCGCGTTCAGGCGGCGGTGGCGGCCGATTCCGGGCAACCGGGGCATGTCGTGCGGCTGTTCGATCTGGGGCGTGAGGACGTCGCGGCCTATATCGAGCAGATCCTCGCCTTTGAGCCGGATTTGCTGGGTTTATCGACCTATGTCTGGTCGACCGACTGCCTGGTGGCGGTGGCGCGGGAGGTCAAGCGGCGGCGCCCCTCATGTCTGATTGTGTTTGGCGGCCCGTCGGCGCGGACGGCGCTGTTCGACCTCGATTACTTCCGCGACCCGAGCGGCTATCTGGATGCTGTCGTCGAGGGCGATGGCGAGATCGCGTTCCGCGATATCGCCAGGCTGGCGGAACTGACGCGGCCGGCGCTGGCGAGTATCCCCGGCCTGACCCTGCCGGCGGGCGGCACCTGGCATCGCACGCCGCCGGCGCTCGGCCCGGCCGATCTCGACCTGCTTCCATCGCCGTTTCAGCTTGACCTGATGCCGGATGGCGCGGTGGCCTATCTCGAAACCTTTCGCGGCTGCCCGCTGTCGTGCCGGTTCTGCGAGTGGGGCACCGACCGCGGGCGGGGGATCTTTTCGGCCGATTACATCGCACAGGAAATGCGCGCCTTCGCCCGGCTGCAGGCGCCGGCGGTATTCCTGCTCGATGCCGGGCTCAACCTGAATATTCGCGCCTTTCGCAACCTGCGCCAGGCCGCTGCCGAAACCGGGTTCTTGAAGAACACGCTGTTCTGGGCGGAGATCTACCCCACGGCGGTCCGCGACGAGCACCTCGATTTCCTCCGGGAGGTCGGCCCCGCCTATCTGGGCGTCGGTCTCCAATCGCGCGACCCGGAGGTCCTGCGGCTGCATCAGCGGCCGGCGGAATCGGCGCGCTTCGAGGAAGCGGTCCGGCGGCTGGTGGCGGTAACCAATATCGAATTGCAAATTATTTTCGGCCTGCCCGGCGACACGCCGGACGGGTTCCGCCGCACCCTCGATTACGCGCTGTCGCTGCCGGCCGCGGTGCGCGCCTATCACTGCCTGGTGCTGCCGGATGCGCTGATGACCCGCGGCCTGCCGGAATGGGACATCGAATTCGACCCGCGCAGCCTGGCGATGACCTCCTGCCTCGGCTGGAGCGCGGAAGACATCGCGGCGATGCGGGCGGAGCTTCGCCAAAAGGCCCGCAGGGCTGGCGGCAAGGCCGGCAATTTCTGGTGGTCCTTCCCTTCGCAGCGCCCGGTCACGGCATCTGCGATGCCGGCATGATTGCCGCGCCGCGTCGAGGCCGGCGGGTGGCACTGTTGGCGCGCTATCCGCAGCACGACCCGGCCATGCCGCAGCGCATCCCCAATCTGGGGCTGCGCATGGTGGAAGCGAGCTTGCGCGCCGCGCGGCCGGCGGGCCTCGAGGTCAAAGTCTGGGATCTCGAACCCACCGGACCCGCCGCCGCGGCGGTTGCCGCCGAGATCATCGCCTTTGATCCGGATGTCGCCGGCTTTTCCGTTTTCCTGTGGTCCCTTCCGTTCTTTCTGGAGGTCGCGGCCCACCTCAAGGCGGACGATCCCGGGCGGCTCATCGTGTTCGGCGGCCCCTCGGCGCGGCCGGTGATGCTCGATCATGCGCCGCATCGCAGCCTTGCGGGCGCAGTCGATGTATTGGTCATCAACGAGGGCGAGGAGAGCTTCGGCGACATCGTCGCGCTGGCCGACCGCTCGGTCGCGGAACTGCTGCAGTTGCCCGGCGTGGCGGTGCGGATCGACGGAAGCTGGCACGAGACCGCGGCGCGCCCGCTCGGCGATCTGAACCTGCTGCCGTCGCCCTATGAGATGGCGCTTATCCCGTCCGGCGGATTGGGAATTTTGCAAACCTATCGCGGGTGTCCCTTCACCTGTTCGTTCTGCGAGTGGGGCACGCTGGAATCGCCGAAGCGGGTGCGCAGCGTGGCGAGCCTCGGCAGCGAATTCGCGGCGATGGCTGGGCTTGGCCTGCGCGCCGCCCTGCTCGCCGATGCCGGGCTCAACCTGAACCACGGCGCCTTCCACAATCTGCGCGCCGCGGCCGAAGAGACCGGCTTTCTCGCGGCGCGCGGCCTGATCTGCGAGGTCTATCCGGCGACGGTCCGGCGCGACCACCTCGATTTCTTGCGCGCCGTCGGGGACGCCTATGTCGGGGTCGGCCTGCAATCCTTCGACACCGCGGTGCTGGCTCAGGTCGAGCGCAAATACGACGAAGCGCGGTTCGAGCAAACGCTGCACGCGTTGGGCGAAGTCGCCAGCGTCGCTGTAGAGGTCATCATGGGCCTACCCGGCGACACGCCAGGCAATTTCCGCCGGAATTTCGAGCGGGCCCGGCAGCTGCCTTGCGCGCTGCGGGTCTACCACTGCGTCGTGCTGCCCTCCGCGCTGATGGTCCGCTCGCCGCCGGAACACGCGCTGATCTACGATCCTGTATCGTTGAAGATGCAAAGCTGCCTCGGCTGGCCGCCCGGCGGGATCGACGCCGAAGCCGAATTCCTCGGCCAGGAAGCAGCGCGATCCGGCGGGCAGGCCGGAGAATTCTTCTGGATCTTCCCGCCGCCTCAGCTGTGAGTGTCCGGCTCAAAATGGCGCGCATCATCTCATCGTGGTACGCGTCACCCCCGCGAAAGCGCGGGGCTGTCTGGGGAAAATCGAGACCTCACTCTTGCCGCCAGGTTTACCCCCGAACGACCCAGCCTTTTACCCTCTCCCCCCGCCGGCCGGGGGGAGAGGGCAGGGTGAGGGGGGCCGACGAAGCAGTTTGCGGCGCTGCCTACCTCACCCTCCCCGGCGCTTTCGCGCCGGGGCTCCTCCCTCTCCGCCCTGAAGGGCGGAGAGGGGATGGTAGGGCGGAACAGCGCAGCGCATTCCGCCAAATTGCTCACGACCGTCGCTTTCGGTCAGCGGGGTTGCCGCGAAGATCAGTGTCTCCCGAGCTAGTTGCATCGGTAATCGGTCGCCGGGAGAGCGTGGTGGGGGCCGACGAGGGCGGAATGCGCTCCGCTTTTCCGCCCTACGCGCGGCAGGAGCAGCCTTGACGGTGGTCGAGCGACACTTATCGCAAATCAGCCGGCCGCCGGACAACCGATTGCAGTCGGCAATCTTCCGGCAATGCCTGGCGAGCCTGCGGTCCGGCGACCTCTCTCGCGCCGAATTGCTGTGCCGGGAGGTGATCGGGTCGGGCCGCGGCAATGCGCAGCTGCTGCATCTGTTGGGTGTCATCGTCGCCCGACGGGGCCGGCTCGAAGAAGCCGTCGGCCTCTTCACCAGGGCGCTGGAGGGCGCCCCCGACCCGGCGGCGGTGCTGCTCGACCGAGCCACGGCGCTCGCCCAGCTGAAGCGTCGCGAAGAGGCGTTGGCGAGCTGTGATCGCGCGGTCCTTCTCAGACCGCATTTCCCGGAGGCATGGAACCGCCGCGGCGCGGTCCTGGTCGAGCTCGGTCGGTTCGCGGAGGCCCTGCCGAGCTTCGACCGTGCGCTGGCCGATCGACCCGATTACCTGGAAGCGCTCGCCAACCGGGGCGATGCCTTCCGCGCGCTGGGCCGTGCCGAGGAAGCCCTGGCGAACTATACGCGCTGTCTCGCGCTCAAACCGGACCACGCCCGGGTGATCAACGCTCGCGGGCTGGTCTTCGCCGGGCTCGGACGCTATCGCGAGGTGCTCGACCACCACAACCGGGCGATCCGGCTGTCGCCCGACGACCCCGAGGCCCATAACGCCCGCGGCGTCGCGCTGTCGCACCTGAAGCAATACGCTCCGGCTTTGGCGAGCCTCGCGCGCGCTCTGTCGCTGCGGCCCGATTACGCCGAGGCCTTCCTCAACAACGCCAAAGCGCTTGCCGCGATGGGCCGTCACGAGGAGGCGCTCGACAGCTATGACCGCGCGCTGGCGATCGACCCGACCCTCGTCGAGGCCTTGCACGGCCGCGGCCGGGTAGTGGGGGAGCTCGGCCTGCCGCCGCAGGACGCGCTCGCCGCCTACGAGCGGGCCTTGGCGGTCGAACCTGGTCTGGCGCAGGCGCTGATCGGCAAGGGCAACGTGCTGTCCCGGCTCGAACGCTACGAAGAGGCGCTCGCCTGCTTCGACCTTGCGCTGGAAGCGGGCATCGATGTCGCCGAGGCGCAGGCCCGCCGCGCCGAGCTCCACAACCGCCTGAGCGTCGCCGAGGCACACTTCTTCCGCGCGGAGACGCTGCGGGTCACCGAGCGGTTGAGCGAGGCCGTCGCTGACTACGACAAGGCGATCGCGCTTTGCCCGGATTATGGCGCAGCCTGGAACGGCCGCGGGCTCGCCCTCGCCGAGCTCGGCGAACCGGCCGACGCGCTCGACAGCTACGACCGGGCCTTGGCGCTGCGGGTGGACTACGTCGCGGTCCACGCGAACCGCAGCGCGGTGCTGCTCACCCTCGGCCGGGCCGAAGAGGCGCTCGCCGCGGCCGACCGTGCCCTCGCCCTGGACCCAGGCAGTGCCTCGGCGCTCAACATCCGCGGCAATGCGTTGCGCCACCTCGGGCATATCGCGGCGGCGCTCGGCAGCTACGAACGGGCGGTCGCGGCGGCTCCGGAGCTGGCGCAGTCGCACTTCAACCGCGCGGTGTGCCGGCTGCTCGCCGGCGATTTCGCGCGCGGCTGGGACGAGTATGAATGGCGCCGGCAATTGCCGGGGTTCGAAAAAGGCGCGCCGCGGCCACAGCAGCCGCTGTGGCTCGGCGATCAGGACATCGCGGGCCGCACCATCCTTTTGTATGCCGAACAAGGTCATGGCGATACGATCCAGTTCAGCCGTTACGTGCCGCTCGTCGCCGAAAAAGGCGCAGCCGTCGTGCTGGGCGTGCAGCCGCTCCTCAACTCCTTGCTGGCGAGCCTGCCGGGGGTGAGACAGATCGTCGGCCCTAGCGATCGTTCGCTGCCGCCCGATTTCCGCTGCCCGTTGCTGAGCCTGCCGCTGGCCTTTGGCACCCGCCTGGAGACTATTCCTGCGACCGTGCCGTATCTCGCCGCACCTGCGGCGAATCTGAGGCGGTGGCAGGAACGGCTCGGCCCGAGACGCGGCCCGCGCGTCGGCATAGCGTGGTCGGGCAACCGGCAGCACAAGAGCGACCGCGACCGCTCGCTGAGGCTTGATGAGCTGGCGCCGATCGCCGCGCTGGGCCTGCCGCTCTATTGCCTGCAACGCGAGATGCGTCCAAGCGATCTACCGGATTTTGCGATGTTCACCAATATCGAATATTACGGCGACGCATTGCGCGACTTTGCCGATACGGCGGCGCTGATCGCGCAATTGGACCTGGTGGTCACGGTCGATACTGCCGTCGCGCACCTGGCGGGAGCGATGGGGAAACCGGTCTGGACCTTGCTGCCCTATTCGTCGGATTGGCGCTGGCTCCTGGACCGCGACGACAGCCCGTGGTACCCGACGATGCGGCTGTTCCGTCAGCCGCGGCCCGGCGACTGGGGGACGGTTCTCGATCGCGTGCGCCGCGAGTTGGCGAAATTGCACTGAACTGTTGCGACTGAATTAAATCTATTGTCATCCGGTTAACACCCAAACGCCCCGACAGCTTGCATCGTCGTGCCCGGCCTTGTGCCGGGAACTATTACAACCTGCATTCGCGAAACGATAAAACCGGCAAATTACAACGCGTGATGAAAATAAAAGAAGCGAGGTTACTAAGCTTATTTCCTTGACATTAACCAATGCCAAATCCGACAATACGGGCAACGCGGTCGAGGAAAACGGCAGAACTTTAGGGGAATCAAGATGTTAGAGCATATGGGATGGCTTCGCGACATGGCCGTTTGCCCGCCCTTGGCAATGCGCGTTTTGGAAAGTTTACAAAGCAAAAATTAAAGAAGTTAACAAAAGTTAACAAAAATTAAAGAAGTTAACAAAGGTTAACAAACCCTAAGCACGCAATGGCCCGTGGGTGCACTGTAGCGGAAGGATGGGGGCATGACGGTTGGGCTGCGCATCGGTTGCCCGGCGAAGTTGCCGAGCCGGCGTGCATGTCGACGAGCCCGTCGGCCGCCGGTATCGCAACCCTTCCTCCACTTGATCCGGGCACCCGTCCTGTCGGGCCCCGTGTTTCTCTTCCCGACACCAATCCTCGACCCTCGTCGCACGCCGCCACCGGCGGCCCCAGCAGCGAGGCCATCTCCGATCGCCGCGGGCCGGTGTGGCCCAGGCGATCTGCGCTATCCCTAATCGATCGGAATCGATGATGAAAAAAGCCCGGCGCTGGGACCGTACGCCACCCAAGCGGGCGGCTCGCGAATCGGTGTGGGACAAGTGGCTCCGCGGGTTCTACCCGAGCGCCGACCGGCCGGAGCGCCGGCCGCACGATACGCCGCAGCCGGCGGCGAAGGCGCGGCGCCAGAGTTTCGCGCTCGAGCCGCTCGAGCCGCGCCTGCTGATGTCGGCCGATCTATCCTACACCCCCGCCGCCAGCAATCCGACCGCGACGGTATTTTGGCTCGAGGCTACCGGTAGCAATACGGTGGGCCTTTTCGATGCCCAGAGCGGGGGCCATCAGGTGGGCCACGCGACGATGACCGACGGCCAGCTGACCGTCCAGCGCAGCATCCCGGGTATCCCCCTCTCCAATATGATCCATTTGGACGCCGACACGTTCTCGACGTTGAATGCTGGCGCTTCCGGAATTACCGGCAACAGCAACACGCTCTCGATCACCTATAACGGCGGCGACCAGACGCTCTTCCACGACGCCGTCACGCTCGACAATACCGCCACCTTGCCGTTCGGCCTGTCGGTGACGAGTAATACCCCGATCAGCTCGTCCGCCCATGTCGCCGTGCAGGGCAACCTGACGCTCGACTCGTCTTACACGCTGAGCAACGGTGCCGTCGGCACCGGGCTCCTCGCCAACGACAATACCGGCATCACGCTGAGCGGCGCCAATCTGTCGACGACGACCGGCGGCACGGGCGACACGCTGACCCTCGAAGCGATTTCGAGCCTCAACGTTACGACCGACGGCTCGCATACCGGCGCGCCCAGCGCTGATACCAGCTTGGATTCCGAGGCGCAGAATCTGCTCAGCAACAACCTGGGCACCTTCGCTGCTAGTCACGGGCTGTCGCTCATCACCAGCTACAACGACGCGGCGATCAGTATCGGCAGCTCGATGCTCGATTCCGCCGGGGACCTCGACATTACCTCGATGGTCGAGGGCAGCCTGACCGGTACGGCCTCGGGGAGTCCGATCCATGTCAACCTCGCGGTGCTTGCCGGCAGCGCTGATCCCTCGGTGGCGATTACCGGTTCCGATCTCACCTCCACCGGCGGCGCCATCAACGTCATGGCGACGACGGCAAACGGCGGCACCCCGTTTGCGATCAGCAACACGACGCCGATGGGGAGCAACAGCAGCAGCTCCAGCGACACCAGCGCCGATGGCGCGGTAGCGGTCACCGTGTTCGACAGCGAGGCGTCGCTCAGCGTTACCGGAATGTCGGACCTTAATGCGATGGGCGGCGCGGTAACCCTGACCGCGAACAGCGCGCTGATGGCGACCACGACCGGCGACGCCAGCGGCGGCACCAGTGCCGGCGCTGGGGTCGCCGTCGCCGCCGTCTATGGCGACACGACGGCGTCGGTCGACGGCTCGACCGTCGACGGCAGTTCGGTCACCGTCGCGGCGAGTTCGAGCCGCACGATCAACACGACCGCGAACGCGTCGAGCAGCGGCTCGTCTTCGAGCGGCGGCATGATGATGAACCCGAGCGAAAATACGCTGTCGAGCAACAACGCCTCGGCCAGCGACGGCGCCGGCGGCGCCAGCAGCGTCAGCGTCGCCGGCGCGGTCGCGGTCAACGTCGATCTCGGCACGACGCAGGCCACCATCAACAACGGCACGATCGGCGGCGCCAGCACCGGCAGCGTCACGGTTTCCGCGACCCCGGTGGACAGCGTGACGAGCACTGCCGACGGCGAGTTCACCGGCATGTCGGGACAAGGAACCGGTGTCGGCGTCGGCGTCGCGATCAATGTCGCCGACCGCGACAACTACGCTACCATCACCGGCGCCACCGGCATCACCGCGGCCAACACGTCTGTCGAGGTGTTGGCGCCGCAGCAGAGCAGCTTCAGCGCCTCGGCCACCTCCGGCTTCGGCGCGACCAATACCGGCATCGCCGGGTCGCTGGCGGTCAATGTCGTCATCGTCGACAACGAGGCGTCGGTCGGGACGAGCGCGAACAGCGCCGCGCTGACGTTGACGGGTACCGGAAGCGGCACGCCCAACCTTACGGTCGAGGCGGAGTCGAACATCGCCAATACCGTCACGGCCCAACCATCGAGCACTCCCGGCATGGCCGGCAATTTGGGAATCGGCGCATCGATCGCGGTCAATTACGGTCAGAATTCCACTCTCGCTTATATCGAGAGCGGCGCGACGGTGACCGGCGCGAACAACGTGACGCTGACCGCCAATTCCCAGAACACGATGGCGACGACGGCGGAAAATGGTGCCGCGGCCACCGGCATCGCCGTCACCCCGGTCATCGCGGTCTCGGTAGCCGACGATACCACGGCCGCGACGCTCGGCAACGGCGGGACCGGCGGAACGCTGACGATCACGGGCGCCTTCCAGGCGTCGTCGTCGCTGACCGACAGCGTCCAGACCATCGCGACCGGCAACACCACGGCAGGCGGCAGTGTCGGCGTCGGCATCTCGATCGCGCTGTCGATCGTCAACGACAGCTCGCAGGCGGCGACCACGGAAAACCTGATCGCCATGGGCGGCGCCGCGGCGTTCATGTCGAGCGCGATTTCGGGCAGCGAGAGCAACGCCACGGCGAGCACGGCCGGCGATTCGGACAGCGACAACTCGGGTGGCAGCTCGGGTGGCAGCAGCGGCGTCGACAAACAGACGACGAATCAGAAAAGCGTCGCCGGCGACATGGCGAGCGAGGACGATAAAAACGCAACCGGCAAAGACAAAACAATGGGCACCGGGAGCGACAGCTCGCCCTCGGCAAAGACGTCGAGCGGGTCGGTCGATGTCGCCGGCGCTGTCGCCGTCAACATCGAGAACGGCTCGTCGCAGGCGTTCATCCCCGACGGTCTTACGGTGACCGTGAGCGGAACGCCGCCGGTGGGAACGACGCCGGGGGTGACGGTGACGTCGCAGGCCAATGTCGACAGCCACGCGATCAGTAGCGGCTCGGCCACGACGACGGGCACCGGCACCAGCATCGGGGTCGGGGTGTCGGTCAACGTCAACAACCCGACGAACCTCGCCTATGTCGGGAACGGCACGACGATCAACGCCAACGGGCTCACCGTCAGCGCGACGATGGCCGATCGTCAGGTCGACCCGATGGCCGTTGCGACGCCGGTAGTCACGGTCGACGGCGCGACGCCGGCGCCTTTTGCAGCGGATTCGATCTTCCTCGGCCTCAATTCGGGACTGAAGACCGGCGACGAGGTGCTGTACCTCGGCGCGCTCAATCCTCTCAACGATGTCGGCGGCCTTAACGTAGGCGACAGCTACTACGTCAATGTGGCGAGCAACGGCGCGGTGCAATTCTGGGACGCCAGCTCGATGAGCGCCCAATCCGACGCGCAGGCCGGCACCACCACCGCCAGCGAATTCGCGAAACTGACCAGCACCGGCTCGGGGCAGCAGGCATTCGCCAAATACGTGATGCTGCCGATGGTCGGAAACGAGCCCAACTTGCTGAGCCCGATTAAGTTTCAGGCCGACGGCAATGTGACGCTGCTGAACCTCGGCGACAGCAACGAATTCCGTGTCGGCGATCCGGTCACCTACGACGACGCCATGGGCACGCCGATCACCGGGCTCGACGGTACCGGCAACACCACCTACTACCTGATCGACCTGACCGGCGGCTATTACCAGGTCGCGGCGACGCAGCAAGACGCGTTTGCCGGTGACGCGATCGCGATCTCCGGCACCGGCAACGCCATGCAGGTGGTGCACGACGACATCGACTCGACATTTGCCAGTGCGATGTCGGGCGCCAGCGGCGGCAATGTCGGCGTCGCCGGCTCGGTCGCGGTCAACGTGGTCAACAACAACACCCAGGCGGTGATCGGGCTGACCCCCGGCGCCAGCGGGTCCAGCACCGCGTCGGTCACGATTACCGGCGGCGGCAACGTATCGGTGACCGCCGCCTCCGCGCAGGTGAACTATGCGCTGGCGACGCCGGCGCCCGGCGATACCGGCGGCGGCAAGGTCGGCGTCGGCGCGTCAGTCGCGGTCAACGTCGTCGGCGCCTCGCAGAACCTGGTCAACGCCGAGATCGCCGACGGCACCTCGTTCAGCGGAACCATCGGCTCGTTGACGGTGTCGGCCACTGGCAACGACGGCGCCTACACCCATGGCGAGAACGGTGCCTCGGGCAGCGGCGTCGAAATCGGCGTCGGGGCAGCGGTCGCGGTCATCGACGACACCGTCACGGCCTATGTCGGGACCGGCGGCGGGATCACCGGCAGCGGCGACGTCAACATTACCGCCGCGCTGACCACCGACTTCACGACCGAAACCGATGCGAAAGCGGCCGCCAGCAGCGTCGGCGTCGGCGCCTCGGTGTCGGTCGCGGTGATGGATGAAGAGGTCACCGCCAATCTGGCGCGCGACATCACGACGACGACCCTCGGGGTGTTCAACGTGACCTCGTCCTCGACCGTGACGAGCGACGCCGAAGCCGTCGCGTCGGTTTCGGGCGAAGACAGTAGTGGGAAGGATTCGGGCGGCAAAAGCCAGAGCAGCGCCGACGGGCAGGCCAGCCAGCAAGAAGGCAGCGCCACCGATGCGGGCGCGAAGATGCCGGCCACGATGCCCTCGGCCGGCGGCGAAGCCAGCAGCAGCGAAAGCATGAGTTCGTCCTCCGGCGGCGATACCAGCAGCGGCGGCGATTCGAGCGGGGTCGGCGTCGCCGCGGCGGTGGCGGTCAACGTTCTGACCGCGAACAACACCGCCGAAGTCACCAATGGCGCGGACATCACCGCGACGTCCGGCGCGGTGACCATCGCGGCGATGGCCCAGGACAGCGCGTCGGCCAAGGGCATCGGCGCTGCGGTGGCGATGAACAACAGCGTCAATATCGGGGCCGGCGTCGGCTTGAACGTGATCACCGGCAACAACAAGGCGTATGTCGACGCCGGCAGTTCGGTCGTGCAGGGCAACGGGATCACGATCGAGGCGATCACGCCCGCCGGGCAGACCGACAATTTTATCGCCTGGGGTGCGGCCGCGGCCGGCGGCAAGGGCGAAGCGCAGATCGCCGGATCGGTCGGCATCAATGTCGTCAACTTCACTACCGAGGCCTCGGCGCGCGGCGGGTCGGATCTCCAATCAAGCGGCGGCATCACCGTCATGGCGGTCGCCGACCTCGATCCCCAGACGCTGGGGGCGGCCGGGGCCTTCTCGCAAGGCGGGAACGCGATCGGCGCGACGGTGACGGTGGCGGTCCTCACCGCGATGACAACGGCCTCTATCGGCGGCAACGCCGATGCCGGCGGCGCCATCTCGATCGAAGCCAAGAACCAGCTTCTCCCGTCGACAATCGCGATCCCCATCATCCCCGCTTCGGCGGACCCGTCGGCGACATCGGTGGCGGTCGCCGGTGCCGCGAGCAGCGGCGATGTCGCCATCGGGGGGTCGTTCATCGTCAACGTCTTCACCCTCGATGCGACCGCCGATATCGGCGGCGGCAGCAAGATCAACAAGGGCGGGATTTACGCCCCGAGCGCCGGCCAGACCATCACCATCACCGCGGACAACGACACCACGATCACCAGCATTGCCGGCGCGCTCGGTCTGACCACCGGCGATGCGGGCGTCGGGGTTGGTCTCGATGTCGAGATCATCAGCAAGACCACCAAGGCCTATCTCGACAGCGGCGCGCAGGTCGACGCGGGCGGTATGGTCAGCATAACGGCCGAGTCTTCCGAGACCATGCTGTCGATCGCGGCGACAGCGGGCGTCGCCGACGAAGCCGGCATCGCCGCCTCGATATCGGTCGCCGTCATCAACACTGAGACCGACGCCTATATCGGCGGCATGGCGGTGCTCAACACCGGCGCGGTGACGATATCGGCCAGCGACAACTTCGTGACGACAATGATCGCCGGGTCGGTCGGCGCGGGCGGCTCGGCCGGGATCGGCGTCGCCAACACGACCTTGGTGCTCAATCCCACCGTGCAGGCCTATATCGGCGGGGGCGCAAACGTGACCGCGAGCGGCACGGTGTCGGTCACCGCGGCGGCGAGCGAGAGTCTGATTACGATCGCGGCCGGCATCGGCGCCGGCGGCGATGTCGGGGTCGCCGGTTCGGCGGCCGTCAACGTGCTCAACGACACGACGACGGCCTATGTCGGCCCCAGCGCCCAGATCACGACAACGACCACCGACCTCACCAACAACCCGAGCAATCTCAGCGTCAACGCCAGCGACGACACCTCGGTCATTTCGGTCGCCGGATCGCTCGCCGCCGGCGGCGGCGTGGGCGCTGGGGTCGGCGCCGATGTCGGCGTCTACACCAAGCACACCAACGCCTATATCGATTCGGGCGTCATCGCCACGATCGCCGGCAACATCCTCGTAACCGCCGAATCGAGCGAGAACCTGATCTCGGTGTCGGCCGGTGTCGCGGTCGGCGGCGACGCCGGGATCGCGGCCAATGCCGGCGTCCACATCTTCAACCTGCAGACCCGCGCCTTTATCGGCGACGACCCCAACAACCCGTCCGGCAAGGGACCGGGCAATGTGCACGCGCAGGGCAGCATCTATCTGTCCGCCAACGACATGTCGGACATCAACGAGATCGTCGGCGTGCTCGCGGCTGGCGGGTATGCCGGGATCGGCGCCGCGGTCGGCGTCAATGTCTTCAGCCCCGACACCGAATCCTTCATCGGCGCCGGTGCCAATGTCACCGGCGACGGCCAGGGATCGGGCCTGATGGTCAACACCGGCGGGATTGCCATCGGCAGCAGCCCGTCGACGAGCATGCTCGATCCGAGCAATCCGAGCGGTGTCGGCATCGAGACGAGCAGCGGCGGCACGATGACCGACGCGGAAAACAGCAACAACAGTCCGAGCGACCGCCAGCAGCTGCAATCGCAAGGCCAGGTCGGCACACCGATGCTGGCTAACATGGACCTGAACGGCAACGGCAGCAGTTCGAGCCTGTCGGGCATGGACCCGTCGCTGAGCGGCGTGCGCACCGCCAACCTCGCGACCGAGCCCGGCTTCCACGGGGTCGCGGTCACCGCCTCTAACCGCGACGAGGTCCGCACCTTTACACTGAGCCTCGCGGCCGGCTTCGTCGGCGTCGCGGTGTCGGCCGGGGTCGACGTCGTCGATGCGACGACCAAGGCCTATATCGGCAACAACGCGACCGTCAACGGCAGCCCAGACCCGGGCGCGGATCCCGCGCAGTCGGTCCTGGTTGGCGCCGGCGACGATTTCTATCACTTGGCGCTCGCCGGCACGCTCGCGGCCGGCGCGGTCGGGGTGGCGCCGGCGGTCGGCGCCAATATCATCACCAACACCACCGAGGCCTATATCGGCCAGTCTGCGACGGTGAATGCGCGCAGCGACATCGCGGTCGCGGCGAATGGCACGGAAAACGTCGTGATGATCGGCTTCGGCATCGCTGCCGGCGTGGTCGGCGTCGGCGGCGCGGTCGATGTGCTCGACATCAACAACACGACGACCGCGAGCGTCGACGATTTCGCCACCGTCTATGCCGGCGGCAACGTGTTCGTCGATGCGACAGACGACACCCATATATTCCTGCTGTCCGGCGCACTTGCCGGCGGCCTGGTCGGCGTCGGCGGCTCGGTCGGCGTCATGATCCTCGACAAGGACACCGCGGCGACGATCGGGGCCGCGACGGTCGACGCGCTGGGCAATACCGCCGCCGAGACCGGCATCCTCGACGGCGGCATCGACGGCAGCGGCAGCAGCGCCAGCTACGACACGACCTCGGCGCACGGCGTCATCGTGCAGGCCGAGTCGAGCGAGAACATCCTCCACATCGTGGCGGCCGGGGCGGGCGGCTTTGTCGGCGTCTCCGGCGCGGTCGGGGTGACCCTGATCAGCTCGGCGACCGAGGCCATGATCGGCGCCAACGCGCAGATCGACACCCTGCACCAGGGGCTCGCGAGCCCTGGCCAGAGCGTCTACGTCAACGCCGGCAACGACACCAATGTGCAGACCTTCATCATCGGCATCGCCGGCGGCTTTGTCGGCGTCTCCGGTGCGGTCGATGTCGGTACGCTCAACAACAACATCACCGCCCAGGTCGCCTCGGGTGCGACGGTCGACGCGAAGGACAACATCGAAGTCGAAGCGGTCGGCATCAAGAGCATCAGCGGCCTCGACATCAGCGGCGCCTTCGGCGCGGTCGGGGTCGGCGGCGCGGTCAGCGTGTGGGCGATCGGCACGCAGATCAAGAACAGCACCACAGAAGAGAACAACCAAGGCCAGCAAAGCCAGAGCGGCAGCGCGCTCATGGGCATGAACGGGTCGTCGGCCGACAGCAACGCCGGCTCGCAGGCGCAGAGCGCCAGCGGGACGGTGACCAGCGGCAACGGCAGCATCGGCAATTTCACGAGCGGCGGCGGCGGCGCGAACAGCAACCAGAGCCGCGTCCAGTCCGGGACCAGCCAGGCTGCGACGACCGTCAACAACATGACGCCGACGGAAGCCAGCCTCATGGCCGCCGAAATGAGTACCCCGCCGGCGGGCACTTCGGCGGTCATGGACGGCACGGCGACGGCCGGCGGCAATATCGGAGTCACCGCCAACGAACAGGACACCATCTCGATCATCGGCGGCCAGGTCTCCGGCGGCGTCGTCGGGGCGGGCGCCTCGGTCGCGATCCTGTCGGTCGCGGACAACGCCTCGGCCAAAGCCGACGGCACCCTCCAAGCCGGCGGCAACATCAGCGTCAACGCGACGCTCAACGAGAATGTCCGCCTGATCGACATCGATGGCGCGGTGGGGTTCGTCGGGATCGGCGCCGCGGTGGCGGTGATCAACGACAACAGCGTAACCCAGGCGAGCCTCGGCAACGTCCTCGGCGCGAATGCGGTTTCGGTTTCCGCCAACTCGAACCGCACGCTGAACGAAACGACCGGTCAGATCAGCGTCGGCGCTGCGGCCGCCGGCGCCTCCTTCACCTGGGTCTCTGTCGGCGGCGGCACCTATGCCTCGGTCGATGGCGGCGCCAAGCTCATGTCGATCTCCTCGCTCAGCGTCACCGCGGCATCGACGATCAGCCCGCACGCCAACACGATCGCGATCTCCGCCGGGATCGGCGCGTTCACCGCCAATTTCTCGTTCGTCAAGGTGGACCCGGGCGTCCAGGCCTATATCGGCCCAAACGCGCAGGTCACGGCCGGCGGTGCCGTCTCGGTGACGGCGAGCAGCACGATCACCGCGGAAGCCGACATGTTCGGCGTGTCGGCCGGCCTCTTAACGGTCGGCGTGTCGCTGACCGACTTGACGGTGGCCCCGGATGTCGTCGCCGCACTCGGCGACCCGACCAACTCCGCCTCGGGCGGCGTGCACATCACGGCAGCCTCGCTGACGGTCACCGCGAACACGCCGCTCAATGGCGACAGCGGGCTGGCGAAATCGACTGGCTCGGCGGGTGCCCTCTACGGCCTCACCAGCACCAACGCCGTGGTCAACGACAATACGACGGCGAAGAGCCATGTCGGCAACGGCGCGGTGCTGTCGGTCAGCGGCTTGACCGACATTGCCGCGACGGAAACGACGCAGGACGAGGCGTCGGCCGACAGCAATGCCTTTGGCCTGATCGCGGCCGGCATCGCCACCACGACCGTCTCCGACAACACCGACACTGAGGCGTTTCTCGGGTCGAGCGTGATGCTCGGCGGCGGCAGCCTCGATGTCACCGCCTCCAGCAACGACAACACCTTCGCCGATACCAACGCCGGCTCGGGCGGGCTGGTCGGCGTCGCCGCGGAGGTCGCCGACACGACCAACAACAGCACGACGACGGCGTCGGTCGGCACCAGCTCCAACGTCAATCTGACCGGCACTTTCGTCGTCGACGCCGCCCACACGGCGGCCTTCAACGAAGAGATCACCAGCTTCGCCGGCGGTCTGTTCGCCGGCACTGGCGGCTTGTCCAGCAACGAGGTCACGGCGCACACCACCGCCTCGGTCGGCGCGTCGGCTTTTGTCAGTGCCGCCGCCATCAGGATCACCGCGGCCGACCATGCGGTGAAGCCGCCGCTCAGCGCGCAGAACGTCTCGGGGACGACCGGCGGGTTGGCGAGTGCCGCCGGCGCCGACGACAGTACGACGATCAGCTTCTATACGCTGGTCAATATCGGCAACAACGCGACGATCATGGCGCCGGGCCTGGCGACCGACAACCCGGTCTTCACGCTGTCGGCGCTCAATACCTTCGACGTCTACGACTCGATCGCGTTTACCACCGGCGGCGTGGTGTCCGGTGCGGCAGCCTATGGCAGCATCCAGGCCAACGGCGTCGGCCAGGGGGCCGATCAGGCCTATGTGACGATCGGCACCGGGGCCAACCTGGTCAGCTCCGGTCTGATGAACCTGTCGGCCGACGGCAACGGCAGCCTCGACCAGGAAATCGCGACCGACACCTATGGTGCGGGCACCGCGACGCTCGGCCAGCCGACCGTCGATCTGCGGCCCGACAACGAGGTGACGGTTGGGAACAGCGCCACCTTGATAGCCTACGGCGACCTCAATCTGCTGGCCGGCAGCGACGCCAATTACAACCCGGACTTTTATACCCTGACGGCGCGGTTCGACGGGTTCGCCGGCAGTGCGATCCCGCTCAGCGACGTACACGCGGTCGACTACCTGTTCGAATACGACACGATCACCGTCGATCTCGGCGCGATGGTCGAGACGGCGCGCAACGCCAATCTGTTGACCCCGAGCCCCGGGCCCAACACCGACGTGATGACCGCACAGGCCAAGGCGGAGAGCTGGGTCAGCGACCTGCAGGAGGCGCTGTTGGGCAGCGGCGCGCTGCTCGCCTACCAGAACGCCACCGCGCCGGGGTTCTCGTACGGCGTCGTCATCGATAACGGCATCGTCGAAACCGGCATCACCCGCCACCAGACGCTGATCCTCGGCAATCCCGATCTCAGCAACCCGGGCGGCTGGGACCAGAGCACCGGCATCGTCACTCAGTTTCAGGACAATGGACAGAGCACCCAGGCGGGGGGCATCACCTTCACCACTCAACCCGAATCGATAAGCAACGACATTGTCGCTCAGATCGGGTTGGATCAAAGCATCCTCGCCCAGTACGGCGCCAGCAACCCGACGCTCGCGAACTACTACAACAACGCGATCGGCCAGCTCGAAGCGGAGCTGGCGGCGGACAATTTGGTCGATCCGACGACCGGCCAGCCGATCAACGATTACGTGATGACCGTCCTCATCGAGCCGATCTTCGCCGATGCCGGATCGATCTTCACCCAGGGCACCCAGCTCGAAGGCAGCGGACAGTGGGTTGCGCCGAGCGATGCCAGCGTCACGATCACCAATTACACGCCGGCCTACCTCGACATCTTCGGGATCACGATCCCGTTGAGCAACGGCGGGCTGTTTTACAATGGGCTGCCGGAAGGCTCGTCGGTTGGGAACAGCGACATCGGCGCCCACAATTCAGCTAACCTGCTCTACCTCCAACAAATTCTGCCCGCTGCGGGCAATCCGGTCGGGACGCCCAGCGCGGTTGCACCGAACTTCAGCGCGCTACCGAACCCAAGCGCCACGCCGCCGCTCGTCGTCGTCGACAATGTGCTCGATGTCGATCTCTACAACGTGAACAATTCGACGGAATATCCGTGGCCCGATATTTCGATCATGAGCACGGCCGATGTGAGTCCGCAGGGCAACGCGGGACAGGGCATCAGCAATATCGGCGGCACCGTGGTGTTGGCGACCGCGACGACGGCCGCGACGCAGAGCACGTTGACGAGCCTCGGCATCAGTCCGTTGCCGCCGAACGACGCCCTCGGCAACATCCCGATCAGCGGAGAGGTCCAAGCTGCGAACTTGATCATCAGCACCAAAGGCACGTTGCTGATCAACCTGCCGGGCCAACTCGCAGAAACCGGCGGCAGCCCGGAAGCGCTGTGGGACGGACGGCCCGAAATCAATCCGAACCCCATGAGCGTGACCGAGGGGTCGTATTTGGGGAACGAGAGCGGGGACACGCACAGCAACACGACGATCGACAGTCTGGGCGGCAACGTGCTGCAGGCGGGCTGGGCGCCCGGGATGGCGATCAGCGACAGCAAGGGCGATATCCCAAGCGGCACCACGATCCTCTCGATCGCGTCGAACGGCCTGTCGGCGACGCTGAGCCAGGCGGCAACCGGCTCAGATACGGGCGACACCTTCACCGTCGGTCTGCTGGTGGGGGCGGGCGGCATCGCCAACGCGGCGACCCAAACGAACGGCGTCACGATCGCCGACGTCCTCGCGACGCCGGCGCCGACACCCGGCCTCAACGACGCCAACATCATCATCGACGCCGCCGTCGTCAACCTGAACGGTCTGATCCAAAGCGGCCAAGCCGATTACAATCTGACGCTCGACCCGGCGGTCGACCCGTACCTGACCGCCGACCTCGCCGACCTGGTCGGCAAGGTAACCAAGGTGACCGCACTGGCGCACCAGCCGAGCGCCGACTTCGAAGTTTACTGGGACCCGGCCGGCAGCGGCACCATCCTGG
>Ga0209040_10000620_pt1 | contig 27425 bp, 18 predicted proteins | sample BogFormECP12_OM3_FD_188240 | JGI IMG/M metagenome (GOLD analysis project Ga0209040, IMG submission 188240) | Bog forest soil microbial communities from Calvert Island, British Columbia, Canada - ECP12_OM3 (SPAdes) (version 2) | ecosystem: Environmental > Aquatic > Freshwater > Wetlands > Bog ... | reverse complement strand
ATCAACGCCGCCGAGTACGGTGGGCCTGCACCCGCCAATCACGGCGAGCGCCATCCAGAACCAGACAGCTGCGCCCCTGTTAAGTCGGATGAGCCCCGTTCTCGGCGGAAATCCATCTGGCAGAAGCGAATGAGACCGGATTTGGCTCAGATGAGTGTGGGGTCAGGGCCGAACGAAATGCCGCGATCGACCAACTCGGGTCACAACGCCCCCGCCAGGCGCCCGACGGCTTGAGGGCTTAAGGGCGCCGCTAAGCATCTATGCGGTTGAACTTGTCGTTTCGGTACAGCTGGACACACTCCGACCGTCTGATCTTGCCGCTGGTGGTGATGGGAATCGCGCCGGGGGTTACCAGGACGAAGTCCGACACGCTCAGGCCGTGCGAGGTCGATATCGCTGAGGTGACTTCACGCTTGACGGCACCGAGCCTTTGCATCGCCTCCTCCTTGGGGCCTCGCTTCCTCGCTTCAACGATGACAACCAGCTTCTCGTTGTCACCGGCCGGAACCGCTATCGCCGCGCATCGGCCTCCGCTGATCTCCTGGATGGTTGCCTCGATGTCGTCAGGAGAGTGGTTTTTTCCGTAAACGATCAGCAGATCCTTGATGCGGCCGATGATGAACAGCTCGCCGTCGGAAATGAAGCCCGAATCTCCGGTTCGCAGCCATGGGCCTTCGGGCGTGCCGGCCGACGGAGCGACGAGCTGTCCTCCGAAGGTTCGCGCACTCTCCTCGGGCTTGTTCCAGTAGCCGACAGCGACGTTGTCGCCATGCACCCAGATCTCACCGACCGATCCCTCGGGACACTCGGTCTGGGTGTCAGGATCGACGATCCGCAGGGTGGGTTCTGGCACCAGGGGGTAGCTGACCAGTGGAATGCCCCCTGTAGCCGGGCGTCGCTCGGCGTAGCCGGCGGAGAGTTTGTCGGACTCGAAGTTGACGACTTTTGGTGGTTCACCGGCTTTGGCGATCGTCACGTATACCGTCGCTTCGGCGAGCCCGTATCCGGGCCGTAGCACATTGGGCGCAAGGTTGGCGCGCGCAAACCGGTCAGCAAAGCGCTTGAGAGTCGCGGGGTTCACTCGTTCGCTACCGCTGAGGATGCCGAATACGCGGCTGAGATCAAGCCCGGCTATATCGTCGTCCGATGTTTTTGCTGCCGCCCACTCGAACGCGAAGTTCGGTGCCGCCGAAAACGTTGGGACCTCGATTGACATCATTTGGATCCAACGGACTGGACGTTGGAGAAACGCCATAGGGCTGGTGAACATAACGGGAAATCCGCCCACGATTGGCCCACAAATTCCGCAAACCAGACCCATGTCGTGATAGAAAGGCAGCCACGACACGAAATAGCCTTCGGCTGGTTTACCGTCGGTCCCCCTAAGCAGGCCCTGCGATAACTGCTGGCAATTGGTCAGCAAGTTTTTATAGGTGACCATTACCCCAGCCGGTGCACGAGTCGACCCAGAAGTATATTGCAAATAGGCGGCAGTCTGGCGACTATCAGGCTCGGCGTCGAATCGTACCGGCGACTCCAGATCTAGCCGATCAACCTCGATGATTGTTGGGACGGGTGCACCGGACTGTGACGTAACACTCTGCGCGACAACGCCTGTCACACCAGATGTCGTGAGAACGACAGAGGGAGAGGCGTCGAGCATCACCGAATCAACACGTTCGTCGGTGACGCCATTCTGCGGGACCGAAAGCGGAACCGGGATAAGTCCGGCCTGCAATGCGCCGAGAAAAGCATAGATGTAATCAAGTCCCTGCGGAGCCAATATCACGGCGCGTTCACCGGCTGATGCACACAGTTTGAGTTCCCGTGCGACGTTTAGCGTGCGTCGATACAACTGCAAATACGTCACGGTTTCTGCAATACCGGCCCGGTCGTGCCCATAATCCATAAAGGTGTACGCCATGCCGTCGGGCGCCAAATTGACACACTGGCGCAACATTGCAGGAAGGGATTGCTCAATCACAACGCGTCACCCTACCTCAAGGTTGCCCCGGGGTGCTCGACTTCACTGAATCGACCCGGGGCCGGGAGAGCCCCGCGGCCTGTTCTGCCGTCGTCGCGGACGGCTGTCCCCGAAGACTCCTGGGCCACGTCACCGTTGGTGTTGGTTGTTGACGGATGAGTCGATCGCGGCGCGGCTGGTTCGACGACGTGCGCTGCTTGTGCCGCAGGGCGAGAGCCCGAAACGTACTGGTCAACGGCTTGGTGACTTCGCGGCGGCAGAAATTTTTGGTACATCCGCACGATATTCTGACGCGTGTTGAGCTGACGGGCTACGCTGCTGCTAATTACTTCGGGAGTTAGAGTCTGACTTCGATGTCGGGGGTGGCTGGTCTACCTGCGATGCGGCAGTTTTCCGGCCTGGAGTGATAGCCGCTGTTGTCCCCTGCATGGCTGGCGAGAAGGACTGGCGCAAAGGAGAGGTAAACGGATGGTGGATCAGCCGCGTGTGACGCCCGTTGCTGTGATTGGTTTGGCGTGCCGGTTACCCGGAGGTATCGACTCCCCAGAGCTGCTGTGGCAAGCGTTGTTGCGTGGCGACGATCTCATCACCGTGATTCCGCTGGACCGGTGGGACGCTGACGAGGTGTACGACCCTGAGCCGGGCGTGCCTGGTCGGTCGGTATGTAAGTGGGGCGCGTTCATCGACAACCCCGCGGACTTCGACTGCGAGTTCTTCGGGATCAGCGAGCGCGAGGCGATCAACACGGACCCTCAGCAGCGGCTGCTGCTGGAGACGTCGTGGGAGGCGATGGAGCACGCGGGTTTGACGCGGGGTGATTTGGCGGGTTCGCGGACGGGTGTGTTTGCCGGTCTGACGCATGGTGACTACACCCTGATCGCCGCCGACGCCAACGCGCTGGAGGGGCCGTACGGCTTTTTGGGCAACAGTTTCAGCATGGCGTCGGGCCGGGTGGCTTACGCGTTGGGGCTGCATGGTCCGGCGATGACGGTGGATACCGCCTGTTCGTCCGGTCTAGCTGCGGTGCACATGGCGTGCCGCAGCTTGCACGAGGGCGAAAGCGATCTGGCGTTGGCCGGCGGCGTGTCGTTGCAGCTGGAATCGCGCAAGGCGGCTGCCGGGTCGGCGTTGGGAATGTTGTCTGCGACCGGGCATTGTCACGCGTTCGACGTCGCGGCCGACGGGTTTGTGCCGGGCGAGGGTTGTGTGGTGCTGCTGCTCAAACGGTTGCCGGATGCGCAGGCCGATGGCGACCGGATCCTGGCGGTGCTGCGCGGCACGGCCGTCAATCAGGATGGGCGCACGATCAACATTGCGACACCGTCGCAGTCCGCGCAGGCCGCGGCGTATCGGGAGGCGTTGGCCGCGGGTGGTGTTGAGCCCGCCACGGTCGGGATGGTGGAGGCCCACGGTCCCGGTACGCCTATCGGTGACCCGATCGAGTACGCCAGCCTGGCCGAGGTATACGGCACCGAGGGCCCGTGTGCGCTGGCGTCGGTGAAGACCAACTTCGGGCACACCCAGTCGACGTCGGGGGTGCTGGGGCTGGCCAAGGCGATCCTGGCGTTGCAGCACGGTGAGGTCCCGCGCAACCTGCATTTCACCCGGTTGCCCGATGAGATCGCCCCCATCCAGACCAATCTGTTTGTGCCGGTGGTGACTACACCGTGGCCGATCTGCGACAGTCACGTCACCCCGCGGCGTGCGGCGGTGTCGTCGTACGGGTTCTCCGGCACCAATGTGCACGCGATTGTGGAGCAGGCCCCCGAGGCCGGGGCACAGCACGGCGGGGCGAGCGCCCCGGGTATGGCGACTCCGTTGTGGTTTGCGTTGTCAGCGAGCTCCGCGGATGCGCTGCGGCAAACCGCCAAACGGCTGGGCGACTGGATGCACGAGCACGTCGACACGGTGGCGCTAACGGATCTGGGCTATACCCTGGCACGCCGGCGTGCGCACCGGCCGGTGCGCACAGCGGTCACGGCCTCCACTGTGGAGGAGCTGATCGCGAGCCTGCGCGAGGTCGCAGACGGGGACACTCCCTATCAGTGTGCGGTGGGTCAAGACGACCGGGGTCCGGTGTGGGTGTTTTCCGGGCAGGGCTCGCAGTGGGCGGCGATGGGTGCTGACTTGCTGGCCAACGAACCGGTGTTCGCCGCGACTGTCGCGGAAGCCGAGCCGCTGATCGCGCGGGAATCGGGGTTTTCGGTGACCGAGGCGATGACGGCGCCGGAGACGGTGACCGGCGTCGATCGCGTGCAGCCGACCCTGTTCACCATGCAGGTCGCGCTGGCAGCCACGATGAAGTCCTATGGGGTGGTCCCCGGTGCGGTGATCGGCCACTCGATGGGCGAGGCCGCCGCAGCCGTCGTCGCCGGGGCGCTGCCGCTCGAAGACGGGGTGCGGGTAATTTGCCGGCGCTCGAAGCTGATGGCCACCATCGCCGGGTCGGCCGCGATGGCGTCGGTGGAACTGTCCGCGCTTAGCGTGCAGTCGGAGCTGACGGCGCTGGGAGCCGACGACGTGGTAGTGGCGGCGGTGAGCTCGCCACAGTCCACGGTGGTCGCTGGGTCCACCGAGTCGGTCCGCAAGCTGGTTGCCGCGTGGGAAGAGCGCGACGTGATGGCCCGGGAAGTCGCCGTGGATGTGGCCTCGCATTCGCCGCAGGTGGACCCGATCCTGGCTGAGTTGACCGAGGTGTTGGCCGACCTGTCCCCGCAGACACCGCAGGTCCCGTACTACTCGGCGACCTTGTTCGACCCGCGCGAGCGCCCGGCCTGCGACGCCCGGTATTGGGCCGACAATTTGCGTCACACGGTCCGGTTTTCTGCGGCGGTGCGCGCGGCGCTGGACGACGGATACCGCGTCTTCGCCGAGTTGTCGCCACACCCGCTGTTGACCCGCGCCGTTGAGCAGACCGCGGCCAGCATCGGCATGCCGGTCGCTCCGTTGGCCGGGATGCGCCGCGAGCAACCGCTGCCGCTCGGGCTGCGTGGCCTGCTGACCGATGTGTACGCCGCGGGCGCCGCGGTGGACTACTCGGTGCCCTACCCCCAGGGGCGGCTGGTAGATGCGCCGCTGCCGACGTGGGCGCATCGTCAACTGTTCCACGACCGCGATCCTCAGTCCCAGAGTGGTTTCAGTGTTGCGGTGCATCCGCTGCTGGGTTCGCACGTGCGGCTGCCCGAGGAGCCCGAGCGCCACGCGTGGCAGGCCGACGTCGGCACCGCGACGCTGCCCTGGCTGGGTGATCACCAGATCCACAACGTGGCCGCCCTTCCGGGGGCTGCCTACTGCGAGATGGCGTTGACCGCGGCCCACGCCGTGCTCGGTGAGGGCGCCGAAGCCCGCGATGTGCGTTTTGAGGCGATGCTGTTGCTCGACGACGAGACCCCGGTCTCGGCGGTGGCGACGGTGACCTCACCGGGCGTGGTCGAGTTTGCGGTGGAGGCGTCGATTGCCGAGGGTATGGGACACCTTCGGCGGGCCTCGGCGGTGCTGCACGCCAAATCCGACGACGAGGCCGATCAGGACCCGCCAGCCGGGTACGACATGGCGGGGTTGCTGGCGGCGCACTCGTTGCGGGTGGACGGCGAGGAGATGCGGGCGCACTTCGACCAGCACGGCGTGCAGTACGGTCCCGCGTTCACCGGCTTAGGCGCCGCCCGCATCGCCGACGGGAGCGCCGACGGCACCCCGAGCTCAGTGCTGGCCGAGGTCGCGTTGCCCCCGTCGATTCGTTCCCAACTGAACTCCTATGGGATTCACCCCGCCCTGCTCGATGCCTGCTTCCAGGCGATCGCGGCTCATCCCGACGTGCAGGCCGCCCTCAGTGGCGGTCTGATGCTGCCGTTGGGGGTGCGACGGCTGCGTGCCTACGGTTCGGCGCGCAGCGCCTGCTACTGCACTATCCGGGTGACCAACACCAGCGCGGCCGGCATCGAGGCCGACCTCGATGTGCTCGACGAGCAAGGCACGGTGCTGCTGGCCGTGCAGGGGTTGCTGCTGGGCGCCGGGGCCTCCGAGCAGGGCAACCGCAACCGCGTGCTCAACGAGCGGTTGTTGACCATCGAGTGGCAATCGCGCAAGCTGCCCGAAACCGACCAGGCCGAGAGCGGACCCTGGCTGCTGATCAGCACCTCGACCGGCGCCGATGCACCGGCCACCGCGTTGGCCGAGGCGTTGACGCAGCGCGAGGCGCAGTGCGCGACGGTGTCCTGGCCTGTGCAGGGCGACCATGAGGCCGCCGCCGGGGCGCTGCGGGCCCAGCTCGGTGCCGGTGGGCCCACCGGCGTGGTGGTGCTGGCCGGACCTGGCGACAGCGACTCCGACGTCTCAGACCAGGAATGCGCCGCGCGCGGCGGTGATTACGTGGCCCACGTAGTGCGTATCGCCCGCGAGCTGGCCGAGATCGACGGTGCCTCGCCGCGGCTGTATGTGGTGACCCGCAACGCCCAAACGGTGGTGCCCGAGGACTGCGCCAATCTCGAACAGGGTGGGCTGCGCGGCCTGTTGCGGGTGATCGGCACCGAGAACCCGCACCTGCGCACCACCCACGTCGACGTTGACGAGCAAACCAACGTCGAGCAGCTGACACGCCAGCTGCTGGGCGGATCCGACGAGGACGAGACCGCGTGGCGCAACGATAACTGGTACACGGCGCGGTTGTGCCAGACGGCGCTGCGCCCCGAGGAACGCCAGACCACGACCGTGGACCGCGCCACCGACGGCATGCGGCTGCAGATCCGTACGCCGGGCGACTTGGAATCGATGGAGTTCGTCGCCTTCGACCGGGTGCCGCCCGGTCCCGGACAGATCGAGGTCGCCGTCACCGCGTCCAGCATCAACTTCGCCGATGTGTTGGTCGCGTTCGGCCGCTACCCGTCCTTCGAGGGGCGGCTGCCGCAACCGGGTACCGATTTCGCGGGGGTCGTGACCGCGGTCGGCCCGGATGTCACCGACCACAAGGTCGGCGACCACGTCGGGGGCATGTCCCCCAACGGGTGCTGGGGTACTTTCGTCACCTGTGACGCCAACCTGGCCGCGACCCTGCCGCCGGGGCTGACCGACGCCCAGGCCGCCGCGGTGACCACCGCGCACGCCACCGCCTGGTACGGGCTCAACGATCTGGCCCGCATCAGGGCCGGGGACAAGGTGCTGATCCACTCCGCAACCGGCGGCGTCGGCCAAGCGGCGATCGCGATCTGCCGCGACGCCGGAGCCGAGATCTACGCCACCGCCGGCAGCCCGGAACGTCGAGAACTGTTGCACGATATGGGCATTGAACATGTCTACGACTCGCGCAGCATCAAATTCGCCGAACAGATCCGCCAAGACACCGATGGATACGGCGTCGACATCGTGCTCAACTCGGTCACCGGCGCCGCCCAACTCGCCGGGCTGAAACTGTTGGCCCTGGGCGGGCGGTTCGTCGAACTCGGCAAACGCGACATCTACGGCGACACCCGGGTGGGTTTGTTCCCGTTCCGCCAGAACCTGGCCTTCTATGGCGTCGATGTCGGGTTGCTGTCGGTCAGTCACCCCACCCAAGCCCGGGAGCTGTTGAACACGGTGTACCGGTTGACGGCCGAGGGCACCCTGCCGATGCCGGACGCCACGCACTACCCGCTGGCCGAAGCGGCCACCGCGATCCGGGTGATGAGCGCCGCCGAACACACCGGCAAACTCATCCTCGACGTGCCGCGCAGCGGCACCAGCAGTGTGGTCCTGCCTCCCGAACAGGTTCGGCCCTTCCGCGCCGACGGCTCCTATGTCATCACCGGCGGACTGGGCGGACTCGGTGTGTTCCTCGCCGAGAAGATGGCCGTGGCCGGCGTTGGGCGCATCGTGCTCAGCTCCCGCTCGGAGCCGGATCAAAAGGCGCTCGAGACCATCGAGATGATCCGCGCGATCGGGTGCGACGTCGTCGTCGAATGCGGCGACATCGCCCAACCGGGCACTGCCGACCGGTTGGTGGCCGCCGCCACCGCCACCGGGCTTCCGCTGCGTGGCGTGCTGCACGCGGCTGGGGTGGTCGAAGACGCCACCCTCGCCAACATCACCGACGAACTCCTCGCGCGCGACTGGGCCCCCAAGGCCTACGGCGCCTGGCATCTGCACCATGCCACCGCCAGTCAGCCGCTGGATTGGTTCTGCTCGTTCTCCTCGGGAGCCGCCCTGTTGGGCTCACCGGGGCAGGGCGCATACGCCGCAGCCAACAGTTGGCTGGACGCCTTCACGTATTGGCGGCGCGCCCAGGGCCTGCCCGCCACCTCGATCGCCTGGGGAGCCTGGGCCGAGGTGGGCCGTGCCACGGCCGTGGCGGAAAGCAGCGGCGCCGCTATCGGTGCGGAAGAGGGCGCCTACGCCTTCGAGACGCTGCTGCGCCACAACCGCGCCTACACCGGCTACACCCCGATCATCGGAGTGCCGTGGTTGGCCGCCCTCGCCGAACGGAGCAAGTTCTTCGAAGTGTTCCAAGCTGGGCAAAACCGTTCCGGCACTAGCAAATTCCGCAACGAGCTGAACGAACTACCAGTAGACGAGTGGCCCGCGAAGCTGCGCCAACTCGTCTCCGAACAGATCGGCCTGATTTTGCGTCGAACCGTCGATCCCGACCGTCCGCTGCCCGAATACGGCCTAGACTCACTAGGCGCCCTCGAACTCCGCACTCGCATAGAAACGGAAACCGGAATACGCCTCAACCCAAAGAACATCACCACCACCGTACGAGGCCTAGCCGACCACCTGTACGAACAGCTGGCACCCGAAGACGCCAAAGTTGCATCCTCGTAGACGGCAACGATTTACCGTCGAACTACCGGATCGCATGCGCTGAACTACAGGAGACACCGTGTTCATAGGCCCACTAGAACTAGCAACACTCCCAGAATGGGAGCCGAGTCCAGGTTCACTCGTTTCCTGGCACCCATCACCTGCTTCACGTGGCAAAGCCCGAGCGGCGCCGGTGAGTGCTGTGCCGGCCAGCTACATACAAGAGCGGCATCTTCGTAGCTTTTCGCAGCAGGCTGCCTGGGGGGTCGATCATTCACGGCTGCTCATCGCGGTTTGCGAGGTGTACGGCAAATGCGATATCCGTGCCATGACGTATGTCATCAACGCCCACCTTCGCCGGCACGATACATATCGCAGCTGGTTTGAGTACCAGGATGCCGACCACATCGTTCGGCACACCATTGCCGACCCGGCCGATATCGAATTTGTCCCCACCGAGCATGGGGAGAAGGACGCCGCCCAGTTGCGGGACCACGTATTGGCCACACCGGACTCGCTGCAGTGGGATTGCTTCAGCTTCGGGATCATTCAGCGTCCGGACCGGTTCACCTTCTATGCGAGCATCGACCATCTGCATGCGGACGGTCAGTTCGTCGGGGTGGGACTCATGGAGTTCCAGACGATGTACGCCGCGCTGATCATGGGCGAACCGCCCGTCGCGATGGGGCAGGCCGGCAGCTATGACGATTACTGCGTCCGGCAGCGGGAGTACACATCCGCCTTGACCGCGGATTCCCCGGAGGTACGCAGGTGGATCGAATTCGCCGAAGCCAACGACGGAACCTTCCCGGAGTTCCCATTGCCACTCGATGATCGGTCGGTGCCCTACGGCGGCGACCTATTGAGCGTGACGCTGCTGGACGAGAAACAGACGGAGCGATTCGAATCCGCCTCTGTCGCAGCGGGTTCCCGCTTCATCGGTGGGATATTCGCTTGCATTGCCCTCGCGCTATACGAATTGACCGGCGCCGAAGTATATGCGGGAACTACACCGAAAGACACCCGCAGCAATCAGGCTGAACTGACGACTCAAGGTTGGTTCACCGGCCTCATACCCGTGACCTTTCCTGTTGTAGCAACGTCTTTCGATGATACTGCTCGAGCGGCACAGACTTCGTTTGATGCGGGGACGGATCTGGCGCAAGTGCCTTTTGAGCGCGTAGTGGAGTTGATGCCTTCGCTGAGCAGGCCTCGACCGCTGTTTTCCCATATCAATTTCTTCGACGCACAAGCTGGTCCCCTCGCGATGCTCACCAACATGTTCGAAGGCCTGAACATGGGTGCCTACAGCGATGGCAGGTTTACTTACCCACTGAGTACGCTTGTGGGCCGCTTCGATGAGACCACGGTGAGCGTGTTGTTCCCCAACAATCCGGTCGCTCGTGAATCCATTACCCAATATCTAGCGGCACTGAAATCCGTGTGCGTCCGTGTTGCCGATGGCGTCACGAACCTGCGTGGTGCCGCCGAGCTTTCCAAACAACCGGCGTATTGACAGCCGAAGAAATAAATGGTGGTTTGGCGGCGATTTCGCTGATATCCGTAGGTTTCAGGCGGTAACGAGTGTCACGGCAGGTGGAGGCAATTAGCCCGGCCGCTGACAGGGGCGTCTTTGGGTACCTCGGCGCCTTTATTGGGCGGCGGCCGTGGGTTGTCATCGGGGCCTGGATCGTGCTCGCAGGCATCCTGATGCTGACGACGCCGACCCTCGAAGAAGTCTCTCAGAAGCATGCGGTGGAGATCTTGCCGTCGAATGCCCCGTCGTTGGTCGCGACCCAGCAAATGACGAAGGCGTTTCACGAATCCAAGGACCAAAGCATCGCGGTGGTGGTGCTCAGTGATGACAAGGGGCTGAGCCCCGCCGACGAGGGTGTCTACCGCAAGCTTGTCGACACGCTGCACCAGGACACCAAAGACGTCGTCATGGTCCAGGACTTCCTCTCCGCAGAGCCCCTGCGTGAGCTCATGACGAGCAAGGATCTAAAGGCCTGGCTATTGCCGATCGCGTTGCCTGGCGGCTTGGGCTCGCCCCAGTCGAAGCAGGCGTACACGCGTGTCGACAATCTCATCAAACACACCGTCGCGGGGTCCGGGCTGACTGCCAATGTGACCGGACCCGCGTCGACTGTTTCCGATATGAACCTCACCGGGCAGCGGGACCGGACTCGGATCGAGGCGGCGATCGTCGTCCTGTTGTTCTTTATTTTGCTGATCATCTACCGCAACCCGGTCACCATGGTGCTGCCGTTGATCACCATCGGCATGTCCGTGGTGGTCGCGCAGCGCATGGTGGCAGTAGTCGGCCTGGCCGGCCTCGGCATTGCCAACCAGACCGTCATTTTCATGACCGGAATGATGGTCGGCGCTGGAACCGATTACGCGGTATTTCTCTTCAGCCGATATCACGACTACTTGCGGCAGGACACCGATTCGGATCGGGCGGTCACCGGGGCGCTGATGTCCATCGGCAAAGTGATCGCAGCCTCGGCGGCCACCGTGGCGATCACCTTTCTCGGGATGATCTTCACCCAATTGGGGATTCTGAGAACCATGGGTCCGGTGTTGGGGCTTTCGGTCGGCGTCGCCTTCTTGGCCGCGGTGACGCTGCTGCCGGCGCTGATGGTGCTCGCCGGGCGCCGCGGCTGGATCGCGCCGCGACGCGACCTCACCCGCCGGTTCTGGCGGCGTTCGGGAATACATATTGTCCGCCGGCCCAAGGCCCACCTCGCTGCCAGCGCCCTGGTGCTGATCATCCTGGCCAGCTGTGCCGGTCTGGCCCACTACAACTATGACGAGCGCAAGACCTTGCCGGCTTCGGTCGAGAGCTCGGTCGGATACGCCGCGCTGGATCGGCACTTCTCGACCAACATGGTCATCCCCGAGTACCTCTTCATCGAATCACCGCACGACTTGCGCACGCCGCAGGCCCTTGCCGACCTGGAGCAGATGGCACAGCGGGTCAGCCAGGTGAAGGGTGTCGCCATGGTCAGGGGCATCACGCGGCCCAACGGACAGTCGCTCGAGCAGGCCAGGGCTTCGTGGCAGGCGGGTCAAGTCGGCGGCAAGTTGGACGAGGGCTCCAAGCAGATCGCCGACCGCAGCGGTGATCTCGACAAGCTGGCGGGCGGGGCCAACCTCATGGCCGGCAAGCTCGGCGAAGTGCGGACCCAGGTCAACCAGACCGTGGCTAACCTCGGCGGTCTTATCGATGCTCTGGCGTATCTGCAGGGCGTATTCGGCGGCAACAAGACACTCGGCGAACTTCAGGGCGCCGCGCAGCTCATCGGCAGCATGCGCAGCCTTGGCGACGCGATCGGGGCGAACGCCAACTTTGTCGCGAACAACTCCGAATGGGCCAACCCGGTGCTGAATGCGCTCGATACCAGCCCGGCGTGCGATGCCGATCCCGGCTGCGTCAGGGCGCGGGCGGAACTGCAGCGAATGGTCGCGGCCGGGAATGACGGAACGCTCGGCAAGTTATCCGAGCTGGGCCGGCAGCTGCAGGCGACCCAAGGCTTGCAGACCTTGGCATCGACCGTGAGCGGGTTGAGCCGGGCACTGACCACCGTCACCAGCGCGATGGGCTCGTTGGGGATGGGCAATGGCGGCAGCATGCACTCCAAGGTCAACTACCTGCAAAACGGGGCCAACCAGCTCGCCGACGGGAGCAAACAACTGGCTGACGGTGTGCAACTGCTGGTCGACCAGGTCAAAAAGATGGGCCTCGGGCTCGGCGAGGCGTCGGCCTTCCTGCTGGCCATGAAGGACACCGCGACCACGCCGGCGATGGCGGGGTTCTATATCCCCCCGCAGCTGCTGTCATATGCCACCGGTGAGGCGGCCAACCCCGGCAAGTTACCGGCCGAGGCGCAGGACCTCATGCGCGGGATGAATGTCGACCAGCTCAAGAAATTCGCCTCAGCCTTTGTGACGCCCGACGGACACGCAATGCGGTATTTGATCCAAACCGACGTCAATCCGTTCAGCGCCGCTGCCATGGACCAAGTCGGTGCGATCATGGCCGCCGCGCGAGGAGCTCAACCGAACACCACGCTGGCCGATGCCAAGGTATCGGTGGTGGGGTTGTCGGTGGTGCTGAAGGACACGCGTGACTACTCCGATCATGACGTTCGCTTCATCATCGTCATGACCATCTTCGTCGTGCTGCTGATTCTGATGGTGTTGCTGCGAGCGATCGTTGCGCCGCTGTACCTGATCGGTTCGGTGATCATTTCCTATTTGTCGGCGCTCGGTATCGGCGTCATCGTGTTTCAATTGTTGCTCCACCAGGAAATGCATTGGAGTGTTCCCGGATTAACGTTCGTCATATTGGTCGCGGTGGGTGCTGATTACAATATGTTGCTCATTTCCCGGCTGCGTGACGAATCCAGCCTTGGCATGCGCTCCGGGGTCATCCGCACCGTGGGCTCAACCGGCGGTGTGATCACCGCGGCGGGTCTGATCATGGCGGCCTCGATGTTCGGCCTGGTCTTTTCCAGCCTCGTCAACGTGGTCCAGGGCGGCTTCGTCCTCGGGACCGGGCTGCTGTTGGATACCTTCCTGGTGCGCACCGTGTTGGTGCCGGCCATCGCCGTGCTCGTCGGAAAGGCGAACTGGTGGCGGCCGTCGGGGTTGTGGCCGTTGCGGCGCGACCGCGGTAGCGCTCAGCCGGTTAAACGTAAGCCGCTCTTGCCTGACGAGGACAAGGCGCCGGCGTGGGCAGACGACGAACTGATTGGGTTTTCCTTGTACGACGGGCTCAGGCTTTAGCGTTTAGCGTCGGCCCGCAAGCGCTTTACAGTCTTTCGCGCACAAAGTAGCTCGCGACGCCGTAGCTGCGACCAGACTTAACTGGGCACCGCTGACAATCGAAATGAAAGCCATCGAAGTGCGGGCAAGCTGCGCTAACAGCTTTCAGTCATCCGAAAGTGCGTAAACAAGCAAAAAGCGGGGGTATAAGACGTGAAGCCATTTGGGCGGGATAGCGATCCGTACGACATTCGTAGCGTCGTCGGCAAGCTGGTTTAGTGCGGAGCGATAGTGCGCTCTCTTCGCTGGTTTAAACCGGTAGGATAGCGCAAAGATCCATATATGGAGGAAAAGCATTAGCCTGCCGAACAGGTGATCGGGTAGATCCTCGAAAACTATAATGGTACGGCGCGCTACTCGCCGGCATTCCTGAATTAATGTCCTAGGGTCCTGGACGTGATGGAGTGCATAGCTGATTAAGACGTGATCGAAAGTTCGCTCTGGAAATGGAATTGACGTGCCCTCGAAGGTGCGAAATGCGATGGGGTGCTCACGAAAGTCCTTCACGTCCACGCCTATTGGCTCCACCGCGTAGATCTCCTTCAAATACTTGGAGAGATATCCGGTGCCGCACCCCACGTCGAGAATACTGTCGCCCTGACGGACATAGTCTCGAAGCATTTCAGCTTGATACTGAAGTCTAATCGCTGGCCGAAACATGTGAGATGCCAGCGAGATACTTTGGATTATTGCGGGGATTAGTGTCCGGACTCTGGTGGCAAAACGTTGTACGGCGGCCATTTCCATCTCCACTCGAACTGGGGTGACGGCCAGATATCGAGGTTGCGATGCCGAGGGAAGGCCGCCGATTGAGAACGCTATCACGGAGCGCACTTGAATTTAGAGTACAGCTCGGCGGGAGCGACATCAGCAAACGGTGTGCACCATCATGATCTACCACCGGGATATCGCCGGTATCATCTGCCTCAGGGCCTTACTGACCGTAATTCGATGATGGTCCGAGTCGTCGCCGGCTGACTTGAGGTTATTTCTTGCCTTTGGGTAGCAGGACTTTTGTCGCGATACCCTTGGCACCCTTGCCCGCGTTGGCGGCAGAGAGGGCGTGTGTGGCCGCGCCGGCCACGTTGGCACCGGAGACGACGCGTGTGACCGTGCTGACCGCGTTGGCGGCGTTGACGGCGGTGGTGGCCGCAGTGACGCCGGCGGTGATGCCGGCATTAGTGCTTTCGATGGGGATGCTGATCGCAGGGCCGATGTGTCCGACTTGGGTGATATCACGCGGGGTCGGAAGGGGAGCCGGCGCCGGACCGTAAGCCCTGTCCACCATGGGCTTCAGCACCGCGTTGAGTGGCCCGGCCGCGTCTGGCGGAAGACCCGCCATGTCCACGAGCGCGCGCACCAGCGGTAGCTCATCGCCGCTGCGGATGAGGTACGTCGTTGTGGTGGCGCCCCTGTCATTCACTGTCGTGGTGATGTCCCCCGGCGCGACGTGGGCCGGGTCCGAGAAAGCCGTGGCGCTGTGGCCGTAAAATCCACCTGCCGTAATTCCATTGAGGTCAGCGAGCAGATTCCCCATGCGCTCGGGCGGGTGAGAGAAAATGTCGTACTGACCCACGACGTTGACGGTGTCGTACTGGCTGTCCACCGGATGCGGCACGGTGTAGTTGATGATGGGGACTTTGGTGCCGGGCCTGAATACATGCGAGAGAAGGTTGTTGGGGTCACCGGCTTTGATGAACGTGAGCTGGTCCGGCGCAGGTGCGTTCGGGTCGTTCGCCAGCCGTGCCTGCTCGGTGTCGAGCGCCAGGGTGCCCTGTGACAGTCCGGCCGTGTAGATGGGGCCGTTGGTGCTCCGGATCGCGGCGTCGAGGTTGTTCGTCCCAGTGTTCACAGACTGACCGAGAGTCGGTGAATTCAGGCCCGTGACGGGCCAGAAGCTGCCCGGATAGGGGACGACGCGCCGGGTAGCGCCGGGGGGGATGTAGTTCTCGCCGATGTCAGGCTGCGTTGCCGGATTGAAGTGATAAAGCGACCGCAACGGTCCGTAGGGGGACGGCGCGGTGCCGGGGACGATCAACGCGGTGTCGTCTGCCGTCGCCAGTCCATCACCGAAAGCCGTTGCCCACGTTAGCATTCCTGCCGCTACGGCCCCTGCGAGCAGTTTGTTCACGAATCCCCTAAAGCGCCGGTGGAAACGGCTGTAATCACAATCTGACCCAGCGCACCACGGGCATCGTACTTTCCAGTGGCATGCCAGTGGATGTAAGTACGTATGCTACAGCTCTCGCGAGAGCTACGATGCCGAAAAGATGAAACTTTTGACGGCCCGGATCGGGCGGTTAGCGACCAGGCCCCACCAGAGTCCCCCCGCGGGCGAAGTAACGGGCCATCAGCATCGTAGTGGCCGACCGTGCCTCACAGACCGCTGATCCCGAGTGCGAGCATGACGCAGCCCGCGGTCCCAAGCACGGCGGCTACATCCCGGCGGCGACGAGACCGGACCCACGCCTGCAGCGCTGCCGTGAACGCCCGTGTCTTTTGCGGCGCGGCCAGGTAGCTTAGGAGCGGAATCCCGACCAGCGTGAACGCCACGACGTTGAACACCAGTAGCGCTGTTACCTCTTTCGCGGGTGCAGCTCCGGAGGCGACAATGACAGCCAATGCGGCCATGTAGTTAGCAGAAGGCAAATTCAACACCCCGCTCACCCCTGCGACCCACAGCGAACTGTTCTGTAGAAGATCTCTTGCACGCGTTGACAGCTTTTCCAGGCTGTTCGGCGGCGCCGGTTCAACGACAATCACGCCAGCATCGCCTTCGACCGCGGTGCTCGCTCGGGTTCGGGGGATGACTGTGCGGACCGAGATGTTTGTGGCCAGCACCATCGCGATGAGCAGAACGAGCAGCCCGATCGCGATATGAGTCTTGGCCACAGGGTAGCTTCCGAGCATCGGAGTGGCGCGCAGGACGAAAACCGCGACTAGACCAAAGCCGAGACACGTCGTGAATCCACCGCACAAGAATGAGAGCAGTTGCAGGATCGGGCGTGGCCTGTTCAGCATGACGACCACCAATGCGATTCGCATCGGTTCGAAGATCACTGAGATCGCCATGACTAGCACGGTGGTCCACATGACGGGGAACCGTACCGCAGTTGTGGCGGCTTCGGGCTGGAACCCTTCCCGAGGAAGCCGTAGCGGACGCTCAGGTTACGTAACACGCCCGTTAAGCGGAGCCGCTACGCTACCATTCCACATTGGCAACGGCCGGGTGCTCGGAAGGACGGCCGGCGCGAGCCGGTTTCGATTTGAAGTTGCGAATGCCTTCGCGGGCGTGTTCGTCGAGGTAATGTCAGTACAGCTACCTGACGGTACTCGCGGCGGGGGGCGTCGGCGGGGCTCCTGGGCGACAGTGCAGACGCCACCAAGGGCCGGCCAAAAGATCGGCTTGGCGGGCCGCTGATCTCGAACGGTCTTCGGAACCGAACAGCGTGGAGATCACAGGAGGCAAAGTGTTTGCAATGTCAACACTCCATGACTGGGAGCCGGGTCCAGGCTCAGTCGTCTGTTGGCACGCATCACCCGCGACGTGCCTCAAAGCCCGCCAAGCGCCGACAAGTGCAGTGCCGCCCAGCTATCAGCAAACCCAGCATCTTCGACGTTTTTGCGATCACGCAGCGCGAGGTCTCGAAATGACCCGTCAGTTGATTTTCACCTGGGAGGTAGCCGGTCGGTGCGACGTCCGTGCCATGAGTTATGCCCTCAACGCGCACCTTCGTCGGCACGACACATACCGCAGCTGGTTCGAGTACAAGGATGCGGAACACATTGTTCGGCACAGGATCGCCGACCCTGCCGACATTGAACTCGTCCCGTTCGAGCATGGGACTATGACGTCAGCGGAATTACAAGAACACATATCGGCGCCGCATCCGTTGCAGTGGGATTGCTTCTTGTTCGGGGTTATTCAGAGCGCCGACCACTTCACATTCTATGCGAGCATTGGCCATCTCCGCGTCGACCTGATGATTGTGGGTGTGTTATTTACGGAAATTCATATGATGTACAGCGCGTTGGTCAGAGGCGGCGTGCCCGCACGGCTACCGGAGGTGGGCAGCTATGACGATTACTGTGCCCAGCAGCGCCGGGACACATCCGCTTTGACCTTGGACTCCCCGAGCGTAGGCGCGTGGATCGAGTTCGCCGAAAACAGCGGCGGCACCCTTCCACGCTTCCCCTTGCCACTCGGGAATTTATCGGTGCCCTGTGCTGGCGACCTACTCAACGTAACGTTGATGGACGAGCAACAGACACGGCGATTCGACTCCGCCTGCGTCGCGGCGGGCGCCCGTTTCAGCGGTGGCGTTTTCGGCTGCGCGGCCCTCACAGAACATGAGTTAACCGGCACTGAAACGATTTCCATACTCACCACCACTGATACCCGCAGGACGCCAACAGAACTGGCCACCACGGGCTGGTTCACCGGCCTAGTTCCGATTACCGTCCCTGTCGCCGCAACGTCTTTCGGTGACACCGCCCGTGCCGCGCAGAGTTCCTTCGATTCAGGTACAGACCTGGCGAACGTGCCGTTTGATCGCGTGTTAGAGTTGGCGCCTCCCGAGCTGATGCTTAGGAGGCCTCGACCGGGCAATTTCGTGATGTCCTTCCTGGATGCAAGCATCGCTCCCCTTTCTGCTGTCGCCAGCTCTGACTTGGATTTCAGGATCTACGACGAAGGCAGGGTTTCGCACCAGGTTTCGATGTGGGTGTGCAAGTTCCGAAACGAGACCAGGGTGACGGTGTTGTTCCCGAACAATCCGATCGCCCGCGAATCCGTTACCCGTTATCTAGCGGCCATGAAATCCGTGTTTGTCCGCGTCGCGGACGGCCGGCGCCGGGCTACCTTTGCATACTCTCTGAGGCGGGCATAGAACGTGCGCCTGATGTGACGCGCCGCTAACTCCGCTGACTGAGCAGCACGTCCAGCAATGCAGTGAACTCGTCCGGGCGCGCCGGCGTGAATGCGGGGCTCGGCCAGGTCCCCGGCACATCAAGGGTGATCAGCCTCGACTTGAGGGGTCGGTGCACGTCCAGCGGCAACCAACGGCGCAGGTCCGAGCTGCCCCAGATACGGAACCGTTGCACCAGCACGCCCAGTCCCTCGGTCTTGTATCCACGGATCGTGTCCAGTGCAATGATCTTCGATGTACCCGAAGGAAAGTGGTAGCGGCGCAATGTGATCGCCGTGTGATCCAGCTGGACGAGGCCGTCGTCGTAGGTTTGCCCGGGTGTCTCGCTCATGTTCGGGAACTCCGCAGCTCATGCCCCCGTGAGGTGAGGCAGCGGCCATCGTCCAGCCGCCACTGCCACCCATGCAGATTACAGGTAAGCGTGTTACCTTCCACCACACCGAATTTCGATAAGTCCGCCTTGAGATGGGGGCAGCGGCGCTGAATCTCCCAGCCGTCCAGTGTGATCGATGCGGAGTCATCGTGGGTCTCGGCGAACCAGCCGTCGGCGTAGGCGATCCGCTCGTCGGTCAGACACTTGAAAAATGTGTACAGGTATTCGTTGTAGCCGCCGACACGCCATGCCCGAAAACGGGTGGACAAGAAGATCGTGTTGACCCAGTCGGGTTCGTGATCGCGCAGCACGGTGCGTACCAGCTCCGGCGCTATCGCAAACCCGTAGCGCACCTTCTCGTCGGGAATACGTTCGCGGACAGAACGTTTCGGAAAGTCCAAAATCACGGTCTCCGGACCGATCACCATTTCGACGGGGTAGCCGATGCCGTCGCAGATTTCGTCGCTTTGTAGCATGATCGGCTCGAACAGCGCGCGCAGCTGCTCCAGCAACGGCTCGCCGGTGGCCGGGGCCCAGCTGGCCCGCTCCGCCGTAAGAACCGGCGCCATCCGGTCGGCATAGTCATCGATGTACGCCGACTTGCCGGTGGTGAAGATGGCCTCGACGTCTTCCGTGGATAGCGGATGCCTCAGCGAATTCAGCGTTGTGCCGGTGAAGTCCGCGATTGACCCAGGAATCATCAGCAGGCCGCGGTCGTGCCCGTGCCTGCGCATCTGGTCCAGGAACACCATCTGGTCGGGGAAGATGTTGGCCGGATCACCGTGGTCGTCGTTGAGGTGGCGCAACTCGGGATCCAAAAAGCAGGGTGGCCCCGCCGACGGAACCACCCAGGTTGCCCCCACCTGCGCGATGTACTGGCGAGCGCGGTCCATCTGCCGCTGCCTTTTCTGGGTGGCGAACGCCTCCTTGGCGCGCGCCGGCATGTCGTAGACCATCGGGTACCAGATCGCACCGGAGTACTGCAGCAGATGCACATCGATGTGGCCGAACTCGGACGCGAGCGCCTCCAAATCGACCGGCCGGGCGTCGTTCATGTTGAAAACCGTTGTGGCGCCGTCCGAAACCACCAGCGCCGAGTCGCCGATCGGGCCGTCCGCGGGAGCCCGCAGCGCGATGACCATGACGTCGAGGTCGCCCTTAGGTCCGGTCATCCGGTGCTTTGCCGAGTCGGCGGTTTCGAAAAACCGGTGAAATCCTAACTCCTGCAGCTCATTTCGCAGGTCGGGCACCGGATAGTCAGGCAGCAGCACCACCGCGTCTTTGTTGACATGCGCGTGTAGGTGCTTCGCATCGAAGTGATCCTTGTGCAGGTGCGAGACATACAGGTAGTCGCAGTCGCCCAGGGTGTCCCAGTCCAACCCGCTGTTGTCCGGGAACGGGAACCAGGACGCGAAATAGGCGGGATTGACCCAGGGATCGCACAGGATGCTGCCCGCATGGGTTTCAATCAGAAAGCCGGCATGGCCGACGCTCGTGACCTGCACAAATACCTTTCTGGGCTGTCTTCGGATCGCCTCGAGCTTAGCGTGAGGTGCCATCTGAGGCGTCATCCTCGGCCTGCCACAGCCGCCGGTAGTAGTCGATGCGCAGTGGGTCGGGCTCGACACCGTAGGCGGCTAAGAACTCCGCGTCCCACACCCGGCCGGGATAGTTCCACCGCAACGACAGCGTCGCTACCGCCAGGTCGGCCCACCGGTCGGCCACACCCAAACTGTCGAAGTCGACGTGTCCGCAACAACGCCCGTCGTCGTCGATCACGGTGTTAGGCGAGCACGCGTCTCCGTGACAGACCACCAGCTGATCGACCGGCGGTGGCTCGCCAAGGCGCGCCCGACGTGCCGGCGCCAGCATGCTCAGTCGGCTGGCCGCCGACCAGTCGAACGGGCATGACCGCACCGGCAATTGGTCGTGCAATGTGCGCAAGCCCCCACCGATCGCTCGCACCGCCACTTCCGGTGAAGCCAGCCAGCGCGGGTGTACCGCGGACAATCCAGGCAGCCCGACGGTGCGCAACCACGCCCAATCCCCGTCAGGGGTGTGATCCAGGCCTCTGTCTAAGCCACAGCCCAGTACCCGCGGCACCGTCGCGTAGCGCGCCGCCCAGCGCAGGCGTCGCGCTTCATCGGTGAAGCGGGCGGTGTCGGCCTTGGCCACCTTGATGAACTCCACGCCATCCCCGACCCGAAAGGTCACGCCACCCCCCTCGTTGGCCCAGACCGCGCGCACGGGCCTGCCTGCGGCAAACCTGTTGACGACCGCAGGCACCGGGGGCTGGGATGACGGGAAGGACAAACGTCGCCTCTTTTCGCCACTTCAGGCGGCTCACAGTCGGGAGCACTAGGCTAAATAGCTGTGGAACCGGTATACGGGACTTGCATTCAGCTTGCTCGCTTGATCTGGCGCATCCAGGGCGTAAAGATCACCGTCACGGGTGTCGAGAACTTACCGACCAGCGGTGGTGCCATCATCGCAATCAACCACACCAGCTACTTCGACTTCACGTTCGCGGGTTTGCCCGCGTACAAGCAGGGCCTCGGTCGCAAAGTGCGGTTCATGGCCAAGCAGGAGGTGTTCGACCACAAGATCACCGGGCCGATCATGCGCAGCCTGCGGCACATACCAGTGGATCGGCAAGACGGGGCCGCCTCCTACGAAGCCGCCGTCAGGATGCTGAAGGACGGTGAGCTGGTCGGCGTGTACCCCGAAGCGACGATCAGCCGCAGCTTCGAGATCAAGGAATTCAAGTCGGGAGCCACCCGGATGGCGGTCGAGGCCGGGGTGCCGATCGTTCCGCACATCATCTGGGGTGCGCAGCGGATCTGGACCAAGGGCTACCCAAAGAAGCTGTTTCGTCCGAAGGTGCCGATCACGGTGCTCGTCGGCGAACCGATTGAACCGACGCTGACGATCGAGGATTTGAAGGGCCTGCTGCACTCGCGGATGCAGCATCTGCTGGAACGAGCGCAAGAACAGTACGGACCACATCCCGCCGGAGAGTTCTGGGTGCCGCGCCGGCTGGGCGGTGGGGCTCCATCGCTGGCCGAGGCGGCCCGAATGGACGCCGAAGAGGCAGCGGAGCGGGCGGCGCGCCGCGCTCAACGGGCCGGACCTGCGAGCACGACGGAGCAGTGACCGATGGCGGAGCCGACCTTTCGCACTCTCGAGATGCTGGCTCAGTTGATCGTCTTCGCCAGCGGAAGCCAGATCACCTACCTAGGCCAGGAGAACATCCCCGAAAAGGGCGGCGCCGTGATCGCTATTAACCACACCAGCTATGTCGACTGGCTACCTGCCGCATTGGCGATACATCACCGGCACCGCCGCATGAGGTTCATGATCAAGGCCGAGATGCGGCGGGTGAAAGTGGTCAACTTCCTGATCAAGCACACCAAAACCATTCCGGTGGACCGAGGTGCCGGGGCAGATGCCTACGCGGTGGCGGTGCAGCGGTTACGCGAAGGGGAAGTAGTCGGGGTCTATCCGGAGGCCACGATCAGCCGCAGTTTCGAGCTCAAGGAGTTCAAGACGGGGGCCGGCCGAATGGCCGGCGAAGCTGATGTGCCGATCGTCCCGCTGATCGTCTGGGGCACGCAACGGATCTGGACCAAGGGCCATCCGAAAAATCTTGGGCGCACCAAGGTGCCGGTCACCGTCGCGGTAGGGGCGCCGTTGCACGCTGCCGAAGACATCGCGAAGACCGATGCCGTGCTGCGCGAGTCGATGACCGCACTGCTGTACCCGGTGCAGCAGCGGTATCCGCACCCGGCCGGGGCTTACTGGGTGCCCCGCCGGCTGGGCGGTAGCGCGCCGACCTTGGCCGAGGCGGCTCAGATGGACGCCGAAGACGCTGCCGCAAGGGCCGCGAGCCGTACGCCGCATCGGTCGCGGTAGGCGAGGAGGGACAGGACATGGCAGAGGCGTTTTACCGGCTGGGAGAGTGGATCGTTCCGCCGGTCGTCGCGATGCAGGGAACCAAATTCACGTTCCGCGGCCTCGAAAACATTCCTCAGCGGGGCGGAGCGATACTCGCCCAGAACCACACCAGCTACCTGGACTGGCTTCCAGCGTTGCTCGCCGTGCGTGAGCGGGGCCGGCGCATGTACTTCATGATCAAGGCCGAAATGGCGGACGTGAAGGCGGTCAACTATGTGATCAAGCACGCCAGGCTCATTCCGGTGGACCGCACGGCGGGGCACGACGCTTTCGACGTTGCCGTGCGGCGACTGCACGAGGGAGAACTTATCGGGATGCATCCCGAGGCCACCATTAGCCGCAGTTTCGAACTCAGGGAATTCAAGACTGGGGCAGCGCGGATGGCGCTCGACGCGCAGGTGCCGATAATTCCCCTGATTGTCTGGGGAGCACATCGGATTTGGCCCAAAGATCATCCAAAGAAGGTGATCCGCAACAAGGTTCCGATCACCGTGGCCGCCGGCCAACCGCTGCCGCCGCAAGGTGACGTCGAGCAGCACAACGCCGCGCTTCGCGAAGCGATGAAGGCGCTGCTGTATCGGGTGCAAGAGGAGTATCCGCACCCCGAGGGCGAGTTCTGGGTGCCGCGGCGGCTGGGTGGCGGCGCGCCGACCCAGGACGACTCCAGGCAGATCCGGATACCCGAATTGCAGGAGCGGGCTCGGAAGTACGGGCACGACGGCGTGACGCGACCCGGACAGAGCCAAAGCGGGACGCACTGAAGACGTCGGCCGGCTGCCAGCACGGATCGCCTCGATATCATTAAAAAAATGACATTGCCGACACTCATCGCCTGCGATGTCGACGGCACGTTGTTCGACGACAACGAAAGCATCACCCCGCGCACCCGCGACGCGGTGCGTGCTGCCGTTGCCGGTGGTGCGCACTTCATCCTGGCGACCGGCCGGCCGCCGCGCTGGGTGCGGCCCGTCGTCGAGGCTCTGGGGTTCGCGCCGATGGCGGTGTGCGCCAACGGTGCCGTGATCTACGACCCCGCGACCGACCGGGTGGTGTCGGCGCGCACCCTGGCCGTCGACACCCTGGGTGAGTTGGCCGAGATCGCGAGTCGCGCGATTCCGGGCGCGGGTCTGGCCGTCGAGCGGATCGGCGACAGCGCCCACGATGCGGTGACCCCCCAGTTCGTCAGCTCGCCGGGCTACGAGCATGCGTGGCTCAACCCGGACAACACCGAGGTGTCCATCGAGGACTTGCTCAGCGCGCCGGCCATCAAGCTGCTGATCCGCAAGGCCGGTGCCCACAGTTCGGATATGGCCGCCGAGCTGGCCAAACACATCGGGATCGAGGGCGACATCACCTACTCCACCAACAACGGGCTGGTGGAGATCGTGCCGCTGGGAATCAGCAAGGCGACCGGCGTCGACGAGATCGCCCGGCCGCTGGGGATCACCGACGACGAGGTGGTGGCCTTCGGCGACATGCCCAACGACGTGCCGATGCTGCTGCGGGCCGGTCACGGTGTGGCGATGGGTAACGCGCATCCCGAGGTGCTGGCCGCCGCCGACGAGGTTACCGCTCCCAACACCGAGGACGGTGTCGCTCGGGTGCTGGAACGCTGGTGGCGTTAGCGCTTTTGAAGGCGATTGGATCTAGCTTGGATCTGCGGTCTACGTTGCTGCGATGTGGGAGACTGCCCGCGTGCCCGTGTTCCGCCTTGATGTCCGTCGCGTCCCAATGGTCGTGAACAGCGGTGGCGCCGCGCGCGGCGACTGGAGCCGACCGGAGGACCGGTGATGGGGTCAGAAGAAGGCCTACCGCCGGGAAGCGGCGAGCCCGAGGGCGACAAGACCCAGCGGATTGGACGGCCCGCGGACGAACAAAAACCGCCATTGGCCTGGTCGGAGCAGGACGAATCCACCCAGTACACATCCGGCGGCAGCGTCGAGTACCAGGACGCCTCAACAACACGGCCGAAGCCGCCGACGCCCGCCGAGTTGCGCGCGCGAGAGAAGTTCGCCCAAAAGCAGCGAGAGATCGAGGAGGCGCGACTCGAAGCCGAAGCCAACCGGCGCAAGCGAAACCGGAGGCTGATCGGCGCCGGGGTCGCCGTCGGAGTGGTGGGTGTCGTGGCGGGCCTGGGATATTGGGCGTTGTCGGCGCCCTCCGTCACCGCCCAGTGCGTCCGCGACGACCAGAACGGTCAGCCGGTGATTGTCCCGGACAGCTACTGCACCGACCACACCGCGGGCCTCAACGGTTTCTTCTTCTTCGGCGGGCATCAGTACCGGTACTACTACGGCAGCTCAGGGTCTATCGGTCAGCGACCGACCGGTGGTACGACGACGGCACCCAAGGGCGCCACGATTACCACGAAGTCGGGCACCACCATTCAGCGCGGAGGGCTGGGCGGCAAGTTCAGTAGTGGCAAGGGCGGGGGTTCGTGAAGCGCCTCACGACGCAGCCTCGGCCGAACTGGCGGTCGATTGTCGAATCGCAAGGACTGGTTTACGGGACGCCGGCGCGTGACGCGAGAGGCGCAGATCGGCCGTACTGGGACGAGTCGGTGTACTACGAATTCGACATGGACGAGATCCTGGCGCTCGAGGCCGACGTTGAACTGCTGCATTCAATGTGCCTGAACGCCGTCGAGCAGGTGGTCCTGATGGATCGGTACGCGGATTTTGGTCTCCCAGAATGGAGTTGGCAACCCATCGCCGAATCATGGCGTCGCTCCGATCCACACGTCTACGGCCGCTTCGACTTGCGCTACGACGGGCGCAGGCCGGCGGTGCTACTCGAATACAACGCCGATACGCCCACCACGCTGCTCGAAGCCGCGATCTTGCAGTGGTACTGGCTGAAAGACAAGTTCCCCAACGACGACCAGTGGAACTCACTGCATGAACAGCTGGTCGACCGCTGGAAGATGGTTCGGGATCTGCTGCCCAGCGACGAGCTGCACTTCACCTGGTCCGGTGTGGAATCGACTGGTGAGGACCAGATTACGACGACCTATATGCAGGAGACTGCGGCGGAGGCGGGTTTCCAGACCGTCGGGTTGATGATCGAGGACATCGGTTGGGATTCCGCGCTGGAGCGGTTCGTCGACTTAGAAGAGTCGGAGATTCACACGATGTTCAAGCTGCACCCCTGGGAGTGGGTGCTCGAGGACGAGTTCGGCAGACATGTGGTGTCGAGCCTGCCGCAGACGATGTGGATCGAACCGTTGTGGAAGACCCTGCTGTCCAACAAAGCAATCCTGGCCGTGTTGTGGGAGATGTATCCCGGTCACCCGAACCTGTTGCCCGCCTACCTGGACGACCCGCACGAGCTCACCGAATACGTCCGTAAGCCCAAGCTCGGTCGGGAGGGGGCCAACATCACTATCGTCGGCGGCGGGATGGACACCGCCACCGGCGGCGTCTACGGCGAAGAAGGCTTCGTCTATCAGCTGCTCGATCCCTTGCCGCAATTCGACGACATGCGGCCTGCGCTGGGCGCGTGGATCGTCGGGGATTCGTCGGCAGGGCTGGGCATCCGCGAGACCGGTGGACTGGTGACCGACGACGGCGCAGCTTTTGTCCCGCACCGAATTCCGCCAAAATGAACCTTCCGCCCAAATGAACGGAGTTGATCACCGATGACGACAACCATCGTGGCGCTGAACCCGGGCTATTGGGATGCGGGGTATTGGAACGTGCTCGCTCGGGGAGTCGGTGCCATCGTCTTGTATGCGATCGTCGGTTTGGTGTTGATGGTGATCGGGTTTTACGCCATCGACCTCACCACACCGGGACCGCTGCGCAAGATGGTCGACGCGGCAAAACCGAACGCAATCATCGTGGCCGCCGCCGGGATGGTCAGCATGGCGCTCATCGTGGTGCTGGCGATCTACGCGTCGTCGGGAAAGCTGGTGGAGGGCCTGGTGGGGTCCGCGATCTTCGGGCTTGTGGGGATCATCGCGCAGGTGGTGATGATGAGGATCGCGACCATGGTGATCGGTATCGACATGCACGCGTTGTTCGAGGCCGACGAGTTCAACTACGAGTCGCTCATGGTGGCTGCGGCGCAGTTCGCCCTCGGCGTTGTGGTCGCCGTCGCGATTCTCTGACTTACCGGGCCGGTGGCGGTTGCCGCGCAGGCACGAGACGATGGGCCCGCAGCGATCTCGGTGGAACTGTGGACGCCACCAGTGATTCCGCGTCGATGGTGCGCGGACGATGCGTTAGCGTCGGCAATCGCGCCGACATCGCCGCGATCGGGTCTTGAACTGCCGCCGGCAGGCCCGACAAAAATGCCCACTCATGTTCATCGCTGCCGAAATAGACTACGGTTTGGAATGTTTCATGAAAACGCTGCCACGACCACTGCAGCGACGCGTTGCGCCAAAGGGTCGGGCAACCGGCCTGGGCGACGACGACGCCAGCTATGTTGCGGCATCTTTCGAGAAAGCCGGCGTCATACAGGCGGTTGTGCTGTGCGGGCTCGCGTCGCTCGTCCGGAAGGTCGATCACCACGATGTCGTATGACGCGGTGGATCGGTCCACAAAGCCCCAGCCGTCGCAGTAGTGCACGGTGATTGGACCGA
>Ga0209040_10000619_pt1 | contig 27505 bp, 26 predicted proteins | sample BogFormECP12_OM3_FD_188240 | JGI IMG/M metagenome (GOLD analysis project Ga0209040, IMG submission 188240) | Bog forest soil microbial communities from Calvert Island, British Columbia, Canada - ECP12_OM3 (SPAdes) (version 2) | ecosystem: Environmental > Aquatic > Freshwater > Wetlands > Bog ... | reverse complement strand
CCGCGCCCTCGAAGCCTGGGGCGACCAAACCACGCCGCAAAACTGGATCAGAAGCGCAATCGGAAGCGGGCCTTACCAACAACTAACGCTATAAGAGCCCGACATTTTCTTCGCTTTTCCCGAAATCCGCGGTAGAATGCGTTCCAGGGTTGGAGCCGCCTCGCAAGGCCTTCGGGATGGGGCCCACGCCCAGGCCACGGCCCGCCGGCCCGATGCGGGTGCAAGGGCGGAACGAAAAGGCGCTGCAGCCATTGAAAAGCCTCGATTCGCGACCCAAGAGGCGGATCTAGCAGGGCGGTTCCTGACCGCTCGCCCGCCCTACCGCGTCATGTCGGCCAGCGCATTCCGCATCGACGTGCTGGGGATGCTGAACAGCCCCCCGTAAGGCAGATCAAGGTCGAGGATCACGAAGACCGCGATCGAGATCGAGATGGCCGAGAGGACAATGACGATGACGGTCATTGCGTCGGGCGGCGCGCTCAAGCCCAGGCAGGCGAACAGGATGACGAGCCAGACCACGAGCACCCAATAGAACGGCGGCGATATCGAGGCGCGCGCCTCCTCGATCACCGTCCAGCGACTCTTAATGAGGTCGTTGTACTGTTGCACGCACTCCGCCTGCAGGCTCCGCTGCAAATCGTTCGTCGGCTGCAGGAGATGAACCTGCCACCCGACCTTGTTGATGATCGCGCCGAGCACGGGACTCTCGCCGGTCAGCGGCATGTGCGACGTGTCGGGGTAGCGGACGCCGGTCGGGGGCGGCTCATGCGGCCAGGTGCTGGCGATGACGGCGGCGACATAGGCCCTCAGCTCCTCGCGGATCGGGGTCGTCTCGAGCCCATAGTCCCGCAGGCATTGGTCCATTTGCGCAAGCTCGGCCGCATAGACCCCGCGCGCCGTGTAGGCGGCGTCGTAGCCTGACTTGACCGAGGTGGTCAGAAGCCCCAGCACGATGGCCGCGAAGGTTGCGAGCAGCGTGATCGACACCTGCACGAGCTCGACCGATTCTTTCGAGCGGTGCCGCTCAGGCAGTCGATCTCTGACGAAGTAGCCGGCGCCCGCGGCGGCGCACAAAAGGAAGGGCAAAGTCGGCGTGGACCAAAGGTCGGGCATTTTCAAAGCTGACGTCTCGGCGCAGAGCCGAGCGATAACGGCGAAGCGGAAGCCTGTCACCCTTGGCGGGGACGCTGCCGCGCCGCAAAGCGGCATTGCCAAGCGCATAAGGGAGGGGCCGGCGCGGGTGATCGAGCTGACGTCGATCGAGGCGCGCCGGCCTAAGGTCGCTACGCCTCGTCGCCTCTCCCTCCTTCGCGTCCGCCCGATGGCGGGCGCCCGCGCCCGCGGTTGGCTGACGGCGGGTCCGTTCCGAATCCCATGCGCGCTCGGACCTGCGGGCATCGTGCGGTTCAAGCGCGAGGGCGACAAAGGGACTCCCACTGGCCGTTTCAAGCTGCTCTGGGGCTATTACCGGCCGGACCGCCTGCGGTCGCGGGCCGGCGGCGTGCCATTGAAACCCATGCAGCGCGACCAGGGCTGGTGCGAGGAATCAGAGAGCCCGCGCTATAACCGGCCGGTGCGGCTGCCGGCCAGCGATTGCACCGACCGCATGTGGCGCGACGACCATCTTTACGACCTCGTCTTCGTCCTCGACCAGAATTTCAACCGCCGCGCCAAGGGACGCGGCAGCGCCATCTTCTTCCACCTCGCCAGGCCCGGCCTCACGCCGACCGCCGGCTGCGTCGCCATTTCGGCTGAAGAGATGCGCAAGCTCGCGCCCCGCTTGGCTGTGGGCGCGGTTATGGCGATCGGGTAGGCGCCGGAGGCGTTTCGGAAGCGCGTCAGCGCGCCGCGGCCAGCATCGCCGATATGTCGAGATGCGCAGTAAGATGTTCGGCGAGCGCATCGAGCGTACGCTCCACCGTCTCGCCATAAAGAACCTCGGAGCGCCCGCCGAGGAGGCTTAGCCATGCGGCGCGCTGGCGGTCGTTGGAGAAGAGGCCGTGCGCGTAGGCGCCGGCGACGCGCCCGTCGGACGAGACCGCGCCGTCGGTCCGGCCGTCGGCGAAGCGCAACAGGGGTCGGGCGCAGTCCGGTCCGCTCGTCCGTCCAACATGCATCTCGTAGCCCATGAACGGCGCGCCGTTCGCGACGCATGTCCCCTCGACCCGCTTCAAGGTCTTCTCGCTGGTCAGAACCGTTTCGATGTCGAGCAGCCCCAGACCCTCGGCCGCCCCGGGCGGCCCCTCGATCCCCTCCGGGTCCGCGACGCGCTTTCCCAGCATCTGGCAGCCGCCGCAGATACCCAGCGCCCGCCCGCCGCGGCGGATGTGCGCCTTGAGGTCGATGTCCCAGCCCTGCGCGCGAAAAAACGCGAGGTCGGCGATCGTCGCCTTGCTGCCCGGCAAGACGATAAGGTCGGCGACCGGCAACGGCTCGCCCGGCCGCACGAAGACGAGCCGCACGGCGGGCTCGAATTTGAGCGGATCGAAGTCGTCGAAATTGGCGATGTGGGCCAGGAGCGGCACGGCGATCGTGACGGCGCCCTCTGCGCGCGCCGCGATCTTCGCGACGCCGAAGGCGTCCTCGGCGGGCAGTTTCGCCGCGTCTGGGAAGTAAGGCACGAGGCCGAAGGCGGGCCAGCCGGTTCGCTCCGCAAGCGTCGTGAGGCCGGCCGCGAACAGGCTCGCGTCGCCGCGGAACTTGTTCACGATGAAGCCCGCGACCATGGCGGCGTCGTCGTCTGGGAGCGCCGCTTTCGTCCCGAGAATCTGCGGGAAAACGCCGCCGCGGTCGATGTCGCCCACGATGACGACTGGACAGTCGGTTGCGCGCGCGAAACCCATGTTGGCGATGTCGTTTTCGCGCAGGTTGATCTCGGCGGCGCTGCCCGCCCCTTCGACGAGCACAAGGTCCGCTTCGCCCCTGAGGCGCGCAAACGAGTCTTGCACGGCGCTCATGAGCTTGGGTTTGAGAAACTGATACTCGCGCGCTCTCGCGCTGCCGATGACCCGCCCCTGCACGACGATCTGTGAGCCGATCTCGCTTTGCGGCTTGAGCAACACCGGGTTCATATGCACGCTCGGGGGAACGCCGCTGGCCTGCGCCTGCAGCGCCTGCGCCCGGCCGATTTCGCCGCCATCCTGCGTGACTGCCGCGTTGTTCGACATGTTCTGCGGCTTGAACGGGCGGACGCGAAGGCCGCGGCCAGCGAACAGCCGGCACAAGCCCGCGACGACGAGCGACTTGCCGACGTCGGAGCCCGTGCCCTGGAACATGAGCGCGCGGGCGGTCACATCGAAACTTCGCCGGGTTGTAGCCGCGCTCGATTAGCGCGGCCAGCCGCCGCGCCTACCGGGGCGTGTGCGCTCAAAACTCAATCCCCTCTTGCGCACGCACGCCCGCGGCGAAATGGTGCTTTATGAGCGTGAACTCCGTCACGCAATCGGCCGCCTCGATGAGTTCCGGCTTGGCGTTGCGCCCAGTGACGACCACATGCAGGCTTGGCGTTCGCGCGGTCAGCGCCGCGACGACGTCGGCAAGCGGCAGATGGTCGTAGCGCAAGGCGATGTTGAGTTCGTCGAGCACGAGGAGGCGCATGGTCGGATCGGCCATCATGCGCATCGCTTCGTTCCAGGCCGCGCCCGCGGCGGCGACGTCGCGGGCGCGGTCCTGCGTCTCCCAGGTAAAACCCTCGCCCATCGCGCGCCACTCGACCTGATCACCGAAACGCTCGATCGCGGCGCGCTCGCCTGTCGTCCACGCGCCCTTGATGAACTGCACGACCCCGACGCGTTGTCCGCGCCCGAGCGCCCGCAAAGCAAGGCCAAACGCCGCCGTCGACTTGCCCTTGCCCGGGCCGGTGTGGACGATGAGGAGGCCCTTGTCGTGGATCGGCTTCGAGGCGACCTCGGCGTCCTGCGCGGCCTTGCGCTTCGCCATCTTTGCTTTGTGCCGGTCCTCGACGTTGGTCATTGCGCCCTCAAAGAGGAGCGAGGGCTAGCAGGAATTATCGGTGGGGTCCAAGCAACCGAGAGCCGCCGCCTCGGCCGCGACCGCTTTCACGCTTACAAAAGCGCGGCGTTTGACAAGGCTCCACGAAGCTGGAACATTGGGTCTCGCACGGTGCCTCGCATTGAGGGAGAAAAGGGAACGCGGCAGGCTTTTTCCGCCGATCCGCGGCCGCCCCCGCGACTGTGAGCGGCGTGCCGGTGCATTTTTCTCGCCACTGGACAAAATGTCCGGGAAGGCGGCGCTGGCAATACGCCGTTAAGCCAGGAGACCTGCCGTGCGTGACCGATCCGCTTGCGGCCGCCGGAGGGGCGGCTGAGGAGCCCATGATGAGTCAGGACGAAACTATTTCTTCCGCCGCCGGCGCTGTCGCGCGTGGCGGACTCTCCCTTCTGAGCTTTTCTGTTAGAAGGGGTGACGGCGCTGGCGGCGTTTGAGAAACTCTCCTTGCTGCGGGAGACCCTCATCCCCAACCCCTCTCGGGCGCAAAACGAGGAGAGCTGGGCAGAGCCCGGGCGGGACGACCATGCAACGACGGCCTCGGCGACGATTCTCGTCTGCGTGACCTGCAAGTCGGAGGAGGGGCAACTCGGCGCGGCGCTGTTCGCTGCGCTCTCCAAGCGACCCCCGGACGCGGGCGTCGCGCTGCGCGCGGTCGAATGTTTCGCGGTCTGCAAGCGGCCGTGCACGGTCGCGCTCGCTTCGCCTGGCAAATGGACCTATGTCGTCGGCGACCTCAAGCCCGACCCGCATGTCGACGACATTCTTGCCGCCGCGCGCCGCTATGCGGCGTCCCCCGACGGCGTCGTGCCGTGGCGCGACCGTCCGGTTCCCTTCCGCAAGGGCGTCATCTCGCGCACGCCACCCCTCGCTCCCGCTCTCTAAGAATCGCCGATGCTTGCCAAAACTCCCGTCACCATCGTCACCGGCTTCCTCGGGGCCGGCAAGACGACCCTCATCCGGCACATCCTCGCCAACGCCGGCGGGCGGCGGCTCGCGCTCATCATCAACGAATTCGGCGACGTCGGGGTGGACGGCGATCTTCTCAAGGGCTGTGCAGACGCGGCCTGCCCGCGCGAGGCGATCATCGAGCTCGCCAACGGCTGCATCTGCTGCACGGTCGCGGACGATTTTGCGCCCGCGGTCGAGGCGCTGCTTAAGCGCGACGCGAAACCGGACCACATCGTCATCGAGACTTCGGGCCTGGCGCTGCCGAAGCCGCTCGTCAAGGCGTTCGACTGGCCGGCTTTGCGCTCGCGCCTGACTGTGGACGGGGTCATTGCGGTGGTGGACGCCGCGGCGGTAGCCGAAGGCAGGTTCGCGGACGATCCGGAGCGCGTCGCCGCCCAGCGTGCCGCCGATCCTTCGCTCGACCACGACAATCCGCTTGAGGAGGTCTACGAGGACCAGCTCCTCTGCGCCGACCTCGTCGTGCTCAACAAGACGGATCTCGTTCCGGCGGAGCGGCTTCAAGCGCTGCGCGCCGAAATCGCGGCGAGCCTGCCGCGCGCAGTGAAGATCGCCTTAACGCGCGAGGGCGCCATCGATCCGAACGTGCTGCTCGGCGTCAAGGCGGCGGCCGAGGACGACCTCGCTGCGCGGCCCACGCATCACGACGGCGAGGCCGAACACGACCACGACGATTTTGACACGTTCGTCGTGGCCGTGCCGGCCGAGAACGACCCCGACGCGCTGCTGGCGCGCTTAAGCGACGCGACGCGCTCGCACGACATCCTGCGCATCAAGGGGTTTGTCGAAGTCGCGGGTAAGCCGATGCGGCTTCTGGTGCAAGGCGTCGGCCCGCGCTTCCGACGCGACTTCGACCGGCCCTGGAGCGCCGGCGAAGCGCGCTTGAGCCGACTCGTCGTCATCGCGCAGAAGGGCGTGAACCGAGCAGCCGTGGCGGCGGCGCTCGGGGCGTGAGGCGCCATGCACGTCCCGCGCATCGACGTCCGCTCGCTCGACGACACGGTTGAAGCCGTCGATCTCGGCCAAACGCCGGCGGAGGTCGTGTTCCTCTCCTACTCTGATAGCGACCTCAATGCGCTTGCCCGCGCCTACGCGCCGCGGCCGGAGCCGAAGCCGACGTTGCGGCTCGCGAGCCTGGCGTCACTGCGCCATCCGTACTCGATCGACCTTTATCTCGAACGCGTCTGCGCGCGGGCGAAGCTCGTCGTCGGCCGCGTGCTCGGCGGCGCGGATTACTGGCGCTACGGCGTCGATGAACTCGCGGCGCTGGCGCGCAAAAGCGAGGTCAAGCTGGCGCTGCTGCCGGGCGACCGGCGCGCCGACACGCGGCTCGAAGAGGCCTCCACCCTGCCGCCGGAGACGCTCCTCCGTTTCTGGCGATATTTTGACGAGGGGGGGCCGCGAAACCTCGCCGGGTGCATCGATGCTTTTTCGGCGGAACTCGGCGCAGCAAAGGCTGGGCCGGGGCCCGAGCCGGTCAGCGCCTTCGGCGTCTATGAAGCGGCTTGTCTGCAGGCGCCGCTGGACGCTGCGCATGCGCTCATAGTGTTGTACCGCTCGATCTATCTCGCCAACGATCTGAGGCCGATTGAGGCGATTGCGCATTCACTCCGCAAGCGCGGAATAGCGACGACGGCCGTTTATGTGACGAGCCTCAAAGACGAGGCTGCGATCACGCGGCTGCGCGCTCTCATTGCGAAGCAATCGTTTGACGTCGTGCTCAACGCGACGGCCTTTTCGGCGCGACTCGACGAGAACGAGGGAACGATCCTCGACTCCGCCGACGCCCCGGTCATTCAGGTCGTGCTGGCGGGGGTGAGCGAGGAGTCGTGGCGCGCCTCCCCGCGCGGCCTCTCGCCGGCGGATCTCGCCATGCACGTCGCGCTGCCGGAGATTGACGGTCGGATCTTGAGCCGCGGCATATCCTTCAAGGCGGCGGCTGGACGCGACGCCGCGACCGAGTTCGCCGCCGTTTCGCATGAGCCGCTCGCCGACCGGGTCGCTTTTGTCGCCGACCTCGCCGCAGCCTGGGTCGGGCTCAGGCGCAAGCCGAACGGCCAGAAGCGCCTCGCGTGCCTGCTTCCGGACTATCCCACCCGCGGCGGCCGCACCGGCTATGCGGTTGGGCTCGACACGCCGGCGAGCGCCATCGCCATCGCCGAGACGCTGCGCGCGGCGGGATACGAACTCGCTTCTAACCTCGATCCTGCGTCGCTGATCGCGCGCTTGTCCGAAGGGCCACTTGAACCGACGTTGACCCTTGCAGAATACGAGGCCGAGCTGGCCGCGACGCCGGAGATGTTTCGCAACGCGGTTTGCGCAGTGTGGGGCGAACCGGCGGACGAGCCGTGTCTCATCGGCGCCGCCTTCCGCTTCCGCTTCGTTCGACTGGGCAAACTTCTAATCGCCATCCAGCCCGACCGGGGCGACCCGGTCGGGCGCAAGGGGGACTACCACGATCCCGGGTTGCCGCCCCGCCACTCCTATGTCGCGTTTCACCTCTGGCTCACGCGCAAGGAGCGGGTTGACGCGCTCATCATGCTCGGCGCGCACGGCACGCTCGAATGGCTGCCGGGCAAGTCGGTCGCCCTGTCGGAGGCATGCGCCCCCGAGGCGCTTCTCGGCCCGACGCCGGTTGTCTATCCGTTCATCGTGAACAATCCGGGCGAGGCGGCTCAGGCCAAGCGCCGGATTGCGGCTGTGACCATCGGCCATCTGACGCCGCCGCTCGTCGCGGCCGGCGCACATGGGCCGGCGCTGGAGCTTGAAGGACTGTTCGACGAACTCGCCGAGGCGCAGGGACTGGACCCGCGCCGAGCGCGAGCCATCGCCGCGCTCATCCTTGAAAAGGGCGCGGCGTCAGGGCTTCTCAAGGAATGCGCCGGGGAGGGAAAGCAGACGGACGAGGCGCTCGTCGCGCTCGACTCCTGGCTCTGCGATCTCAAGGACATGCGAGTGGGCGATGGGCTGCATGTGTTCGGGCGGTCGCCGGACAGCGCAGAAGGGTTTGCGTGCTCACTCGGCGTAGAGGGGGGCGCGAACGAACTCCTCGAGCGCCGCGTGGCCGAGTGCGGCGCCGCCGAGTCGCTCGGGCTCCTGCATGCGCTTTCGGGCCGCTTCGTTCCGCCGGGACCGGCCGGCGCGCCAACGCGAGGGCGGCTCGACGTGCTGCCGACCGGGCGCAATCTCTTCGGCATCGACCCGCGCTCCGCTCCGACGCGCAACGCGTGGGAGATCGGGCGGCGCGCCGCCGAGGAGGCGCTGGCGCGCTATGCACAGGATCACGGCGAGTGGCCGAAGTGCGTCGTGCTTGACCTCTGGGGCTCGGCGACGATGCGCACGGGCGGCGACGATCTTGCCCACGCGCTCGCCCTGCTCGGGTGCCGGCCGGCCTGGGACACGGTGTCGAACCGCGTGAACGGCTTCGAAATCCTGCCGCTCGCCATGCTGGGGCGTCCGCGCGTCGACGTGACGTTGCGCATATCGGGTCTGTTCCGGGACGTGTTTCCGACACAGATCGCCCTCTTCGCCGCGGCCGTTCGGGCCGTCGCCGACCTTGACGAGAGCAAGGACGACAATCCGCTTGTCGCTTTCAAGGGCGCGTCGCTCGATCGAATCTTTGGCGCGGCGCCCGGCGCTTACGGGGTTGGCCTTGGGCGCCGCATCGCGGAGGGCGACTGGCGAGACCGCGCCGAACTCGCCGCCATCTATTTGGACGCGACCAGTCACGCGTACCACGGCGAAGGCGAAGGGAGGCGCGCGCCGGGAGCCTTCAGGGAGCGCGTCGCAGCCGTCGATTTCTTCCTGCACGCGCAGGACCTACCGGGGCAGGACGCGCTCGACGCCGACGCGTTCGCCGAACACGAGGGCGGCTTCGCAGCGGCGGCGGCGAGCCTGGGCGCAAAGCCCGCGCTTTACCATCTCGACTCGACGGCGTCCGGCGCGCCGAAAGTGCGGACGCTCACGCAGGAGATTGCGCGAGCTTTGCGTGGGCGGGCGACAAATCCGCGCTGGCTCGCCGGCCAGATGCGTCACGGGCATCGCGGCGCGGCCGAGATCGCCCAGTCGCTTGACAATCTTTTTGCCTTCGCAGCGCTGACCGATGCGGTCGAGAGCGCTCAGTTCGACCTTATGTTTGACGCGACGCTCGGGGACGAAAAGGTGCGCGCGTTTCTGGAGGAGGCCAATCCCTTGGCCGCGCGTCATATGGCGGGCGTGTTGGCCGAAGCCTCGCGCCGCGGCTTCTGGGTCTCGCGCCGCAATTCGTCGGCCGCGATTCTTGCGTCGCTCACGGAGGCGGCGTGAGCGCCCTCCCACAACAACGCAAAGGCTGGTGTCCGGGGGCCTTGAAGCCGATGGAAACCGGCGACGGGCTGCTCGTGCGCGTGCGCGCTTCCGGCGGGCGGCTTTCGCTCGACCAGGCCGCGGCGATCGCCGACGCGGCGCTCGTCTGCGGCAACGGCGTCATCGGCCTCTCGTCGCGTGCGAATATTCAGATTCGCGGCGTCAGCCAGCGCTCATTGCCGGAACTTCATGTCCGCCTCGCCGACGCCGCGCTTCTCGACGCCGACCCCGAAGTCGAGCGCCTGCGCAACATCGTCGCGAGCCCGCTCAGCGACATCGACCCTGACGCCGCGTTCGACCTCGCGCCGTGCGTCGCCGCGCTCGAAGCGCGGCTTGCGGAAGACGAGTCGCTGCGCCCGCTCCCAGCGAAATTCGGCTTCGTTCTCGACGCCAGCGGACGTCTGCCGCTTGGCGATATCGAAGCGGACATCCGCTTCGAGGCTTTGCCCGAGACGCCGCGTGCGTTCGCCGTGTATCTCTGCGGCGACGACGCGCGCGCGGCGATGTGCGCTCAGAAGGATGTGGGTGACGTTGCGGCGCAGCTCGGCCGCGCGTTCCTGTTGTTCTCTGGAAAAGTTGGCGCTCGCTCCTCATCCTGGCCTCCATTTCACGTGCGGCAAGCCGGGACGCTCGCCGACGGCTGGCGCGACCCTCGAAACGAGCCGCGGCGGCGCATGCACGCGCTCGTTGCGACCGTGGGCGCGCCGGCGATCTTTGTCGCAGCGGGACTTGAAGCGAAGCCTCGCCTCCGTTCGCCAAAGCGTGCGCTGCTCGGGGACGCGCTTGGGACGCATGAAAACAATGGCGCGGTCGTCGTTGGCGCGGCCGCGCCTTTCGGACACATCCACGCCGAGAACCTCAAAGTCCTCGTCGCGCGCGCGCGCGACGCCGGCGCGGCGAACGTGCGCCTTGCCCCATGGCGCACGTTCTTCGTCACCGGCTTGGAGCGCGCCGCGGCCGCTTCATTCAGCGCGGCGTGCGAGGACCTCGGGTTCATCACTGATGCAAGCGACGCTCGCCTCCGCATCGTTGCATGCTCAGGCGCGCCGGCCTGTTTGCATGCGAACCGCCCCGTGCGAGAGGACTCGGCGCGCTTGGCGCGCGTGCTGCCGGAAGGCGATGGCGTCCTCCTGCACGTGAGCGGATGCAAAAAAGGCTGCGCGCGTCCTTATCCAACCGCCGCGACGCTCGTCGCGACCGAAGCCGGCTACGAGCTTGTCGTCAACGGCAAGCCGAGCGATGCGCCAACCGTCAGCGGACTTTCCGCCGACGCGGCTGAGGCCTGGCTCGCACGCGAGGTCGCAAAGCTGTTTGGAAGGAAAAGGGCGCCGGCGTGAAAAGCGGTTACGCCTACGAGAAGGACCCGGCCGCCATCTACCGCCAGTCCTTCGCCATCATCCGGAAGGAGGCGGACCTCGCCGGCCTCTCGCCGATCGAGGAGCGCGTCGCGGTGCGCGTCATCCACGCCTGCGGAATGGTCAAGACCGCGCGCGATCTCTTCTTCGCGCCTGGCGCAGCTGAGGCGGCGAAGCAGGCCTTACTAGACGGCGCGCAGATCTTCTGCGATTCGCGCATGGTCGCGGAGGGCGTGACGCGCGCCCGTCTGCCCGCCGACAACGACGTCGTTTGCACCCTCGCGGACCCCGCGACGCCGGAGCTCGCCGCGAAGCTCCGTACGACGCGCGCCGCGGCGGCGATCGACCTCTGGCTGCCGCGTCTCGAAGGCGCGCTCGTCGCGATCGGCAACGCGCCGACGGCGCTCTTCCGCCTTCTTGAACTCATCGCGGAAGGCGCGCCTCGCCCAGCCGCAATCGTCGGCATGCCGGTCGGCTTCGTCGGCGCGGCCGAGTCCAAGGAGGCACTGATTAAAAGCGGCTTGCCCGCCCTCGTCATCCGCGGCCGAAAAGGCGGGAGCGCCATGGCGGCGGCGGCGGTCAATGCGCTCGCGAGCGAGAAGGAATGAGCGAGGGCCGGCTGTACGGCGTCGGAATCGGCCCGGGCGACCCGGAGCTTTTGACCGTGAAGGCGGTGCGCGTCATAAAGAGCGCGCCGGTCGTCGCGTTCTTCGCCAAGGCTGGCCGACGCGGCAACGCGCGCAAGATCGTCGATTGCTGGCTCAAGCCTGCGCATGTCGAGCTGCCGCTCTACTATCCGATGACGACCGAGTCGCATTTCGGTGAGCGCCCCTACCGCGAGGCGCTGGCGCGCTTCTACGAGGAGAGCGCGGCGGCGATCGCGGCGCATCTCCAAGCAGGCCGCGACGTGGCGCTCTTGAGCGAGGGCGATCCTCTCTTCTATGGCTCCTTCATGCACCTCTACGTGCGACTAAAGGAGCGCTTCGCGGTGACGATCGTGCCCGGGGTGTCGAGCATCTGCGGCGGCTGGGGCGCGGCGGCGACGCCCATGACCTGGGGGGACGACGGCCTGGTCGTTCTGCCAGCGACCTTGCCGCTCGAGGATCTCATTCGCCGGCTCGCCATCGCTGACGCCGCGGTCATTATGAAGATCGGCCGAAACTTCGCGCGCGCTAAGGCGGCGCTCATGAAGGTGGGCATGGCCGAGCGCGCGATCTACGTCGAACGCGCGACGATGGAGGGCGAAGCGGTGATGCCGCTTTGCCAAAGGAGCGAGGAGCCTGCGCCGTATTTCTCGCTCATCCTTGCGCCGGGACGAGGACGGCGGCCGTGAGCGGACGCGTCGCCGTCGTCGGGCTCGGGCCGGGTCTTGCGGCCTGGATGACGCGCGAGGCGAGCGCCGAGCTCGAGGCCGCCTCCGACGTCGTCGGCTACGCCCCCTATGTCGCGCGGTTGCCCAGGCGCGCGGGCCAGCGCACGCATGCGAGCAACAATAGCGTTGAGCTCGAGCGTGCGCGGCTTGCCCTCAAACTCGCCAGGGAGGGCGCTTCCGTCGCCATCGTGTCGGGGGGCGACCCGGGCATATTCGCAATGGCCGCGGCGGTGTTCGAAGCGGCGGAGGAAAGCCCCGAATGGCGCGCGCTCGACATTGCCGTCATTCCCGGCGTGTCGGCGATGCAGGCAGCCGCCGCGCGGCTCGGGGCGCCGCTCGGCCATGACTTTTGCGCGATTTCGCTCTCCGACAATCTCAAGCCGTGGGGCGTCATTGAGAAGCGGCTCAAGGCTGCAGCGGAAGCCGATTTCGTCATCGCGATCTACAATCCCGCATCGAAGGCGCGGCCGACGCGGATCGCGGAGGCGTTTGCTCTGCTGCGTGAACTCAAGAGCGACGCGACGGCTGTCGCTTTTGCGCGCGGTGTCGGACGGCCCGACGAAACGCTCACGCTTGGGACGCTCGCCGATGCGGACCTCGGCGCGGTCGACATGGCGACGCTCGTCATCGTCGGATCCAGCGAGACGCGCTTCATCCCACGCGAGGGGGCGCGTCCCTGGATGTTGACGCCGCGCTCCTACGGGGCCGCGCGATGAGGCGCAATCCACGCCATCACGTCGTCGAGCGCGTGCAGCGTTTCCGCCTCCGGCGGCTTCGGCCGCCGCACGATGACGACCGGGACTCCAAGCATCCGCGACGCCTCGATCTTGGGGTAGGTGGCCGCGCCGCCGCTGTTTTTCGTCACCAGGACGTCGATCCGCTCTTTGCGCATGAGCTCGAGTTCGTCCGCGAGCGCGAAGGGGCCTCGCGCGAGGATGAGTCTGCAGTCGGAGAGAGCGTCGACCTCCGCCGGGCGGTCGATCGCCCGCACGAGGTAGCTGTGCTGCGGCGCGCGCGTGAACGCCGCGAGCTGCATCCGGCCTTGCGTGAGGAATACCGACTTCCGCGCCGGCCCGAGCGCATCGACGGCCTCGTCCATCGTCTGAACCTCGATCCAGCGGTCGCCTTGCTGTGGCCGCCAGGGTGGACGCGTGAAGACGACGAGCGGCGTTCCCGTCGCGCGCGCGGCCTCCACCGCGTTCGCCGACATGCGCGCTGCGAATGGATGGGTTGCGTCGACAATCGTATCGATGCGCTCAGCGCGAAGATACGCGGCGAGTCCCTCGACGCCGCCGAATCCCCCAATTCGCTGCGGAATCGGCGAAGGCGCCGTCTTCTCGGTTACGCCAGCCAGCGAGAGGATGGGCGCGACGCCGGGCTCCTTCGCAAGCCGCCGCGCAAGCGCGTTCGCTTCCGACGTGCCGCCGAGAATGAGCAGGCGCAGGCGCTTCAAAGGGCGGCTCCATGAGCGAGGCGCGATGGCTGTCCATCGTCGGCCTCGGCGAAGACGGCATTGACGGGCTTTCCCCTGCCGCGCGCCGGCTTGTCGCGCAAGCGGCGTTCATCGTTGGGGGCAAGCGGCACCTTTCGCTGATCGGGACGGTCGCCGCCGAGACATTGGCGTGGCCCTCGCCGATCGAGGAGGCGTTCGACGCCATCGAAGCGCGGCGCGGCTCGCCGGTCTGCGTGCTCGCCTCCGGCGATCCATTCTTTTTCGGCATAGGCTCGACGCTCATGCGCCGCTTCTCGCCGGATGAAATGGTCTGCGCGCCAGCCCCGTCGGCGTTTTCGCTGGCGGCCTCCCGCCTCGGCTGGGCCCAGCAGGACTGCGCGCTCCTTTCGCTGCACGGGCGGCCGCTCGAAGCCATAATCCCGCATCTGCGACCGGGCGCGCGCATTCTCGCGCTCTCATGGGACGACGCGACTCCGGCGAAACTTGCGGCGCTGCTTGCGGAGCGCGGCTTCGGTCGCTCCAAGCTTACGGTTTGTGAAGCCATGGGCGGACCGCGCGAGCGCATCCGCGCCAGCAAGGTGCAAAGCTTCGCGCTCGACAACGTCGCCGCTCTCAACACCATCGCGCTTGAGGTCGCGGCCGACAGGCGTGCGCGCATCCTGCCGCAGGTGGCTGGTCTGCCGGACGACTGGTTTGAGCATGACGGGCAGATCACCAAACGCGACGTCCGCGCGATCACGCTCGCGGCGCTGGCGCCCGAAAGCGGCGAAACTCTATGGGATGTCGGCGCCGGCTCGGGCTCTGTCGCGATCGAATGGATGCTCGCCGATCCTGCAAACAGGGCGGTCGCCATCGAGGCGCGCGAAGACCGGGCGGCGCGCATCGTGCGCAATTCGCTTAACTTCGGCGTTCCTGGGTTAGCGGTGACGCGCGGCGAGGCGCCGCATGTCTTCCACGACCTGCCGGAGCCGAATGCGATCTTCATCGGCGGCGGCGCGAGCGCCCCCACAATGATCGAGCGCGCCGTAGACGCGCTGCCGAGCGGCGGGCGGCTTGTCGTCAACGCCGTGACCCTTGAGACGCAGGCCGCGTGCGTCGGCTGGCGGGCGCACTGGGGCGGCGAGCTTGTGCAGGTTGCGGTCGCTCACGCCGAGCCGGTCGGGCGGTTCTCGGGATGGCGGGTGACGATGCCGATCGCGCAGTGGCGCTGGGTGAAGCCGTGAGCCGCATAGTCGCCATCGGCGTCGGGTGCCGCGCCGGCGTTGCTGGCGAGGCGATCGCCGCGCTTGCCCGCCGCGCGTTAGCCGAATTTGGAGAGCCGAAGGGAGAACTGCGCGTCTTCACGCTCGACGCGAAAGCGACCGACGCCGGGGTCATCGAGGCGGCGCGGCTCATCGGCGCAAAGCTCGTCCCTTTGCCGCTCACGGCGCTTCAGGCGCAGGCCGGGCGCCTGCTGACGCCGTCAAGAGCGGCGGAGGCCCGGTTCGGCGCGCCGAACGTCGCGGAGGCGGCGGCGCTCGCCGGCGCGGGGGCCGGCGCGCGCCTGCTTGGGCCGCGGCTCGCGGAGGCCGGCGCGACCTGCGCCATTGCGCTATCGGCGGAGAACCCGTGACGGTGCATTTCATCGGCGCGGGGCCGGGGGCGCCCGACCTCATAACGCTGCGCGGGCGCGACCTCATCGCGCGCTGCCCGGTCTGCCTTTATGCCGGCTCGCTCGTTCCGAAGGCGCTGCTCGCCCATTGCCCGCGGGGCGCGCGCATCGTGGACACGGCGCCGCTCGACCTCGACGCGATCGTTGCGCTTTGCGTTCAGGCGACAGTGGAGGGCAAGGACGTCGCGCGGCTGCATTCGGGCGATCTCTCGATCTGGAGCGCAATGGGCGAGCAGATCCGGCGCCTAGAACGTGAGGGCGTGCTCTATACGGTAACGCCGGGCGTTCCTGCCTTCGCGGCCGCTGCAGCGGCGCTGAAACGCGAACTCACGCTTCCGGGCCTCGCGCAATCGCTCGTTCTGACGCGCACCTCGGGGCGAGCATCGCCGATGCCCGAGCGCGAATCGCTCGCGGCTTTCGCCGCAACGGGCGCGACGCTCGCGATCCACCTCTCGATCCAAACACTCGACAATGTCGTAGCGGAGCTTCTGCCGTTCTACGGCGCGGAGTGCCCCGCCGCGGTCGTCGCGCGCGCCTCATGGCCGGACGAGAGAATTGCGCGCGCGCCCCTCGACCAGATTGTGGAAGCGATGCGGGAGGCGCCGGCCGAGCGGACGGCGATCATTCTGGTCGGCCCGGTCCTCGGCGCCGAGGACTTTCGCGAGAGCGAACTCTACAACGCCGACTATGTCCGCCGCTTCCGCGCCGGGTATCGAGGCGGGGGAGACGAGTGACTGGCCAATTTGATTTGGTTGTCATTCCCGACGATCGCGCCAGCGATCGATCGGGAATCAAGGCCCCCGCAAAATCTCTCCTTGTCTGGATTCCGGGTGGGGCCTGCGGCGTTAGACTTGCTCAGCCGCGTCATTGCGAGCAAAGCGAGGCAATCCGGAGTCAAGGAGGCCCACGTTCTCCCGGATCGCTTCGTCGCCGCGCTCCTTGCAACGACGATTCCAAGCAACCGCGACCCGCTCTAGACCGCGCGGAACCCGCTACTGGCGAGGACGCGCCCGTCTCGCCCGACGACGAGGATTTCGAGCTCGATCGGCGCGCCGGCGATCGTTCGCGCCGCTGTCCGCCACGCCCCCTCGGCGACGACGGTCGGCAAGTCGAACACCGCTTCGGCTGCGAGATCGAAGGCGTGCAAGGCGCTATTCGCTTCCGCGATAGCCGAGGCAAGCGGCGCAGGGCCGCCCGCCTCCGAGACACGAGCCGCGAGCGCGGGAAGATCGACCGCGCCGCGCTTCGAGTGGAGATCGAGCTTGCCTTCAGCGAGCTTGGTCATCTTGGCGGGACCGCCCGCGATCGTGACGCAGGCGACGGGATGGGCGCGCAAATATTTGAGGAAACCCCCGGCGAAATCGCCCATCTCGACGAGCGCGTGGTCGGGCAGGCCGTAGCGCGCGCGAATCGCGGATTCGGACGCATCCCCCGTCGCCGCGCCGATATGCGCGCAGCCGGCGGCGCGCGCGACGTCCACGCCGCTCATGATCGAATGTATCCACGCCGCGCAGGAATAGGGCACGACGACGCCGGTCGTGCCGAGGATGGAAAGGCCGCCGACGATTCCGAGCCTTCCGTTGGCGGTGCGCTCGGCGATCTTGTCGCCGCCGGGAACGGAGATTTCGACCACGGCGTCGGCGGCCGCGCCAAGCTTTTGCGCAACCTCTTCCAGATTGGCGCGGATCATGACGCGCGGCGCCGGATTGATCGCAGGCTCACCCGGCGGCAGGGGCAGGCCGGGTCGCGTTACCGTGCCAACACCTTCGCCGGCCTTGAACGACACGCCCGCGCCAGGCGGGGCGAGGCGGACGGTGGCGACGACAAGCGCCCCGTGGGTGACGTCGGGGTCGTCGCCCGCATCCTTGACGATGCCGGCGCGCGCGAAGCCGGCGCCAAACTCATATGTTGCGAGCGCGAATTCGGGCCGCAAGCCCTTGGGCAGCGCGACCGGCACGGGATCGGGAAAGGCGCCCGTCAGCAACGCCTCGAAGGCGGCGCGCGCCGCGCCGCTCGCGCAGGCGCCGGTGGTCCAGCCTCGCCTCAAGCGCGCCTGGCTTTCAGCCTCATTCATGCACGGTGGTCTAGATCGGCGAGCTCCGGGAGGCCAGAGCCGCGTCCGAGGCCGCGTCAATGATCCGCGGCCTCATGATCGCCGCGCCGCGCTCGGGCAGCGGCAAAACGACGGTCATGCTGGGGCTTTTGCGCGCCTTCGGGCGGCGCGGCGTGGCGATCGTCGGCCTCAAGTCGGGGCCGGACTATATCGACCCGGCGTTTCACGCCGCCGCATGCGGGGCGGAGGGAGTCAATCTCGATTCCTGGGCGATGGCGCCGGCGCTGCTGTCGGCTCTCGCCAACGAAGCCTCGGAGGGCCGTCTCGCCCTGTGCGAAGCGTCGATGGGCCTCTTCGACGGCGTTCCAGCGCCGCTCGGGCGCAGCGGCGCGTCAGCTGACCTCGCCGCCCTGCTTGGGCTGCCCGTTCTGCTTGTCCTTGACGTGTCCGGGCAGGCCCAATCGGCAGCGGCGGTCGTGAAGGGCTGCGGCGCTTACGACGCGCGCTTGCGCGTCGTGGCGGTCATCATCAACCGCGTCGGCAGCCAGCGACACAAGCGGCTGGTCAGAGATGCGATCGAGGCGCTCGGGATCCCCGTGGTCGGCGCGCTGCCACGCAACGAAAAGATCGCGCTCCCCGAACGCCATCTGGGCCTTGTCCAGGCGGGAGAAACGGACGCGCTCGACGCTCGGCTCCACGCAATTGCGGATTTCATCGAGGCCAATGTCGATTGCGCGCGCGTCCTCGAGCTCACCGGCGGCGCCCTCCGCGCCGAGCCGAAGCAGGCGATCGCGCTGCGCCCACCCGGCCAGCGGATCGCGCTTGCCCGTGACGCCGCCTTCAGTTTCGTCTATCCGCACCTCACGCGCGGCTGGCGCGCGGCCGGCGCCGAAATCTTCCCCTTTTCGCCGCTCGCGGACGAGGCGCCGCGGGGCGATTGCGACGCTTGCTGGCTGCCCGGCGGGTACCCCGAACTTCACGCCGGACGGCTTGCGTCTGCGGGTCGCTTCATGGAAGGGCTGCGCCGCTTTGCCCAGACGCAGCCCGTCCATGGCGAGTGCGGGGGCTACATGGCGCTTGGGCGTAGCCTGACGGACGCGTCCGGCGCGACGCACAAGATGGCTGGACTCTTGAGCGTCGAGACGAGTTTCGCAGAACGCCGGATGACGCTCGGCTATCGCGAGGCGAGGCTCGCTGCGGCCTGCGCGCTCGGCGCCGGCGGCGCCGTCTTGCGCGGCCACGAATTCCACTACGCGACCATCGCGGCGCCCGGCGGCGACGAACCCTTCGCCTTTGTGACCGACGCCTATGGCGCCGAGGCCGCGCCCGCCGGCTCCCGCAGGGGCCGCGTCACCGGCTCGTTCTTCCACGTCATCGCGGAAGCGTGAAAGCGTCAGCGTGTCGGGCGGTAGGATGTCCGCCAGTGGATGAGCGCTGAATCGTCGGCCCCTTCCTTGAGGCTCACGACCGCCCCAAGCACGATGGCGTGCGAATGCCGCTCGATGACCTCCTCGATGAGGCAGTCGAAGGCGGCAAGCGCGTCGGCGAGGATCGGCGCGCCGGTGGCGAGCGCCGTCCAGCGCGCGCCCTCGAAGCGGCGCGCCCCGTGGACACCGCTTCGCCCGCTGAACCTTTGGGCCAGCGGCTCGTGGCGCGCGGCGAGCAGATTGACGGAGAACGACCCAGCCTCCCGCATTCCGGCGAGCGTGGACGAGGAGCGGGTCAAGCAGATGAATAGCGTCGGCGGGGTGAGAGAGAGGGACGCGAACGACGTCGCAGTCGCGCCGAAGCGACGATCGCCCTCCCCGCAGGCGACGATCGCCACGCCCGACGACAGCGCCCGCAAAGCGCTGCGGAACGCCGCGGGGTCGGCATGGTGCAAACGCCTTTCGCTCACGCCCGCGCCTCGGCGAGGCGCCCCGGGACCTTGGCGGCGCGGTCGAGTCCGACGACCCCGACAACCGCCCAGCCGCAACGGACGCTGTCGAAGTCGAGCCCCCGGGCAAGACTTTCACCGAACATGTTGTCCTCTGACGGCTGCCGATCGATCGCGCTCGGCCTCGCCGTCAGTAATGCGGCGACTTTGTGGCCCTATTCGGGCGGCGGCAATGGCGAGCAGGTTTATCGGTCTGACAGTCGAGCACACCGGGTTTTCGCCAGCGGGTTGGAAGTTCGCGAGGGATGCTAAGGCGTCGTCGACCACTTTCGCAGGCCGTCACAATGCTTTCTGGCAGGGTACCTATCTGGATAGGCTCGTCGAGTTGGTCAGTTTCGAATCCGTGACGGGCGCGATCCCGGATGCATTCGTCTGGTACATGTTCAATTGGCTTGGGCTCGAACTGAACGCCGCCCGCACCGAACCGATCAGGGACTGGAAGTTGAGCGCCTGGTTCGGGACCTGAGCGTCAGGCCCGGAGCTGCAGCCCCATCCGCGTCGCGTCCAAACCGGAGTGCAAGGATCGCATCATCGATGATCTCAATCGCGATCCCGTCGTCCACACCTAGACCTACAAGCTCAATGAGGCGAGGCGCGATAGGAAGCGATCCCGGGAAGCGGCCTGCTACTTGCCGGCGCCCGCCGTCAGCCCCATGACGATGTACCGCTCGAGGAAAATGCCGATGAGCAGGAGCGGGGTGATCGCGGCCGTCGCAAGCGCAGCGATCGTCCACCAGTTGATTCCATGCGAGCCGGTCTGGCTCGCCACCATCACCGGCAGGGTCTGGGCGTCGAAGCCGGTCAGGAGCGAAGCGAAGAAATACTCGTTCCAACACAGGACGAGCGACAGGATGAAGGCAGCGACCATTCCCGGCAGCGCCATGGGCAAAACGATGCGAACGAAAGCGCCCCAGATCGAGCAGCCATCCACCAGGGCGGCCTGCTCCATTTCCGATGGGATGGTGTCGAACTGATCGCGCATCACCCAGATGACAATCGGCAGGACCACGAGCGTGTAGACGAGAGCGAGGCCCGTCCTCGTGTCGAGCAGCGCGAGCTCCTTGTAGAGAACGAGAAACGGCAGCGCGAGCACGACGGGCGGGAGGATGAGCTGGGAGACGAAGAAGAACGAGATGTCCTTGTTCCGCCACGGGCCGAACTTGTAGTCGAAGCGGCTGAGGCCATAGGCGGCGAGCGATCCGATGACGACCGCGAGGGCCGACGCGCCGATCGAGCAGATGACGCTGTTGATGAATTTCTTGAGGAACTCCTCGCGTACGTTCGATGTCGCGAAAATCGTGTCGGGCGAAAGCCCCAGCGATTGCCAGCCTCTCCAGCTCGGCGAAAAGTCGACCCACGGAATGAGATGGCCTTGCGTCACGTCTTTCCCAAGCTTGAGCGACGTCGACAGCGTCCAGTAAATCGGGAACAGGGCGATGAATGTCCAGGCGATGAGTAGTCCGTAGACGACCGCCTTTCCGCCGAAGCGCGCGACCCAGGACGCAATCGATCCGGCTTCGACCTCGTGCTCTTCCGCTCTCGCATTGGCTCCGATTGCGGTCGTCACCGCAGTTTCTCCATAGCCGCGCCCAGAACCTCCATCGCCGTTCCTCAAGTCATTTTTTGCATGTATCGGCTGACCGCCTTCAAGAGCAACGTAATGAAGATGATGATGAGGATGAGATAGACCTCCGCGACCATGGTTGCGTAGCCGACGTTCGAGCGGTCGCGGTACTCACGATAGACGAAGCTTGAGATCGTATCCGTCGCGCCGCCCGGTCCGCCTGCGGTGACGTTAATGACGAGGTCGGCGAGTTTCAGCTCGAAAATAGCTCGAAGGACAATCGCTGTCACGCTGACCGGCAGCATGAGCGGAAACGTGATCTCCCAGAACGTCTGCCACCAGTTGGCGCCGTCCACTTTCGCAGCCTCTTTCACGTCGAGCGGCAGCGCCTGGAGCCCGGCGAGCAGCAGGATGACCATGAAGGGAATCCAGATCCAGCTGTCCATCGAAATGATGGTCGTCCGGGCGATCCAGGGGTCGGTGAAAAAGGCGGGATTCTCCCAGCCCAGCCATCTCGCAAAGTTCGCCAGGGGCCCGAAACGATTCTCCGTAAGGGACTTCCCGATCATCCAGCTGACCGCGACGGGGCTCAGCATGAAGGGCAAAAGGAACGCGACGCGGAAGAACTTGCGGGCGCGGATGTCAGCGTTGAGCAGGAGCGCGAGGCCGAAGGCGATCGCATATTGCACGATAACCGTCGCGACGTAGAAAATCATGTTGCCGAGCGCGTTCCAGAAATAGGCGTCGGCCCAAAGTGTCCGCAAATTGTCGATTCCATTGAAATGATGTCCCGACTGCGCGTTGAGGTTCCAGTCGGTGAAGGCGATGTAGAGGCCGAAAATGGTCGGGAAGATCACCATCGCCGCGGTAAACAGGAGCGCCGGCAGGACGAAAAGCGTCTGCTTGCCGATCTCCCCGTACTTGAGCACCTGGCTCGCGCCGAGCGCCACGCCCCACAGCACGAACGCGAACATCGTGGGGCGCCAGTTGGCGAACCCGATCGAGATAAGACCCGTCGCCTTACAAAGCTGCAGCGCCCCCACGACGACGAGCAGCGTCGAAGCGAGGCGGAAGATCCACTTCCCCCGAATTGGCCGGCCGGGAGGGACGTCTTCGTGCGCCGCCTCAATTCGCGCGCTGCTCACAGGGTGGTGTCCGTTTCAGCGATCGTCAATTCGTCAACCGTTACTTGCCCCGGATAGGCGAGGCGTTCGACGGGATAGTGGACGGACCGGGGTCCAAGCGGTTCCTGTTTGATCCTTGGTCCAACCATCACTCGGAAAACGCCGGGGTAGGCCACCAATAACAGTTGTCTTGGACCAAACTTCGAGGGGATGCTGAAGGCCCGGATTTGACCGGGCCTTCGAGGCCCTTGTCAGGCACGGAGGACCCGGTTCTCAGGCAAGTCCCATCGCGATCCGGTAGTACTTGATCTGGTTCTCGCGGCCGAGCTTGTCGGTCAGTTTCTCCCAGGCCGCGGCCACGTTGTCGGTACCCTGCTGAGCCGTCTGTTTGCCGGCGAACGTCTTCTGCAACTCGTCCTCGGCGATGCTGTAGTACTGGAAGATGCCGGGGATGCGCGGTTCGATCGCCGAGTTCGGATGATTGTAGGAGTCGGACTGCGACTTCATGTACGAGGTGATGTACTTGCGGTCGTAGCCGGCCAACACCCAATTGTCGATGTTGCCGTGGCTCTTGCGGTAGGGCTGATAGCCGGACGGATAGGCCGCCATCCACATCGAGATGTCGGGCCCGCCGAGATGAGCCGCCGCGCTCCAGGCCGCCCTATGGCGCTTGGGATCGCTGTCGACCGACTTCATCACATAGACGCCCCAGCCGAGATAGGCCATGTTGGGCGCGACGTTCGGTCCCGTCGGGAGCTTCTCCCATTGTCCTTTGCGGAAGTTATAGACGTCGTCCGATCCGGGCAGGAGGTCGAAATCGAGCACATTGCCGATGACCGAAGTGTCGCTGGTGTTCGCCATCGAGCCAATGTCGCCCCACCATTCGAGCAGCGATCCTGTGCCCGGTAGGAACTGCTGAAAGGCCGTCGTGCCCGGGTTGGCGTTGATTTGGTCCGCTGGCTCATAGGGCAGCGCGTCGATCACATCCTGAATGGCGCGCACCCAAGCTGGATTATTGACCAGCGGCTTCATGTTCTCGTCGAACAGCCAACTCTTTTCACCCGGATATTTTGCGTAGGCGGTCGCGCGGCTCCCGGTGAAATAGAACTGGAACCCGCCCCAGGGCGCGGGCTGGTCGAGGAAGCCGTAGACGTCCTTGCCGCTGACCTTCTTGCCCTTGAGGAACTTGGTGACTTGCTGGACCTGCTGCCAAGTCTTTGGCGGGCCCCAAGTCGCAAGACCGGCCTTGTCTTTCCAATCCACCCATTGTTTGGCGAGACCGGGATCGGAGAAGACGTCGGTGCGGATATTCATGGTGTGGCAGTCGCTGTCGATGGTGACGCGATGAATCTTGCCGTTCCAGGTTCCGACCGGCGGCTTCAGGTAGTCAACGTAATCGTCGAAATCGACCTGCTTCTTCACCCAATCGGGCATATCCGAGAGGAGATCCTTCACGCCCATGTCGCCTTCGAACGGCGCGCCCATCTCGATGATGTCGAAATCGATCGTGCCGGAGGCGATCGACTGCTGGAGGCGCGAGTTATAGTCAGCCTGGGAAAGATCGATCCACTTGATCGAGGCGCCGGTATAGGCCTCCCACGGCTTCAAGAAACCGCGGAAGAGGAAGTTGTGCAGGTTCTGGTTGTTGAGCCCCATGAAGCCGAACTGGACGCCCTTGAACTCGCCGGACTGCACATTGGCCTTGGTCGGCCCGAGGCAGAGCTCGCCCACCTTCTGCCAGTCGGCGTCGGTCGGAGAGCCGTTGCCGGCGCCGGGGATCTTCATGATCTGGGCGATGACGCTGTCTGCGGCGAGGGCGGGACTCGACAAGAGCCCGAGCTGACCGCCAGTCGCCGCCATCGCCGCGGCGGCACTTCCCGCCCCTTTCAAGACTTGCCGCCGGCTGGCTTGCATCGCCATCAGTTGTTCGTAGATGTGAACACGCATCGGAAGAGACCTCCTGGGTCGTAGACCTGGTTATCGTTTCGCGTTTCCTCCGACCGCGCGAGCAGCGCAGTCGTTCCTGCCACCCACGGCGACTCCCCTTGGCCCCGAAGGCGTTGCGGGCGGCGGCTCTCGTGAAAGACTAGGCGGGCGTTCGACGGGGAGTCAATCTGCGGATTGCGGAGGAAGATTGCCGATCGTCACTCGCAAATGCGCGAGGGCGCGTCTCGACGCGTCTGAAAGCAGCTATTCGAGCCGCGTTCCCTTCTCCGCGTCGAAGAGATGCACCGCGTCGAGGTTCGGCGAGAGCGCAAGTGGCGTGCCCGGCCTGTCGGAAATACGCTCGCGGAACACGCCGACAACCGGCTGATCGCCGAGCTTGGCGACAACCTGCGTCTCGGAGCCCATCGGCTCGACGACCGAGATTTCGGTCTTCACCGGCCCGCCGAGCGCAAGGTGCTCCGGGCGGATGCCATAAATGCACGGCCGTCCATCGAGGCCTGAAGGCGCGGATTTGAGCGGCAGTTCAACGCCAGAGTCGGTCACGAACTTCGGCAAGCCGTTCATCTTGACCTTCCCTTTTAGAAGATTCATCGCGGGCGAGCCGATGAAGCCCGCGACAAACAGCGTCGCCGGCCGATCGTAAAGTTCGAGCGGCAGGCCGACCTGCTCTACGACGCCGTCGCGCATGACCACAATGCGGTCGGCCATCGTCATCGCTTCGACCTGATCGTGCGTGACATAGACCGTCGTCGTCTTTAGCCGCTGGTGCAATTCCTTGATCTCGGCGCGCATCTGCACGCGCAGCTTTGCGTCGAGATTGGAGAGCGGCTCGTCAAACAGGAACACCTGCGGATCTCGTACGATGGCGCGACCCATCGCCACCCGCTGACGCTGCCCGCCGGAGAGTTGGCGCGGGTAGCGCGACAGATAAGGCCCCACGTGCAAAATCTCGGCTGCCCGCTGCACGCGCGCCTCGATCTCGGCTTTCGGCGTATGTCTGAGCTTCAAGCCGAAGCTCATGTTCTCGGCGACCGTCTTATGCGGATAGAGCGCATAGTTCTGAAAGACCATCGCGATGTCGCGATCCTTTGGCGCAAGATGGTTGACGACGCGCGGGCCGATTTTGATCTTGCCCTCGGCGATCGACTCAAGTCCGGCGATCATCCTGAGGAGGGTCGACTTCCCGCAGCCGGAGGGACCGACCAAAGTCACGAACTCGCCGTCGGCGATGGAGATGGACACGCCATGTATCACCTCGACGCCGCCGTAGGACTTCCGGACATTGACAACGTCGACCGAAGCCATTCCTCTCCTCCCATCGCGCCAGGCTCGCGTCGGCGCGGCAATCGATTTCGAGGCAACCTAAAACATCGCCGGGCGGCCGTCGAGCGCCGACCCGCCAGAGCCGAACGGAGGAACGACATGCAGGAGGTCCGGGTCGCGCTGACACGGTCGAGCTTCGGCGAGAAGGAGCGCACGGCGATCGCGGCGGGCGGGCTCACGGCAAGCCTCCTCAAGTATGACACGGGCGTCGAGGCCGTCCGGCTCGGAAACTCACGCGGCGATGTGGTCGTGCTGCCGTACATGGGCCAGATAGTCTGGAGCGCGACGTTCGACGGCGTCGACCTCGCTATGCAGAGCATGTTCCCCGTCCCGCGGCCGGCGAAGACCATCGTCGAGACATACGGCTGCCTTGCCTATCACTGCGGCATCCTGCGCAGCGGCGTCCCCGGCCCCGGCGACAACCACGCCCTCCACGGCGAAGCCCCCTGCGCGGACATGGACGCGGCGGGGGTGGCCGTCGGCGAAGACGAGCGGGGTACCTGGATGGCCGCCACCAGCGTCCGCGAATACGCAATGGGCTTCGGGGCGCACTATCTCGCGACGCCACGGGTCGTCCTGAGACCCGCCGAGGCGGCATGCGAAATCGTGATGGAGGTCGAGAACCTCTCCGCGCCGCCGATGGACCTCATGTACATGTGCCACGCCAATTTCGCTTTCGCGGAGGGCGGACGGATCGTCCAGCCGGTTCCATTTACGCCGGATTTCGCCGTCGCGCGCACGGCGATCCCGGGGCACATTGCGGCCACTCCGGACTACGAGGCGCGGATCAAGGAATACGCCGCGCATCCCGAGCGAATGGAGACTCTCAAGGAGCCGAGCCGTTACGACCCGGAGCAGGTCTTCTACATCAAGGGTCTCAAGCGCGGCGCGGACGGCCTCGTCCATTTCATGCTGCTGCGCCGTGAGGGCGACGCCTTCACCGTCGCCTACGATCCTGAGGCCATGCCGCACACGGTCCGATGGATCCTCGTCAATGGCGACCAGAAGGTCGCCGCCTTCGCCATGCCGGCGACCTGCGAGCCCGAGGGCTATACGGCGGAGAAGCGCAAGGGCAACGTCCGGTCGCTCGCAAGCGGCGCCAAGGCGCGTTTCGTCACCCGCGTTGGATATGTCGAGGCGGCGCGCGCCGGCGCGCAGGCGCGGCAGATCGAGGGCCAGCAGCGATGAGCGGAATCGCAAAGCCACGCGTTGCGGTCGTCGGCAGCAACATGGTCGACCTCGTCACCTATGTGAACCGAATGCCGGTCAAGGGCGAGACCGTCGAGGCGCCGAGCTTCGAGATGGGGCACGGCGGCAAGGGCGCCAATCAGGCGGTCGCGGCGGCCAAGCTCGGCGCGTCGGTCGTCATGGTGACCGCAGTCGGCGACGACATGTTCGCCGACATGACGATCAAGAACTTCGCCTCGGTCGGAATTGACACGACTTATGTCCGGCGCGTCAAAGGCTTGTCGAGCGGCGTCGCCCCGATCATGGTCGACCCGTCAGGCGAGAATTGGATCCTCATCGTCAAGGGCGCCAACGCCGACCTTTCGCCCGCAGACATCGAGCGCGCCTCGGAGGCGCTGAAGACCTGCGAGCTCATACTCTTGCAGCTAGAGGTCCCGCTCGAGACGGTCTACGCCGCAATCGCCTTTGGCAAGAAGCATGGCGTCAAGACAGTGCTCAATCCGGCGCCCGCGACGCCCGAGCTGGACGCAGAAAGGGTGCGCGACGCGAGCTTTTTCGTCCCCAACGAGACGGAGCTTCAGATCCTTACCGGCATGCCGGTCGAGACGGAAGCCCACATCGTCGAAGCGGCGCAGAGCCTGCTCGCCACGGGGGTAGAGACGGTGGTGGTGACGCTTGGCTCACGCGGAGCGCTGCTCGCGACGCCTGCGACGACCCGGCGTATCGAGCCGGTCAAGGTGAATCCGGTGGACACGACGGGAGCCGGCGACGCTTTTGTCGGCGGGTTCTCCCGCTACTACGCCGCCGGCGCCGACGTCGAGGCGGCGCTCAAGCGGGCGGCGCTCTACGCTGCGGACTCGGTGACGCGGCGCGGCACGCAAAAGGCCTATTCCACCGAGGCGGAGTTCAAGTCGTTCTGCGAGAAGATGGGCGCGGGCCCGGCGCGCTAGACCGGTCGCGTGAGAAGGGTCCAAGACCCGCTGGCGCAAAAAGCCGCCCTTCTTCGCCTTTTGTCGCATTTTGGTGAGCGGAAAAGCTGCGGAAAAAATGCGAAAAAATGCGAGAAAAGACGGAAAACATGCGCCGGTTTTGAGCATTTTCAATCAGTTATGCCGAGTCTCGGTAACCGGGGCAGATTTCCGGGCGGAAAGGGAGCGTTAACGACGGCTTGATTCAAGCCGGTATGTCGTCTCTCCCGATTGATTCGTTTGAACGCAT